>Ga0335071_10008684_pt1 | contig 10420 bp, 10 predicted proteins | sample Lox_Sample_15_FD_206724 | JGI IMG/M metagenome (GOLD analysis project Ga0335071, IMG submission 206724) | Soil microbial communities from Loxahatchee National Wildlife Refuge, Florida, United States - Lox_Sample_1.5 | ecosystem: Environmental > Terrestrial > Soil > Wetlands | place: USA...
ACCCCGACGCGATTCCGCCCACCCATCCTCCTATGCAACCAGCCAGGAAAATGTGCGGGCTGGGAGTCTGGGTACTGGCGATCTTATAATACAGAAATAGATCCAGGGCGACAAACGATATTAGTCCGGCCACCAGGAAGAGCCTCATGAAATTCCGTTCCGACAATTGCATGAAAATGCCGAGCACATAGAAGACCAGCATCAACACCCCTAGACAAAGAGCGAACCCCATGAAACCGGCCTTGAGAAGGAGATAGAATTCGGAGGGTTGAACTTCCATTCCTTGGAACGATTCTCGAAGCTTTCGACCTAATCCAATGTTTGTGTGTTGTGAATCAGTAGGGTCCGGCGTTCCTGCCGGACCGAACTATTTGATTTATATACGAAAATATGCCGGCGCGGAGGCCGGCGCCTACTAATCGCGAAAGATCGCGGTTCACAATTCGTGATTACTTTTGAGAATCGGTATAGAACGCATGTCTCGATTATGGAACTACCGGTCGCTTTCCTGTTCGAGGCCTTCTTCCGTGTCAGGCATCTCAGGAGGTGGAGATATGTCTAAATATGTCAATCCATATATCACCGAACCCTCTGGTTTTTCCTTGTAAAGGACTAGAACGTGGTCTCCCTTCAACGGTAATTTCGGAGGAACGAAGCGGGCCTTCCATCTGAGGATGAATTTATGAGATTTAGACTGATCATCCGGTGTGACCAGCAGAAAGCCCTCCCCCACTTCGCTTACGGTACCTTGGATTCGCTTGATGGGATCTGCGGCGGCGGCGCGGAAAAGTCCGGTGACCACCAGCATCGACAACAGTATGGTGGCCACTCCGCGCACAACGTTTCCTTGCGGACACATTCGACTTTGAAAATGCGTCCGAGAATAAGTGAGGATCCGCGTTTCTTCCGGCTGGCAACTTCCCCGGCGAGAAACAAGTTCTTCCACGCCGGGGCTGCCGATTCTTTTATCAGTCGATGCTAAACTCCTTCAGCATTGACAGCGCTGCTTTCCGGCCGGCCCCCATGGCCAGTATCACCGTTGCAGCACCCGTAACTATGTCCCCGCCGGCCCATACACGGGCTTTCGATGTTTTACCCGTCTCAAGGTCAGCGACAATGTTACCCCATTTATTGACATCCAATTGTTTAGTGGTGGAAGGAACAAGCGGGTTCGCCGCGTTGCCGATAGCCACAATCACGGTGTCGCATTCAATATGGAATGTCTCACCCGGAACTGGGACCGGTCGCCTTCTGCCGGAATCATCCGGCTCCCCAAGTTCCATTTTTTGACAATTCACGCCCACGGCCCATCCTGCTTCGTTCCCCACTATTTCAAGGGGAGATGACAGGAGTCGAAACTTCACACCCTCCTCCACCGCGTGATGAACTTCCTCGGCCCGGGCGGGAAGTTCGTCCATTGTGCGTCGGTAGACGATGCTTACTTCTTCGGCCCCGAGTCTCAAGGCGGTACGTGCGGAATCCATTGCCACATTTCCGCCTCCAAAAACGCACACTCGCCTGCCTTTGGCTACAGGCGTGTCCGCCTCCGGGAAAAGATAAGCCTTCATGAGGTTGGAGCGGGTAAGGAACTCGTTGGCCGAGTAAACGCCGTTGAGGTTTTCGCCCGGAATTCTAAGGAATAACGGCGCGCCGGCGCCGGTGCCGATGAATACGCTATCAAATTTGCGCTTTTCAAGCAGATCATCGACGGTTTCGATACGGCCGACAACCCAATTGGTTTTGAATTCGACACCCATCTTTCGCAGTTCATCCACTTCAGAGCGGACAATTGCTTTGGGCAGCCGAAACTCCGGTATTCCGTAAACGAGCACGCCGCCCAGTTCGTGGAGGGCCTCGAAAACTGTTACGGCTACCCCTTTCTTGATCAGTGCTCCGGCTAATGTAAGTCCAGCGGGGCCCGAGCCCACAACTCCAACTTTGAGCCCCGTAGGTTTGGGAAGTTGAGGGATTTCGCCTGTGTCGTGCTTTGCCGCGTAATCGGCCACGAACCTTTCAAGTCGGCCGATAGCGCACGGCTCTCCCTTGCCTTTCTTATTAAGCACGCATGTCGCCTCACACTGACTTTCTTGGGGGCAGACGCGACCTGCTATACGAGGCAGAGAATTCTTTTCTTTGACTTTCCATGCAGCGCTAATGAAATCACCGGCCTTGACCATCTCGACAAAGTCCGGGATGTCCACCTCCACAGGACAGCCTTTCATGCAGTACGGTTTTTTACAGTGAAGACAGCGGCTTGCCTCCAGGAGAGCCAAATCGTTGTCATAGCCGAGAGCCACCTCATAAAAATTTTGAGCCCTCTGGATCGGGTCCTGCTCAGGCATCTTCTGCCGCGGGATTTTGGGTTTTTTTGGTTGTTGTTGTTCTTCGCTCATGCTGCACCTCCCGGGAACGTGCATTCGCAGCCCCGCGGAGTTTCTTTGAACCTGTTCAAAGAAATCAGTTCCGGTCCTTTATACATGGCAAGCCTTTTGGTAAGAAGTTCGAAATCCACGTCGAACCCATTAAACTCCGGACCATCGACGCATCCGAACATTGTTTTTCCGCCCACTTCGACTCGACAGGCGCCGCACATGCCGGTCCCGTCAACCATGATCGGGTTAAGGCTGACGACCGTAGGTAGATTTGCCTTCTTGGTTACATTCACCACGGCCCTCATCATCGGCACGGGCCCGACGGCAACGCAAAGATCCATCTTTCGCTTCTTGTCGATGAGATCTTGCAAGACCTGAGTCACAAAACCGTGGATTCCGAAAGATCCGTCATCAGTGGAGATGAGAAGTTCATCGCTGACTTTCTTCATGTCATCCGTCATGATCAATAGCCCCTCGGTGCGAGCCCCGAGGATGGTGATCACATGATTGCCGGCGTCATGCATGGCCTTCGTGATCGGGTACAGAGGAGCCGCGCCTATTCCGCCGCACACAGAGACCACGGTCCCGAACTTCTCAACATGTGTCGGCTTCCCAAGCGGCCCACAAACATCGACCAGTTTTTCCCCCACGCACATAGTTCCCATGTAATAAGTTGTGGTACCCACTTCCTGCCATATCAACGTGAGGGTTCCCTTGCCGGGGTCCTTGTCAGCCACCGTCAGCGGAATCCGTTCTCCGTCAGCATGAGCCCTCAAGATGACGAACTGGCCCGGACGATGGGCTCGTGCAATTTCCGGGGCGGAAATCACAGCCCTGTTGACTCCGGGCCCAATTTTGTCCTTTTCGAGTATCTCGAACATCGATTGAACCTCCTGGTGATTAAACAACTTATGTTGTTTCCGAAAGATCGCGAGCACGGGAAGAGGATGTACTGGACAATATTTATCACAGTTTTTCAAACCCGATCAACCCAATTTCAACCTGATCTTGGTATAGCGCCTTGGTCCAATATATGAATGGAGCACGGAGATCTCTTTCCTCTTGAATCCTACACCTAATCGGCGTTATGTTGTCCTAAAGCAAGCCTGCCCTGACCAAGGAGACGTTTCATGTTCAGAAGATCTTTAACGGCGGCCGTTCTCGTGATTGTAACTCTCTTTTTTCTCGGTAATGCCTTCGCCCAGGTCAAATGGTCCGCTCCCATAAACGAATACCCGAACCCATGGTCTCCCACTGCTCCACCACCTGTATACAATCCTTACGGCTATTACTATCCCGGTTACGCGGGTTACGGGGGATACGGCGGGTACGGGAGGTACTATCAGGGGGGTTACTATGGATATCCGCAAGGCGGATACTCCGGAAATCCATATTATTACCAATACAGCCAGTAACTAATGGATCGGTGAGAGACCGTTATCGGACGGTAGCGGCTAACGAATTGGTATTACAGAAGCTACCAATCTTCAAGGTCCTTTCTTAGAGTTTCGATTACCGCGGAGAATTCCACAAGCTGCACTGTCTTTGTTTTCCTATTTCGCAACTCGACCTTGCCTTCGGCCAGCGCCTTCTTGCCGATTGTTATCCTGAACGGAATCCCCAAGAGATCGGCATCCTTGAATTTCACTCCGGGACGTTCATCCCTATCGTCCAGAAGAGCGTCGATGCCTTCCGCCCACAAATCCCGGTACACACGTTCCGCCACTTCATCTATTTCAGGGCTTCGAGCGCCTACTGGCGTGATCATGGCTGTGAAGGGCGCTATGGCCGGCGGAAAGACACCCCCATCCTCATCGTGGTTTTGTTCGATGGCCGCGGCCACAGTCCTGCTGATGCCAATGCCGTAGCAACCCATGACGATGTGTCTTTCCTTTCCATCCGCATCCAGGAATACCGCATTCATGGCCTTTGAGTATTTCAGACCCAACTTGAACACATGGCCGACTTCGATACCTTTGCTCAGAGTCAGAGAACCCTCACACCTGGGACAGGGATCTCCCTCCATCGCTGATCGAAAATCACCGTAATGATCGACTCGGAAATCAGTTTGAGGATTGACCTCCGTCAAATGAATGTCTTTTTGGTTCCCGCCCACCACCGCGGAATCGATTTCAAGAATTGCGTGGTCAGCCAAGATACTGATTCCCTCGAGTCCTACCGGTCCCGAGAATCCCAGGGGACCACCGGTGGTTTCTTCGATGGTTCTTGGATCGGCGAATTCCAATTCCGTGACATTCAGAAAGTTTTTCACTTTCACTTCATTCAGATCGTGATCTCCACGGATGAGCACTGCAACCGGGCCTGCTTCAGTCCTTAGAATCAGCGTTTTTATCAAATCTCGCGGCCTCACATTGAGGAAACCTGATACCTGCTCGATGGTGCTCATCCCTGGAGTTTCAACCCTCTTTGGGGCGCCTTTCTTTCCGGACGCGGGCTTTGAATTTGGAGGCCGGATTTCCGCCTTTTCAAGGTTGGCCGCGTAATCACAGGAATTACAGGAGACTATTGTGTCCTCGCCTGTGGCTGCCAGGACCATGAATTCGTGAGAGAAACTTCCTCCAATCGCTCCGCTGTCCGCTTCTACGGCCCTGAATTTCAGCCCGCAACGTGTGAATATTCTTCGATAAGCCTCCCACATTAGGCGATACGATTCCTCTGCGCCTTCTTCCGTGGCATCAAAGGAATAAGCGTCCTTCATCATGAACTCACGGGCTCGCATGAGGCCGAAGCGAGGACGGATTTCATCTCGAAATTTGGTCTGGATCTGGTAAAGGTTCAGTGGAAGGTCCCTATACGAACGAACCTCGCCCCTGACCAGATCGGTAATCACTTCCTCGTGAGTCGGTCCCAGGCACCATTCGCGATCGTGCCTATCTTTGAAGCGCAATAGCTCTTTTCCGTAGAGTTCCCAGCGACCGGATTCCTTCCAAAGTTCCGCTGGTTGAACCATGGGCAAAAAAACCTCTTGTGCGCCTGCCGCGTCCATTTCTTCGCGTACGATCTGCTCCACTTTTCTCAGAGAACGGTAGCCGAGCGGCAGGTACGAGTAGATACCGGCGGTAATCTTTCTGATCATACCGGCCCTCACCATAAGTTTGTGGCTCACTATCTCTGCATCCGCCGGATCTTCTTTAAGAGTAGGGATCAGCGACCTAGACATTCTCATGGGCAATTTCCTCTTTGGCTCTCTCGCGACGCATCCGAGAGCCGGCAATGTTGGAAGCAGCAGAAAACTTAACTATATTTCCCACACAGATCAAGGTTGATTTTCTCTGCTTGCTCTGAAATGCTCTTTGTTTGAGATATGAGGAAGAACTTTGACATGAAAGCAAATATGGACCATCGTTCAAGGGCAGTCGATGATACAATCATCGTAAGCGTCAACAGTCATACGCGGCAAGTCGAGGTCAAAGTTTCATAATGCCCGTATTGAACTGCAACGAGATTTTAGAAAGAGAGCGTGAGGCAGTAAGGCTGTTGGCTAATTGCACATTGTGCCCTCGCTCATGCGGAGTGGACCGGACTTCCGGTGAAACCGGGTATTGCGACACGGGTCCGCAACCGGCGGTGGCCGCAATTTTGCCTCATTTTGGTGAGGAGCCCCCTGTGACCGGAGACGGAGGAGCGGGAACGATTTTCTTTTCCGGCTGCAATATGAGATGTGTTTATTGTCAAAATTACCAGATCAGCCAGGAAAAAACCGGACACACGGTCAGCTCGAACCATCTAACGAGAGAGATTCTCAGGCTGCAGGAGCAGGGTTGTTCCAACGTGGAGCTGGTGTCTCCTAGCCATCATTTGCCGGGTGTATTGCACGCCCTGGCTCATGCTGTTGAAAGAGGTCTGAGCATCCCGGTCGTTTACAATACTAACGGGTATGAAGCGCTCGAAACGCTAAATCTGTTGGACGGGATCGTGGATGTGTACCTGCCGGACCTCAAATATGCTTCAGCGACCAAGGCATTTCAATATTCAGCGACGCCCGATTACGTGGAAACAGCGCGAGCGGCAATTCTTAAAATGCACTCTCAAGTGGGGAACCTTGTAGTGGACGTGCGGAGTCGAGCCGTGCGCGGTCTTATTCTTCGGCACCTGGTTCTTCCGGGCGATATTGCAGAGACCTATGAAACTCTGGCCTGGATCAGAGATCACCTGCCGAGAACCATTACACTGTCTATCATGGCTCAATACACTCCTCTTTACAGAAGCCGCGCGTTCCCGCCTCTAGACAGGGCGCTCACTGCAGAAGAATACGATGGAGCAATAGATTACGCTTGGTCCCTGGGATTTGAGAACGTGTTCATTCAACATATGAATTCCCGGGAAACGGGGGTTCCCGATTTCACTCTCGATCAACCCTTTAACTGGGAATGAACCTTGCCGCCAGTTTCATTCCACATCAAGGAGGGGAAAATGGAAACCAGGACCTTTGAATTGGAGTTCGCAAAGTTCATTGAACGGTTCCACGAACAAATTAAGGAGAATTTCCTGGAAGATGCATTTGATAAGCGGGAACTTTTGTCACATCACCATTTGGGAAAAAAGACGCTGGAAGAGACGGCGGAAAGTATATTGTCAGAATTTACGGTGAACATAGATCGCAAAACTTCTTCGGAGACCATAGCCGACCGCTATATTCAGCTGGGAATGAGATGTTGCCGAGACGGCTTGAGTTTTTCCCAGATGGTTAGGGCCTTCATTCTGCTGAAACGGCATGTCTGGCTGTTTTTCCAGGAGAGCAACTTCGCGGGACAGCCGTTTGACGTCAGGTCTATCATCGCGCTGAACAACCGAACTACCCTATTTTTCGATCGCGCGGTCCACTACTTTCTCGTCGGTTACGAGCAGGCACACTCGGAAGACATAGGCGAATTGGATTCACTTTACAAAGCCCTTCTGAACAGAATACGCCGAGACCTCGGCTTGCCCGACAGTCGGGCTTCAAAATGATTGATCAGCTAACCCTACTTTTTTGATCATCAAAAACAGGTGCTACTGCGATGCTGGCATACTTTGATTGCTTTTCCGGGATTTCAGGCGATATGACGCTGGCGGCAATGATCGACGCCGGTCTGGACGCAGACTTTTTACAAGATCAGCTCTCGATGCTGGACATGACGGGTTGGTCGCTAAGCGTGCATCGGTCCGCGAGGCACGGACTCTCCGGGATCCGCTGCGACGTGGAGGTGGATCAAGGCCAGCCCCGTCGCAATTACCAGGAAATCCGCAGGCTGATTGAAAAATCAGGGATTCCGGACCGCGTTAAGGCCCGGGCCGTGAATATCCTTGAGGTGTTGGCCGAAGCAGAAGCCCACGTTCATGGTGTGGAAAAAGAACATGTGCATTTCCATGAGATCGGCGCTGTGGATTCCATCATAGATATGGTGGGAGCTGCTGTCGGTTTTGCAGCGCTTAAGATCGACAAGATGGTGTGCTCACCCCTGCCGTTCAGCCGCGGTTTTGTCAAGACAGATCACGGAACGATTCCCACTCCCGCGCCTGCTACTCTGGAGATCCTGAAAGGCGTGCCGGTAAAAGGAGTGGAAGCATCCGTCGAACTGGTAACGCCCACAGGGGCTGCCATCGTCAAGACATTGGCATCCCAATTTGGTCCATATCCGAGTTTTGTTCCCGTACGCACTGGTTACGGCCTGGGCAGGTCGGACCCGCATGAAATCCCCAATGCTTTGAGGATCATCCTCGGGAATGAGATCGAAGCCAGCCCGAACCGAGACAAGGTCGGAGTGCTGGAGTGCCAGGTGGATGATCTTGATCCACGAGTCTTGGGCGCTCTCATGGATTTGCTTTTCTCCCGAGAGGCCCTGGATGTTTGTTTCACGCCTGTTCACATGAAAAAGAATAGACCCGGCACCGGCATCACCGCCATAGTCCCATCTGATCGAGCTGAAGACCTGGCTCGCGTCCTGCTCACCCACACCACGACCTTGGGAGTTCGTGTTTCCTACAGTGACAGAATCGTGTCATCGCGCACTTCGGAAAGAGTTGAGACGTCATTGGGCTCAATTCGGGTCAAAACGATTGAACGACCGGACGGCGTAAAGGAGAGGCGCCCCGAATTCGATGACGCGAAGGCCATAGCAGACCGCTTGGGCAAGCCGGTTCTTGATGTGCTTCGCACATTGGAACGAGAACTGAATGATTGAACTGTACGGGCCGTGTCCGTTGTTGCTTTGGTGCTCCCGCGCGACGCGGGACTGGCTTGTCCAGCAGTGCAAGTCCAGGGACCATCTTAAGAAACACTGCTGGCCAAGCCAGCAGTGGCACGGGGCGTAGCTCTCCAGCTCACATGTTCAGGACTGATATACGCATTCACAGAAAGAATTATGAAACCCAATCGCCCGGCAGAGACCCCGGGCCCTACCATTAGCTGGTAGCGACCGGCCTCTGTGCCGGTCGAGATAGATTGATAAAAGAGAATTGGTCCGAATTTTCCTTTGCGAGTATGTTGAGAGTCTGGACCTCCTTCCTAGAACAAAAACGGGGAGACCTCTTTCCGAGGCCTCCCCGATATATACTGTTCGCAAGCTGTTCGTTTAGCCGAACTCGATCAAATCAACTTCGATTACTGGACCACTTGTACGGTGTAGCCGAATTTATCGCCGTTTTCCTGCATGTATTCCACTTTGACTTTCTCCCCGACTGCCGGTCTGCGGAATGGCACGAACTTGGTCTTGAGGCCGACACGCACATTGACCACTTCCGCGGCTTCACCTTCTTCGGTTACCCTAATGGACAGGCTTTTAGGTGAGGATGCAACGACTTCGCCGGACAGGCTCTTGTATCTTTTTTCTTCCGGCGCGGGCACTCTTTCCTTCGGCTCCTCCTTGCCCTCCACAGGGGCCTCAGCTACTTTCTTCGGCGCTTTTTCGGCCGGAGGCTTCTTTGCTTCAGGCTTTGCCGGCTTCGGTGGGAGAACTTCTCTTTTGGGGACCCAATTACGATCAGCTACGTGAGCCGGCGGCTTGGTGGAACATATCGCCCTTGGTCGTGCGCAAGTATCGGTGACTACTTCTTCCGCAACAGGTTTGCCGCAAACCGTACCGCTCGGCGGCGCGGGCGGAAAACACTGGGCTTCGGGCACAGGCGGCGTGAGACTGACCACTTTTGTGGCTTTCATGTACCCGTCTTCCAACATGAAATCGACAGCAACGCGTTCACCGATGCAAGGCCGGCGGTTGGGCATGTACTTCGTCCTCCAGCCTACGTTGACTTCGGCGCACTGATTGCCCGACTTAACCGTCATGGAGCGCCAGCCGTTGTCAATTACCGTCCCTTTGAACGTGCAAATTCGGTACGCTTGAGCCGGCGCGGTAATCGCGCATTGGACAATCAGGATAGCCAGTAATAAGGCAACCCAGGCTGAAAAGAAATACTTCCCGGACATGAGTGACCTCCTCACATGGGGGAGTGTGAATTGATTTCTGATCAGGGCAGCGGCCGGACGCGCCCTCTGGTCAGATTACGTAAAGTGTTTTGACCATAGTATGTTAGGTAAAAAAAGTCAAGTGAATAAACAAACAATACGTTTATCATATTGTTCTCACAAGTTGTAATCCTTGGTTCATACAAAACTGCCCTGACTTGTGAACACACTTGCCTTATGATATCAACAGAAGGGTGAGGTTGAAAATGGGTATGTTCAGGGACTCAGCGTCCTGCGAAATAGACATAATAAAAGAAATGGCGGAAGGCCTGGGTAGCAGCGGTATTAAGCTCGAAGACATACTCGAAAAGGCTGCTAGGGCCCGCGAGGATGCTTTGGACATCATCCACCGATACCGCGAGGGTGAATCAAATTCGGACAAACCGGAAATCTCCCTTGTGAATGATTCGATCGGCAATTATAACCACTTGGTGGAACAGGCGGAAGATGCTCTGCGATGGCTTCTGATTCAACGGGAGGCTTGCGGTTTCAGGACTCATCGCAACGTTGCCCATTATTACCCCATTCCACCGAAGATGAAACGCATAGAATCATGACCAGGACCGGATCAGTTCTTTTTGCA
>Ga0335071_10008685_pt1 | contig 10420 bp, 9 predicted proteins | sample Lox_Sample_15_FD_206724 | JGI IMG/M metagenome (GOLD analysis project Ga0335071, IMG submission 206724) | Soil microbial communities from Loxahatchee National Wildlife Refuge, Florida, United States - Lox_Sample_1.5 | ecosystem: Environmental > Terrestrial > Soil > Wetlands | place: USA: Florida...
GGCTATCGGAGGCATCTCTGGCTTAGCACATCGGTGGTCAACCAGAGGGCTGTGGCTTTTGGGGTAGCCTCAAAGCTCAATTTCAATGAGACCACCGGCATTGGGGTTGAGGGGTGGTGGCTGATACCTAGTAACGCCCGAGGATCGGAACAAGAGTCTCTTACAACCACAGTAAACATAGGAACCGGGACCACTCCCGTCTTTGTCACGATCACTGGGCCCGCAGGAACAAACTGGGACACCAGGCCTGACTGGTGGTTTATTGACGGTAGGCTTGCGTGTACCCCTATTTGGCGCAATTCAACGTTTCTGGCGGGTTTTAGGTATGATCATTTTTCAACACGTCTCCAGTTCCCCAGCGGGGCGTTCGGCTTCCCCTCCCCATTGGTGAGCGGTTCAGACGCGGGTGACATCACCGTAAACAGTTATATTCCCTACGTGGGCCTTCAGTATAATGCCGTCGCAAGCGGCGGCAGCTACCTTACTCTCTGGGCCCTGTTTTGGCCATGGGTGCCCGCGGATGTCAAGTTCGGGGACACCTTTTTAGGCCCCATCAGGGCTGACGCCGGCGCCAACTTCAACAAGAGAGGATATTTCTTTGAATTCTTTGGGCAATATGACTGTAACATCTATGCCGGCTCGAGCGTGGGGGCTTTTTTCCGGTGGAACGTCCTGAGCGGTCGCGGGGACATAAACACATCCTTTGCCCCGTCGGGCTTGAGTGTTGGTGACAAGTTTACGTTTGACCGAAACACCGTTACTTTTGGCGGTCAAGTCTCGCTGAATTTTGATGTGCCTTACTGACCCCTACAATTTCGAATACATAATTCATAAAGACCAACACCTTTTCAAACCCCAATCATTTAGGAGGATTGGGGTTTTTGCGTCCGAGCTAAATGAACAATCAATTCACGTATAGCCATTGCCAAAGTATGATGTTCTCACCACCCGTCACCCTGGCGAATCCCGCGTTCTGCGCGGGACGAGGTCTAGTCCCGCGTCTCGTTGTCTGGAAAAGACCGAATTCCGGCCTCGGTAATCTGAAATCGGCAAAACTCTTGGCCAGCGGTATAAGAAACTAAGCTTAAACCTTAACCGAGCGGAAACGTTTTGTTGATTTGCCAAACCAAAGGATTGGGTCTATGTGATTTTTCCGCGGCAGGCAAAACGCATACCGTGTCGGAAAGTGAAGCACCAATCTCGTACCCATTCTCCGAATACTGAAAAGTCGCGGACGGCGTAATACGACTCCCGGTACTCGCCATAAAAACAGCCGTCGCATGTGTCTGCAGTCTCTGACGCTTGGCGCCGGAATTCGCGACCCCTGCAAAAGGAGAGAAAGTTTTCATCGAGTACGTTGCCTATCGGTTTGTGCTCCTTGCAGAAAGAAATGCCTCCATCCGGTCGAATGTCCAAACTCAGCCTTCCTGCCTGGCATCGCCATTCGGCACTTTCGTTTGCCATATGCCGGCGCCAGTCTTCAAGAAATCGAGTTGAATTCGTTAGTCCCGTCCCGCCTCTGCGCAAATTGATGAGCTGATTCACGACATGGTCTCGCACGTGGGGGGCGACGCCTTGAAGGCTGAACGCACTGTCGGATCCACGAAAACGGTAATCTCCATTTCGGCCGTTTGGGTCTTGAGCTATCATGACGGGAGTTATGTAGGTATACACGCCCAACCGCCAGAAGAACTTCACAAGGGATGGAAGCTCTTCAAAATTGTAACGCGATGCGACGACATTGGCTTGCGTAATGCCATTGGGCAACAGATCTTTGGCCAGTCTAAGGGTTCGGAGCGAATTGCTCACCACATTCCTGGTCCGACATATGTAGTCCTGGATATCTTCATCAAGCGTGTCGACTGATACGCTCAAGTCACGCAGCCCGACACGCGAGCATTCGGCAAGAAGCTCGGAAGTCACTTGAGGACCGCCGTTGGTCTGAGCGCGAACGGAAAAGCGGTTACTCGCAAAAACAGCAATAACATCGGGAAGATCTCGTCGAAGAAAGGGTTCTCCGCCGGTGATCACCACGTGGCGTGCACCCAGCCGTGCCAGTCGTCGCGCTGCCTCGTCAATCTGCTGAAGTGAAAGCTCCTTGGAAAGGCCTTCAACCCTATGGGCACCGCACATTCGGCAATCGTAGTTGCATTTGAGAGTTACTTGGAAGCGAACGTAGAAGGGATGCCCAAGAAATCTCGCCCCAAGTATCCCCACTGCGGTGTTGATCAGCTTCATCGCGGCGCATTCTCCCGCAACAATAGACTTTTTGCCGAGAGTCAAGTATACCTTATCATAAGGTGTTTCACCAGACCAACCTGGGCCTGCGGAACGCAACTCGTCTTCGAGCAGATGATACAAGGACAAGGACCCTGTGTGACTGCATCAGTGCAAATCTCGGTGGGCGCTCCTTTCGCAAAAAAAGCTTTTGACCGGGGCCCAATTCCGACCTTGAATAGGAAGTGTTCTGTGGCCATCTTGTCTTACGATGAGTCCTGCCGGTAAGTTGCCAAGGATCATGCGATGACATTGGCTCATAGAGGTTTATCTTCAAAGAAGCAACGAAAACGAGCACGATCCTCCAGATCGCCGTCATTGCCTACGCCCGTCGCGACGGAGCCGACAGTGTCGGCAACGAAGGGTACCTCTAGACGTCAATACTACTTGTTTCTCGGTGTGTTGGCGGCATTTATTCTTACCGCTATGGTCCTCCATTATCAATCGTTCGACGGGCCCATGTTGTACGACAGCAATGCTCATGTGCAATCAAAGGAGCACGTTTACGCTTCAGGTCATCTTCTCAATGTCATTGGACTTTTCCCGCAGCGCCCTGTTGCAATGATCAGTTTCTATCTCAACTACCTGATGTGGGGGATGAATCCCTTCTTTTTCCGATTGGTCAACGCGATAATCCTGGCGCTCACTGCATTCATGGCCACAGCGTGCTTCATCTTGATCCTGGAGTTGACCGGGGCAGGAGCCGGTCCTGAGAAGAAAAGGCAGATACAGGCACTGGGGATATTTTTGGGACTGATCTATTTAGTTCATCCCGTCCAGACCTACTTCGTTGCTTACATCTGGCAAAGAATGGGGCTTCTCTGTTGCCTCTTCTACATATCCGCATTGGCGGTATATGTGGCTGTTCGGGCGGGCCGAATTCGTCACGTGGTCGCAGGTTACTCTCTTTGTCTGGTACTGTTCTTACTAGCGTTAGCCAGCAAGGAGAAGGCAATCACCTTCCCTCTGGTTTTGGTGCTGGCAGAAATCGCGTTTTTCTGGAATGGATGGAGGAACCTTCTCAAGCGCATCGCGATCTTTGCTCTGATCGTGCTGCCGTTGCTGGTAATCTTCTCATTCTTGGTGCACCCTCACGGTCACGTAGAACAATCACCGGGACTATTGGCCACTGTCGACAAGTATTATCGGGAAAGTAATCTCAGTTTGTGGCAGGTTCTGATCTCGCAGTGTCGGGTCCTTTTCTCGTACCTTGCGCTGCTTGCGGCGCCTACTCCATCCAATGCACGTTTCACGACGGCGCACTTCATATTCAACTCACCTCTGGAATCTCCCGAAATCGCGGCGGCGGTCCTCGGGGCGCTTGCAATCCTCACAGCCGGTATCGTGTTGCTCCGAAAACGGCCGCTCACCGGTTTCGGATTGCTTTTTTTTCTCGTCAACTTGATGCCGGAGTCGTTTCTGGTACCGCAGTACCTCTTCTTCGCGTATAGGGCGAACCTGCCCTTATTTGGTCTCTTGCTGATCGTTGGAGACATCCTTTTGGAGGTCCGGTCAAGGGCCGGAGCACTTAGCAGACCAAGGTTACGACTGGCAACGGCGATTTCAGTTCTTTTGGCAGCAATAGTGGTTGGATGGCTCGGAGCGGTGACAGTCTCCAAATCAAAACTGTGGGGAGATCCGGTGGCCTTCTGGGATGACCTTCTGGAGGGGTTACCGCCGTCTGGTAGCAACAACCTTGAGAAGCGTGTGAGAATCGACGTGCTGGATAATCTCGGCGTAGCCCTGCATCGGCAGGCCCGACAGTCTGATGCTGTTGAACTCTTCCAAAAAGCTTTGCAAATCGACTCTCTCTTCATCCCATCTTATGTCCACTTGGCGGTTAGCTACTCAGCGCTGGGTGATAAGGAAAAAGCCGAGTCATCTCTGAAAAAAGCAATCGAGATTCATCCGGATGCCATCGACGCCCAGTTCGCTTTGGCGGAATTCTATATTAACCAGCACAGACTCGCGAGCGCGTGGCATCATATGCAAAAGGCTACGGCCCTAACACCTTCGGCTCCGCGATGTCTTAACGGACTCGGCAAAATTTTGCTCCGGGAGGGAAAGCCATCGGAGGCTGCCCCATATTTCCGAAAGGCTATTGAAACAGCGCCTGGGCTTGCTGAAGCTTACTACAACCTCGGAGAGGCCTATGTAGGCATGGGGATGGCCGGAGACGCCGAACGTCAATTCAGGAAGGCGCTGATGTTGAAGAAGGAAGATTGGAAAGCCCACAACAGCCTGGGCTTGCTCCTGGCTCAAGCTGGAAAGACGACGGAAGCCGCGGAGCATTTCAACGTGGCGCTGGCCCTGAGTCCACGCGACTGGAGGATCTACAATAATCTTGGGGCCATGTTTGCGAAATCAGGAGATTATCAAAATGCAGCCACACAATTTGAAAAGGCCCATGAAATCAATCCTGAAGACATTTTAACCCAAAAAAATCTCGAGAGAGTTCGTTCATTGATGGGTAACCCATCCGCAAGATAATGGGATTTGTTGAACCTGAAACTACTCCTTGCCTGGCGCTCCGAAAATTTCCTTAAAGAATGACTTCATCGCTTCCCAGGAACGCTTGTCAGCCTTTTCATCGTATGCCACTCCCTTACTTTTGTCATTCCCGGCGGCGGGCGTAGTAAAAGAGTGAACCGCATTGCCATAGAAAATCATCTGCCAGTCTACCCCACCCTTTCGCATCTCTTCCTGAAAGGCCGCAACCTGGTCGGGGGGAACAAGCGGATCGTCCGCCCCGTGTAAGACAAGCACCTTGGCCTTGATATTCTTCGCGTCTGCCGGCGTCGGTGTGTCCAGACCGCCGTGGAAAGTTACCACGCCCGCGATAGGGGCTCCGCTACGGGCCAATTCCAATACTACCGTTCCCCCGAAGCAATAACCGATAGCGGCTATTCGGTTCTGATCGACGTTTTTGTTCTTTTTCAGTTCTTCCAGCCCAGCCAGGATTCGCTGGCGCATCAATCCTCGATCATTCCTATACTTTCCAGCCTCTGGAGCAGCTTGCTTTGAATCTGCGGGTCGCACGCCTTTCCCGTAGATGTCTGCGGCAAAGGCTACATAACCGAGATCCGCCAGTTTGTTCGTGATGTCCTTGTAATGCTGGCCGAGTCCCATCCAGTCAGGGACTACCAAGACCCCAGGCACCTTGCCCGCAATGCCTTCTTTGTAGGCGATATATCCTTCCAGAGCGGTGTCCCCCTGTTTGTAGTCCACTACCGCAGTATGAAGCGCAGCAGAGGCCATCGCAGGCGCCAATACAGCCATAATCAACGCAAAAGCCATTGTTTTCATTAGAACCTCCTGAATTCAGGAACCGGCCTGATTTATTCGCTTTTCGTTTGGCCGCAAATTGTTCCTGAAATGTGAGATGCAGGCTCTGGGGGAAGGATTCGCAACTTAAATGGAGGGACGATCAGTGAAGGAGGCAGTCGTGATGAGAACAATTCCGCACTGCAGAAACAGAGTGCCCGAAAAGGAGCCGTGAGGTAAACTTTCTACTTGAAGATTTACCTCGCGGCTATTCTTTTCCCTTCACGCATTGATTATGCATCTGCTGTTTGTGTGGCCGTGGCCTCCGCCTCTTTCTTTGCCGCGGCTGCCGCTTTCTTTGCGGCCTGTTCAGCCTTGATTTCCGCTACAGCCAGGGCCTGTTTCTCCGGATCGGTATACCGGAATATGAACTGACGGCACGCCCACACCCCGGTTTTAGCAGCTTCTTCGTCACACTTTTCGTAGTCGATTTCAATGCGACCATTCACCAGTTGGACGGCGTCCTTGGTTTTTCTTGTGCATGCCAAGCAATGAATGCAGCCGGCCTTGCACACGTTGGTCACAGTCTTTCCTGTGTCATGCGTGCTGCAGGGCACGTAGCACTCGGCATTTTTAGGCAGGAGCTGCAAGACCTGCTTAGGACAGGTTTTCACGCAAACACCGCAGCCGGTGCATTTTTCGGGATCGATCACCGGCATGCTGTCCTTCATGGTGATGGCGTCGAAGGGACAAGCTACAGCGCAGTCGCCGTACCCTATGCACGCGAACGTACACTCGTACGGACCGCCGAAGGCTATAGCCGCGGCCTGACACGTATCAAAGCCGATATATGAATGCTTTTTCTTTACCTCGCCCTCGTTGCGCGAACAGCGAAGGAAAGAGATCACCTCACTGGCCGCTGCCGCTTCTTTACCGGTGATGGCCGCAACTTTGGCTGCAACTTCCTGTTTTCCCGGCGCACATTTGCCGCTGGGACAGGCTGGATCCGTCACCACCGCTTCCGCATAAGATTCGCACCCGGCGAATCCGCATGCGCCTCAATTAGCGCCGGGCAAGCAGGCCCGTACCGCTTCAATTTTAGGATCAACCTTGACGGCAAACCGCTGTGCCGCATACGCCAAAGCTAAACCACAAATCAGGCCGAATGCCGCGAAGACGATTAATCCCGCCAAGGCCGTGGTCCAAACTGTCTCCATAGTTTTCCACCTCGAAGAATATCTTGCTGCACCTCTAGAAAATTGCCAGTCCTGAAAAACCGAGGAATGCCAGAGCGAACAATCCGGCAACTATGAACGCAATGGGTAGTCCCTGAAAGCTCGGCGGGACCCTGCAAACTTCCAGCTTCTCCCGAACGCATGCCATGAGAAACAGGGCAATCGCGAACCCCACGCCCGCTCCTAATGCATACGTAAAGCTGGCAAACGGACCGTGGCCGCCATCGGCATTCTCGAGAGGTACTGCCAAAATTATACAATTTGTAGTGATTAAGACAAGGTACACGCCCAGTCTCTTGAACAGGTACGGGTTGACCTTTCTCAAGATGGTGTCCACCGCCTGAACGAAAATGGCCACCGTTCCTATAAACACTATGATTCTCAGAAAACTGAGGTTATAAGGCAGCAGGACAAACGTCAAAAGCGCCCAGCACATTACGGCGCTGAGAATCATGACCGTCGTAAAAGTTATCCCCATGCCGATCGCCGTGTCTTTTTTCTGGGAAACCCCGAAGAATATGCAGAGTCCCAGGTACTTTGTAAAAACGAAGTTGCTTATCAGCATGGCGCCGAGGAGCAGTCCGAAAAGCACTTGAGTTTCGCTCTTTTTGATGGTGAACTGTCTGGCGCCGATGACCTTCCCATCAGACGTAATGTCCTTCGCGTCCACCACATATTCCGCGGCTAGGTTTAAAGGTTCTTTGAATCGGAGGGTAGCGCTGATGCGCCTCGGGTCGAGTGTAACGGAGTCTACCGCTATCTTGATGTCGGGATCTGATTTCTCGTAAACATCGAAATTTGCCGGGTTCTTAGCCCAAGCCTCATCAACCGGCAAGCCGAATGAGATCTCAATTCCCGTGTCTTTTTGAAACGACCCGCTCCCGACGCCTTCGGCCATGACAGGAGCGAGCCCCAGCAACAACAACACCAAACAGAAACTTGTCGTGATCAGGAATCTGCTGATTTTCATATCAATGGCCTCCCGCGGCCCTGGGGACCTTGCCTGTACGCAGATATTCGATCCAATTGAATGTAGCCATTATGAAGCCGATTACGAAGAAGCCACCGGCAGGCAAAATCATTATAAGGAGCGGTTTGAAACCGAGCACATCGAATCCCCATAACTGCCCCGCGCCAAAAAACTCTCTAATAGCCGAAGTAAGGCAAAGACCGAACAGGAATCCAATGCCCATACCCAAGCCGTCGAAAAACGATGGAACAAGCGGCTCCTTGGACGCAAACAGCTCCAGTCGAGAAATTATGATGGCGAAAACGACGATTAGCGCAATGAATAGCTTGATTTCACCATACACCGCCGGATTCACCACAGGCAGGATCATGTCTATGACGCTGACCCACGTAGCGATGATAATCACATAAGCCGGGATCCTTATCCTCGGATGTATAAACGACTTGAATATGGAAGCAGTACAGCTCGACATCACCTGAACGAACAGGACAGAGACGCCAAGCATAACGCCGTTCTTGATATTAGTAGTCACCGCCACAGCGGGGCACAGACTCAATGCGAGTCGAAATATCGGATTTTCCGGAATGAATCCATTCCAAACAAGTTGTAGATTCCTATTCACGTCAACCCTCCGCTAAAAAGCGACCTGAATATTTTGCTGTTTGACAGCATCATTGACGATTCCAATCCTGTATACGAATTTCCGCACTGTATCCTTCACTCCGGTCGTCAACGCACGTGATGAAATGGTAGCCCCGGTAAGCGCATAGATATCATCTTTAACGTGCTTTTCTTTAATCTCATTGACTTGTTCCGGAGTCAGCCCCAGCTTCTTGATTTTTTCGGGTTCAAGAACGGACAAGTAAGTTTCAGGTAGGGGTTCCTTCACGACTTTGAGGTTCTTTAAAATATCCAATGTCTTACCGACAAATTGGTTTCTAAAGAAATCTTGCTGAATTTCAGCTCCGAGCCCGGGGTCCTCCTTGGCTTCAATGATCGCTACGCCGGTCACAGTGAAATTGGGGTCCAGTGATACCATAAGCTTAATAAAGGTCTTGAAACCTTGCGTGATTCCCGGGACGACATATCCCAACCGTTTGTCTCCCATGTCTGCTATATATACGGTGTCAGCATAGGTAGCCTTATAGTCCTTTGGCAGCGCCGCTTTCACTGCGGCGTCTCTGGCGCCGGCTTCTGCAAGCACAGACGGCTCCGCATTCAACGGCAGCACTTTCCCAGCTTTGCCTGACAAATCGACTTCCGCGATCACATACCCCTTTTCTTTGACCGGAAGCACATAGCCTAACAGAGTTACTCCCGATGAATCATGGAGAACGTAACGATGGATCGGAAAGATCTTCAAATCTTCAGGGGCCTTTTTGCCGTGACCGAAGCCGAGGAGACCCTGGATAGTCTCTTCATTTATTCTTTCCTCGGTTTGCTTGCGGGCACGTTCGGTGTTGGCAAATACGACGCCCAATATTACAGCCGCGGCTATACAAACCGCCGTCAAACTGACTGTGATCTTGATTATATCTTTCATGTAAGCCTCTTGAATCAGGGTCGGCCTATTTGATAGCCGCGACAGGCGCCTGCTTGGGCGGAGCGAATCTCTTCGGCTTGAACCATTCGTCCAGCGCGGGAGTGAGACAATTCATCAGAAGGATCGCGTAGCAGATTCCCTCAGGATAACCGCCCTTCAAGCGAATGATCACGGTCAGTGCACCCACGCCAATGCCAAAGATGACCTGAGCGCTCTTCAGAGAAGGAGATGTCACATAATCGGTGCACATATAGAATGCGCCCAGCATTAATCCTCCTGAGAGCACCTGAACCAGTGGTTGACCGCCAAACCAGGTCTCCCCACCGAATATCCAACTTAAAACCGCCACTGTACCAATGGTCGAAACCGGAATGTGCCACGTGATGATTCCCCGGGCTATCATGAAAAGTCCGCCAAGCAAAATGAGAAGAGCCGAGGTCTCGCCGATGCAGCCAGGTCTAAATCCAAGGAAGAAATTCTGATAAATTACGGACAGCCCACCGAACTGCTGCAAAAGGGCCTGTAGCCCGTAGTGTCGCAAGACATACAACGGAGTGGCCGTCGAGACAGCGTCCACTCCGGCTCCCAGGTAGATGTCCATTGAAGACTTGGCCCAATCTACTGGCGGAAGCCATGCGGCGGTCAGATACACCGGGAAAGCAGCCGTGAGAAATGCTCGCCCCACAAGCGCAGGGTTCCAAACGTTGAAACCCAAGCCCCCCATGAGTTCCTTGGCTATGAAGATCGCCGGGACCGCTCCAATTATGGGCAGCCAATACGGCACACCGGGCGGAATGACAAAGGCCATCAAGACGCCAGTCACCACAGCGCTGCCATCGTTCACGGCCACGCGGCGTCCCAGGGCCTTCTGAGAAAGGGCCTCAACCACCACACATGAAATCACGCTCACAATAGTTATGATTAAAGCCCTGAAGCCGAAAACATAAATGGATAACAGCATCGCCGGAGCAAGTGTCCCTGCCACGGTCCACATGATCTCCGAAGTGGACCTCTCGGACCTTATGTGCGGAGATACTGAAACAGTCCATTGCGCTTCCATATCCGGACTTGTTAGGGTTTGCGGTTCGATCTTAACATCCTCCCTCTATTCCGAATCCATCACAAATAAGA
>Ga0335071_10008688_pt1 | contig 10419 bp, 8 predicted proteins | sample Lox_Sample_15_FD_206724 | JGI IMG/M metagenome (GOLD analysis project Ga0335071, IMG submission 206724) | Soil microbial communities from Loxahatchee National Wildlife Refuge, Florida, United States - Lox_Sample_1.5 | ecosystem: Environmental > Terrestrial > Soil > Wetlands | place: USA: Florida...
TGATCTTCTGCCGCAAATCCGCGAGTCGCTTGCGCGCTCGCGCAATCTTGTAATTGAGGCGCCCCCCGGAGCGGGCAAAACCACGCGCGTCCCTCCGGCGCTGCTGGATCTCGTGCCCGGTCAGGTGCTGGTCCTCGAACCTCGGCGCATCGCAGCACGCATGGCCGCCCGCCGCGTCGCGCAGGAGATGGGCGAGCGGTTGGGCGAAACCGTCGGCTATCAGGTGCGGTTTGAGGAAGTCGCCGGGCCCCGTACACGTCTGCGCTTTCTCACCGAAGGCATCCTGACCCGGCGCTTGATTCCCGATCCCAAGCTGACGGACGTCAACGTCGTGATCCTGGACGAGTTTCACGAGCGCCATCTGGAGAGCGACCTCGCCTTGGCGCTGCTGCACCGGCTTCAGAAGACCACCCGCACAGACCTACGGCTCGTTGTGATGTCCGCCACGCTCGATGCCGCGCCCATTGCGCGTTATCTCAACGATTGCCCCGTGCTTCGCTCCGAAGGCCGTCTCTTCGATCTATCGATTTCGCACCAACCTTACTCCGCGCTGCCGCTCGAAAAGCAAGTGGCCGCCGCGTTGGAAATCATGCTCAAAGAAACGCCCGGTGATGTTCTCGTGTTTCTTCCAGGCGCTGCGGAAATTCGAAAAGCGCAGCGCGAAATCCAGCGTCGCGACCTCCTCGTGCTCCCGCTGCACGGCGACCTTTCCCCTGCCGAACAGGACCGCGCAGTGTCGCCTAGCTCACAGCGCAAAGTGATCCTGTCGACCAACGTTGCGGAGAGTTCCATCACCGTGGAAGGGGTGACTGGCGTGATTTGCAGCGGTTTGGCGCGTTTTGCGAGTGACTCTCCCTGGACCGGGATGCCCACGCTCGACGTCGGCCGGATCAGTAAAGCGTCAGCCACCCAACGTGCCGGCCGCGCCGCCCGCACCGCCCCGGGCCGCGTCATCCGTCTCTATACGCTTGATGACTATCATCGCCGCCGCGATCAAGACACGCCTGAGATCCTCCGCCGCGAGCTCTCCGAGCTTTGTCTTACCTTACGCGCCATAGGGTTACCCAACCCATCCTCTTTAACCTGGCTCGATCCCCCGCCCGAAGCAGCGATATCGCGCGCCGAAGAATTGCTGGAACGCCTGGGAGCCACCGGCGAAACCGCTCGGCGCATGGCTCGTTACCCGCTCCATCCCCGTCTCGCCCGATTAGTGATCGAAGCCGTGGAGCGCGGCGTGGGCGAGGAAGGATGTGCCGTCGCGGCTTTGCTCAGCTCCCGAGCGCGATCGCAGACCTGCGACCTGCTGGCACTGCTCGATTCCGAGCTGGACCCGATGACCCGGCGCCACCGGGAGCAAATCCGGCGGATCGTCCGCCCGCCGAAGCCCCATTCCCACGACCCGAACGCGCTGCCGCTCGCCATTCTCACCGCCTTCCCCGATCGCGTGTCACGCCGGCGCAAAGACAACCAACTGCTGCTGGCATCCGGCGGCTCGGCATTGCTCGAATGCGAAGCGCGGGCCGATTTCCTGGTCGCGGTCGATATCGAAGACCGCAGCGAGCACGCGCTGCCGCTCGTGCGCCTCTACTGCGCCATCCAGCCCGACTGGCTCGTCGATCTCTTCCCGGACCACGTCACCGAGCGCGCCGGCGTGGAATGGAACCGCTCCGCCGAGCGCGTGGAGGCAGTGAGTGCCCTGCTCTACGACAGCCTGATCATCGAAGAAACCCGCAGCGGCGCGCCCGATCCCGAGCAAGCCGCCGCACTGCTGGCCGAGAAGGCCCTCGAGGCCGGCATCGAGCGCTTCGTAGATAACGACGAGCTTGATCAGTTCGTTGCCCGGGTCGAGTTCGCCGCCGAGCATGCGGCTATCGCCAAGCCCGATGTCCAAGCGGCCTTGCGCGAATTGTGCCTGGGCCTGAAGAGTTTCGCCGAGCTAAGAGACGCTGCCGCGTCATTGATTTCCGTCCTTGAGAAACGCGTGAAACTCCTCGACCAGGTCGCGCCTGCGCGCATCCGCCTGCCCAGCGGACGCCAGGCCAAAGTGAATTACGAGCCGGGCAAGCCGCCCTGGGTCGCTTCGCGGCTGCAGGATTTTTTCGGACTGCGCGAGACGCCGCGCATAGCCAACGGCACGGTTGCGGTGGTCGTCCATCTACTCGCGCCCAATCACCGACCCGTGCAAACCACCAGCGACCTGGGCGGATTCTGGCAACGCCTCTATCCACAGGTGCGCCGCGAACTCAGCCGCCGCTACCCCAAACACGCCTGGCCGGAAGATCCCTTCTCGTCGCACATAATGAAATGAACCATGCGACGCACGATCGCAGCTCTCTTCCTGTTCGGCATTTCGTTCGGATACTTGGAGGCGGCCGTGGTGGTCTATCTGCGCTCGATCTACGATCCGATTCGCGAACACATCCACCCCGGCCGAGCGCCCGGCGAGTTGTTTCCGCTCATTTCGCCACAACAGTTAGCTGATTCAGGACCCGAGAATCCCAGGCGCCTCGCGATTGAGATTATCCGCGAAGCCGCCACCATGGTGATGCTGGGTAGCTTCGCCCTGGCGGTGGCGCGGAACATCCACCAATGGCTGGCGGCATTCGGCATTGTTTTCGGAATCTGGGACATCGCATTTTACGGCTTTCTTCGGCTCACCATTCACTGGCCGCAATCGCTAAACACCTGGGACATCCTTTTCCTGATCCCGGTGCCCTGGGTCGGCCCAGTGTGGTCGCCCATGCTCATTGCGCTGACCATGATTGTTTGCGGACTGATCGCCCTGCAGCGCGGCATGCGCGCGCGTTTTCGCGACGTGGCGATCATCTGCGCCGGCGCAGCGATTGTCTTCGCCGCCTTCATCTGGGATTTCAGGAACACCATGTCGGGCGGGATGCCCAACCCGTTTAATTGGCCGCTGTTCCTGATTGGGCTCGTTGTCTGGCTTCTCGGGTTTGCTGCCGCAGCAAACGCTCCAGAATGTCGGGGATCTCAAACAGCGCGCGATTCTTGATCTCGGCGGTATTGGACCTGAAGCGCGAAAAGCGCGCGGGATCCAGCAATTCCTTCAGCCCCGCGTCGATATCGCGGAACGACTTCAGCACTACGCCCACTTCCTTCTCGCGGATCCAATCGGTGTTGTAGCGCTCCTGCGGCAGCGTCCACGTGTTCCGCTCGACCACTACAGGCAGTCGCATCGCGAGCGCTTCGCTGATGCTGCCCGGCCCGGGCTTGCCGATGAAGAAATCCGAGAGATGCATATAGTAGGGGACTTCGTTCGTGAACCCTTCCACGAACTTCGGGAACTGCGTGTCCAGGGCCTTGAGCTGCGCTGCCAATTTCTCGTTCTTGCCGCAGATGAAGATGAACTGGGTTTTCGCCGTTACACGCCGCGCAATCTCCAGCATGGCCGACGACCCCTGTCCTCCGAACAGCACCAGGCCCGTTCGCAGATCCGGCTTGAGTCCCAACTTTTTCCGTTCGAAGTCCCGGTTGAGCTGAACGGATTCGTAAAAGTTCGGCCGCAGAATCATGCCGGAAGTTAGAAAGATATGCTCCTCCGGATGGCCCAATTCTTTCGCCTGCCGGACCGCTTTCTCCGTGCCGCAAATTAGAAATTGGTCCTGGCGTTCGATCCAGAAATGCGGCGGATAATCAGCCAGATCCGTCAGGATGGTCACCAGCGGGGTTTCCGGCAGACTGGCTCGTAAAGCTCTGTTGAAATTGGGGATCAGCGAAACCACGAGATCGCGGCGGTCCTGCGCCCAGTACTTGTTCAGCAAGCGTACTTGCCCCCCATGGTATAGCCTGATGATCCAGTGCATCAGCACGGTGAGCTGCGGAGAGCCGAGCGTCCAGCCCTTTTTCAGCAGGGTGTTATAGATATCCTGCATCCGGATACCGGTGTATTTGCGAAAAATATCAAGCGGATCCAGGATTTCCTGCAGGTTGATGAGCCGCACGTCCCAGGGCCGTTTCTCCTGCTCGATCACGCCTTTGAGAGCATTCGCGGCAGCCCGGTGTCCACCGCCGGCATCGAAAAAGACGAAATCCAGCCTTTTCTTGTCCAACGTACAGTTTGGCACAAATATGTTTTAAGTCAAGCACATGCAGACGGAATCCAAGGCAAAGACCGGGCGAACATCAACTCGAAATCATTTCTTCAGCAAAATGTAACAACTGGGGCAGTATATTCTGAAGTAGAGAGGCGAGAAGCCAAGATGTTAGGCTTGATCACCAAGAGCGACTACAGCGTGATGCGCCGGGCCAATAATTGGGAGGCGCCCCATTGGGTGCGCGCCTACCTGGTGGGCGCAACGCGCGGTGGTGATGGGTGGCTGTGGTATGTGATGGGGCTCGCGATCCTGCTGTTCGGGGGTGAATCGCGCTTTCAGGCGCTGGGCGCGGCCGGCGTGGCGTCCATGGTCAGCATCTTGCTGTTCGCGAATCTCAAGCGGCTGGCGGGCCGCAAGCGGCCTTGCGAAATCGAGCCGCACTGCTGGGCAACACTGCTTCCTCCCGACGAATTTTCGTTCCCGTCCGGTCACACGATGACTGCATTCGCCGTTGCGCTGCCGCTGTCACTGTTTTACTCCGACCTCACCTATGCTCTGCTGTTCTGTGCTTTGAGTATCGCGGCGTCGCGGGTGCTGCTCGGCATGCACTTCCTGAGCGACGTGGTGGCTGGCGCATTGATCGGCACTGGAATCGGCTATCTAGCCTTTTTCGCGTTTCGCTAAAGCCGCGCGGCCATCCTAAGCTAAGATCGGTAGTTGATCTCTTGCCGCTATCTCACCCGGCGCTTCGGCGATTTTGTCGCCGTCGATAACGTCAGCTTCGATGTGCCGTCGGGAGGCATCTGCGCCCTGCTTGGCCCCAACGGCGCGGGCAAATCCACTTTGATGAAGATGCTGACGGGGCTGCTCGCCCCGACATCCGGCGACGCGTTCGTGGCGGAGCATGACGTTCGCAAGGAACCGTTGGCGGTCAAACACGCGGCCGGCATCCTGCCCGAGAGCCTGGGCCTGTTCGATGCGCTGACCATCGATGAGCACCTGCGGCTGTCGGGGCCGATTTACGGGCTCTCCGCCGCCGAAACACGGCATCGCGCCGATCAACTGCTCCACGCTTTGTCGCTCGAAGAAGGCCGCGACACTTTTCTGGATCAGTGCTCGCAGGGGATGCGCAAGAAGACCGCGCTGGCGCTGGCGCTGCTCCACAACCCGCGTGTGCTGTTTCTGGACGAGCCTTTTGAGGGCGTCGACCCCGTGACCGCCGATACCATCCGCAATCTGCTGGTGGCGATCGCAGCCCGGGGCGTCACCATCCTTCTCAGCTCGCACATTCTTTCCATCGTGAACCGGCTAGCCGATCGGATTTTGGTGATCCGCGGCGGCCGCATTGTGATGGATTCGCCGGCGTCGGAGCTGCCGCAATCGCTCGAAGAAGTTTATTTCGGTCTGGTGGAGGCATCCACCGTGGACGATCTTCCGTGGCTGGGCTCCTCGCAATCCTAGCGGCGCTGGCGCGCGCAGTTTGGCGCGATCTTCGCACGTTCAGCACCCTGACCGGCAACAATTTCTTCCTGGTGGTCGCGCTCATCATGATCGGCCAGTGGCAGAGCGGCCTATTTTTCATCGCGCTCTTTGGCATTCTGCTTCTGGTGCCGCTGGCGGGCGACCCGATGCGCAAGATTCCTCCAGACCGGCTGACGCTCTGGCCATTGACCCGAGGGCAGCGGATTGCCTTACGTCTTTCGAGTCCCGCCCTGACCCCGCTGGTTTGGCTGGCAGTTCCCTTTCTCTTTCGCGCCGCCGGCATCCCTGTGGCGCTGGGGCTGATCGGTTCGGCGTTGGCGATCCAAGTGCTCCTCGCCACCTGGAGGCACATCATGACGAGGCGCCCTCCGATGAGGCCGTTCCGCTTGGTGCCGGCGCCTCCGGGCAAACTCGGTGGATTGATCCAGAAGAACGGCCGGCAACTGCTGAGCGTTCTGGATACCTATGTTGCGCTGTTACTGTGCGTGGCGGCCATCGCGTTTCGCATTGCGAGCCCGAAGCTGGACCCGGAAGCCGGTGTCATCCTTTCTTTGCTGGCCGCGCTGGCCCTGAGCACGCAGGCGCAATGCATGTTCGGGCTGGATCTTCCGTGGGGCATTGTGCGTTACCGTCTGCTTCCGCTGCGTGGCCGCGAGATTCTGTTCGCGCAGGATGTGCCGTTCTTTGTGGTTCTGCTGATCCTCGTGCTGCCGCTGGCTCCCCTGCCCGGGTTGGCAGCGGGTCTGGTGGCGCTGGGACTGGGCCATCATGCGTCCGTGCTCCAGCCGATGCAACAGCACCGCTGGCGATTCACGGGCGGAGCGCTCTTTCCCTTCGGCTTTTTCCAGGTGATCCTGATGATGGCGACCGGAGTCGCCGTAGCTCGCCAGAGCGCTTGGTACCTGGCTGCCGCAGTGGCGTTCTATCTGGGGTCGCTTTGGTATTGCGGACGGCGTTGGGACGCCGGTTAGAATCAAGTCGTCGCTAGAATCAAAACAATGCGCCTTAAGATTATGCAAGTGGGAGAGCCGGTGTTGCGGCAGAAGGGCCGGCCGCTCACATTGGAAGAGATCGCGCTGCCTGTAACGCAGCAGCTCATCGAATGGATGCGGGAGACGATGCGCGACGCTCCCGGCGTGGGCCTTGCCGCACCGCAGATCGGGCTGCCGCTCCAGTTGGCGGTCATTGAGGACCGGGCCGAGTATTCGGGAAGCGCGGCCGCCGAAGCCTTGGCCGAGCGCGAGCGGCACCCGGTGGACTTCCACGTGTTGATCAACCCGCGCATCGTCGAGCGGTCTGAGGAGCAAGCGGAGTTCTTCGAAGGCTGCCTGAGCTTATCCGGGTTCAGCGCTCTGGTGAAGCGCTCGCGCACGGTAGCGGTTGAGGCGCTGGACGAGCAAGGCAACGAACACCGCATCGAAGCGCGGGGATGGTACGCGCGCATTCTGCAACATGAGATCGACCATCTGCACGGCACGCTCTACATTGACCGTATGGCGCCGCGGTCGTTCATGAGCTTGGAGAACCTGAACCGCTACTGGGGCAAGCTGCCGATTCAGAAGGTACGCGAGGCGCTGCAGCTCGACGAGAGTTAGTCGACGAAGAACGGCGTTTCGTTTTCGCCGCGCAGTACGATGTCGAAGCGGTAGCCCGGCAGGCCATCGGTGTCGAGCGCGGCGTCGCGAACGGCGAATAGTCTCTGGCGGGCGGCGGGATCGGTAACGCAGTCGAGCACCGGATCGCGGACGCCATCGGGAGCATCGCCAAAGAACACCGTAGTCACCAGACGGCGCGTGAGGCCGATCGCCAGCACCATGAGGTTCACGTGAGGGCAGCGCGGCACACCATCATCGGTGCGATAGCTGCCGGGGATCACGGTCCGGAAGCGAAAGCGGCCGTCTGCGTTGGTGCGCGCGCGGCCCCAGCCGAAGAATCCAGGATCGGCGTCCTTGAAACGCGGGTCCAGCGGATGACGAAGTACGCCGTTGGCGTCCGCCTGCCAGATTTCCAGAATGACGTTCAATGTGGGAACGTTGCCTTCTTCCACGACGCGTCCGGCAAGAAGAATGTGCTGGCCTTGCGCGGTCTTGCCGTCCAGGCGAGTCAGGTCTTCGCAGCCTTCCACGAACTGGCCCGGAAAGAACGGGCCGATGGTGCAGTAGGGGGAAGTAGCCAGCATCTCAATCCAGCTCCGGCGTCTGGTGCTTGCCGCGTAGAACGAAGTCTCGACGGAAGCCGAGCATGTTCACTTTGCTCACACTGGTGGGCGTGGTCTCGAAGATCAGCCGATCGCGCGCCTCGGGGCTTTGAACCGCATTGAGCAGCAGATCGGTCTCGTTGAGCGGCTCACCGGGAAAGAAAATCTGCGTGACGAACCGGTTCATCCAGCTCGGGCCGAAAATCGAAAAGTGGATGTGCGGCGGACGCCACCACCAGTCCGACTCCATCACCGGATAGGCACCTGGCTTGATGGACAGGAACCGGTACCGGCCTTCGGCATCGGTGATCAAGCGCCCCTGCCCAGTGAAGTTAGGATCGATGGGCGCCTCGTGGCGGTCCATTTCGTGAATGTACTTTCCGGCCGAGTTAGCTTGCCAGATCTCGATCACCGCGCCTGTAACCGGAGCGCCATGCTGATCGACGACGCGGCCGCTTACCGAGATAAACTGCCCGATCGCGCGCGGCGCGCCCGGCGCCCGGCGTGAAAGGTCGCCATCGCCGACTTCCAAGCGCCGCTTCAACTCTGTGGGTCCCGTCAATTCGGTGAGGGTGAGAGGCCGCTGAATGAGTGGTCGCGAGGGGTTCCGTGTGAAGCTGCGCGGATAGTTCTGGATGTAACGCGCCAGCTGCGTGTTTTCCTCATACGGCGGGTACTCGATTCCACTCAGTCCGAGAAGTTCCTGCGGCATCTGGGGCGATTCTAACACGCCAGCGCGTTTGCGCTAGCTCCTGCGTTCGGGTGATAATGCGCCAGGGCCCCCTCGGTCGCCTTCATGGTCGGCAAAACGATCCTTCACTACCGGATTCTCGAAAAACTTGGCGCGGGCGGGATGGGCGAGATTTACAAAGCCGAGGACACGCGGCTGCACCGCCCGGTGGCGATCAAGGTGCTGTCGACGGGCATGGCGTCCGATCCGGAGCGGCGGAAACGCTTTTTTCAAGAGGCGCAGGCTGCGTCGGCATTAAATCATCCGAACATCATTACGTTGTATGACATCGTCTCCGAGGGCGATTTGCAGTGCATCATCATGGAGTATATCGCCGGTGAAACACTGCGCGAGGTGATCCCGGCGGGTGGCCTGCCGGCGCCGCAGGCGCTGCAATACGGCGTCCAGATCGCCAGCGCCTTGAGCGCGGCGCATGCGGCGAACATCATTCACCGCGATCTGAAACCTTCCAACGTTATGGTGGCGCCAGGGGGCCTTGTCAAGCTGCTCGATTTCGGTCTGGCGAAATGGATGGATTCGGGAGTATCGGATTTCGCCGGCGAACCGGGCGAACAGGAAACAGTGGAAGCCGCACTCACGCGCGAGGGAGCGATCTTAGGCACGGTGAGCTATATGTCGCCGGAACAGGCCGAGGGCCGGCGCGTGGATGCTCGCTCCGACATTTTTTCCTTCGGTTCGGTGCTGTATGAAATGGTGACGGGCCGGCGGGCGTTTGAAGGGCGGTCCGGCATTTCGACGCTCTCCGCGATTCTGAGGGACGACGTGGCGCCGATCTACAACAGCGCGCCGGATGTGCCGCCGCTGCTGGAACAAATTATTCTGCGCTGTTTGATGAAGGATCCGGCGGCACGGTGGCAGAGCATGAAGGAATTGGGTGCGGCGCTGCTCTCGCTCCAGCGGCAGCTGGATCCGGGCGGTCACTATGCATCACCGGTGCGGACCAGTTCCCTGAGTACGTCGGGGCCGCCTGTGAGGGACATGGCGGAGACGGTGGTCACCACGCCGCCTCCTCCCCGCGCGCCCGCCGGTTCTTCACCGCCGTCGGCGCGAAGCAGTCCAAAGAGCGCGCCGCCGAGCGCCCCGTCCAAAGCGTCTCGATCCACGCCGGCCGCACCGGCGCGCCCGCAGACGAAGCCGTCCGGCAAACCTGCTTCAAATACGATGGTCGTGCTGGTGCTGGCGGTGATCGGTCTGGTTGTGATCGGCGCGGCCGCCGGCGGCGGCTGGTATTGGTGGACGCATCTGCGTCGACCGGCCAATCAACCGGTCGCAGCGGTTACAACACCCCCGCCGACACCCACACCGCAGTCGGCAGCTCCGCCTCCGGCTACGCCGACTCCCGAACCACCGCCGCCCGAGCCGGCGCCCAATCCGGCGACAGCGCCTCCGGCTGCTTCCTCTTCCACTGCCAATAAGACCCCTCGTCCGGTGAAGCAGGCCGCCAAGAACACGAACAAGGCTCCGGAGGCGACTCCAGCGCCGGCACCCACGCCTGCGCCAGTGAATCCAGCACCGGCTCCCGTTGCTACACCCGCGCCAGCGACTCCCGCGCCCGCGGCTCCGCCTCCGGTAGCTCCGGCTACTACGCCCGTCGTCGCGGCCGTGCCCGTGGCTGTGGGCGACGCCTTGCCGTTCGTCATTGTGCTTTCGCAAGACATCTCCTCGGATACGCCGGAAGGCACCCTGCTTCGCTTCACCGCGACGGAGGGGCTGCGGGTCGGCGACAAGACCGTCATCGGCAAGGGCGCCAGCGTCACGGGTGTAATTGCGATGGAATCGGGCAAGAAGTTCCTCGGCATGGGCGGCGGCCGGAAGCTTGGCTTTCAGCTCCAGCAGGCCGAGGCTGTCGATGGGAAGCGAGTCCGGGTTCGGGCCATGGCCGGCCGCGCCGAGGACGGCGCCGGAGTACGCTCATTCGACACTGGGAAGGGTTC
>Ga0335071_10008691_pt1 | contig 10417 bp, 12 predicted proteins | sample Lox_Sample_15_FD_206724 | JGI IMG/M metagenome (GOLD analysis project Ga0335071, IMG submission 206724) | Soil microbial communities from Loxahatchee National Wildlife Refuge, Florida, United States - Lox_Sample_1.5 | ecosystem: Environmental > Terrestrial > Soil > Wetlands | place: USA...
AGGCGATGTCTGGGGCGAAGGTGCCGTCGAAGCTCTCCAAGAAGTATACGCAGGACGAGCTGCTCGAGGCGTTCTCGAAGGTCTCCACGCCCAACATCGCGGACGCGCAGCACAAGCGCGGCGTGATGGCAGGCATACTGCCGCACATCGCGCACGGTCAGAAGATGACCGGAAGGGCCCTGACGGTGCAGACGGCGAGAGGAGACTGGGCGAAGCCGGTCGAGGCTATCGATCGTGCCACGCCCGGGGATGTCATAGTGGTTGACGCTGGCGGCAACGACATGGCGGTCTGGGGCGAGCTGGCTTCTTGGAGCGCGAAGGTGAAGGGGGTCGCCGGGGTGGTCATCGATGGCGCCGTGAGGGACATCGAGGAGATCCTGGACATAGGTTTCCCGTGCTTCTCCAAGTACGTGGTGCCGCACGCAGGCGAGCCGAAGGGGTACGGCGGCATCGGTCATGAGATTGTGTGCAGTGGGCAGACAGTGCGCAGCGGCGACTGGATCATCGGCGACGAGAACGGGGTGATCGTCGTGCCGCAGGAGCACTCGGTGGAGATCGCGAACCGCGCCGTCGACGTCGCGGAGCGCGAGAACCGCATCCGTGAGGAGATCAAGCGTGGCGGCTCACTGTCCAAGGTCCAGGAGCTTGAGAAATGGGAGCAGGTGCGCTAGGGAACCTGCACTGCCATTCGCACTATTCCGACGGACGCTTCTCTCCGCTCGAACTGGTCTCGTACGCGTCGAGGGCCGGGCTGGCGCATTTCGGTCTCACGGATCACTTCGAAACGACGAAGGTGCCGAGGGCTCTGCGCGCTTCCCAGCTCGACGAGTACGTCGGTCTCTTGCACGACCTAGATTCCAAGTTCTCGGGGTCGACGAAGGTCTATGCCGGGGTCGAGATCGACACCAGTCCCGACCGCACCGATCTACCGAACTTGCCGTTCGACGGACTGAACCGACTTGACTTCATTCTGCTGGAGTACGTGAACGATGATGAGGTCGGTGGCAGCGCCCTCGACGATTTGGAGTGGTTGATCGAGAAGATCAAGGTCCCATGCGGCCTCGCGCACACCGACCTTTCGCGAGTGTTCGATGGCGTTCCCCCTGAGGCGTTGGCGGAGCGATTCGAATCGCTGAACCTCTTCGTCGAGGTCAACACCAACCTATTCTACACGATCGACGGCGTTCACCTGTACGAGCGTTCGAAGGAGTTCTTCGATGCCTTTCGCGGCAGGGTGAGAGTGACGGTAGGAAGCGACACGCATCGCACGCTCGAATCGATGCAGGACGTTCGCCGCGGATACGAGTTCGTGCAGCGCCATGGGCTCTCGGACATGCTGCTTTTCAAATGATGAAGATGGAATCCGAAAAGGAAGGAAGGGGTTTTGTTCGCTAGTACGCGCCCATCTGGTCCGCCATCTTGTTGAGGCGATTGATCCGCTCTTGGATCGGCGGATGGGTCGAAAACAGGCTCACCAGGCCTCTTGCGCTGAACGGGTTCACGATCCACAGGCCCTGCGAAGCCGGATTCCCGAACCTCATCGGGTTGCGCTTGTTCTCCTTCTCGAGCTTCCCGAGCGCGCTCGCGAGGTAGAGCGGCTTGCCGATGAGCTTCGCCCCCTCGTAGTCCGCCTTGTACTCACGGCTGCGCGAAATCGCGAGCTGCACCAGCAGCGCGGCGATCGGCGCGGTGATCGCCACCAGGACCATGATGATCGCCGAGCCCTCGTCCCTGCGCCCCCCGCCGAACAGCGAGCCCCAAATCGCAAATCTGGCTGCGAAGGATATTGCTCCTGCGAGCGTCGCGGCCACGCTCATCACGAGGATGTCGCGGTCCTTGACGTGCGCCATCTCGTGAGCGAGAACTCCCTGCAGCTCGTTGTCGTCGAGCATCTTGAGTATGCCCTCGGTCGCCGCCACGACGGCGTTCTTCGGATTGCGCCCGGTCGCGAACGCGTTCGGGGTCTGAGTCGGCACGAGGGCGATCTTGGGCATCGGCAGCCCGGACATGTCCGAGATGCGCTTCACCGTGCGATAGAGCCTCGGGGCCTCGGCTTCGCTGACCATCTTGGCCTTGTACGACCAGAGCACTATCTTTGAAGAGAAGAAATACGAGATCGAGTTCATGATCGCGGCAAGGACCAAGAAGAGCAGCGCTCCTGTGACCCAGTCGTTCGCGAAGTAGCCTCCGAGCACGAAGCCTACCACGCCGAACAGCGCGAACATGAAGAGGAACAGACCTAGCGTCCTCAGGGACGCTCCAATTGCTCCCATGTATTCACCTAGAGCCCACTCATGAATGCCCTGCTATTTAAGGCCGATTGAGCTTGGCCGTGCGAATCTAAAGAGCCTGGCACGATTGGGAGAGTGGTGGCGCGTTCTGTCCTCAAACGGCCACGAATGTCACTCGGCGACCGCTCTGTCTTGCGACCACCCTCTTGGTCTTCACGAGCTCGTCGACCATTTGCGCAACGGTGTCGTCGTCGAGGCCGGATATCGATGCGAGACGGTGGATCGTCTGCCCACCCTCCGCCCTCAGAGCCTCGAGCAGTCTGGCCTTTCCAGACTCCGTCCGCTCCTTCTCTTGGGCTGCACGGACCTCGACCTCGCGCTCCTGCGCGACCTTCTCGATTTGCGCGCGGAACATCTCCATGCCCCTCGACTTGAAGCGCTCTGGATCTTGGTTGAGGAGGCTGCTCAGTTCGTCGGTGTCGAGGCCGATCTCCTTCCACTTGGCCATGACTTCGGGGTAACCAGCCTGATGGCCAGGCAGATCCTCCATCGGACGACCGATCGAGGGTTCGTAGATCACTCCGTGCCCCCTCAATGCCTGGTGAAGGTGCTCGAGCTTGTCACGGGCGGCCGATTCGTCCGCCACGTCCGCGGCGAGCGTGTTCGTTCCCTTGATCCTGACGAACCCCAGCTCACTCAGAAGTTCCTCCGCCTCGCGCGGCGACTTGCCCTCGCTGGTGTGCACCAGCCTCACGTAGGCCTTCATTCCCGAGCACCACCTTATCGGGGTCGATAAATTGCAGCACGATAATCAAGGTTTGCCCAATTCTGGCACTGGCTGATTAGGAAAGGCTGTTCGTCGCTGCTTCGGTTGATAGGGCCATCCGATCTAGTGAGCCAGTCATTCAAGGATCGAGAACCTTCTCACCAGGGAGGTTCCGCTCCACCACTTCCCCAGTCCGTACATCCTTCCCGCCCTGACGAACCAGAGCCCCCAGAGCAAGAAGATGAATATGATGTGCTCGTCGATGATAGGATTCTGGACGGGAGGCACGTTCGTGGACCAGAGAAGCAGGAGCAGGAGCGTCCCTCCGTACGTGGCAAGCCTCGAACCAATACCGAGGATCAGGGCGACACCAAGAGCCAGCAGGGCGAGCATGAATATGACGTCCAGTACCTGATTCCCGGCCAGATTCTGATAGAAGCCCGAGAATATTCCGCTTGTTCCAAACTTCAGATACCCGGCGGTCGGCGAGCCTCCGTTCAGCCACGACTGGGACGACGGGGTCGAGAACCCAAGGCCGAACAGCTTGTCAAGGAACGACCACAGGAATAACCAACCAAGGAGAATCCTCGCGCCAGCCCAGACCATTCTCGTCCTTCTCGCCGGTTCCGCTCCTCCCGAGTCCATAAGGAGATTTTTGCACCCTCGACAATAAATAATTGACGATGATGGTCCAGATCTGGGGTCAGGAAGAGAGCTGGCACGTGGCCGCCCTGATCGATCTGCACCGAAGGAAGACTCTAATGGGCAGGATAAAAAAGGGCGAAGCGGATTGGTGAACGCCCGAATCCTATGCCCGGCGAGATCGAGTTCATCATGGAACGGTTCAATCGGTACTACTCACAGCGGCCGCCATCGCCTCCGGAGAGGTTCACCAAACGCGAGTTCGGCTTCATGTTCTTCGACAAGACGTTCGTGCAGAGGCATCTTCGCTTCCAGCGCAAAGAGGACCTGAATTCCTTCCTGGTGGAGCGCGTGCCATCGCATTGCTACTATTCCTCAGCGTACTACGACGTGCCGGACGCGGACCGGATGGAGGACAAGAAATGGCTCGGCGCGGACCTGGTGTTCGATCTCGACGCGGACCACATCCCGGGGTCGGAGAAGCTCTCGTACCCGGAGATGCTGGCACGGGTGAAGGTCGAGATGATCAGACTGCTCGACGAGTTCATCCTCGGGGACCTCGGGTTCGACGAGCGCTACGTGAGGATCGTGTTCTCGGGAGGAAGGGGATATCACGCGCACGTCACGGACCCGAGAGCCTTGAATCTCCGATCGCACGAGCGCCGCGAGATCGTCGACTACATCATCGGTACGGACCTGAGCTTCGAATGGTTGCTTCCGGAGGAGACGAGGGTGGGGATCAGGACGCCGACGGGAACGCGGGCGCTCGGAAGACGCAACCTACCTCCCATCAACGCAGGCGGATGGAGGGGGAAGCTCAGATCAGGGCTCAAGTCCTTGCTTGACGAGCTGGAGGTGCTCGGGCCGTCCATGGCCAGGGAGAGGTACGCGAGCCTCGCCGGCCAGAAGGAGGAGGTTGTCGCCGGGCTCTTCGACGACCTGTTCCTCGGAAAACCAGGGAAGCGCGGGCGGGACTTGATCCTGGAGAAGGGGAACTTGGCGAACATCCGCGACAAGCACCTGGAGACGTTCATGGCTTTGCTCCAGACAGAGCTCAAACCACGCCTCGCGGGCGAGGTGGACGAGCCCGTCACCAGCGACATCAAGCGTTTGATCCGCATGCCCTTCTCCCTGCACGGGAAGACCGGCCTCCGCGTTCTCCCTATGAAACGGGCGGACCTCGACACGTTCGATCCGCTGCGCGATGCTGTGCCGGACGTCCTTGGGGACGCTCCGGTGCGATTGACAATGAGCAAGCGCGTGGACTTGCGCATCCGTGGTGAGCGGTTCGTGCTCGAGGGCGAAGTGGAAGCGCCTGAGTTCGCAGCCCTTTTCCTTCTCTGCCGGCGAGAAGCGACCCTCAATTGAAAGTTCTCTGGATTCCACTCTGGGCCGCAAAAGTATTTATGGGCAACCGGGCATTTTTCGGCGACCGGGACATGCTCAGTGGCAGAGATGAGCTAGCAGGCGGGGCGAGACTGGCCCAAGTACGACTTGTGAAGCGACGACTGTACCTTGTGCAGCTCGCGATAGTCATCATCGTTCCGATCATAGTCATACTGTTAGAAGGGCGCGCTTCTCTCGTACCGTTCTACCTTCCGATCAACTCATTCATCTACTTCATTCTGCTAATGGCGCTGATCATCGTAGTGGAGAGCTTCGTCTTCAAGATCCTCGAGATGCGGCTGCTTCGATCGTCCAGCGCCAAGTACTACATCGCGAAGACGTCGATCCGGAATGGAATCGTGATCATCGTCGTCTGCGCGGCCGTTATCTTCCTTCTCTGGGCGCCATTCGTCTCTCAGAGCCTCGAGAACGCGTTCTCGACGAGCGCAACGCTCGTCAATAACGGAGCCGTTCACGTCAGCGATTCGTCGAGCCTGCAGTTCTACGACAGGGATTCGCTTGGAATCCTCTCGGTCGATCAGCTGACGATCACGGCATCGGGCGGAGACGCGGTCGTCTACGTGGTTTCGGACGCCGTCTACAGCAACCCGAATGTGCAATCGAACGTGTCCCTCCTGGCAACGTATCGGATCAACGTGGCTCAGGACCACGCCAACCCGACCGTTCAGATCGACATGTCGGGTCTGCCGTACGGCAAGTATCACGCGGTGGTGGACACGCAGCTCTCGAGCGCGCCTGAAGTGCAGGTCACCGTGCATACGTCCTATTCGCCGACGTTCCTCAGCTACGTTCCGTTCTTCGCTCTGCTGTTCGTCATCGCCTATGCTGGCTGGATCGTCTACCTAACCCCCATGATGCGCAAGTATTCGCGGCAAGCGATCTACAGCTGAAGAGCGCAGCACTGAGGAAGGACCGCGACGTCGTATCCCTGATGCCTCGCCCATTCGATCGTTTCCCGCGAGGGCATGGAGAGGTCCCTGACGCCGAAGGTGATGCACGCCTGCTCCAGGGCCGACCGCCCGCGCGGCCTCATGCACCCCAGGAGCACCTTCTTGCCTGTCGAGACCGCCTCCCTTACCACCTGAAGCATCTCCGGGTCGGTGGCAGGCGGCCGATTCGCCATTTTGGTGGAGGGCGCAGGCATGAAACCCAAGAGCACGATCTGCTTGATGGGCATCTGTGCCAAGCCCCTGACCGCCTCGTGCGCGTCCTCGAGGTCGTCGTCCAAGCCGATGAGCACGTGCGGTACCACGTTCTCGATCCCGGCATCGAGGAGGTTCTTCACGGTCTCGAGGAACGCCGAAGGAGGAGCGTCCAGGTGCATCCGGGCGCGGATCACCTCTCGGCTCCCGTGCACGTCCACCGAGTAGCAGGAGGCCTTCGCCCGCGCCAGCGCCGCCGCCTCCCAGCGATCCAGCAGCCCGGTGTGCACGTTGATCTGCAACTTGAGCTCATCGCGGATCTTCGCCACCACGTCAACGTACCGCGATATCGGCACCCTGCCCTTCGGATCGCATCCCCCGCTGAGCAGGAATCCCCTGCCGCCCCGCGTTCTCAACTTCACCGCCTCATTGTAAAGCTCGTCGGGCGTGGCGATGGCGTTCATGCCCCTCAAGTATCGACCGTCGCAGTGATCGCAGCAGAGAGAGCAAGCTGCCCCGGTCACCGAGTACGTCGGAAAGTCCTTGCCTGGACGATAGAACCGGACAGTCTGGGCGGCGATGCTCATGACCATTCCAATGAGCAAAAGCTTTATTCATAAGCTCCGCTTCACAGAGCCGGAAGGCGAGCACATGAAGGCGTTCAGAGCCACTGGTGCCTACAAGCTAAAGATGGGGCAGTACCGCAACGAGACGCAGGATTTCAAGGTAGAGGTCGCCGCTGCGGACGAGAAGGCCGCTACCCAGAAGATCTACTCGGACTTCGGCTCCAGGCACCGGGTGGAGCGCAAGAACATCAGGATCGACGAGCTCGTCGCCCTCAAGGACGATGAGATCACTGACCCGGTCGTCAGGCACCTTGTCGGTGGTGCGAAGTGAACGAGGAAGAGGTGCGCCAGGCCCTGGCGGCCTTGGACATGTACCGCGCCCAGGCGGAGACGCTCGCGGAGCAACAGCAGCTCGTGCAGGTCTCGATAGAGGAGTACGCCCGCGCGAAGGAAACGCTCAGCAAATGGAAGGATGCGGCCGAGGAATCGGAGATCCTCGTCCCCGTGGGAGGCAATTCATTCGTCTTCGCGAAGGTCAGCTCGAACGCGAAGGCCCTCGTAGGCATCGGGACCGGGCTGACGATCGAGCGCCCGATCGAGGAAGCGCTCAAGACCATCGACGAACGCGTAAGCGAGCTCACCACCGGGCTGAAGAAGATAACGGACAGCAGGACAATGGTCGAGTCGCGCGCGGCCCAACTCACCCAGATGGTGCAGACCGAGTACGACCGGCTGCAGCAGCAGGCCCAGGGCCGGTGAGGTAATTGTTCGAGGCGCTCAAGCGTCTCTTTTCAAAGAAGAAGGAAGAACCTCTGCCAGAGAAGGCGGAGGAGGTTGTCGGCGATTCCGGAAAGAAGATCGAAGAGGGAACGCTCGATGAGGTCCTCTGGAACCTCGAGCTCGGTCTTCTCGAGGCGGACGTAGCCCTGCCGGTGATCGAGGAGATCAAGAAGGAAGTGCACAACGACCTCTCCGGCAAGAAGGTCGACAAGCGCTTCAGCGTCGAGGACGCGGTGCGGCTCTCATTGAAGAATGCGGTCGAGAACGTCTTGAAGGTCGGTTCTTTCGACTTCGACGAGTTCGTTGCGAAGCACGAAAAGCCAGTGGTCATCATGTTCGTCGGCATCAATGGAACCGGCAAGACCACCGCGATTGCGAAGATCGCCAACCGCCTGCATAAGGCGAATCTCACCACCGTGCTTGCCGCCGCGGACACCTTCCGCGCCGGAGCGATCGAGCAGATAACGATTCATGGCGATAATCTGGGAACGAAGGTCGTGAAGCACACCGCGGGCGGGGATCCTGCGGCGGTCGCGTACGACGCGCTCGAGCACGCGAAGGCGCGCAGGCGGGACGTGGTGCTGGTGGATACCGCCGGGCGCATGCAGACGAACGTCAACCTCATGGACGAGATGAAGAAGATCAAGCGCGTCGCGAAGCCGCACTTGATCATCTTCGTCGGGGACGCCCTCGCGGGCAACGACGCCATCGAGCAGGCGACCGTCTTCGACCGCGAGGTGGGAATCGATGCCGTCATCCTCACGAAGATCGACGCGGACGCGAAAGGCGGCGCTGCGCTCTCCATCGCCTACACGATCAAGAAGCCGATCGCTTTCCTGTCAACAGGACAGGGATACGAGGAGCTGATCAAGTTCGACAGCAAGTGGATGGTCGACAGGCTGTTCGCTTCCTGAACTCGATTGCTCACAGGATCAGCTTCAAGCATTTCATCGGTCGAGGCGAGCGGGAACCGCTTTCGGCTTTCGATCCTTAGTCGCTTCACTTGAAGGCGTTCGGGTAGCAGAGATCCGCGAAGAGCGTCGCGAAAACCTTGCTGTCGCTGACGATGTTGTCGACGACCGCGTACTCGTCCACGTTGTGCGCCATATCATCGATCGTCTCCCAGACGTAGGCCGGGATACCCGCTAGCCGGAACCAGTTCGCACATGTCCCACCCCCAATGCCTCTGGGGGTCACGTCCACTCCCCGCACTTGCTTGACCGCCTTTGCGAGGGAGAGGTAGCCAACGCTCTCCGGGTCCGATACCGGTCCGCTGCGCGTGAACTGCTCTAGGCTGATCGAGAACCTCGCCCCGCTGCGATCCTCGAACATCCTGGCGATGGTCTTCGCGGTCTCGATGACCTCGTCAGCGTCGTATCGGGGCAGGACCCGGCAGTCGATATAGAGCGTGTCCTCCGCGGGAATCTGGTTCACGCTCCCGACGCTCGGCAGGCGCTTCGTCGGCTCGAAAGTCGACTTCGGGGGCAGGAACATCGGCTCGATCGCGCCGTACTTCGATTCCATGTGCTCCAGGAAGTAAGCGGTGAACTGATTGGCGACGCGGGCCGCGTTGATTCCTCGCTCAGGCGTCGACGCGTGCGTCTGCTTGCCCTTGATCTGGACCTTCAACCAGATGATGTGCTTCTCGGCGACCATCACGACGTCGCCCTTGGGCTCGCCATGATCAGGAACGTACACGAAGTCGCTCTTACCGAAGACCCCTTCGCGGATGAGGAACTGAATGCCCTTCTCGCTGCCGACCTCTTCATCGGCGACGAGGGCGAGGCCCATCGCTCGCTCCGGCTTGACGCCGAGCTTGTTGAGCGCCTTCGCGGCGAACAGCGAGGCGACCAGCGCCTGGCCGTTGTCCTCCGAGCCGAGCCCGTAGAGCTTTCCGTCGGCGACCTTGGGCGAGAAAGGAGGGGTCGTCCACGCGTCCAGTTCGCCTGGAGGAACCGTATCCATATGGGAGACGATCCAGACCGTCTGCTCCGAGGAACCCTTCTTCTTGGCCACGATGTTCGGGCGGAGGCGAAGGCGCACGCGCTCGTCCAGGGCATCGTACATCTCGATGTCCTCAAACCCGCATTCGGCCACGAGCTCGCGAACGAAGCGGGCGCGTTCGAACTCTCCGTCGCCGTTGCCCTCTGGCCCGATGGCCGGGATGCGGATGATCTCGCCCAACGCCCCAATCATGTCGTCGCGGTAGCTGTCGATGGTGGCCAATAGATCGCTCAGGGAAGGCATGCCATACCCCAGTTGAGCATATCGTGTGCCATATTAAAATGATGGCCGGAAATTGCGATTGATCGCGCACCCCAGACGCGCTACCGTGAGATGACCATCGAGACCGCGCTGCCCCCGCCCAGGCAGAGCGTCGCTAGGCCCCGATGCGCGCTCCTGTCCATCATGGCATAGAGCAGCGTCGTGAGGACGCGTGCTCCGCTGCAACCGATCGGATGGCCGAGAGCGATCGCGCCCCCGTTGACGTTGAACCGGTCCTCGGGAACGCCAAGCTCGCGCCTGATCGCGACGGAAGCGGTGGCAAAGGCCTCGTTGTGCTCGAAGAGGTCGACGTCGTCCATGCTCAGGCCGAGCTTCTTGAGCAGCTCTCTGGTTGCGGGAATGGGTGCTTCCATGATGTGCTTGGGCTCGACGCCGCTTGTATGATAACCGTCAATGGTCGCCAGAGGCTCAATCCCACGCTCCTCGGCGAATCTCCTCGAAGCGACTATGAGAGCTGACGCCCCATCGCTCAACTGCGACGCGTTGCCAGCGGTGACAATTCCCCCCTCCTTGAACGAGGGCTTGAGCTTCGCCAGCGCCTCCAGCGTCGTGTCCGCTCTTATCCCTTCGTCGGTTTTGAAGACCGTGTCTCCCTTC
>Ga0335071_10008692_pt1 | contig 10417 bp, 9 predicted proteins | sample Lox_Sample_15_FD_206724 | JGI IMG/M metagenome (GOLD analysis project Ga0335071, IMG submission 206724) | Soil microbial communities from Loxahatchee National Wildlife Refuge, Florida, United States - Lox_Sample_1.5 | ecosystem: Environmental > Terrestrial > Soil > Wetlands | place: USA: Florida...
CCACTCGTCGAGGCCGGGCTCAGGCCCTAGAGCCCCATCCCCCTGCGGATCAGCGCCGGGGTCGTCGCGCCCCACTCGAGCAGCTCGTCGTGGAAAGCCTTGAGCGACGGCGAGCGGCGCGCGACGTAGTCGCGAGCCAGTGCCATGATCTCGCGCTTGCCGATCAGGTAGGCCATGGGATAGCCCGGCGCACCTACGTACCAGCGCACCTCGAGCTCGGCCTTGGCACGGTCGAGGTGGGCCCCGGTGGCCAGGAAGGCGACGGCCTCGTCGAAGCTCATGAGGCCGAGGTGCAGCTCCATGTCGATCACCACGCGGCAGGCGCGCCAGAGCTGGTCGTTCAGCCGCATGAGACGCACCGCCGGCTCGGCCAGGAAGCCCTGAGCCTCCATCATCTCCTCGCAGTAGAAGGCCCAGCCCTCGATCAGCATCGTGCCGCCGTCGGGGATGAAGGCGACGCGCCGGGCGAGGCTCGCGGCGCGGTTGGCGCGACCGAACTGGGTGTGGTGGCCGGGGTAGGCCTCGTGCACGCCGACCGTCGGCATGGAGGCGTACGGGTGGCCGGCGAGGGCTCGCGCCAGGCGCTCGCCCGACAGCTCCTCGGAGGGCACCGTGACCCAGTAGTAGCCACGCTGGCGGCGGTCGTAGGGCCCGGCGCCGTCGTAGGCGGCGAAGGGCAGCGAGCCGCGCAGCGCCGCCGGCGTGGGATCGACGACGAGCTCCTCGCCCGGCGCCAGCGTCACGAGGTCGTGCTCGACGACGAAGCGGCGCGCGGCGGCGAGCGCCTCGCGATAGCTCGACAGCAGATCGCCGAGCGCCGGGCTGTCGGCCTGGACGGCGGCGACCGCGGCCTCGACCGAGACGTGACCCATGCGGGCGGCCAGCTCGGCCATGGCGGCCCGGGTCTCGGCGACGGCGGCCCGCCCTACCGCCGCGATCTCCTCGGGCGTCTCGGTGAGCAGGTGCTCGTGCGCCAGCACGTCGACGAGCAGCTCGCGGCCGGCGGCGGCCTCGGGCGCGGCCTCTGGCTCGTAGCGGGCCCGCAGCTCGGTGCCGAAGCGCGCGACGGCGGCGGCGGCCAGGCGAGCCGGCTCGTCGAGCGCACCCGGCAGGCCGAGATCGGCGGCCGCCTGCGGCGCGGCGCTGCCGACGAGCTCGGCGACGCCCGGCACGTCGGCGAGCGCCGTGGCGACGAACGGCCGGGGCAGCGGACCGCGCAGGTTGGCGAGCCCCTCTTCGAGCACACCGGGCAGCGCGCGCAGGCGGCCGGCCATGGCGGCGACCCGCTCCGCAGGCGTGCCGATCTCCTTGATCATGAGCAGCAGCACACCGTAGGCGGCGTCGAGGTAGAGGCCCGGCCGCAAGGTGTGGACACGGCGCGTCTCGAAGGCGCGCAGGACACGCCGCGCGATCTGGCCGCCGGTCACAGCGTCGATGGCCGCGTCGCCGGTGGCGCCGGTGGCGGCCTCGTCCAGGCGGTCGCGCAGCTCCCTGACGTCGGCCAGGTAGGCGGCGAGAGCCGCCGGTGCGAAGTCGGGCAGCTCGCCGGCGTGCGCGGCCATGCCGAGTTGGGTGGCGACGACGGGGTCGCCGGCGGCGACGCGATCGACGAGGCGCTGGATGAGGGCCGTCACGCTCTCGGACATCGCGTGCCTTTCGCTCGCGGGTGTTGCGGCGCGCGCCGCAACGCCCTACCTAGGCGTGATACGAGTCGAGATAGGCCTGGAGCGGCTCGACCCGGCCGCCCATGATCTTCTCGACGACATCATCGAGGATGCCCTTGGCCACGTCGACGTCTGAGACCAGGGCGCGGTAGACATAGCCGGCCGGCTGCTTGTCCTGCTCGAGCAGGCCCTTGACGTGCAGGTTGCGCAGCACGCTCATGACGGTGGTGTACGCGATACGGCGACGCAGGCGCAGCTCCTCGTAGACGTCGCGCACCTTGACGTCACCCTTGTCCCACACGATGCGCAGGATCTCGGCTTCGAGCCAGCCGAGCCCGGTCAGGTCGCGGCTCTGACTCTTCTTGCGCCATCTCACGTACTCGTCTTTCATGGATCCTCCGACGTCACACACGCCTGCAGGGACCGACCGCCGCCGGCGCAGCACGGAAAAGAGGGAGCCCGACGCCGGAGACGCCTGACCTTCCGCCCGACGCGGGCTTGGGACGACCCGTTGCGTACTCTATCCACAGGCCCTCAGGCTCGCAACCGGGGCCGGGCACGAGCGCCGGCTTCGCGCCCTCCCGCAGCGCGGTCCCTCGTCAGTGAAGCCTGGTGAGCAGCTGACCCCAAAGCTCGTGTGGGGTGACCACGATGCGCAGCTCGTAGCGACCGGCGGCCCCGGCGTGCAGCACCGTGAAATCGCCGGACTGGGGCGTGAGGGAGCCGACGCCGACCGCGATCTGCCAGTAAGGCGAGTAGCTCACCTTGACGAGATAGTCGCCGGGCGCCGAGACGCGCAGGGCGATCGACTCGCGGTCGAGGGCCAGCACACGGGCCGTTCCCGCCCCCGGCGTGGGTTCGACGATCGGCTGCGCGCCGCGCAGGCGGAAGATCGTCCACTGCGGTCCCGCGTAGACCGTGACGAAGCGCGGGTCGCGCGTCAGGATCGCGGTCTCCTGCGCGCCCGACATGTCGAGCGGCGCGTGCGGCAGGAAGACGTACTTGACACCCATGGCGTGCAGCCAGGCGACGTACTGGGCGTCGTCGAAGCTGGTCTGGTTGAGCAGCTCGTTGTGCAGCGCGTCGGATTGCCGGTACCAGCCTCGCGTGATGGCGAAGTCGTCGACCGGGAAGTAGTACGCCTCCCAGTGGCTCGAGAGGGCGACCACGTGAAAACGGAAGTCGGGATCGTGATGCGTGGCCGCGAAGGCAAGGGCGGGGGCGAAGAAGGCGGGCTTCGTCGACGCTCCCTCCGCCTTGCTGACGAAATGCCCGGCGGGCACGATGAGCTGACCGATGGCGACGCCCACCACGACGCCGACGATGACGCCCGGCGGCAGCCTGAGCCGGCGCACCGAGAGGAAGAGGGGCAGACCGAAGACGAAGAAGAAGCGGCCGAACGTGCCCCCCATCGGGTTGGCCGGCAGGAACACGGCCACGACGGCGATCACCGCGAAGGTGCCGAAGAGGATGCCCTTGGCCCTGCGCTGGGGGTCGTCGGACAGACAGGTCAGCACGACGCCGACGACGCCGAACGAAACGTAGGCGAAGACCTCGTAGCCGAAGTACCTGTAGGTCGCCGCCTCCCAGAAGAAGAGCGAGAGCACGAGGCGCGCCACGACGAAGGGCGCGAGATAGAGGGCGAGCCGGCGCAGCCCCGCGCGCCGCTCGGGCCGCGCCAGATACTGGGCCACGAGGAAGATCGCGCCGACGAGCACGGCGACCGGATTGGCGAAGCAGGCGACGCCGATCAGGGCGGCGGCCACGAGGCGCCGTCCGGCGGAGTCGGCGACCAGGCCGGCCATGGTGAGAGCCAGGGCGAACAGGAACGGATCCTGGCCGTTGGCCAGATACACCGCCAACACCCCCGCGAGGGCGACCGACGGCAGCACGCCGCTCACGTCGTAGATGCGCCGCATGTAGAAGTAGAAGAGGACGGGCAGCGCGGCCGCCGAGGCGACGACCAGGACGCTGTAGTTCACAAACTGGGCGAGCCAGTAGAAGACGAAGCCGTAGCTCACCATCTGGTAGGCGCCGCCGTACCACTCGTTGTCCCAGAGCAGGGACCCATGGCGCAGCGCCGCGATCTTGTACAGGTGGGCCGGCGTGTCCCAGCCGACGAAGCCGGCCAGCCGCATGATCGCGGCGGCGGCGCCGATGAGCGCGACAGAACCGACGATGAGCCAGAGCACGCGCCGCTGGGCGAGGGCTGTGGCGCCCCGCCGCAGAGCCGCGACCGCCGCCTCAGTCATGTTCGCTGCACCCCATCGAAGCGGCATTCTACCCCGTCGCGTCGCCCGGTACCCCGGTGGCGCGCCGCGCCCGCCGCCGTCCCCGCGCCGAGGGCCCGCCAAGCCGTCGATCGACTGCGTCGTCGGCGCTCAGCCGTGCGTGGCTCCGCTGCGCGCCTAGTTATCGTCGGCGGGCGGCGCGGCGCGCTCCCGCTTGCGCCGCGCGCGGCGCGCCTTGTCGGCCAGGCGCCGCTCCTTCTCTGCGGCCGGCACGCGGCCGGCGCGACGCGCCGGACGCGACTCCTCTTCGTTGCGCCGCGTCGCCTTATCGCGCAGCCGGGCGAGGCAGATCGCCTTGTTGCGGTGCTGGCTGCGCTCCTGTCGGCACACGACGACGATGCCGCTCGGCCGGTGCCGCAGGCGCACCGCGCTGTCGGTCTTGTTCTGGTACTGGCCGCCCGGGCCGCCGGCGCGGAAGGTCGTCACATCGCACTCGGCAAGCAGGGCGTCGTCGTCTGGGGGCAGCTCGATCACGGCCGGCAGGCGGTGGTCATGGCGGCGCTCGAAGCGCTCGGCTCGGTCGGTGTGGCCGGCGCGCTCGGCGGCGGAGCCAGCATCTCGAGGGCGGCCGGCACCAGCTCGACCCGCGCGGGCAGGCGGCCAAGGGGCTCGCCGTCGACGTCGAGGGCGAAGCGGGCGGCAAGCGACGGCTCGAGGAGCTCCAGGTCGAGAGCGCGGCAGCGCAGCACCTCGACCCCGGGCACCCCCACGTGGCGGCCGCGATAGACCTTGAGCAGATGCCGGGCCACGACCCATTTCGAGCGCGGCGCGATGGACACGACGTCGAGCAGCCCGTCGTCGGGCACGGCGCCGGGCGCGAGACGCATGCCGCCGCCGAACACGGCTCCGTTGCAGACACCCAGCAGATAGGTCGACAACTCACGCTCGACGACCGCGCCGGGCTCGCGACCGGGCAGGCCGCGGAGGCACACACGCAGCCCCGCGCGCGGGCACTCGACGAGCGCCCAGGCCGCCGCCAGGCCGTAGGCGAGGCGGCCGCCCGCCAGGGCCGGCACCCGCTCCACGTAACGATCGACGAGGCCGCCGGGGCCGGCGGACAGGACGTTCACGACATAGCGCGAAAGAGGGCGGCCGGCGTGGTCGCACAAGTCGACGCGCAGCAGGTCGATCGCCCGGGTGTGCCCGGCGGCGACCGCCGCCAGGTGGTCCTCGAGGCTGCGGCCGAGCCCGAGACTGCGCGCGAAGTCGCCGCCCGTGCCGAGGCCGACGAGGCCGACCCGCGGTCCCGGCGCACCGGCCGAGGGCGCCCCGTTGCGCGCCCCCATCACCCCGTTGACGACCTCGTGCAGCGTGCCGTCGCCGCCTACCGCCACGATCGTCTCGCGGCCTTCGGCCGCACCGCGCCGGGCGAGGTCGATGGCATGGCCGCGGCGCTTCGTCGCCTCGAAGTCGACGCCGCCCAGGACCCGCTCGACCGCCGCCGTGAAGCGCGCGATCGAGCCCCGGCCGGCAAGCTTGCCGCTGGCTGGGTTGACGATGAGCAGGGGGCGGGAGGGAGCCATGATGGCGCGAGTATACGTCGCGCCGGCAGCGGCCTCGATGGGCTGAGACGTCGCCGTGCCAACGGCCGCGAAGGGGCCGTCTGGTATCCTTGGCCACCATTTTCTGAAGCCAGCAGGGGTCACGTGGCGCATAGCACCGCACGGGCAAGCTACGAGGAGCTCACTCGCCGCCTCAACAAGTTCCCGGTGGGGGCGGCGCCGTCGGAGCTCTTCTACGACATCCTCGCCATGCTCTTCACGGAGCGTGAGGCGCGCCTCGTCGCCCAGCTCCCGGTCGCGCCCTTCAAGGCCGCCGACGCGGCCCGGGCGTGGGGCACCGACTCGGCGCGGGCGGAACGCGAGCTCGACGGGCTCGTCGCGCGGAGCCTGCTGATCGACACCTGCTTCGACGGCGAGAGGCGCTTCTTCCTGCCGCCCCCCATGGCCGGCTTCTTCGAGTTCTCGATGATGCGCACCGACGGACACGTCGACAAGCAGGTCCTGGCCGAGCTCTTCCATCGCTACATGAACGTCGAGGACGACTTCGTGCGCGAGCTCTACGAGGGCGATACGCAGCTCGGCCGGGCGCTCGTCCACGAGCCGGCGCTCGACCACGACGACGATCTGCTCGTGCTCGACTACGAGCGCGCCAGCGTCATCATCGAGGAGGCCCGCCATCTGGCCGTGGGGCTGTGTTACTGCCGGCACAAGATGGAGCACGTCGGCGAGGCCTGCGACGCTCCTCTCGAGCTGTGCCTGTCGCTGAACGACGCCGCCGAGACCCTGAGCCGCCAGGGCATCGTGCGGCCGATCGAGCCGGCCGAGGGCCTCGAGCTGCTCGCCGAGGCCTACGAGCACAACCTGGTGCAGTTCGCCGAGAACGTGCGTCGCGGGGTCAGCTTCATCTGCAACTGCTGCCGCTGCTGCTGCGAGACCATGATCGCCGCCCGGCGCTTCGCCGTGCTGCGGCCCGTCCACACGACCCGCTTCATGCCCGTGCTCGACGAGCGGGCGTGCAACGGCTGCGGGCGCTGCACAGAAACCTGCCCCGTCGAGGCGATGCGCCGGGAGAGGCCCGGAGCCGCACCGACGGTCGACCGCTCGGTATGCATCGGCTGCGGTGTCTGCAGCCGGAGCTGCCCGAGGCACGCGATCCTGCTCACCGTACGTCCGGAACGCATCGTGACCCCGCTCGATTCGGCGCACCGCACGGTCGTCATGGCGATCGAGCGCGGCAAGCTGCAGAACCTGGTCTTTCCGGAGCAGGGACTGCCCAGCCACCGGGCGCTCGCCGCCGTGCTGGGCGTCATCCTGCGGTTGCCGCCCGTGAAGCAGGTCCTGGCCAGCGAGCAGATCAAGTCGCGCTACCTCGAAGGGTTGCTCGCCCGGCGCCGATACTGGTGAGGCGGCGACTGCGGGCCGCGGTCGTTTCGCCACGGCACGCGGCGGGCAGGGCAGGGCAGGGAGACAACAGACGAGAGAGGATGGTGCCGCGTGCAGGACGAACCGGGCCGCCCGCACGAGCCGACTTCGTCGACCACGGCGCTGCGCCGCGCCGCCGTGCCGTTGGTGTGCGGCCTGCTCGCCCTGGGGCTGCTCGCGTTCATCGTGCAGAACGGCCAGCGGGCCGACGTGCACTGGCTGGCCTGGACGTTCACCGCGCCGCTCTGGGTCGACCTCCTGCTGCCGGCCGTGGGCGCCGTCCTGGCCGCCGCCCTCGTAACGCTCCTCGTGCTGCGCCGCCGCCGACGGCGCACGCCTCGCTAGGCGGGCTCGTCGGATACAATCGGCGCGGGTTTGCGAGCTCGCCCGAAAGGGGGTCGAGATGAAGGTCACGCTGCTCTCCGAGGCCGACCTGCGCGCCTGTGCCGGTTTCGACCGTGAAGCGCTCGAGGCCGTCGCTCAGGGCTTCTCGCGCCTGGCCGAGGGACGCGCCGTGGCGCCGCCCGTGGTCACCATCGAGATCCCCGAGCACAGCGGCGAGGTCGACATCAAGACGGCCTACGTCGAGGGGCTCGACAGCTTCGCCGTCAAGATCGCCTCGGTCTTTCTCGACAACCCCGAGCGAGGGCTGCCGCGGGGTACCGGCATGATGGTGCTGCTCAGCGCCGAGACCGGGTTCCTGCAGGCACTGCTGGTCGACAACGGCTACCTCACCGACCTGCGCACCGGCCTTGCCGGCGCGCTCGCCGCCGACCGCCTGGCGCGGCGCGAGATCGAGACGGCCGGGGTGATCGGCTCAGGCGCCCAGGCCCGCTACCAGATGCGCGGCCTCAAGATGGTGCGCGACTTCAAGCGGCTGTACGTCTACGGCCTCGTCGCCGAGGAGCTCGCCCGGTACGTCGACGACATGGAGGCCGAGCTGGGCGTCGAGGTGATCGTCGCCACGACGGCCGAGACCGTGGTGCGCGAGAGCGACGTCGTGGTCTGCGCGACCCCGGCGCGGGCGCCCTACCTGCGTGCGCAATGGCTGCATCCCGGCCTGCACGTGACCTCGATGGGCTCTGACATGCCGGGCAAGCAGGAGCTCTTCGGCGAGTGCTTCGCCAGAGCCGACCGCGTGGCCTGCGACCGCGTCTCGCAATGCGTCGCGATCGGCGAGCTGCACCACGTGACCGACACCGGCCTGCTCGACGAGAGCCGCATCGACGAGCTCGGTGAGCTCACGGCCGGCATCAAGCCGGGACGGCAGACCGACGACGAGATCACGATCTGCGACCTGACCGGCGTCGGCGTGCAGGACACGGCGATCGCCAGGCTCGCCTACCGGCGCGCCCTGGCGGCCGGCCTCGGTGTCACCTTCGGAGACTGAGAGCAGAGAAGGGCGGACCACGTGCGCACCGGCCTCACCCGCGTCGGCGAGCTCCTGGACGAGATCGCCTGAGGCGCGGCCCATGACGACCGCGGCAGGGCTGCAGTCCACGGCGCGACCGGGCGTGATCGAGCTCGGCTTCGGCGAGCCCGACCCGGCGCTGTTCCCCGCCGCGGACCTGACCGAGGCCGCCCGTGAGGTGCTCGCCGACGGCGGCGCCACGGCCCTGCCCTACGGCGCCAACGCCGGTCCGCCCGCCCTGCGCCGGCGTCTCGCCGAGCGTCTCAGCGCGCTCGAGGGCCACGAGACCGGCAGCGACGAGACGCTCGTGAGCGGCGGCAACTCCCAGGCCCTCGACCATCTGGTCACGCTGTTCTGCCGGCCGGGCGACGTCGTGCTCGTCGAGCGCCCGACCTATAGCCTGGCGCTGTCCATCCTGCGCGACCATCCGGTCTCGGTCGAGGCGCTCGACTTCGACGAGCAGGGCCTCGATGTGACCGCCCTCGAGCGGCGCCTCGCCGACCCGCACGCCGGCCACGGGCCGGCACGGCTGCTCTACACCATCCCGACCTTCCACAACCCCACCGGCGTCTCTCTGGCGCCCGGGCGCCGGCGCCGGCTGGTCGACCTTGCCGCCGCCCATGGCCTGCTGGTCGTCGAGGACGACGTCTACCGGGAGTTGTGGTACGACCGGCCGGCGGCGCCCTCGCTCTGGAGCCTGGCCGAGGCTGGCACGGTGCTACGCCTGGGCTCGTTCTCCAAGACGGTGGCGCCCGGCCTGCGCGTGGGTTGGGTCAACGGCACGCCGGCCCAGGTCGAACGGTTCGCCGCGAGCGGGCTGCACGACAGCGGCGGCTGCCCCAGTCAGTACGCCTCCGCGGTCGTCGAGCGCTTTCTCGCCGCCGGCCGCTACGACGGCCACATCGTCGAGCTGCGGGCCGCCTACCGCGCTCGGCGCGACGCCCTGGTGGCCGCCCTGGCGGCTCAGTTGCCCGAGGGCTGCGCCTTCTCGGTGCCGGGCGGCGGCTTCTTCGTGTGGCTCGAGCTGCCCGCCGGGCTGCGGGCGGGCGAGCTGCTGCCGGTCGCCGTGGCGGCCGGCGTCTCGTTCGTGCCCGGGGCGCGCAGCCACCTCGATCATCGTGACGGCGCTCTGCGCCTGGCCTTCACGCTCTACAACGAGGAGTGGCTCACCGAGGCCGCGGCACGCCTGGGCCGGGCGATCAGTGCGGCGCTGGGGCGGCCGGCCGGGTGAGCCGGCCGACGAACTCGACGACCGCGAGGTAGACCAGCAGGACGACGAGGGTCCACACGACGCCGGCGACGCCGGGCGTGCCCCAGAAGACGAGCACAACGCCGGCCACGACGAGCCCCGTGATCTGCAGCACGTGACGATGCGCGGCGACCCAGCCCCCGACCGGACCGAGGTCGAGACCCCTCGCCTCGGCCCGCGAACCGAGCGAACCGAAGCCGGCCGACAGCGCCTCGCGCAGCCGCACCGCCCATTTCGCCGGGCCCAGGACCATCGCGCCGATGCCGACGATCAGCCCCACCACGAACACGGTGCGCGCAGCCGCGCGCAGGCCGCTGGCCAGCGCGTCGAAGATCGCCGCGGCCGCGTCGCGCGGCAGTTGCGGGCTGCTGACCGCGTCGAGGTAGGCGCCACGCCCGAGGTGGTAGCCGACCAGGGTCACCGCCATGGCGGCGGCCAGAGCGAAAGCGAGCTGCGCCACCGTCCGGCGCCGGCGCCACGAAGCCGCGATCGCGCCCGCCCAGGCGGCGATGAGCAGCAGGGGCAGGGCGATGTGCATCTTCTGGAAGAACTTGACCCAGCCTTGCGCCTTGGCCAGGTTGTCGGAGTGGAAGATGACGAACGTCATGCTGCCCGCTGTGGTGGCGACGCCGTCGAGCGCGTGGATGCCCCTGGCGTCGAGGGCGCCCTTGACGCGGTCGGCCAGCGGACCGAGGTCGAGGGTCACTTGCCCGTTGGTCGTCGTGACCGTCCCGCCCTCGTTGCCCAGCAAAGCCGCCTTGACCGTAGCGTGGCCCTTCTCGTTGGCCGCGGCCCAGACCTTGCTGAAGGCCGGCGACGACACGACGGACAGGGTCGCCTGGTAGGCGTAGCCCTTCAGGGTGTTGCTGAGGGGAGCG
>Ga0335071_10008693_pt1 | contig 10416 bp, 7 predicted proteins | sample Lox_Sample_15_FD_206724 | JGI IMG/M metagenome (GOLD analysis project Ga0335071, IMG submission 206724) | Soil microbial communities from Loxahatchee National Wildlife Refuge, Florida, United States - Lox_Sample_1.5 | ecosystem: Environmental > Terrestrial > Soil > Wetlands | place: USA: Florida...
CGAGTTGTACGCGTAGAAGTACGAGATCACGAGCGACGGCAGCAGCATGATCAGGATCGCGTAGTACGGCACGCCGCGCTTGTCGATCCGCGCCGCCCACTCCGGGAGGATCCGGTCGAACGCCGACGCGAAGATGACGCGCGTCGCGGTGAGGAACACCGTGCCGACCCAGCCGAAGAACCACAGCGACATGAGCAGGATCACGATCACCTGTAGCCATGGCGCCACGAAGAACGACGCGAGCGTCACCGGATACGGCCAGACGCCGCCCATCTGGTCGGTACCGCTCCACCACGCGTTGTTCGCCGAGTTGTAGAACTCCCAGCCCATCGTCTTCGCGATGAGAAGCAGGAACACGAGCGCGAGGAGCGTCGTGATGATGAGCGCGCCGGCCATCGCGTAGATGTTCTTGCGGAAGTCCGAGGCGCCGCGAACCTCGCCGTACAGCGTCGCGCCCCAGTTCGACCAGAGGTTGAAGAACGCGATCATCGGGATCAGCAGGATCGTCGCGCCGAACGCGAGCCCGCCGAGGTTGCCGGCGCCCTCGTACGTCCCCTTCTTGATCGTCGCCGCGTACGCGTCCGGGCTCGTCGAGCCGTAGGTCTTCACCGAGTAGTGGTTGAAGGCCGCCTGGAACGCCGACTTCGAGTGGAAGAGCAGCAGCGCGAAGATGATCAGGAGCCCGAGCATGCCGCCGTAGAAGCAGAACTTCTGCAGCTTCGCGTAGTTCCGCATGCCGATCGAGATGAACGCCGCCGCGAGGAACGCGGTGATCACCGACGCCGTGAAGATCCCCTTCGGCTCGTTGAAGAAGGTGACCGCGCTGTTCCAGCCGAAGATCGCGAAGAGCGGCTGGAAGAACTCCTTGCTCAGGATGTTCGCGTAGATCGGCACCCAGTGCCAGTTGATGAACCACCAGCCGCAGACCGCGAGCACGAAGCCGATGCCGCCGCCGATCACGCGGCTCACCCAGACGTAGTCGCCGCCTGCGCGGGGCATCACCGCGATCAGCGCCGCGTAGACGATCGTCTGGAAGACGAGGTACGCGCCCGAAAGGATGATCGCGTAGATCAGGCTGCCCTTCGGGATGAACGGCCCGTCGGCGAAGATGTAGAGGCCCAGCGTGATCAGGTTGATCGAGAAGAACGCGTAGATGAACGCGTCCTGCACCGACCACCCCCGAACGAGTCCGGTCGCCTTCCGGACGAAGAGTGACTGCTCCTGTGGAGCGTCACCTGCCATCGTCGCCATGCAGTGTCCCTCCTATCCGCTGGTGAGCAGGAACCGCTTGACCTTCTTCTTGCCGTCGAGATCGATGACGGCGCCGAACAGGTCGCCCTGTTCGTACGAGCTGCCGGGATTAATGCAGAGCGTTCGGCCGATACGGCAGTTGCCGCGGGCCTCGTGGATGTGGCCGTGGAGCGAGAGCGCCGGCTGGTGCTCCTCGATCGCGCCGCGGACGGCGGTCGAGCCGACGGGGATCACGGCGCGGCCCGCGTCCTTCAGCCGCATGTCCGCGGTGAGCTCGGGCGCGTCGTCGAGCCCCGACCGGTACGGCGGGCAGTGGAAGCTGAAGACCGTCCGCTCGGGCGGCGCGGTGACGCCGGCGATCGCCTTCTCGAGGCGCTCGCGGAGCTGGGGCTCGTCCTCCTCGCGGTAGGTCTCCCACGGCGTCCGGTTCGCCCAGCCGGTCGAGACGAGCTGGAAGCCGTCGAGGTCGAGGACACGCCCCTCGCCGAGCTCGACCGTCTTCGCGGCCGCGATCACGTCGTCGACCTCGAACTGGTCGTCGTTCCCGGGGCAGCAGATGACGCGGATGCCGCTGCCGCCGAGCCGCTCGTCCGCCATCTGCATCCACTTCTCGACGGTGCCGAGCATCTTCTCCTGGAAGAGCGCGTGCCAGCGCGGCTCGTCGTCGGCGAGCGCGCGCAGCTCGTCCGGCGTCGTGCGGAACGGGTAGTAGCCGCGCTTGATCACGCGGTCCTCGAACGCCGCGACCTCCTCCTCGCCGTTCATCTCGGCCCGCACCTCGAGGAGCGTCCCGTGCCAGCGGCCGCCGCCGTCGTCGATGATCGGGACGAGCGCCTTGCCCGTCATGTCGCCGCCGAGGATCAGCACCTCCGCGTCGTAGTGCTTCGCGGCACCGAGGAACTTGCGCCAGCAGATCTCGGAGCCGTGGACGTCGGTGGCGAAATAGACCCTCATCAGACCTCCTCGGGAACCTCGTACCAGCGGACGCGCTCGCCGACTTTCGCACGAAGCCGCCACGCGCGCGACTTCGGAGTCTCCTCGATCGTCGCCTGGAGGATGTCGAGGCGGCCCTCGACACGGCGCCGCTCCTCGTCGCTCAGCGCGTAGCGGTCGACGTGGGCGCGCACGTTGCCGAGGTTCGCGGTGATCGTGCGCCAGAGCCCCCAGTCGTTGCAGCAGAGCTCGGCGACGCGCGGGCCGCTCACGCCGTCGTCGTCCGGCGTCACGTCGTGCTCGTGGAAGAGCGCGATCGTGTCGCGGACGTCCTTCTCGTTCAGCTCGACGATCTGGAGCTTCGTCAGCAGGAGCTCCGCGAGCGGCACCGTCCCGCGGTCGACGTCGAGCCGCCGGTCGAGCGGGATCTCGTGGCACATCCGGAACGAGCCCACGAAGAGGTCGACCTGCCGCTGGTTCGGGTCGTCGTAGAAGAGCATCCGCTCCTTCGCGTTCATCGCGTTGAAGGCGACGTGCGGGTCGTAGCCCGCGTCGCGGAGCAGCTTCGCCGCGTCGCCGGCGCCCTTCTTCGTCGTCGCGAAGTCGAGGTCCTTGTACTCGCGCGTCAGCGAATGGGGGAGCCCGTCGCTCGCGCGGAGCCGGACTGCGACGCCGCCGAGCAGCCGGAGCGGCACGCCGGCCGACTGGGCCAGCGCGGCAATCCGGCGCCCTTCCTCGACGACGTCCGGGTGAATCTCAGAAGAGCCCGACAGTGCGTCCCTCTCCGTCGATGTCGACGTTGACCGCCGCGGGCGCCTTGCCGAGCCCGGGCATGGTCTGCATGTCGCCGCAGAGCGCCACGAGCCAGCCGGCGCCGGTGTACGCCCTGATGTCGCGCACCGTGACCGTGAAGCCCGTCGGCGCGTTCGTGAGCGCCGGGTCGTGCGAGAGGGAGAGGTGCGTCTTGGCCATGCAGATCGGGAGCCGGTCGAAGCCGACGGCGTTGAACTGCTTGATCTTCTCGCGCGCGGCCGGCAAAAGCGAGATGCCGTCGGCGCCGTAGACGCGCTTCGCGATCGCCTCGATCTTGCTCTCGATCGGGTCGTCGAGCGGATAGACCGGGCCGAAGCTCGACGGCTGCTCGGTCGCCGCGACGACGGCCTCGGCGAGCGACGCGGCACCCTTGCCGCCCTCGACGACGGCGTCGTTCGGCTCGGCGGCGAACGCGCCCGCCTCGAGCGCGATCTTCCGGATCAGCTCGATCTCGTCGTCCGAGTCGGTCGGGAAGCGGTTCACCGCGACGACCGGCGTCAGCCCGAACTCCTTGATGATCCCGATGTGGCGGACGAGGTTCGCCGCGCCCTTCTCGACCGTCTCGGCGCCGCCGTCCGGGTCGCCGCCGTGATGCTTCAGCGCCTTCGCCGTCGCGACGAGGATCGCCGCGCTCGGCTGGAGGTTCCCGACGCGGCAGACGATGTCGAAGAACTTCTCCATCCCCATGTCGGAGCCGAAGCCGCTCTCGGTCACGACGATATCGCCGAGCTTCAGCGCGACGCGGTCGGCGACGAGCGAGTTGTTGCCGTGTGCGATGTTCGCGAACGGGCCGCAGTGGACGAACGCCGGCTGGCCCTCGAGCGTCTGGACGAGGTTCGGCTTGATCGTCTCTTTCAGCAGCACCGCCATCGCGCCGGCGACCTTCAGCTGCTCGGCGCTGACCGGCTCGCCCTCGTACGTCGAGCCGACGGTGATCGCGCCGAGCCGCTCGCGGAGATCGAAGAGGTCGCGCGCGACCGCGACGATCGCCATCACCTCGGACGCGGCCGTGATGTCGAAGCCGGTCTCGCGGACGTAGCCGTTCGCGCGGCCGCCGAGCCCGACGACGATGGTGCGGAGTGCGCGGTCATTCATGTCCATGCAGCGCCGCCACGAGATCGAGAGCGGGTCGATGCCGAGCTCGTTCCCATGCAGGAGGTGCGCCTCGAGCATCGCGGCGAGGAGGTTGTTCGCGGCGCCGATCGCGTGGATGTCGCCGGTGAAGTGGAGGTTCATGTCCTCCATCGGCACGACCTGCGCGTAGCCGGCGCCGGCCGCGCCGCCCTTGATCCCGAACACCGGGCCGAGCGACGCCTCGCGGAGGCAGAGGACGGGCTTGCGGCCGATCGCGCCGAGGCCCTGCGTCAGCGAGACGGCGGTCGTCGTCTTCCCCTCGCCGGCCTTCGTCGGCGTGATCGCCGTGACCGTGACGAGCTTCGCGTCGGGCCGGTCGGCGAGCCGGTCGAGCACGCCGAGCGAGACCTTCGCCTTGTAGCGGCCGTAGAGGTCGACCTCGTCGGGCTCGAGCCCCGCGTCCGCGGCGATGTCCGCGATCGGGCGCAGTACGGCGTTCTGCGCGATCTCGAGCGAGGAGGGCATCTTCGTCGCCACGGTCGTTCCTTTCGTCTCGGTCAGCGGTTCACGATCTGGATATGAGGAATATATTCCCGCCGTGGCCACGGCAACGGGTCGGGCGGGCTCCCTCGCGGATCGGGCGTACGAGGCGATCCGCGAGCTGATCATCACACTCGAGCTCGAGCCGGGCTCGGTGATCAACGAGCGGGAGCTGATCGAGCGGATCGGGATCGGGCGCACGCCGGTGCGCGAGGCGCTGCGGCGGCTCGCGCAGGAGCGGCTCGTCGAGATGTATCCCCGGCGCGGGATGTTCGTCACCGGCGTCGACGTCCGCGAGCTCGCGCGGCTCTCGGAGGTTCGCGCGGTGCTCGAGGCGGAGGCGGCGCGGCTCGCGGCCGAGCGCGCGACCGACGCGGAGCGGGCGGAGCTGCGGACGCTGATCGCGGAGATCGGCGGCGACCTCGACGACCGCGGGCTGATGGAGCTCGACGAGCGGATCCACCGCGCCGTCTACCGCTGCTCTCACAACGACCTGCTCGAGGACACGCTCGAGCAGTACTACATGCTGGCGCTGCGGATCTGGATGATCGCGCTCGACCGGCAGCACGAGCTGAAGGACGCGGTCGGGGAGCACCAGACGCTCCTCGAGGCGATCCACGACGGCGACGGGCCGCGCGCAGCGGAGACGATGCGCGGTCACGTCGAGGACTTCGAGCAGGCGATGCACCGCGTGCTCCTGAGCGTGTGAGGGTGATCGGGTGAGCGAGTTTCCTGCGCGGGCGCGCGTGGTCGTCATCGGCGGCGGCATCGTCGGCTCGAGCCTCGCGGGCTGGCTCTGCGAGCTCGGGTGGCGCGACGTCGTGCTGCTCGACAAGGGGCCGTTCCCGAATCCGGGCGGCTCGACCGGGCACGCGTCGAACTTCATCTTCCCGGTCGACCACTCGAAGGAGATGACGCAGCTCACGCTCGAGTCGATGCGGCAGTACCGCGAAGCGGGGACGCTGATCGAGTCGGGCGGGATCGAGGTCGCGCGCACCGAGGAACGGATGGAGGAGCTGCGCCGCCGGATGGAGTCGGCGACGGCGTGGGGCGTCGACGGCTGCCGGCTCGTGACGCCGGCGGAGATCAAGGAGCTCGTCCCGTACGTCGACGAGTCGATCCTCCTCGGCGGCTTCTACACGCCGTCGGTCGCGGTCGTCGACTCGCTGCGGTTCGGGACGATCATGCGCGAGCGCGGGGCGGCGTCCGGTGCCTTGAGCGTGTTCGCGAACACCGAGGTGCTCGGGATCGACGTCGAGGACGGGCGTGTGCGGCGCGTGCGGACGTCGCGCGGCGACGTCGAGGCGGACCTCGTCGTGATCGCGTGCGGCGTCTGGAGCCCGCGCATCGCGCGGATGGCCAGCGCGTCGATCCCGCTCACGCCGGCGGTGCACCAGATGATCGACGTCGGCCCGGTGCCGCGGTTCCTCTCGTCGACGAGCGCGATCGAGTACCCGATCGTCCGCGACATGGACACGAACATGTACGAGCGGCAGGACGGGCAGGGGCTCGAGGTCGGCTCGTACGCCCACCGGCCGATCCTCCACGAGCCCGACGAGATCCCGTCGATCGAGGAGGCGTCGCTCTCGCCGACGGAGCTGCCGTTCACGCAGGAGGACTTCGAGCTCCAGCTCGAGCACGCGCTCGAGCTCGTGCCGGAGGTGCTCGGCGACGAGTCCGTCGGGATCAAGTACGCGATCAACGGGCTGCTGTCGCTGACGCCGGACGGGCTGCCGCTGCTCGGCGAGACGCCGGAGGTTCGCGGGCTCTGGGCCGCGTCGGCGGTGTGGGTGAAGGAGGGGCCGGGTGTCGGCAAGTCCGTCGCGGAGTGGATCGTGCACGGCGAGCCCGAGATCGACCTCCAGTCGTCAGACATCGCGCGCTTCTACGACGAGCAGCGCACGCCGGAGAACGTCAAGGGCCGCGCGGCCGAAGGGTTCAACAAGACGTACGGGATCGTCCACCCGGCGGAGCAGTGGGCCTCGAACCGCGGTGTGCGCGTGTCGCCGTTCCACGAGCGCGAGCGGGAGCTCGGCGCGGTCTTCTACGAGGCCGCGGCGTGGGAGCGGCCGCACTGGTACGAGTCGAATGCGCCGCTCGTCGAGGAGTACGGCGTTGCGCCGCGCGAGCACGAGTGGGACGCGCGCTGGTGGTCGCCGATCATCAACGCGGAGCATCTCGCGATGCGCGACCGCGCGGCGATGTTCGACCTCACGGCGTTCTGCATCTTCGACGTCGTCGGGCCGGGCGCGCTCGACGTCGTGCAGCGGGTCGCAGCGCGCCAGATGGACGTGCCGGCCGGGCGCGTCGTCTACACGCCGGTGCTGTCGGCGCGCGGGACGTTCAAGTCCGACCTCACGATCATGCGGATGGACGACGAGACGTTCCGCGTCGTCACCGGCGGCGCGCACGGGATGGCGGACAAGAAGTGGTTCGCCGACCACCTGGTCGACGGCTCGCGGATCGAGGATCTGACGTCGACCTGGTGCACCGTCGGGCTGTGGGGGCCGCGCGCGCGCGACGTGCTCGCGTCGGTGACGGGCGACGACGTCTCGAACGAGGGCTTCCCGTTCAGCACGTGGAAGGTCGTCTCCGTGGACGGCGTCGATGTGCTCGCGTCGCGGATCTCGTACGTCGGCGACCTCGGCTGGGAGCTCTACGTGCCGATGGGCGACGGGCTCGCGCTGTGGGACGCGCTCTGGGAGGCCGGGCGCCCGCACGGCGTCGTCCCGGCCGGGATCGGCGTCTACGGGACGACCGGCCGGCTCGAGAAGGCATATCGCGCGTTCGGCACGGAGCTCGACGCGGACTACGACGTCGTCGAGGCGGACATGGCCTGGTGGAAGGTGAAGGACGAGGACTTCGTCGGCAAGGACGCGCACGTCGCGCACCGCGCCGCCGATCCGGTCGCACGGCTCTGCACGCTCACGATCGACGACCACACGTCTGCGAGCGGCGTGAAGCGCTACCCGCTCGGCCGCGAGCCGATTCTGACGCTCGACGGGAGGCCGATCACCGACGCGAAGGGACGCCGCTCGTACGTCACGAGCGCCGGGGCCGGCCCGTCGCTCGGCAAGCACATCCTCATGGCGTATCTCCCGCCCGAACAGGCCGCGGCCGGAACGAAGCTCGTCGTCGAGTACATGCAGGAGCGGTACCCGGTCACCGTGGACATCGTCGGCTCGACGCCGCCGTTCGACCCCGAGAACATGCGGATCCGCTCGTGAGTTGGCCACTGCTAGCCACGTGGCGTGGCTTGGCTACGCCACCTCTTATGTCAACGGTGTGGCGTGGCGTCGCCACGACAGCGGACACGTTTTCGACATGTCCATGAAGATCCTCGTCTGCGTCAAGCGTGTCCCGATGACCGGCGGCCGGATCGTGCTCACGGACGACGAGCAGGAGCTCAGGACGCAGCACCTCGGGTTCACGATCTCGCCGCACGAGGAGTGCGCGGTCGAGGAGGCGGTGCGCATCGTCGAGGCGGGCGGCGGCGAGGTCGTCGTGCTCGCCCTCGGGCCGGCGGAGGCGGAGGAGCAGTTGCGCGACTGCATGGCGGTCGGTGCCGACCGCGGGATCCTGATCAGGACGGACGGCGCCGAGTGGGACCCGCAGGCGACCGCGGCGGCGATCGTCGACGCGGCACGCGACGAAGGCTTCGACCTGCTCCTGTTCGGGAACGAATCGGCGGACTCGGGGAACTACCAGGTCGGGATCCGCGTCGCGTACGCGCTCGGGCTCCCTGTCGTCACCGGGCTGAAGAAGATCGACGTCGTGGACGGACGTGTCCGCTGCGAGCGTGACGCCGGCGGCGCGCGCGACGTGTACGAGACGCAGCTCCCGGCGGTGCTGACGGTCCTCGAGGGCCTGAACCTCCCGCGCTACCCGTCGGTGCCGGGACGGCTGCGCGCGAAGTCGAAGCCGCTCGCGGTGCTCGAGCCCGCGCGGCCCGAGCCGAGGCTCGAGAAGCTGCGGCTCGTGCTTCCGCCGGGCCAGGGCAAGCAGGCGGAGATCCTCGGCGAGGGCGCCGCGGCCGCGCCGCGTGTCGTCGAGGTGATGCAGTCGCTGGGAGTCGCGTGAGCGTCCTCGTCTTCGTCGAGCCGGACGACGACCTCTCGCTCCAGGCGGTCGGGTTCGCGCGAGCGCTCGGCGAGGTGCGCGCCGTCACGGTCGAGGGCGTGTACGCGCCCGCGTCGTGGGCCGCGGCGATCGCGGCCGCCGCCGACGGCGCCGACACGATCGTCGCCGCCGGCTCCGACCGCGGCAACGAGCTCCTCGCGCACGTCGCGGCGCAGCTCGACCAGCCGTTCGCCGCGAACGTGACCGCGATCGACGGCGACGTCGTGACGCGCGTTCGCTGGGGCGGCAGCCTGCTCGAAGAGGCACGGCTGCACGGGTCACCCCGAATCCTGACCGTGGCGCCCCACACGCATCCCGCGGGCGAGGCACCGCCTAGCACCGCGTTAACGGTGCCTGGCACCGTTAACGCGGTGCCGGTCCTCGAGCGCGTCGAGGAGAGCAACGCCGGCGTCTCGCTCCGCGACGCGAAGGTCGTCGTCAGCGGCGGCCGAGGCGTCGGCTCCGCCGAGGGCTTCGGGCCGATCGAGGAGCTCGCGCAGCTCCTCGGCGCAGCGGTCGGCTGCTCCCGCGTCGTCACGAGCGCCGGCTGGCGCCCGCACACCGACCAGGTCGGCCAGACCGGGACGAAGATCTCCGCCGACCTCTACATCGCGTGCGGGATCAGCGGCGCGACGCAGCACATCGCCGGCGCGAAGGGCGCGAAGAAGATCCTCGCGATCAACACCGACCCGGAGGCGCCGATCCTCGGCGTCGCCGACTACGGCGTCATCGGCGACCTGCACGAGGTCGTCCCCGCGATCACCGCCGAGCTGAGAAGGGTGCGCGGGGAATAGCCGTCGCGGCGGTCGCGCTCGCGATCCTCCTCGTCGCGTGCGGCGGCCTGTTCGCGCGTCGCGCGCGCTTCCTCGCCGCGCAGGTGCGCCGCGCGCGCCCGAACGACCGCGCGCCCGACACGCCGCGGCAGCTCCGGAACGAGGCGACGATCGTCCTCGGCCAGCGCAAGCTGCTGCAACGGCTCGGCCCCGGGCTGATGCACGCGTTCATCTTCTGGGGCTTCCTCGTCCTCTTCCCGACGATCGTGATGGCGATGATCGCCGCGGTCGACCCGCACGCGACGCTGCCGTGGCTCGGGCACCAGGGCTGGTACATGCTGCTCGTCGACCTCTTCGTGATCCTCGTGTTCGCAGGAGTCGCCACCGCCGCCGCGGTCCGCGCCTTCGTCAACCCGCAGCGGTTCGCCGGCTCGCACCGCGCCGAGGCGTACGTGATCCTCGTGCTGATCGCCGGCGTCGTGCTCACGCTCCTCTGCTGGCACGCCGCCGCGATCGCGTCCGGCCGGAACGAATGGCCCGCGCACTGGTCGTTCCTCTCGAACGCGCTCGCGCAGGTCTTCCCGTCGTCGACCGTCGCCGAGCGGATCTTCGTCTGGGCGCACCTCTGCGTGATCCTCGGCTTCCTCGTCTACCTGCCGTACTCGAAGCACCTCCACATCGCGACCGCCGCGGTGAACGTCTGGCTCGCGCGCACCGGCGCGCGCGGCCGGCTCGAGCCGCTGCGGTTCGACGTCCCGGACGACGAGCTCCGCTTCGGCGTCGCGACGATCGCCGACCTGACCCGGAAAGAGGTCGTCGACGCGTTCTCGTGCACCGAGTGCGGACGCTGCCAGGACGCGTGCCCCGCGTACGCGACGGGGAAGATCCTGTCGCCGAAGCTCTTGATCATGGG
>Ga0335071_10008694_pt1 | contig 10416 bp, 8 predicted proteins | sample Lox_Sample_15_FD_206724 | JGI IMG/M metagenome (GOLD analysis project Ga0335071, IMG submission 206724) | Soil microbial communities from Loxahatchee National Wildlife Refuge, Florida, United States - Lox_Sample_1.5 | ecosystem: Environmental > Terrestrial > Soil > Wetlands | place: USA: Florida...
AAGGGGTACGAGAATCAAGGGCTTACTTACTTTCAGATGGGCGACTGGAACAGCGCTGCAGCGAACTTCGAGAAGGCGCTCAAGATCGAGCCCTCCCAAAGCTTTTATTCCAACTTAGGGACCGTCTATTTCTATCTCGGACGCCGTCCGGAATCGGTCCAAATGTTTGAGAAGGCCGTCAATCTCAGCCCTAACGACTACGGCGCCGTTGGCAACCTGGCCGACGGTTATCGCTGGACCGGCGCGACCGACAAGGCCAAGGCCACTTACCAACGCGCGATTGCGCTGGCTTTGAAGGCTCTGCAAGTGAACCCCAAGGACGCCAGCGCCATGGGATTCCTGGCGGTCTATTATGCCAAGAGCGGCGACTCTCGAAAGGGCCTCGACTTCATCAAGCGCGCACGTACCATCGACCCCAACGACACGCAGTTGATGTATTTCGAGGCTGTGATCGAAGCTCTCGCCAACCAGCAGCCCGAGGCCGTGCGAAGTCTGAGGGCGGCACTGGAGAAGGGTTATCCCGTTCTGATGGCGAAGACGGATCCGGACTTGAAGGCGCTCGAGAGCAACCCCGACTTCGGGAAGCTGCTCGCGGAATTCAGCAACAAAAAAGGCTAGCGTTCACTTTCGCGGAACGCATCCGGTGCACCGCAACCACCGCGGCGGATGCGATCAAAAGCAGGACGCCGGAAGCCGGTTCGGGCGTAGCCACCGGGATCCCGGGACCACCTGAATAAAGTATTTCCAATTGATTGCCCGGGGGATCCATGAAGCCGCAGAACGAAAACAAGGTCTGGTCGACGCTGCAATGGTAGGTCTCACCGGGAACAAAAGTGGTTGTGATCAGAATGTCGGTTATAGTTCCGGGACCTGGATTAAAGTAGTTGAAGATCCCTCCTCCTTCGATCGCAGAGAACGACGTGCCTTCAACATCAAACGGGTCGCTGCGCCCACCCGCGCTGATGAGGATGTATGGGTCAAAGTCGTCACAACTATCGAAGCAGGGAGCTGTAAACTCCCCTTCCGTGAAGCCTTCCGTTGATGTGCCGGTGTTGCCTGTCGCGGTGAAGCCTTGCGAGTCCCATCCGCCCGTGCAGAAAGAGTCGGAAGACGGAACGCAGCCAAAGTCGTTCAAGTTGATCTGGAAATGACCCGGAACGGTATCGGCTTTGGCCCAAGCCGCTCCCAGCAGGGCGAAGCACGCCACACACAACAGTCGAAGCACTTTCATGCAGCTACCTCCGATTTTCGTGACCGCCAGTGTGCCAGGCACACACGTCCGCGACCGCGTCCCTGACATGCATTTCATCGTAGTCCCCCGACATTTACAGATCAAGTTACGCTAACGAAATGAAGTACTAGTACGCCCGCTCCTTCGCTCGAACTCCGCAGGCACGAGCGAGTTAGAGAAGTGTAATAAAATGTACTTTATGTCCTCTGTTACGAGCAAGATCGCTCGAGATGTCTCTCGACCCCTCAGCCAAAACAAGCACTTACTGCGGTGGGTGGAGAAGATGGCGGAGCTGACGCAGCCCGCGGCGATCCATTGGGTAGACGGTTCACAAGAAGAATACGACGCACTGTGCGCCCAGATGGTGGAGAGCGGCACCTTTATCAAGCTGAACGAGGAGCTTTGGCCGGGTTGCTATTACGCGCGGTCGGATGCCGGCGACGTGGCGCGCGTGGAGGACCGTACCTTTATCTGCTCGCTATCCAAGGACAATGCCGGTCCGACGAACAACTGGGTGAACCCGTTCGAGATGCGCAAGAAGCTGAAGGAGCTCTTCAGCGGCGCGATGCGCGGGCGGACGATGTACGTGCTGGCGTTCAGCATGGGGCCGGTGGGCTCGCCCATGTCGCAGATCGGTGTGCAGTTGACCGATTCGCCATACGTCGTGGTGAACATGCGGATCATGGCGCGCATCGGCACGGCGGTGATCCGTGAGATCGATAAGGACGAGAAGCGCGTGGTGCCTTGTCTGCACAGCGTCGGGATGCCGCTCGGGCCGGGCGATCGCGACGTGCCGTGGCCGTGCAACGAAGAGAAGTACATTGTGCATTTTCCGGAGACGCGCGAGATCTGGTCGTTCGGTTCGGGTTACGGCGGCAATGCGCTGCTGGGCAAGAAGTGTTTTGCGCTACGGATCGCGTCGAATATCGCGCGCGACGAAGGCTGGATGGCCGAGCACATGCTGATCCTGGGCGTGGAGAATCCCGAGGGCGAGAAGACGTATGTGGCGGCTGCGTTTCCGAGCGCCTGCGGGAAGACGAATTTCGCGATGCTGATTCCGCCGCGCGGATTTGACGGCTGGAAGGTGTGGACCGTGGGCGACGACATCGCCTGGATCAAGCCGGATGCAAACGGCCGTTTGCGGGCGATCAATCCGGAGGCCGGGTTCTTTGGCGTGGCGCCGGGGACATCGGTGAAAACGAACCCAAACGCGATGACCACGCTGGCGCGCAACACGATCTTCACCAACGTGGCGCTGACGCCGGAAGGCGGCGTGTGGTGGGAAGGTATGACGGACGAGCCGCCGGCCGAATGCCTGGACTGGCGGGGGAATCTGTGGACTCCGCACATCGCGAAAGAGACCGGCGCGAAGGCAGCGCATCCGAATTCACGATTCACGGCGCCCGCGTCGCAATGCCCCACCATCGATCCGGCGTGGGAAGATCCGGAAGGCGTGCCGATCAGCGCGCTGATCTTCGGCGGGCGGAGAGCGACGACGATGCCGCTGGTGTATCAGGCGTTCAACTGGAGCTCCGGCGTCTACACCGGCGCGACCATGGCGTCGGAAACGACGGCGGCGGCGACCGGCGGCGTGGGCATCGTGCGGCGCGATCCCATGGCGATGCTGCCGTTCTGCGGCTATCACATGGGCGACTACTGGCGGCATTGGCTGAAGATGCAGCGCTCCATGACGGAGACACCGCGCATCTTCCACGTCAACTGGTTCCGCAAAGACAAGGACGGCAAGTTCATGTGGCCGGGCTTCAGCGAGAACATGCGCGTGTTGAAGTGGATTGTGGACCGGGCGCACGGCCGGGCCCTCGGCAAAGAGACGCCCATCGGCTGGATGCCGCATTACGAGGACATCCACTGGGACGGGCTGAACTTCACGCGCGAGAAATTCGAAGAACTGCAGTCGTTCGACCGGGCGGCGTGGAAGTCGGAAGTGATGGCGCACGAAGAGCTGTTCATCACCCTGCACGATCATCTGCCGCCGGAGATGGTGTACGAGCGCGAACTGCTGATTTGCAGGTTGTAAGCTTAGCTTATGCGACTGCGATTGCTGGCGTGCTTCAGCCTCGTGCTGGGCGTGGCCGCTATCGTCGCGCAGACGCCCAAGCCGAAGCACATCAATCGAGCCATTGAGCTCCTAGAGCAAGGACAGCCCGTCTACTACACGGGCTCGCATTTGGGGACCGCGGGCAGTTACGAACAGGGCATGAAAGATGCCCAGACGTACGCCGACTACATCAGCTACGACATGGAGCATGCGCCGTTCGACGTCAAGGGACTAGCCGACTACATGCGCGGGCTGATGGCGGGCGGTCCGACCAAGAGCGGGCATCGCACGCCGGCGGTGATCGTCAATGTGCCGGTGAATGGCACCGATGAAGCGGCGGTGCGGGCGAATGCGTGGATGTTCAGCCAGGTGCTGGCAACGGGCGTTCACGGCATCATGCTGACGCACGCGGATACATCGGGCGCGATTCGCGCCTTTATCGAAGCGGTTCGCTTTCCGATTCACCAAGAGGGCCTGGATCGCGGGCTGCCCGAAGGACGGCGCGGAGCTCACGGTACGCCGACAGCGGCGCAGATCTGGGGTGTGTCGGAGCAGGAGTACCTGGAGAAGGCCGATCCGTGGCCGCTGAATCCCAACGGCGAATTGCTGCTCGGCGTGAAAGAGGAAGACAAGTGGGCGCTGGCGAACGTCGAGGAGAACCTGAAAGTGCCGGGAATCGGGTTTGCCGAGTGGGGTCCGGGCGACATGGCGCTATCGCTGGGCGTCATCGGGCCGGGCAACGCCGGTGTCGACGATCCCCGCATGCGGGCGGCGCGCGCCAAGGTGTTCGCGGCGTGTAAGGCGAACAAGATCTTCTTCCTGAATTCGATGAATCCGCGCAACGTCGTCGACATGATCAAAGAAGGCGTGATGGTGGGGCCGGCAAGCGCGGAGACGGCGGAGATCGGGCGTAAGTTTACGAAGCGGCAGATGCCGTGGTAGCGGGCGAAGCCGCGTAGCACATAGCAACCGCACCGGAGCTTCAGTTCTGATAGGCTGTCCAAGACCGATCCTCACCGCGTCCGTGAAACGGTGCCACGCACATGTTCCACTCGTTAGCTTTCGACACCAGGCGGAAGATCCTACTTCTGACGTTTCTGGATGTCATCACGGAGGCTTCCTACACGGCGGCACTCGCTGCCGCACGACAGTTCATTGAACGCAATGATGTAAAGGGAATGATCTCCGACAGCACGAAGGCGGAGAGATTCGATCTTTCGGGCGAGTTTATCAGGCAGTCGGTGCTTTCCACTCAACCTGTGTTGCCTGGCCGGCCTTTGGTTATCGTTGCCCCGGCGAATACGCCATATGGATTGGCGCGACTGCTGCAGGCACATCGGAACAGCGAGAACATTTTCGTGGTTCGCACTATGGGCGAAGCCTACGCGCTACTCCAAGTCGACAATCCGCACTTTTCAGCGGTGATTGCGGCCCCAGAATAGAGCAACGTGATCGACATGATCGAGGAGGGCGTGATGGTTGGGCCGGCGAGCGCGGAGACGGCGGAGATCGGCCGGAAGTTCACGAAACGGCAGATGCCGTGGTAGGGAGCACGAACCAAGGCATGCACCGCGAACCAGCCTAGCCTACCCGTTCTTCAGGTCACGGAAAAGCCGCCCAGCACCCCACCAGAGCCCCGTGCAATAAACGCAGACGAGCAAGAGTGCCATAGAAAGCAGCATTAGATACTTCCCCATCGACTCCCAGTAGGCATGGAGTGGAAGCCCTTCCAAGAACAGAGATACGAACACGCAGCTTAAGGCGAACGCCGCCATCGAGACGAGTCCTCTTCTTCTCCAGAGGCTAAGGCGTTCTGCTGCATTCTGTCTGACTGCTTCGATTTCCTCCGCACTCAGAGGCGGCTCGTCCATGTCGTAAAGCGAGCTCAATGGCAAGAAACTCCGTTCACCTTGCCCTTGGCCATCGCTACTTGCCGGAGGTTTTCACCAGCGTCTCTTCCGGCGCGGCCTTACGCTCGGACGCGGGCGGCTTGGGTGGAGGCTGGACGTTGGTGATGTTGATCAACGGCTGCCAGTGTTCGGGGCGGCTGTCTTTATCCAGGAAGTAGTTGATGTAGGAGCTGGTGCCCTGCAGCGAACGATCGCGGGCCGGGACGAAAACCTTCAGATCGTCGACGCGGTTGGCGGCCTTCGCCTTCTCATACACGCCCACCCAGATGCACGGCTTCTCCGGCACCACCTCGCACTGGCCATTGAACGTGCCGCCGCAGGGGCCGTTGCGCAGGTTTTTGGGGCAGGTCATCGGGCAGGTGTATTCCATCAAGCCCAGGATGCAGTTGCCGCAGGCCTGGCATCCGAACATCGCGTGCTTGAACGCATACTCGCCGCGTTCCAACGCATGCGCGGCCGCCGGACGCTTATCGAACCAGCGGAAAACGCTAGTCAGGAATGTCCGAAGCGCGGCGGGCGTATTGGCCGGCTCGATGACATCGAAGATCTTCTGCTTCAGCTCGCGCGGCTTCGGCGCAGGCTTTGGGCCTTCATACATGAAGTAGCCGTTCTTCGGCCCGTAGCTGATCTCTTCGGCGAACTCCTCCCAGCGCGGTGCGAGTTCTTCGGAGCGCTTGATGATCCAGCGGATGCGTTCGGCGCCATGTTCGCCGCCGATGTAGGCGCCGGCGTAGCCTAGACCGCGCACGATGGCCACCATTTTCGCGGCTCGCTCCAGACGCGCGGCGACACCCTTGTCGGTGGACTTCGCCGTTTCGCCTTTGATCCGATCGACCAGCTCGGGCGCGACCCAGCATCCGGGTGGCTCGCCTTTGGACATCTTCTCGGCAGGTTTGGCGGAAAGGACGTAGACGTTGCCGAAGACGGGCGTCTTGAGATTGCGTTCGTCCAGGTAGCGTTTCAGCTCGCGGAATTTGCGCGAATCGTAGCCGAGCTGCGTGATGGCGAAATCGGCGCCGGCGGCGATCTTCTTTTCTAGCTTGAGATATTGATACGCGCAGTCGGGCTCGGTGTACTTGAATGGCGAGACAGCCACGCCGATGTGGAACGGCATCCCGGCGGCGCGCAGCTCATTGATCATTTCGACCAACTGCACGGAATCCAGGTCGTAGCCCGAGGGCGTGGTCGTGGAGACCGGCCGACCGGTCTTCGGATAATCGCCGGTGATGGCGAATATGTTGTGGATACCGAGCGCGTTCAGGTCCTCTAGCACGCTGCGGGCATCCAGGCGGTCGCGGTCGACGCAGGTGATATGGATGTTGGGTGTCAGGCCGCGCGCACGGGCCGCCGTGCCCACGCGAATCGGGTCGTGCCCGATCGCGCCGCCGGCATAACTGGTGATGCCGCCGGCCACCAATCCGGGAATCTGCGCCAGGTCCGTCGCCACCTGCATGAGTTTGGCCTCACGCGTCAGGCGGCTGGCCACAAGCTCCACCATGTAGCAGAACTTGCCGCTCGAGAGCGCGTCCCGGAGTGGATTTACTGCTGCCATCTTACTTGCCGAGATCCTTACGCACGATCCGGGTGCCTTCCACCATGGCTTTCAGCTTCGCGAAGGCGATGTCGCGGGGCAGATGGAACAGTCCGCAATCAGGCAGGATGAAGATGCGCTCCGGAGGCAGCACGGCCAGCGCTTTGCGAATGCGCTCGGCCACCATCTCCGGCGTTTCGACGTCGTGAATCTTCACGTCGATCACACCGACGCCCAGCTCGAATTGGTTCGGAAACTCCTTGAAGAGATCCAGGTCCTCGCCGCCGCGCCGTGCAAACTCCATGGTCAACTGCTGCACCTTCGCTTCCAGGATCCCAGGGAAGAGATACCGGTAGCTGCCTTCCCAGGACGGCTTGCCGTAGCGGTTTCCATAGCAGATGTGGACCGCGATCTTGGCATCCACCCCATCTACCATGGTATTCAAAGCGCGCACGCACCAGCCGAGATCCTCCGGGAAGCCCGAAAAATAAGGCTCGTCGATCTGGATGTAGCGCGCGCCGGCCTTCACCAGCGCCTTTAACTCGAGGTTCATCACGCGCGCGATGTCGACAGCCAGGGCTTCTTCATTCGGGTAGAACTGATTGCGGATGCGCTTGGTCAGGCAGTGCGGACCCGTGATGCAGATCTTGTTGGCACGCTCGCTGAACGTTTGCAGGAACGAAAAATCTCCTACCAGGCCCAGCGACGCCATGGGCAGCTTGCCCTGCACGGAGCTGTCGTAGAAATCGTAATAGAACTTCTTGGAGGACCGGTCGATCTGGACGCCCGGCAGCCGCTCGAGGAAATAATCGACCATGTTGTCGCGACGGGGCTCGCCGTCGGTGACGATATCCAGGCCGGCGATTTCCTGGTCTTTAATTGCGGCCTTGGCCGCTGCGTCGTAAATCTCGTCCAAATCGTGACGGCTGATGCGCCGGGCAAAATATTCGGTCTTCAGCCGCTCCAGCCAGCCCGGCATGGCATAGCTGCCGACCATTGTCGTGGGAAGAGTAGGGAGAGTCATCGAAATCTAGTTATTCTCGGCGCGTGGTGTAGAGAACCGAAGTCCGCGCTCCTTTGCGATAGTGGAAAGGGGCGAAATGCACGTCGTAGCCCGCTCTTTCCGCCACCTCTCTTAGTAAAGCACCATTCACCCAATTCAGCAGCGAACCGTCCAGTTTTCCGGGCCCATAGAAGCCTAAACGGTATTGGTCCAGGTCAGTGACGAAAATGTCCTGCACCTGCAGGTATCCGCGCGGATGCAGCAGGGGGAGGGTGCGGATGAAGCTTTCCAGCGCACCGGAGCTCAAGTGGAAACGGAAGTCGGCGGGCGCATTTTGCAGGATGTCCTCGACCTTGGACGCGTCCAGGCCCTCGGGGAATGGAAAATCAGGCAGGTCTTCCACCAGCACAAGCCGTTCCTCCAGGCGAACAGACTTCCAGATCTCCATCCAGAACGCAACGCCGCGCGCGGGATCGCCCAGGAAATCGACGCTGGCGGACAGCAGGCGGTCGACCGTGGAGCGCATGCGGTCGATGGGGATGTCGAACTCGGTGCTCAACCGCACCACTTCCTCCATCGGCACGTAGGCGCGAACCTGGACGAAATAGAGGCGGCCGTCACGTCGAACCACTTCTTCGTCGGGCAGATTGTCGTAGACGTTGGTGCAGTGGACCTGCAAGACTTTGTGCCGCAAGAAGGAAAGCGTCTTCAACGGATTCACCGCGTCCAAGACCAGGAAGCTGCACAGGTCGGCGTGCTCGCGCACCGCCGGCCGCGACATGTCCAGCGTGGCGAGCGAATAGTCACCCAGCAGGACCCGCAACTTGGGATAGTAATTGGTCCCGCGCTGCTGATCGAGCTCGCGAAACTTGTTGAGCCACATGCCGCAGCGGGTTCCAGTGCCGACGCCGATTTCGAGCAGGAAGATTTCCGGCGGCAACTGGTTCTTGGCGTCCATGTCCTTCAGCAGGGTCCAGAAATCCCCCACGCTATCGGCGATGGCTTGCGGATGATGGCCGTCGGACACGCCGCCAGGCAGCGCTTCTTCATAGCCCTTGCCGGTGGCTTTTTCCCAATCGGGCAGCCGGCTCCAATACAGCCGGTTGAACTGCCAAACGATGCTGGTGCGCAGCGACTGAAAATCTTCCAGCGCCAGGCGGTCCGCTTCATGCTGCGGGGCGTCGCGGTGGGTATGAGCCAATGCGCGTAAGAATGCCCCTCGCAGGCAACCTGGTTCCACCTGGCGGGTGTCGACATGGATGTCCATGATCGGCACCGGCTGGCCCTGCGCGTTGTAGCCTTGGGTGGCGATGACGACGTCGCGGAAGTTCTGTTTGTACTGGATCCAGTCCAGTTCCACTTGCAGCCGGGCAAACTGCGACTTCTCGATCTGGCCCTCTTCCAGCAGCGAATAGACGGTGCCAATCACGTCCTGAGCGCCGGCCGCCGCGGATTTGCCTTGTAGGTGATTCAGTTTCAGAATCATGATTCGTGCGCGTAAAACAAAGTCATATGCTAACCCGACAGCAGGAACCGGTGTTGGTTTTTTGGAACCACCCGACCACAACGCTCTAAGTGCGGAGTGCGAGACGAGCTCACGCCGACCGATGGGGGCTTGGCTATTCTATCGCACGCGAGCCGAGTAAGTCTCTAGTATCAACTTCGCGTATAAGCACTATCGGCGAATTGTTGCTGCCGTTGGCTTAATTTGCCAGGGCCTTCAGGAAGCGGTAGTAGAACTCGACGCCGTCGAAATAGGAGCTGACACGGACACGCTCGTCCTTGCCGTGCGCGCGGATATCGTCCTGATCGATGGCTACTCCGCTGATCCCGTACGTCGGAATGCCAGCAGGGATGGTGTAAACGCTGTCAGACGCGCCAGTCTCCATTTCTGGAATCACCGGGATCCCCGGCCATAGCTCGGCTACGACGCGCTCCAGAGGTTCCAGTACCTGAGGCGGGGGCAGGACGGCGGGAAAACCCTTCGCCGTGGGCACCTTCTCCGCGGCGCCGATCGCGCCAATGTACTGCACGGCGACTTTGGGATCGGCGAACACTTTGACCAGCGTCTGCTGCACCTCTTCGGGCGAATGGCCGGGCAGGATGCGGCAGTTCACGAGGGCTTGGGCGGTTTGCGGCAGCGCGTTGTTGGCATGGCCGCCGCTCAGGCGCGTCGCGACGCAAGTGGTGCGAAGCATGGAGTTGTAGCGGGCGTCCTGGCTGAGACGCTTCTCGGCGTCCGGGTCCGGCGGATTGTGCAGGATGGCGTTCATGTCCGCCTTGTTCTGCGCGTTTTCGAGTGTCGCACGCCGTTCGAAGTAGGTGCGGGTGACGGGGTTCAGCTCGACCGGAAACGGCGAATGCTCCAGCCGCGCAAGTGCTTCCGAGAGATGATAGATCGCGTTGTCTGGCGTAGGCAGCGAACTGTGGCCGCCGGGGTTCAGCACCGTCAGCTCGAAATCGGCGTACTGCTTCTCGGTGGCCTCGACATCCACGTTGACGGGCTTGGCGTGCACCGTGGTGACGCCGCCGGCGTCCATGTTTAGTGCAAACTCGGCGTCGATGAGGTCGCGATGATTCTTCAGCAGCCAGTCGACGCCGTTCGATTTGCCGCCCTCTTCGTCGGCCGTCAGAGCCAGGATCAGATCGCGGTCCGGATGGTAGCCCTCGCGCCACAGTCGG
>Ga0335071_10008696_pt1 | contig 10413 bp, 11 predicted proteins | sample Lox_Sample_15_FD_206724 | JGI IMG/M metagenome (GOLD analysis project Ga0335071, IMG submission 206724) | Soil microbial communities from Loxahatchee National Wildlife Refuge, Florida, United States - Lox_Sample_1.5 | ecosystem: Environmental > Terrestrial > Soil > Wetlands | place: USA...
CCGACCGGAGCGGCAGCGAAACCGAGCCGAAACAGGTCTAGAAGCTGCGCCGCACCTTCCTGTGCCGAGTCCGTGCCGGGATCCGGCACGTTCGCCGGATCCGTTCAGCACTTCCGGGCGCATGGGTCAGCCAGACGCGTCTTCGAAGAGACGGCGCGCGATTGGAGCCTCTCGAAAGGTGCCCGACTGCTCGAGGTCAGGGCGAGGACGGCTGCCGCTCGCCTTCGGATGCTGCCACCGACCCGCTATTCGTCCGCGCTGAAGAGCCCCGCATGTCCCCAGCCATTGCCGTCCCCCATCACGTAGCGCTCCGTCGTCCAGCTCGCGGGATCGATCGACCGGAGCTGCCATGCGTACTCGAAGAGCCACCGAGACGGATTCCGGAAGTAGAAGGAAAGCCCTCGGTCGTCGGGATGCCGCCCCAACGACGACTTCGTGATCTTCCGCGCCAGGCACAGGTCGTAGCTCGTTCCAACGTCGTCGAGCGACTGGGTCTCGATCATCAGGTGCTGGATCTTGCGCGGCGACATCGGCACGGAAAAGAAGGCCAACGAGTGATGACGCGGGTTGCAGTGGAGGAAGGTTCCCACCGGAGCGCCGTCTGGAGCCATCACGTAGTCGGAGATCCCGAATCCCAGCGCGCGCACGTAGAAGGCCGCGGCTGCCTGGACGTTTGAGCTCAGCAGAACGACGTGACCCAGACCCAGCTCCCCCATGAGAAAGCCGGACAGGGGGCGCGTGGACGTGAAGCGCGGGTAGAGCGAAACCTCGTTGCCGACGGCGAGCTCCATCCGGACGCCGGTGTAGGGGCAGGTGAAGTAGGCGAGCTCGAGCACGCGCCGATCCGCCAGCTCGTCGGACCTTCCGGCTTGCACCTCGCTGCCCTGGCTCTCCAACACGCTCGCCGTGGCTTCCAGGGCCTCGTGATTCGCGAGCTCCCACCCGACGTAGGCGACATCGTCGGAGGCGCCGGCGTGGATGCTGAGCCGGTGATGTCGCTCATCGCCGCGCAGGTACAGGAGCCGATCCCGGCTGTCGGTACCGATCTCGAAGCCGAGAACCTCGGTGCCGAAGTTCTTCCATGCGCCAAGGTCGGTCGCGTCCACGCCCAGATATGCCAACCTCGATACGCTCATCGTCGACCCTCCTCGCGGCATGCCTTTGTCTGTTGAGATGTGCGTTAGGAGCGGACGGGGCCTCTGAGCCTCCGGACGAAGTCCGCGATCGCTGCACCGATCTCGTCGGGACTGTCCTCCTGCAAGGTATGTAGGCCCTTCACGGTGACTTCCGTCTGGTGGGGCCACGTGCGAACGAGTTCCTTGACGCGGCCGCGGACGATGACGCCGGGCTCGGCAGCGACGAACAGCTTCGGCACCTCGCTCTCGGCCAACCAGCGGAAGTTCTCGCTCACCACCGCCGCGACGTCGGCGGGCTCGCCGTCGAGCGGCAAGCTGCGGGGCCACGACAGCGTCGGCCGGCGGCCCTCTCCCGTGTTCGCGAAGGGCTTCCGGTAGGTTGCCGTCTCCTCGTCGGTCAGCCGTCGCATGACGGCACCCGGGAGCCGAATCTCGATGAAGGCATTGTCCTGCAACACCAGGCGCTCGCCTTCCGGCGAACGGAGCGCTCGGAAGAAGGCATGGGCCGGCTCGGGGAGATCCGACCAGCGCATGGGCGCCGCGATGGCTTCCATGTGAACGATTCCCTGCACGCGCGAGGGATGCCGGCGGGCCCACTCGAACCCAAGCGCGGCCCCCCAGTCGTGCAGTACGAGGACCACGCGATCGCCGAGCTCGAGCGCCTCCCACAGCGCGAACAGAAAGTCGCGGTGCTCGGCGTAGCCATACCGATCCGGACCCGACGGGCTGAGCTTCTCCGACCCGCCCATACCGATGAGGTCGCATGCGATCAGCCGGCCCAGGCCCTCGACGTGGGGCATGACGTTGCGCCACACGTACGAAGACGCCGGTTGGCCGTGTTGGAACACGATCGCCTCGCCCGTGCCCTCGTCGATGTAGGCCATTCGCCGGCCGTTGACCTCCCGGTACTGGATCGTCCCGTACGGTTTCGCCGCGATCATCGGGCTCGCCTCTCGTTCAAATCGCCTCGGCCGACTGGGCATCAGCCGCACGGACCGGCCGCTGGACGCGGATGGCCTTGAGCGCGGTCGCCCAGGAGATGACCTGGTCGAGCATCGTCGCGACCTCCGCTTCGTGGTGCGGAAGCGGCTTGAAGGTCCTGAAGTGCTCGAAGTCGGTGACGAGCGACAGCATCACCTGGGCGCGCACCGTCGCGAGCATGAGCTCCGATGCCACGAGCCGCAGGTGCTCGACGGCCCGCGCACCGCCGGCGCCGCCGTAGCTCACGAACCCCGCGGCCCTGTTGTTCCACTCGTGGTAGAGGAAATCGAGAGCGTTCTTCAGGGCGCCCGGAATTCCGTGGTTGTACTCAGGCGTCACGAACACGTAGCCGTCGAAGGACGCGATCTTTTCCGACCACGCCCGGGTGTGCGGCTTCGTGTACTTGCCGAACATGGGCGACATCGGCTCGTCGAACAGCGGAAGCTTGTAGTCCGCGATGTCGACGAGCTCAAACTGCGCGTCGGAGCGCTGCTGCGCGATCCGATGCACCCAGCGTGCGACCGCTTCGCTGTTGCGGCCCGGGCGCGTGCTGCCAGTGATGATGGCGATCCTCAGCGGATTCATGGTGGATCCTCCTCGGCGTCCTTGCTGGCGGATCGGCCTGCAGCGAGCCGCCCAGTGACCGATCATCGCGCGGGTCCCTCGTCCCGCGGCCTTCAGTCCCGCTCCGAGCGGGACTCCCCTCGCATCGCTTCCCAAGGAGGACGGCGCTCGATGCCTGCCTCCAATCCGCGTTTGATGATCTCGCTCCGGGCGAGCACGCGGTCCTCGAACGGGACGGTGAGCTCGATGTGGTAGCCATCCGGATCGTCGACGTACATCGACATGCGGATGAGCCCGTGTGCCATCCCTCGCGTCGGGACGCCGTGTGCCGCGAAGTGTGCGAGCCACCTGTCGTAGTCGGCGAGGGCGATGACGTAGGCGTGGTGCTGCCCGCCGCTTCCGGGCGCCGGCTGTCCGGGCCAGGGGGCGTCGTTGGCGGGGAAGAGGTCGATGATCGTTCCGGCGAGCTGCACCGAGAGGAAGCCCTCGCCGAGCGGCAGCTCCTCGGCACCGAGAACCTGGGTGTAGAACCGTCGCGAGCGCTCGGGATCCCGCGCGACGAGGGTCCAGTGGTCGAAACGTTGGATCGGAGGCGTGACTGCCACGACTTGTCCTCCCTACAAACACGCGCGTCGACGATGGCGATCCGCGTGCGGCGAAGGCTGGTGAGAATCGAGTCGACATGGGCCACTCGCATTCGCAAGACGCGTGCCCGGCGCAGCGGCGGCGAGACGCCGCGAGAGGAGGCGCCGCGGCGCCTCGTGCCGGACCCGGTGCCGGCGTCCGGCATTCGTGCCGAGCCCCGGCACGCTTCACCAGGCCGCGTCGAGAGCCGGGCGTGCCGCATCGGGAGACCCGTCTCGTCTTCGTGTGATCGGTCCAGAGGACGGAGGTCCCGCCGTCCCTCTCAGCGCGCGGCGGGAGACCCGGAGGGTTTGCCCGCGCCTGCGCCGCCCGGCTGCGTGCGACCGAAGTCCAGACCCGCTTGGCCCTCGACCTGCCTGGCCGAGACCATCCTCTGGATCGGGTACATGAGGGCAATGGTCAGCAGGCCGGCGCCCGCGACCACCGACCCAAGCACGTCGTAGCGCTCCAGAGGGTGTCCCGGATGCTGCACCACGATGAGGCCCGCCACGGCGGCCGCCAGACCCCCTGAAAGCTGGGCGATGGAGCCGTTCGTGGCCATGAAGGCACCGCGATCGGCCAGGTCCGGGACGGCCGAGACCAACGCCTGGCTCGAGATCATGCGCGCGTTGACGGCACCGAAGAGGAGGATGTTAATGGCGATGACCCATCCGAGCGGCGTTTCGCCGAGCCGGCAATAGACCAGTACCAACGCGATGGCCGTTAGGGATCCGAAGCAGAACACGCGGTACCTGCCGATCCTGTCGCTAAGCCTTCCCAACAGGGGCCCGGCGATGAAGCTGGAGAGGCCGGTGGCCAGGTAGACCCAGGGCAGGTGGTCCAGATCGATCTTGAGGTTGTCGACGCTGAAGGCGCTCGCGAAGGGCATGAGCATGAAGCCACCCGTGGCGAGGAACATGGTGGCCAGAAAAGCCCGGAGATAGCGGCCCTGGCGGACTGTCGCCGACAGGTGGGCCAGGGGACTCTCGGTGGTCTGCGCCGCGAGGTGGGAGGTGATGGGCTGGAGCCTTGCCAGGATGACCGCGCCCACGCACGCGCTCACGGCGACGATTAGGAAGAAGGGCGCTTGCCATCCCAGCCGGTTTCCGAGCCAGAGGCCCACGGGCAGGCCCAGCACCTGGCTGGCGCCGAAGGCGCTCTGCACGAAGCCCATCACCCGGCCGCGCGACTGCAACGGAAAGATGTCCGCGACGATCGCCATGCTGACGGATCCGATGACGCCGCCAAACACGCCCGTGAGAATGCGCGCCAACAGGAGGAACCCGTAGGTCGTGGCGATCCCGCACAGCGACGTCCCCAGGATGAAGCCCGTGTAGAAGAAGAGCAGCAGCTTCTTCCGATCGAATTGGTCGGCGAAGCCCGCGGCCAGGAAGCCCGAGATGCCGGCCGAGAAGGCGTAGGCGGAAACCAAGAGCCCGAACTGACGGGTGGAGATGGAGAGGGCCGGCATCAGGAGGGCCCCGAGCGGACCCATGATCATGAAGTCCAGCACGATGCTGAATTGGAGGAAGGCGAGCACGCCGATCACGAGCTTCTGGTAGGTGGTGAAGCCGTGCGGTTGCTGGGTCGCGACGCGGTGCATGCCGGCCACCTCGCAAGGCGCGTGCCGAGCGCGGGGAGGCAAATCGGACCAACAGGAAGACGCGGGCCTCTCCGGCGCCGAAGCCGGTGCCGGGGGTCCGGCACGTTCGCCAGATCCCGGCAGGACTACCGAGCGCGCGTGATCCCGAGTCGCTGCATGCGGTACTGGAGGGTCGTGCGCTTCATCCCCAGACGCGCCGCGGCACCCTTGGGACCACCGAGCACCCAGTTTGCCTCCTCAAGAGCGCGCAGGATGTGCTCCCGTTCGACGCTCTGCAGCGTCGCGTCGTCCTTCTCCTCGCTGGCCACGGGAGGATCGCGAGGTCCGAGCTCGTCAAGCGGCACTTCGAGGGTCCGGCCGGGGGAGAGGATCAGCGCGCGTTCGACGAGATTGGCGAGCTCGCGCACGTTCCCCGGCCACGGATATCGGCACAACGCATCGAGCGTTTCGGCGGGGATGACCTCCACCTGCCGGTTCATTGGGCGGGCCAGCCGCTGCACGAAATACCGGACGAGCGCTGGGATGTCCTCCGGGCGCTCGCGCAGCGGCGGCACGTGGAGCGGGAAGACGTTCAGACGGTAGTAGAGGTCGTCGCGAAACCGGTGCTCCTCCACCATCCGGCGGAGATCCCGATTCGTCGCAGCGATCAGGCGCACGTCGATCTTGATGGTCTTCGTGCTGCCGATGCGCTCGAACTCATGCTCCTGCAGGACGCGCAGCAGCTTCGGCTGAAGGTCGAGCGGGATCTCGCCGACCTCGTCGAGGAAAAGCGTGCCGCGATCGGCGACCTCGAAGCGGCCAACCTTTTGTGCGATCGCGCCGGTGAACGCGCCCTTCTCGTGCCCGAAGAGTTCGCTCTCGAGGAGACCCGACGGAATGGCGGCGCAGTTAATCTTCACAAACGTGCGTTCGCGACGGTTGCTGCGGTCGTGGATGGCGCGCGCGAGCAGCTCCTTGCCGGTGCCGGTTTCCCCGAGCAGGAGCACAGTCGAGTCCGTCGATGCGACGACCTCCGCCTGCTGGAGCGCGCGGCGGAGGGCGGAGCTGTTGCCGATGATCTCCTCGAACGGGTGTTCGGTTTTGATCTCGCTCTCGAGGTAGAGGCGCTCCTCCGCGAGCTTGTTCTTGAGCTGCGCGATCTTCTCGAACGCCATGGCGTTCTCGATCGCCATCGCGACGAGCTTCGCCACCTCGCCCATAAATTCGACCTCATCACCCGCATACGTCATGGGCTTGCGACGGCCGAAAGCCAGCGCGCCGATGCGCGTACGGGCGGTCGTGAGGGGCAGCAGGCACATGCTCACGACGCCGCTCTCACGGATGCGCATGATCGCCTCGGGCCAGCGTGTTTCGGCCGCGGTGTCGGCGACGATCAGGGGCTGCTGCGACTCGATGACCCAGCCAAACGGCGTATCTCCGACCCGCACTTCCGCCGGGCCTGGAGCCGCGTTTGCGGGCTCGAGCACCTGCGCCTGCGTGACCCCGCGCTCGGCGTCGTAAAGGAGGAGACCGATCCGGTCGAAGCTCACGACCCTCTGCAGCTCGCCGGCCAACCGGCGAAATAGCTCCTGGGGTTCGCGACAGGAGGTGATCGATTCGGCGACCGAGAGGAGCGCCTGAAACCGTTCGCGCAGCGTCGGGATGTCTGTCGAGCTGATGGCCATCGACACCGGAGAGGCCTCGTCGTTATGCACATAGTGAAGTGAACTTTGTGGGCTGCGTCGAGCAGCTCGCCCGGCGATCGCCGCAACCGTCCTGCTGCCGGTCGAAAAGCGGGCGTGCTCGACACCTCCTTGTCCTTGGTCGTTCGTGCTGCTGGGATGGTAAAGGGAGGCGGTTCGATCAGTTGCCTTTCGGGTCTCTCAGTCGCTTGAGCGCTGACGCGATCGTCGCGGGCTCGAGCTTCGCGTACTTCTCGATCGACCGCGGGTCGCGGTGGCCCGCGAGCGCCGCGAGCACGCGGTCGTCGGCGCCGAGTGCCTTGAGACGTGTCGCGGTCGAGTGCTTGATGCCCTCGTACATCTTGACGCCCGACACGCCGACCTTCTCGCACGCCTGCTGCCAGGTGTAAGAGAGTGCCGACTTCGACCACCACCCGCCCTGGCGACCGTCGGGGTTCCTGAAGAGCGGGCCGTCCGGGTCCTGGGACGGTCTGCAGCAACTCGGCGAGCTCGGCGCGCTCCGGATCGGCGGCGATCTGCTTCTGGATGCGCTGATCCAGGTCGCGGAGATGCCTTTCGAGCGTGCGGAGTAGCGCGTCGATGCTGCGACGGACCGGCGCCGCTGCCCGATCCCGGCGGTTCTTCTCCGCCACGATCATCGAGACGAGCTGCCGTCGTCGCGCCACGAGATCGGCCAGAAGGCGGTCCAGGCCTTGGGCGATTGGGCGCAGCGGGAGCTCGGCCTTCTCGCCAAAGAGCGCGAGCAGGCGCGCGTCGATCGCATCTGTCTTGGCGAGGATGCCCATGCCTTCCCCAAACTTGCGGACGCGACGCGGGTTGACGACCACGACCGGCAGGCGCGCCTCGGCGAGCTTCAGCACCAGATTGCGTTCGTAGCCTCCTGTCGACTCGATCACGATGCGGCTCGGGCTCTGCGCAATTAGCCGACGGACGAGCTGCCCGATTGCCCGCGGCTGGTTTGCCGTGCGTTCGATTCGCCCCGCGGAGCCTACGGTCCAGTCGAGGGCATGCTTGGAGACGTCGATTCCGATGCAGGCGCCCATGGTAGACTCTCTCCCGCAACGAACTCGGGCTCTCGGATACGGGCTCGCCTGAGCGGCCCCGGCGATCGTTCGAGCTTCGCTGCGATGGTGGAGCGGTGACCCGAGCTTGTTGGCGGTCTCGCGAGGGGACCCAGATGTATTCGGTCTCCCGCTCCCGGTTGAAGACGGCCGCTGGGCAGATGGCTTCTGTCCATCGGCCTCTTCATTCAATCACGAGTCGCACCATAAGAGATGAGATGAGAAGGCCAGCTGGTCCTCGCCATCGCGGCGCTCCTCTGCTTGGCGCCGCCCGCGGCGCGCGATCACCCGCTCGAGCTTGTCGCGAAGCTCAGGCCGAGACTGCAAAGGCTTCGGCCGCAGTGTCACCTCGTCATCGAGTCGTCGCAGCCCGAGACACCTCTGTAGCCGCCGCACGTCGCGATCTGCGTCCGGGATCGGATAGGAGGTCTCCCAGATCTCACCAAGAACGGGGTCGTCGGCCACGAACGGCGCGACAGCAAACACGAGGTTCCCGCGGTGTCTGGCCAACAACGGTACCAAGGTGTGGGCTAGTGACTGGTGCCGCACCGATTCGATCGAGCTTCGGGTAGCGCCCTTCTCTACCGCCGGCGAATCGCGGATCATGGTTCCCATCGGCGAAGAGCGCGTATCGGTGGAGTACGCCGCGCGGAGTGGCGCACATCGCATCGAGATCGGACCTAGCCGAGCCGAGTTTCAGGTGGTGATGCTCGGCCAGACCCCACCTGCGATCGAGGTGGTACGCTCCTGACCTGGAGACTGTATGGATACCTTGGCCCGCGCTGACAAACCGTCGATCCATCCCGATATCGCCGAGTATCTTCTGCAGATCGTGCACGACCCGGCGAAGTTCGGTGTCCCGGAGCTGCACTTCCGCTTCTGGAACCACGGTCCCCAAGCCGCCAAGGGCTGGTATCTCTCGTCATTCCGTACGGACCCTGAGCGAAGGGCATGGTACGAGGAAGGCTGGCTATGCCCCGACTACGATTTCGAGGCGCTGGAACAGCTTCCAGAGGATTCCCTTGGCTACGCGTACCGCGCGCACATCCGCAAGAACGGACTCGATCATCGACTCCTCTTGAACTACCGACTCCTCCAAGAACACAAGGAGCTTGCGGGACACATCGCCGGCATGCCGCCGGAGATCAAGTTCGCGACAATCCGGGGGTTCCAGACGCACGACATTCTCCATCCGCTCACCGGATACGACACGTCCCCGCTCGGCGAGATCGCGCTTCAGGCGTTCAACCTCGCCCAGATGCGCCTGCCCTACGCGGCGTTCTGGATGTCGATCGTCACCACACAGATGGCGTTCCTGAGTCCTCAAGTCATCGAAGTCCTTATGGATGCGATCACGCGAGGCTGGCAGCACGGACGGCGGGCGCGGAACCTGACCTACACGAGGTGGGAAGAGCTCTTCGAGCGGCCGATCGATGCGCTGCGCAACGAGCACGCGCTCGTATGAGGCGCCAGCCTTACCGAATGCTGGACCTCCACGCTCGACAGTTCGTTTCCGCAGCCAGCGCGGCCCTCTTCAGCACCTGGACGTTCCCCGAGGACCGATGCCTCTCTCGACCCGAAGCGGTCGCCGCAACCGTCTTCGAGCAGCGCGACATCGATGTTGACGGCGTTCGCCTGCGCTATGTCGACCAGGGTCCCGGCAAAGGCTCGCGCCCCCTACTGCCACCCGTTGTGATCTTGCCAGGGCATACTGCCCGCATCGAGGATTACGACGCACTCGTCCCGATGCTATCAGCCGATCGACGCCTCTTGCTTCCCGACCTTCCGGGCAAGGGCTATGCCGGCAAGCCGATCCGCCACTACGACTTCGCGTACTACGAGGACAGCGTGATCGGCTTTCTCGACGCGCTCGGCGTTGGGCAAGTCGATCTCGTGGGCGGAAGTCTCGGTGCAAACCTCGCGCTGCGCCTCGCCCATCGAGAGCCTTCTCGTGTGCGCCGTGTGGTCGCCTGGGCGCCCGGTAGCCTCACCAAGCCTCGGCCTCGTCTCGCGCGCGCGATCCGCGCCGCCGGGCGGTTCCCGCCGGCGGTACGGCTTGCGCTCCAAATCCACTCGCGCTTCTGGTTTAGTCCTGGCTATCCAGGGCGCGACGCTGCGCTGCGCGACAAATTCGCTCACTACCGCGAGGTGATGGGCCCCGGCTTCGCGGCCATGTATGCGGGTATGGCAGCCGACTCCGTTGGTAGCAGTCTCCTTCCCCTAGCTCCCGCCATCGGGCAGCCAACCCTCCTCTTAGTGGGTTCTCTCGACGAGGGTGGCGGCGTACAGGCGGGAATCCGACGGCTGCAGCGGCGCCTGCCTCGCGCCGACTTGAGAGTAGTTGATGGAGCGGGACACTCCCTTTTGGCGGAAGCATTGGAGACCGTCGTTACGGCGATCAGCGGTTTTCTAAACGCTTCGGAGCCTTCCGGTCACCTCTAAAGCGATCCTCTGCGGGAATCGATCTCTGAAATTGGAAGGCGATGGATGATGTGGCTACCGGAAGCAGGCGCCCCCAAATTCAGTGCCGAGATGATGTCAGCCGTTCCCGAGGCGCTCAAAGATCGCGGCCGCGCGGTCGGCGCCATCGGCTGCAGAGCGAACTTCTGCGCTCGCCAAGCTTCGCTCGACCCGGGCGCATAGCGCAGAGGCTTCTGGAACTCCTCGGCGCTCGAGCTCGTTAGGCAGCAGGCTGCGCAGCAGCGCCCGCATCTGAGTGCCACTCACCCTCGCCGCATCGATGCCTGCAGCCTTGACCGCCA
>Ga0335071_10008697_pt1 | contig 10413 bp, 15 predicted proteins | sample Lox_Sample_15_FD_206724 | JGI IMG/M metagenome (GOLD analysis project Ga0335071, IMG submission 206724) | Soil microbial communities from Loxahatchee National Wildlife Refuge, Florida, United States - Lox_Sample_1.5 | ecosystem: Environmental > Terrestrial > Soil > Wetlands | place: USA...
ACCTCTGAACTGGATCAAGATGCAACCATTCATCCTCGAAAGCATCTTCTTTTTTTTGAACGATTGCTCTAGAAGGGTTCATGGCATTATATGCCAGAAATGGCATATAAATATTTCCAGATTTATCTTTCATCTTTATTGCCTTATGTCCCCTGCGAGATTCGAACTCGCAATGAAAGTTTAGGAAACTTTAGGTTTATCCATTAGCCTAAAGGGACGTATGCCTCCCGCGAGGTTCGAACTCGCAATAAGAGTTTCGTAGACTCTAGGTTTATCCAGTTAGCCTAGAGAGGCATAAAAACAGCGCCTACTTTTGCAACCCATTCCCACCCTCAACCAGAGATATTGCAAATCTCCAGTCCTTCCTCGGCGCTGGGCGTCGCTACGCAGTCGCTTCTGTCGGAGGTTTGATTTCCGTGACCTTTTTCAGTGCGATAGCAACAGCCATATTCACATCAGTTGCCGTGAGCTTGTACTTCTTGCCAGCGTTCTCTCCGATCACGGGATACTTGCGCGCCTTTGGCGCGATTCCCACGATCTTGTACGTTTTGAACCCAATGGCCACGTTCTGGCCAAAGAGGTTGGGGTCAAGACCAAACTTGGGCGCGTACACCTTGAACTCTTCCTTGTCAGCTTCGACTGTGGAGCCGAGAGCATCGAGGAAGCGTCCCTTGAGGGGCATTGTGAAGTAAAGCTCGTTGTAAGACATGGTTCCAGTGTTGAACTGAATTCCATGCTTGCTTCCAACTTCCTCCAGCGCGGCCTTGAGGTCGTTCTGGATCATCTTGAGCTTTTCCGTTGTGGCGTTATTCATCTACCTTTCCTTGTTTATGTAGTATAGTACAAGGATTGATTTTTGTCTACAACGTTCCGTTTAGCTTCGCGTTGAAGAACTTTTTTTCCTTGCCATTTGCGGGACGAATCATTACGGTCTGTCCCTTTTCGAGATCACCCATCATGAATCCAAAGTCATACCTTTTGAAAGTTCCATCAGGCATTTTTTCGTAAACAGGACTCATCATGGTTTTTGACTTCGTGTAGAAATCCTGTCCGATAAAGACAATCTCTTTCATATTCTAATCATAACACATTTTTGGATTTTTGAAAAGTCCCCAAAGGGCAAAAAAAAGAAAGGAAATTACTTTCCTTTCTTTTTCATCTTCGCCAAGACCGCTGGACTTACATCCAACTCAATGGGATAGTTGGAGCAGTACCCATCGTACCAGATGTTCCAGAGTACATCGAACGAGAGCTTAAGCGATTCGTCGCTCGCGTACTCATTGATGAACTCCTCAAACTCCTGCCAGCACTCGTCAAGAATGTCCTTGGGCTGTTTGATGTTGAGTTTGTTGCTCATACTTTATTATAGCACTCCTTTCAGATTTCGTCAAGCGCCGCCGCGCATATTTATTCACGAAAACCGCCCGCTGCCCCTCGCAGATTTAGGGCAAAAAAAAGGAGCGTCTTTCGACGCCCCAGCGGGTCAGCACAACCTCGTAGCCGAAGCTACGCGGCCTTCGCGGCCTTCTCGACGATCTTGAGGATCTCGGAGTACTTGCGGTACTTCTTGACCTCGTCGCCCTTCGCGTCCTTGAACGCGATGGTGACGGACTTCTCGGACCTGCGGAGGACCACGGCCTCGACGGTGCCCTTGCCGAACTTGGCGATGACCTTGTCACCCGCCGTCAGCGCGGCACGCATCTCGGCGTCACGAGCGGACTTCTCCGCCGTGTCCGTTTCCTTCGCCTCGGCCCTCTTGGTCTTGAGCGTCTCGGCGACCTCGTCGCGCAGAGTCCTCAGATCTTCGATGGTCATGGCATCCAGTTCAAAATCCATTTTGAACCTCCCTACTTGAGTTCAGTTCACATACGTGAACTAGCTTTTGCTTTTTTACAGTATACAGGAATTTTTTAATTTTGTCAACCGAAGGATTCGGACCTTCACCTCCCACTTGATGGGGCGTGCTACCAATTACACCAGATTGAACTTTCTCTGGCAGGGGGCCAACCCTCCAGAGTGCGTGTTATGGGGGCCAACCCATAACCGCGACCAGCTAGCAAGATGTCCTTTTTTCATCGGCGCTCATAGGCCGAAGGTCTAGAGACTAACCTGTTTTTCGACGGAGCCTTACGAGAGGACGTCACGGATAAACCATAACCGTTGGCCTATTATATCAGTTCCGTTGAACTTCGTCAAGGCCGTATGCCCTCAGTGAGATTCGGACTCACACTGTATAGTTTCTGAGACTATTGCCTCTGCCTTATTTGGGCTACGAGGGCGTTTTCTCTAAGAACATCTTACACGATTTTTTGATTTTCGTAAATGGGGGTTTCGACCTTGACTCTACTCCCCCCACTCACGAACGTTGTCACTTCTCAGTACGGTGACTGTCTCTAGTCCATGCTCTCGTTGCGGGCTAGTAACTACGCTACACTTCACAGAAGTGGAGGACCGTCCGCTACTATCGCCAGCGGCCAACTATCCGCACTAAGGTGTGCGTCACCCACTAGTTTCTAAAAAGAACGGTGGTAAGGGAGAATGGTGGGACTCTGCCCGTCGCATATAGCTACCCATCCACCGTTGTATCCATAGTATAGCAGAAAGATCGAAATTTGTCAAGACGCTGATGAGGGGCCTTGCGGCGATCCTCACTTCGCGCCCTGACACTTTTTCTAGGTTTATAGGGTTGCCTTGAGGACTGTTGGCACAGCCTCAAGCGTAGAGCCATCGGAGATCCGGATTGCCACATCCGCCTAGAAGACCGTAGTGAGACGCATAGGACTTGAACCTATATCTGGGTGGTTAAGGGCCATCCGCTCTGCCATTAAGCTAGCATCCCAAGTAAGTATACAGCACTTTTCGTTTTTTGTCTATGAAACCACCTTGCCGATTTTATGGTGCCGACAGGGTGGCGAATGGCACACAATTCGCATTAGGGCTTCCACCTAACTCACCGCGTATACGGCTTATCGACTACCCAGTCGAACTCTCACAACGAGGGGTAAGTTCGTTGCTTCTAGCCCTTTAGGGAATTGAACCCTAGTTTCCACCTTGAGGGGGTGAAGTCCTTCCGCTAGACGAAAGGGCCATGAAGAGAGAGACGGAGGTTCGGGGATATCTCCCCTAAGCTTGTCCTCGACACTCCCATGCTCCGTGGGATAGTGACGTGCTAACCGTCTGATGTCTTACTCTCTCATTTATTATACAGTATTTTTCGTTTTTTGTCAAGAGAAATCATAGGGGGCTGTGTAAACCGCTCGGCCGAGCTATCTACACCCCACCCCTATTTAGTCAGGTGTACGACATCTGACGAACGCCTATAGGATTGAGAGCCACTACTAGGACTTGAACCTAGATAACAAGTTTACGAAACTTGCGTCCTGCCGTTAGACGACAGTGGCATAAGATGTCCCTTTCCACTCAGCAGTCAAGGGACCAACCGTGCTTACCGTCTTAACTATCGAATCGTTGACGATGAGGTACTACGGATGTTTCATCAGGCACTCACTCTTTTCGGATGGAAGCCTCCTAGCTTGTCTAAGCACTTCAAGCTAGCTTGACAGTTTGTTTGTCGTAGTACTGCCAAAAGACGTTCACCAGTTAAGGTCGCGTGAATCACCTAGCGCTCTATGTAAGTATACACGAAAGTTTCAAATTTGTCAAGGGGGGTTGCCATAGCTACTTTCGTAGGCTTTGCTCGCGCCCCTTGACTGGGCCTGTAGGCAGTCAGCAAATCACTGGCGTGTTAGATGCTGACTCTCGACGCGGTACGTGTTAGAACGTCCGCGAGGGGAAAGTTACTTTTTCCCTTGATGGGAACAGTATACTCGATTTTTTCAAATTTGTCAAGGGGCTACTCTATCCTTGGATATTCACCCCTTGACTTGAGGGCTTTGCGAGAGCTTCGCATTTAGTGGCTCGATGCCACTTTCCCTACAGGAGACTTTAGCTTAACTATGTACGTCACGCTCAGGTTCCGTTACGCCAATCTCTGGTCTGAAACGAGATTAGTTTGTGCGCGGTCAACCGTCAACACGGCAACATTCAGTGTAAAGTCTCTTGTACGAACAGTATAGCACACCGTTCGATTTTTGTAAAGGCGGCAACTTGAGCGCAGCACTCAGTGCATATAAACCCAAGCATGTCACCAACATCTTTAGTATATCACACGAATCGTTTTTTGTCAAATAGGTTGCTGGGAACTAGTCGCGTTTGAAGCCCACCCGTTTAATGAGCGGGGAACGACAGTCAGATTTCAAGCCAGCAACTTTAGTGGGCTAGGTAGGAATCGAACCTACACAGTCGAATGACGGCTGTTTTACGGACAGTTAAGCTCACCACCTGCTTAACTAACCCAATATGTTATCTTATCACAAAGATCGAAAATTGTCAAGACCATCCCAACGTTCTGACCGTTCTCTCCTGTGTCCAGACAGGTATGTCACCAGTATCACTTAGGATGCTATAGGCAATCAGGGAGTTGAACCCTAACTACGACCTTATCAGGATCGCGTGCTTACCATTACACTAATCGCCATCGTAGGAACTCTACTTGAGTTCCTTTTCCACGAATTCCTTGATCTCGCCAAACTTGGCGACGATCACGGCCCATACGTCAGCTTCGACGTTGAGGCCATTTTTTCCAGGAGCAAGCTCGCCTTCCTTCGTCTCGTACCACTTGCGGATTGATACGTACTTCTTTCCGCGATAGTCAGAAACGGAGACGAACACGTCCTCGACCACGTTCATCTTTTCCATGAGATAAGTATATCACACGGTTTGATTTTCGTCTACCTCTTGAGTTGGACGATGATCCACAACACAAGGTAGATAGTTGCTACACTCGCACAAAAAACTGCGAGTATTTTCTTCGTGCCTCTGCCCCCTTTTATCGTATGAGTAAGTATAACACACGGATCGATTCTTGTCAAGGGGCAGGTTTTTGTGTTGAGTTTCTAAAAAAAGCTGAAATTATTTTTTGTAAAAAAATGCAGAAAAATGAGGTTTTTTTCAAAATATCGTGATTTTTATATATAGATTTATCCGCGTGCTTTGTGGCCTCTACGCTGTATCTGCTAAGGATTTTCGACGCAAAAAAAATTGGGGGTCATACGGAACGCCCAATTTTTTATAAAAAAAAGCCCTTTTTTTTAAAAAAAGAGCGATTTTTTAAAAAGCCATTATTCGAAGGAATCTTCGTATCCGATGATATCAAGTACACTATCAAAGATAGTTCCACCATCCAAAACCCAAAAGTTTACATAAACATCCCAACGATTATGCAAAATAACATCTAATAGAGCTTTTCCATTGAAGGTTCTATTAAGAATAAAGATCCTATCTCTTCGGCTTAGATGGTACAAAATCAAACTCCAATTGAGTATCAAATTTTTTGAACCAGCTTATATTCCAATATCCACCAACTTCTTTAAACCAAATTCTTCCAAGTGAATATTTTAAATCTATTGCTTTTATTGTTAAGAACTTATGTTTTTTAGCAGAACTAATTGAGCCTTCGCCTATTCCGTAGCTATCTCCATTAGTGTTAGAGAATACTACTTTATCGCCTTCTTTAAATATTTTCATTTATGCTACTTTTTTTTTAGAGATACCTAGTGATATATCTTTTACAAAAACATATTTCTTGGTAATAAGATTATACCAAAAAATTTTATAGTCAAAAGATAACATTACATTATCTCCTTCTGCCTTTACTGGGTTTATTTGAGATTCACACTTATCACAAGCAAAACTATTTTTCCAAGCACCTGTAGACTTTCCTATGAGTTTAGACCACTTTGAAACAGAAAGTTCACAGCAGTCCTTTAGAAATTTTTTTGAACTAATTATTCCTGGAACATTAGCAACTCTATCAGCATCTTCCTTTGAAACTTTTAGTCCATCGTAGGTGAGTTTCTTTGCGTCTATAGTTTTCATTCGTTCAGTAAAAAGAACATACTTCTTCTTCACTGGAGAAAGAACTTCGTCTGTGTCTTTATCTCCAGCCCAAATAGAAGCATCGTTTATTTTGTAAACGAAAAGGGGGCGCTGATCTTTATAGATCTTGCACCCTACGAAAATATTGCTAGGAATTGCTTGTATTAGTTCCATTAAGTTTATCTAAATCTCTTTTAGACTTTGATATCAGATCTTCTATATCTTCTTTTTTTAAAAAACGAGGATAAGAATTATTTTTTAAAGAATCTTCCATTTCTTTTATTATACGAGTTAGATTTTTAATATTATCTTCTCGCATAATCTTTGAAGCCTCATCAAAGTCTATTACTATTTTATCCATATTACTTTCTTCTTCCCTTTCTGTCAAGCCAGTTTTCCCATCCTTGAAAAGTCCAAATAAAGGGATGTAGATAGATCATTGCATGAAAAGAAGGAAGTCCAATTTCATCTATTTTAAGCAGATATTTTTTTCGGAAATCTTTTCTAATTTGTAAAACGAGATCAATTCTCTTGCTGAAAATTATCAAGAGAATCAATAGAATTAGAAAAAAGAAAAAGGCGACTATGAAAATTGTCATCCCGTTGAGATCCTTCCTATATAATTCCTTCTGATATATTCTTCTACTTTTGGAGTGGTGGGTTTGAAAAATAAATAAAAGAGTAGACTTATAGCTTTTATTCGCTTCTGCCTTCCCCTTCTTTTATGATTCATTTTCTTCCACTTCTTCTTTGATATGGCGAATTTTTCAGATGGAAAGTAGAGTCTTTTATTCATCTTATTTTGATTCTCATGAAAACTTTAAGTAAAGTTTTAGCGTACCTTTTAGGAAATAGGTTTATCACAGAAAGTATAGCGTATGCTATGTAGGCACTTAAAATCTTTACTGGTCTTATTTTCAAGAGACATTATTTCTCGATTTTTGTAAAATCAAATTCTAGTTGTTTAGTTTGATTATATGGGATAAACCATTCCTCTTTCCAGTATTGTGGAATTTCTATGAATTTAAGCGCTTTTTCTCCAAAAACAACTTCACTAATAGTGACAAATTTTTTGATTTTCATTGCTTCTACATATGGAGGTTCATTTCCATAAGAATCAAATTCTCGCTTGTGAATATTTCTTATGAGAGTTACTTTATCTCCTCGTTTAAGTGCTTTCAAAATCAAACTCCAACTGAATTCCGTCTAAAGAATGGAAATAATTCCAAAATTCTGTATTTGTAACAACAGCTTCTCTTTCACCTTTTAAATCAAAAAGAGTGGTACTTGATCCGCCAATTACTTTTACTACAAATACTTTTCCTATATAATTTCCCCAAGGAGAAGAACGTCCAACACGTTCTCCCATTTTTACTTTTAAACCTTTAGTTATTTTACGCATTGAAGTTAAATTCAAATTGAGTTTGAACGAATTCTAGATAAGCTATATTTACATTCCAGCAAGAACCTTCGGAATGTCCTTTAGGCATAGGAACTTTTCTATATCCATTTCCAGCATGTCCTGAGTCCCAGTTTTTCCAACTGACACAAACAAGGTTTCTATCTTCTCCGAAACCCACAACTACTCCAATCATATCTTTTGGTAGACCATTTCTGTCTAGTAGTGCAGTGGATTTTACTCTGTCGCCTATTTTAAGTTTTTGTGTAATCATATCCAAAATAAAAAAAAGAGTGAAGAAGCTTTAGGATCGCTTGATAGAGAAGGTGTTATATCAAAAGTCCCTTGGTCTTCTGTGGGTTAGTTGGGATTATTTTCTCAATATTTTTTTCCACAGCTCCACCAGCCGAAAACAATGCGTTGTTTTACGGTTATCTCTACGGACACTTTGTCAAGCACTATCTACTATTCAGTACTTCACTCTTTATTATACTTGCTTTTTTGCTTTTCGTCAACTCTTCTTGGCTTTTGGCTTTGAAGTAGCTGTCTTTGTAGCTGGCGCTTTTGGGGCAACTTTTGCAGTTGTCTTTTTAGCAGTAGTGCTCTTAGCTGGAGTCTTTACTTTAGGCATAGGAAGTGGCTTTGCTTTTGGCATTTCTTTCTTTCCGCCCTGCAACCAGTTCACAAACTTTTCAGTTATGTTCATTCGCTTCTCCTTTTTAAATATTTATGATTTGAAATCATATTTCTTTTATATTTTTTGTACCTTCGTCTTCATTATTTCCGCGCGTCTTCATGACTTCACAGATTTCATCGAAAGAATAAGGCATGAAGTTGTGTGTATCAACTCCAACATCCATTTGCTTTCCGACAGCGACGAGGTTTCCATGAGAGTGCCCGAAAAGTTGCCAAGCCCCGTGAGCCGAACAATTCCAAGTTCTCATTGCGTAATGACAGAGAGTAATCTTCTGTCCGTTTATATTTATGTCTTTGAGTTTCGATACTGAATCAAATCTTTTGATTAGATTTGCATCTAATCTATCGTGATTACCCACGATTAGATGAATCTTTAGATCTTTCTTGTTTAGAGAAAGAAGTCGGTGAGCATGATTAGGACTCATCGAAATGTCACCGAGAATATAAAGAGTATCGTAACGATTTAATGTAGAATAAAGATTAGCAAGAATTGCCGTATCCATTTCCTCCGCTGACTTGAAGGGTCTATGGCAATAGTTAATTATTCTAGCATGTCCTAGGTGTAGGTCAGCCGTAAAATAAATCATAATATATTATAAATCAAATTTCTCTTTTCGTCAAGATTTATAGTTCTTGATCTTTTCAATAATTTTTGCTTCTGATTCTTTGTAATAATCTTGAGTATCTCTACACCAAAAATTCATTACCCTGTCATTAAAATTACTTTTCATATCCATTATTCTAGCTACAAATCTATTTTCAAAATCTTTTCTATCTTTGCCATAGATATGAAAGTTATCTGCTTGCCAGTTAATTCTTCCCATTCTGTAGCCATCTAACTTATCTAAAAAGTTCTCTTTTATAAACATAGTTAGACCGAAGCAATTCATAAAGAATGCTCCCCAAGCATCATTAGAGCGGAAAGAAATGTTTGTATTTAGAAATCTAGTTCCATTCATCTCTGTTACAAAGAACCAAATTCTCTGTAGGCAAGGTGGATCATAAACTTTAGTATCAAGATAAGGAACCCAAGTAATCATTTGGGCTTGTCGTGTGAAAGGATCTTTTTTTAATTTCTTTAAAGTTTCAGTTATTTGATCTACTTCTAGAGATTGCTCTCCAAATCTAGGAGCAACTCTTCCCTTTTCTATTTTACCTTCATTTACATGAGTTACTTTATCCTGCCAAGTTCCCCAATGAGCCAATCTTTCATGATAAGTATATTCCCATCTTTTATCATCTTTATCACTAAAGCATTTTACCCAATTGTCTTTGGCTCCATTGAGTTCCATTACATATTCTCTTAAATCTTCGATACCACCCGGAAAATTCTTGTGGATCATAGGATCTTCAAGTGGATAATATATTGTAATGTTTGCAGTAGCACAGATCGTAGGAGGATCATCTTTTTTATCGTATTGAGTTTTGGTTTCTACTCCGTGCATCTTTAATTGAATTAAAGCATCTTCATAGGCGGCTGGAATAGTTCTTCCTCCGGCATTGATTACTGATAGCATCAATTATCTCCTATTATTAAAGTTTTTTCAACTTTCTTACTTCCTACGAACATACTTCTATCATCAAAGTATTCGTAATAACTTCCATTACAAAGTTCTGCTGGCCCTACTCGACAACTGGCTTGAAAATAACTATGGTCTGGACTAGGAACTAATATAGGAGTATCATCTGCAAGATCTTTTATAAGTTCTTTAAGTTTTCCTACTTTCATTTATTTTCTCCATTAAATCTTTCATTTTCTTTGAATTGTCTTTGTTAAAGTTCATTTCTTTCTGTAGTTTTTTTACGGCTTCGTTGAATTCTTCTTGGCCTTCTTTTGTGTTAATTGGTTTTGGAAGCATTTACTTCCTCCTTACATTTACGACAAATGTCAAATTTTTGTAGATAGTTGGCTTGCTCTTCTTTGAATTTCTTTGGCCCTTTTATAGAAACTTTTTCTTTATGTCCGCACTTCATTGTTAATTCGTAGGTCATATTTTACTCTTTTTAGTATTCATAAAACACATTCAAACTTGGTGTTTGAATTCCTTGAAATTTATTTTTCCAGTTTATAGCTATTCTAAAAATATTTATTGTTTTTTCATCCTTGTCTTTTCCACAAATAATAACATTAGTAGTATCCTTTGGATGAATGATAAAAAAACTCATTTTGTTAATTCCAGAGGGTATTTTCTCTTCTACAATTTTACCAGCCACAAGATAAAAAACTTTATAGTTTTCAGGAAAAGGGCTTTCTAGAATTTTTTTATTATAAGTTTCCTTTGTATGGTTTCCAAATAAAAAATTCATTACAAAAATCTTTATAGATTCTGGATCTTGTTTTTGCTTCATTAGATATTCTATATATGCCAATCTTTCTTTTC
>Ga0335071_10008698_pt1 | contig 10412 bp, 10 predicted proteins | sample Lox_Sample_15_FD_206724 | JGI IMG/M metagenome (GOLD analysis project Ga0335071, IMG submission 206724) | Soil microbial communities from Loxahatchee National Wildlife Refuge, Florida, United States - Lox_Sample_1.5 | ecosystem: Environmental > Terrestrial > Soil > Wetlands | place: USA...
GCTGCCAACGCCTTGAACCCCTAGAGCGGCTTGAAGGCACCCGTTCTGATGTACCTGTCCGCCTTCGCCGGCCTCGCTCCGCTGGTCGCCGCGGCCGTCGCGCGCCGACCCGTGAGCCGTGGGCGGGCGTGGGTCCTCGCGTGGTCGGCGCTCCTCCTGGTCGAAAGCGGAGTGGATGCCTGGCTCGCCTTGCACCACGTTCGCAACCTCTGGACCAACTACCTCTTCAGCCCCGTGGCCAATGTCATGGTGTTGTGGGCGCTCTCCTGCTGGCAGGTGAAGGATGTGGCGCGACTGACCATGCGGCTGACCATTGTGCCGCTCCTCGGAGGTTGGCTGTTGCTGACGCTCGCCTTCGAGAGCATCACCTCTTTCAGCCGGGCCGCCGACCCACTCGTGTACCTGATCGCGCTTTCCGCCGCGGCCTATACGCTCCTTGCGCGGAGCCGCACGGCCACCGTTGACCTGATGCGACAGGATTGGCTCTGGGTGAGCGCCGGTCTGGCACTGTACTTGGGGACGTACAGCATGTTGAGCCCCCTCAGCGCCCTGTTGGTCGGGAGCAACCCGGTGCTGCTCCTGCGGGCCTATGAGCTCCAGGCGGTGCTTGTGCTTGCGGCTTTTGCGTCCATCGCCCGGGGGATGACGCTCCCGCTGCCGTCGGCCGAGCGCGCCGGCGCATGAAGATCCCGCTGGTGATACAACTCTCCTCGGTGTCGCCGGCCGCCCCGATTGCCGCGGCGCTACTGGCGCGCCGGAGGCCGCGCGGCACACGAACATGGGTGCTTGCCTGGTGCGCCTGGCTGCTGCTGGAGGAGGGACTCCAGCGATGGATGGCGATGCACCACACGCACAATCTGTGGCTCGTCTACTGGCTGGATCCCGTGGCCAGTGCGGCGGCCCTCTGGGCCCTGTCGTGTTGGCAGGGGACCGATCTCGCGCGCCTGACCATGCGGGTCGCCATCGTCCCGCTGGTCGCCGTGCTCGCAGCCTTGTCCCTGTTCTTCGAGGACACGTCGTTCTTCAGCCGGGCGACCGTTCCGCTCGCCAACCTCGTGCAGCTGACAGCGGCCGCGTACACGCTCGTGTCGAGAAGCCGCATGTCGGCCCAGGACATCCTGACGCAGGACTGGTTCTGGGTGAGCGCCGGCATGGTGCTCTACTTCGGGACGTTCAGCATGATTCCGCCGCTGAGCGCCCTGCTGGTGGGGAGCGACACCGCACTGCTGGTCCGCGCGTACGAATTCCAGGCGGTTCTCACGATCGCCGCCTTCCTGGCCATGGCGCGGGGGATGACATGCCCAGCAACGACCTGACGGTTTGGGCGCTGTTCCTCGCGGCGGCGTTGAGCGTGGCGATCATCCTCGGCGCGTTCGTGACCGCGCTGATCATCTCGCAGCGACGCCGCATCGCGGTCGAGCGGGAGCACAGCCAGCGCCTGCTCGCGGCCCAGGAGGAGGAGCGCTCGCGCGTGGCGCGCGAGCTGCACGACGACGCGCTCCAGCGCCTGGCCCTGATCCGCCATGAGCTGGCGCAGGTGGCCTCGGTCGCGGGTCCCGAGGCCGTGCACCGCATCAGCGGCGTGTCGGGTGAGATCGAGGAGCTGGGGACGGTGCTGCGCACCGCGGCCCATCACCTGCATCCCTCGGTCGTCGAGAAAGCGGGCCTGGTGCGCGCGCTCGGCGCCCTGGCCGAGGAATTCGGCCGCACGTCGGCCCTCGAGGTCCGGCTCGCGCTGCCCGCCGCCGACCTCCGGGTCGCGCCGGGCGTGGGGATCGCGGCCTACCGGATCGCGCAGGAGGCGCTGCGCAACGTGGTGCGACACGCCGGAGTGAAGACCGCCGACCTGACGCTCGACGCGCACGACGGCACGCTCACGTTGACGGTGTCCGACGCGGGCAAGGGCTTCCCGGCCACCGGGCCGCGACCCGAGGACGGCCTGGGCCTCATCGCCATGCGCCAGCGGGCGGTCACCGCGGGAGGCCGCCTGCACGTCGCGCCACGGCCGGGCGGCGGCACCGTGGTGACGGTCACCTTGCCCATCGGCCAGGCCGCGTGAAAGGCGCACGCCCGCGGCTGGTGATCGCCGACGACCACAGGATGGTCGTCCAAGGCCTCGAGCAGATGCTGGGCGAGCGCTTCGACATCGTCGGCGTGGCGTACGCGGGCGACGAGCTGCTCGCGCTGTTGCGTGGCACGACGGCGGACGGCCTGCTGCTCGATCTCTCGCTCCCAGGCCGTAGCGGTCTCGACATCCTGCCCGACATTCGCGCCCTTCAGCCGGACCTCAAGGTGCTCGTCCTCACCATGCACGCGGATCGAGTGCTCGCCGAGGCGTCGCTCGCGGCCGGGGCGCTGGGGTTCGTGCCGAAGGACGCGGGTCTCGAGGAGCTGGAGCTGGCCCTGCGGCAGGTGCTCGCGGGCCAGCGCTACGTGTCGCCGCGGGTCCCGAAGTCCAGCCATCGCGTCGCGCTCGACGCGCTGCACGCGAGTCTCGCCCGGCTCACGGAACGGCAACAGACGATTCTGCGGCTGCTGGGCCGCGGGCTGACGTCGGTCGAGATCGGGAACGAGCTGGGTCTGACCGAGGCGACGATCACCTTCCACCGCAAGCGCATCCGCACGATCCTCGGCCTCTCCTCTGAGTGGGAGCTGACGCGCCAGGCGATCCTCGTCCACCTCGCCACCGGCGAGGGGGACAAACCGACGTAGCGCCGTCGCGCCCGATGCGCGCTCCGGGCCAGCCCGCCCTCCTCGTCACCCGGCGCATCCGCACGCCGCTCGGCCCGATGGTGGCCATCGCGAACGACGCGGGCATCCTGCTGCTCGAGTTCGCCGATGGGCCGCGGCTCGCCGGAGAGGTCCGCCGCCTCCGCTCCCGGCTCGGCGCGACCATCGAGCGGCGCGGACACCCTCATCTCACGCGACTCGACCGGGAGCTTCGCACGTATTTCGCGGGCAGGCTGCGCGCGTTCACCGTTCCGCTCGCTCCGGTCGGCACCGGCTTTCAGCTCGCAGTATGGCGGCGGCTCCAGCGCATTCCTTACGGCCGCACGCTCTCGTACGCGCGGCTCGCGCGGGCCCTGGGGCGGCCCGGCGCCCAGCGCGCGGTCGGCCACGCGAACGGCGCGAATCCGCTGGCCATCGTGGTGCCCTGCCACCGGCTCGTCGGAGCGGACGGCGCGCTCCGCGGCTATGGCGGCGGACTGTGGCGCAAGCGCCGGCTGCTGGAGCTCGAGGGCGCCCTGCCGCGCGAGGGGCCCGGAGTGGCTGGCCGTCCCGCACGGTGGAGGTGGAGGAAGCGGAGGTAGGGCCCCCCGTCCGGCCGACGGCCGCTAGCGCAAGTGCTTGCGACCGTCGATGCCGCGGTGCAGCCGGCGCACCTTCACGCCTGCCCGGGTACAGCGGTCGCAGCCGTCGCCGAACGCGCTCGCGATCGCCGGACCGATATCCGCCGCGACGCTCGAGCCGATGTCCGCCCCGAGGCGCGAGCCCAGCTCGGCGAGACGCGGCGCGAGGTCGGCGGCGAGACCGGCGCTCACCGCCTGCAGCTTCGCCACGTGCGGCAAGACCTCGGCCTGGATTGCCCGGCCCATCTCGATGCCGGCTTCCGCCGCCTCGCTCGCCACGTCCGCGACGTCCGCGTCATCCACGTCCACGTTCACGGTATCCATGGCGTCGTCGTCCGAGGTCACGACCGCGGCGGCGTCATCGTCGTCGCGATCCGCGGCGCGGGCAGTCGCGCCGGCCCGCCCCGGCGCGAGCGCCACGGGCTCGAGGCTCCACACGGTGGCGCCGCGCTCGTCCACGATGCGCACCGTGTCGCTCTCGCAGACCGCCACGTCGTCGTCGCTCACGGCCCTGCCGTTCACCGTCAGCTGCTGGCCGTCCATCAGCTCCAACGCCTTGCCGCCGCGCCGGATGCCGAGGCGCCCCTGACCCGTGATGCGCGCCGAGAAGCCGGAGCGGAACACCAGCATCCGGCCGTCCCGGATCGTCGCCCAGTCGTAGTGCCCTGTCGGCCAGACCACCGCCGGAGCCGCCGGCCGCGCGGCCGCGGCAACGGCGTCGCCCGTGCCCTGCTCGCACGGCGGAAGGACGCCGGGCGCCGCGAACGCCACGGTCGAGAGGGCGAGCGCGGCCACTGGCACGGCGAGCCGCAGGCCGCGCACCGCGCGCGGCTCCGCTCCGTCCAGCAGCCGCTCGACCCGCGCCACGAACTGCGAGCGGTTCTCCGCCATGCCCGACACCGGTACCGCATGGCGGGTGGCCTGCATCCAGCTCGCGACCTCGGCCAGGCACTTGGCGAGCGTCAGGCTCCCGCCCGTGTGGTGCACGGCCCAGTCGTCGCACAGGTACTCCGCGGATTCCTGCATCTTGAGCCGCGCGAGACGATTCAGCGGCTGCAGGAAGCACACGCTTTCGACCACGACGGCGAGCGCAAGCCAGGTGGGGTCCTGCCGCACCAGGTGGCCGAGCTCGTGCGCCAGCACCGCGCGCTGCTCGGCCGGCGTCAAGCCGGTCAGGACGCGCTCGGGGAGACAGATCCGCGACGTGCCCATCGCCACGGGACCCGACAGGTCCGCCGACACCGAGAGCCGCACCCGGCGCCGCACGCCGGCCGCGGCGCACAGCGACTCGAGAATGCCGGCCAGTGCGCCGCCTTCGATCTCGCCGCCGTTCCCGAGCCGGCGGCAGAAGAGGCGCCGCCGGATGGCGAGGCGGGTCACGAGGAGACCGGCGCCCGCTCCCCAAACAAGCAGCAGCAGAACGGGCCAACTCGGGCGCTGGAACGAAGCGTTGGTGGGTTGTGGGTCGTAGGTGGCGGCGGCCTCAGGCACCGACGCCGAATTGGCGCGGCGGCCAGCAGCCCCACTCGCCCGCGAGCGAGCGGGTGCGCCGCGAACGACTTTCGCCCCGGCCACGCTCGCGCCGCTCGTGACGCGCGGAGCGGCGGCCTGAGCCGCGGGCGCTGCGCTCGGCAGCCAGAAGCGCCGGCCGAAGAGCCCGTCCTGGGACACCGACTGCACCGACGCCGTGAGCAGGCCCCCGACGAGGCACACCTTCCACAGCGTGTCCTTCGCCACCGGGGAGCGTACGACCCCGGTCGCGGTGAGCACCCACGCGCCGCCCAGCAGGATCGTGCTGTGCAGCAGGTACGTCAGCAGCCACGCGACGGCCAGGAGTGCGAGCGTCATCTAACGGCCCCCCTTCCGTTCCCGCTCCTCGATCAGCCGCTTCACTTGGGCGAGATCGCCCGGGCGGATGTCCTTCGCGCTCACCAGGTGGCTCACCAGCGCCGCCACGTCGCCTTCGAACAGCCGGTCCGCCAGGACCGACACCATCGAGCGGCGCACATCTTCCTCAGATACGAGCGGACGGTACAGGTAGTGTCGGCCCGCCGCCCTGTGGGAGACGAACCCCGCCTTTTCCAACCGGGTGAGAACGGTGGCGACCGTGGTGAGGGCGAGGCCGCGCTCGGCCTCCAGCGCCTCGTGCACGTCTGACACGGCGGCCTTGCCCATCCGCCACAGCACGCGCATCACGGCGAGCTGCAGCTCGCTCAGCTCCAGGGGTGGGGTCATGGATTACTATACTACATGTGTAGTAGAAAGTTTCAAGGGGGGGGTGAGACGGGGCGCCGGCCCGGGATCGGCGCCCCCGTGGTCTGCCACAACCTCAGAAGCGGACGGCCAGCCCGAAGGCGAGCACCGGGTACACCTTCAGGTACTTCCGGACGTCGCTCTGCGTCTTGGTGACCTGCGCCTGCATGTCGGCCATGAGGGTCGGGTCGCTGGCCGCTCCGGTCGCGCTCAGGGTGATGGTCGGCTGCCCGATGACGGCCCCCAGATCGAACAGGAACGCCACCGCCCCGCCGCTCCTCGAGGGCGCGCCGAAGCCGATCCCCACGTACGGGCTGGTGCCCGGGAACTTGGCCACGGCGGTCAGGGTCCCCACCTGGGCGCTCGTGTAGGTCGTGCCGTTGATGTCGTAGGTCCCACCCGTCGGCTGGCCCGTGCCGGTGACCGTCATCGGGTTGGTGGTGATGCCGGCCGTGAAATGGAAGGCGCCGCGGCTCCACGGGTAGAGGTCCACCAGAGCCGACATGGCTTGGAGCTTGAGTGACGCGTTATAGGTGACGTCGGACTGTGCCTTCGTCGCGGTCACCTTGACGTAGTACGCGCCGACGCGGGCAGAGATGTGGTTGGTCAGCAGCTTCCCGATTTCGAGACCGATGCCGGGAGTGCCGAAGCGCAGGCCGATCAAGACATCCGCGTGGTGAGTGGCGGAGGTGCCCGGCGCGGATTGCGCGCCGAGTCGCGCCACCCCGAGGCAGGAAGACAGGACGGCCGCACTCAGCACCGGGACGAGAGGAAATCGCATTGGCACCTCGCAGAAGGGTAACTGGCTGGTGGATCGTGGATCGCGCGTCATCGGGCCGGCGCGGGGCCGGAGGACCCGTTCGATGGCCTCCGGCCCCGCTCCGTGGGGTTCGATCAGTGAACCCGCATTACGGGCAAGGGGAAGTGCCGGTCCACGTGCCGGAACCCGCCCCGGCGGTCCAGGTGCCGTTCATGGAGGTCGCGCTGGCCAGCGTGCCGGACGCCGTGCCGCCGGAGAACGTGATGCTGATCGCCGTGCCGCTGAGAGAACCGGTCAGCCTGGCCGACCCGCCGCCGTCGTCGGCGTACGCGCCCACCAGCGAGTTGCCCGTCTTCGCCAGGTTCCAGACGCCGCTGGCATCGCCGTCATAGCTGCCGCAGAACAGCGTCACGTCGCTGCTGGCCGCGCCCTTGTGCGTGCCGAACGAGCCCGTGCCGCCCGAACCGGCGTAGGTGCCGTCGAGCTCGCCGCTCGTGATGGTCCCGGTGAGCGTGTGACCGCCGCCGGAGACGCTGACGGCTCCGCTGCCCGAGTTGTACGTGCCCGTCAGGGCGACGCCCGCCGACCCCGACGGCGTCAGCGTGCCGCTCGCGCCGGAAGCGACGATGACGATGACCACCGTACCACCGACGCTGGCGCTCCCGTTCGAGGCACCGAACACCCCGTAATAGCTGCCCAGCTTGGCATCGCTGCCGCCGCCGGGGCCGGTGCTGTCCTTGTGGCAGGCCACCGCGCCCGCCAGGGCGGCCAGCGCCGCCCACCGATACACACTGCGCATCATCGAACTCCTCCTCGTTGAGTGATGTGACGAACGGACCGCAAATCCGCGAACCACCTCTCAGAGCCGGACCAGCACCGCGACGAACGCCGCGGCCTGGTCCTGGCCGTTCCCATCGAAATCCCAGCCCGATGCGTCGGACCGCAGCGACAGGGTGTCGCCGGTCTGGCGGAACGTGACGCGCTCGGTGCGGTCCGCCCCCTCGGGCACCAGCCACAGCTCGTCGCCCCGCACCTCGCACGCGCCCGAGACGCTCTGCTTCCCCCGCCCCGCAACGTCGAAGGCAAGGATGAACGCGGTGGCCGTCAGGCTGAGCGTGATGGTCCCGCTCAGGTCGGTCACCACGTCCACCGTCCGCTCCGGCTCCGCCGCGCTGCCGTACTGCCAGCGTGTCGCCGACCAGCCGCCGAAGAGCGGGTGGCCGTCCGGGCCGTTCCGCGGCGCCTCGCTCGCCGGCGCCTTGCTTCCCGGCGCGCGACTCGCCGGTACTCGGGGCAATCGCACTCGCGCGCTCCGCTCTGGGGTGTGTGATTCGGCCTTGTCGTGGCCTATGTCACGGGGTAACTCTGTGCAGCATAGCCGGCGGGACTTAGCGAGCTTTCTATCGCGGCCTTATCTGCCGGGTAAGAGCGGCAACCTCTTGGGAGACAGATGCTTCGGCTGACCACGCTGGGGGCCTTGGATCTGCGCGACCGCCACGGGCACCCGCTGCGGGACGTGCTGGCGCAGCCCAAGCGCGTGGCGCTGCTGGCCTACCTGGCCGTGGAGGGGGGCCCCGCACCGGTCTCGCGCGACCGGCTGCTCGCGACGTTCTGGCCGGAGTCGGACGAGGCCCGCGCGCGCAACGCCCTCTCGCAGGCGCTCCACCATCTGCGCAACGCGCTCGGCGCCGGCGTGATCGAGAGCCAGGGGCCGCACCGCATCGGCGTGGATGCTTCGCGGCTGTGGTGCGACGCCACGGTCTTCGCCGACGCGGTCGAGCGCGGCGACGTGGACTTGGCGCTCGACCTCTATCGCGGCGAGTTCTGTCCCGGCCTGTTCGTCAGCGGGTCCTCGGAGCTGGAGCACTGGCTGGACGAGCAGCGCCGGCACCTGCGCGGGCGCGCGCTGGCGGCGCTCCGCACCGCGGCCGAGCGGCTGGCGGCGCGTGGCGAGCCGGAGGGCGCTGCGCGCGCCGCGCGGCGTGCCCTCGCGATGCATCCGGACGACGAGGCGGACGTGCGCGCGCTGCTCGCGCTCCTCGACCGGTCGGGGGATGCTGCGGGCGCCCTGCTGGCGTATCGCGAGTTCGAGCAACGTCTGGCGGACGAGCTGGACGCGCGGCCCGCGCCCGAGACCCGGCAGCTCGCGGAGGCGATCCGCCGCCGGCGCGAGGTGGCCCCGGCCGAACCGGCCCCATCGCCGGCCGAGTCGGCTCCCTCGCCTTCGTCGCCCATCTCGACCACGCCCGCGGCGGCATCCGTTTCGCCGCCCGCGCCGCGCCCCCGCGGGCCCGCCCGCCGCGCCCTCGTCGTCACGACGCTCGCCGGCCTCGCCGTCGTGGCCGCCGTCGTCGTCTGGCGGCAGCAGGCCCGAAGTGCCGTGCCTGTGGACGACAACGCGGTCACCACCTTTCCGTTCGCCGTGCGGGGCGACCCCGCTCTCGCATATCTCGGCGACGGGATGGTCGACCTGCTCGACGCGCGCCTCGACGGTGCCGGGGGCCTCAGGACGATCGACCCGCACGCGGTGCAGGCCGCGGTCGCCCGCCGCGCCGGCGGCGCGGCGCTCGAGCCGCGCGCCGGCGGCAGCCTGAGCGCGCAGCTCGGGGCGCGGCTCTTCGTCCTCGGCGAGATCGTGGCGTCTCCGGGCCGCGTGCACCTCGACGCGACGATGTACGACGGTGCGCACCGGACGTCGCTGTCGCACGCCGCCGTGGACGGCGACGTGGCGCAGATCTTCGCGCTGGTGGACGCGCTGGCGGGACAGCTGCTCGCGAACCGACCCGAGGGACCGGACGCGGGGCTGACCCGCGTGGCGGCGCTGACCACGCATTCGCTCGACGCCCTGCGCGCGTACGTCGACGGCGAGCACGCCTATCGCCGCGGACGATACCTCGACGCGGCCGACGCGTTCGAGCGGGCCGCCGCCCTCGACACGTCGTTCACGCTCGCGTGGTATCGCCTCGGCGTGGCGCGCGACTGGGCCGGAGGCGACGCGCGCGGCGCCGCCGCGCACGCCCTGGCCCATATGGCGTCGCTGGCGCCGCGCGAGCGTCTGCTGGTCAGCAGCTACTGGCAGTACCTGAACCTGGACCCGGGCACCGAGCGGGTGTACCACGCGGTGGTCGCCCGCTACCCCGACGACGTCGAAGCGTGGTCGTTCCTGGGCGAAACACAGTTTCACCTGATCGTGCGCCAGGGGCGCTCGTTCACCGAGGCGCGCGAGGCGTTCGCCAGGGTCATGGAGCTGGACCCCGCCAATCCGAACGCGCTCCTGCACCTCGCGCGGATCGCGGCGGCCGAGGGCCGCCGGGACGAGCTGGATTCGCTCGCCCGCCTGTTCCTGGCCCGCCACCCCGACGCCGACCGCGCGCTCGAGGTTCGAGTGCTGCGGGCTTTCTCCCTCGGCGACCGGGCGGAGCAGGAGCGGCTCATCACGGAGTTGCCCAGCGCGAGGGACCCCACGCTCGATCTCGCCGTCCGGGATGTCGCGGCCTACGTGCAGGACCTCGACGGCGCCATCCGGCTGGTGCCGCTCCTCGTGGCGCCCGCGCGCACGACGTTCTACTCGGAGCGCGGCCGCGCCCTGGACGCCGAATTGGCCCTGTCCGCCGGAAGGTGGGCCGACGCCCAGCGCCGCCTGGATGCGCTGGCGGCGGAGGAGCCAGACTGGGCGCTCGAAGTCCGAGCTCTCCTCGCTAGCGAGCCCTTCACGCCGGCCACGCCCGAAGATCTGCGGGCGGTGCGTGACGACCTGCTCCGGTGGCGACCTGCGGAGATCGTGCCGGGCCGCGGCACCAATTTTTCGCAGCAGGACAGGCAGTGGCTGCCGCAGCTGCGCGCCTACCTGCTGGGGCTCGTCAGCGTGCGGCTCGGCGATACCGCGGCGGCGCGCGGCTACGCCAAGGCTCTCGACCGGCTCGACGGGACGGCGAGCGACAGCGGCCTGGCGGGCGACTACGCGCACACGCTTCGGGCCGAGATGGCCGGGCGGGCGGGCGCGTGGAGAGAGGCGCTCGCCCAGGCCGAGCAGATTCACTTCTCCTTTT
>Ga0335071_10008699_pt1 | contig 10410 bp, 10 predicted proteins | sample Lox_Sample_15_FD_206724 | JGI IMG/M metagenome (GOLD analysis project Ga0335071, IMG submission 206724) | Soil microbial communities from Loxahatchee National Wildlife Refuge, Florida, United States - Lox_Sample_1.5 | ecosystem: Environmental > Terrestrial > Soil > Wetlands | place: USA...
TGACGCGGTTCCGATGGCGCTCTGCGCGGGCGTGCCGCTGATGGTGCCGGAGGAACTGATGGTCAGCCCGCTGGGCAGGCCGGTCGCGCTGAAGGTATAGGGAGTGGTGCCGCCGGAGGCGGAAACGATTGCGCTGTAGGCTGAGCCGGCGGTGGCGGATGCCAGCGACGATGTGGAGATGGCCAGCTTGGTCGGCTGGCTGGAGCCGGACGAATTGACATGAAGGGAAGAAGTGCATCCGGTGAAGAGCGCCGCAACCGCGACGCTAAGGGCGATGGCACCGATTCGCATCGTCTTGCTCCGATCTTGAATTCCGAGTCGAGGACACGCTTTCGGACGCCGGTGGCCGGGTCCGAACCGCGGGGCTTGAGGAGATGCCGCCGCCGATCGCGTGGGTTCGCTCGTTGTACCAGGCAGAAACGGGGGAGGGTTGCAGAGCAGAGGACGGCCCGCCATGCGTAGCGGCTAGGTCTGAGGGGATACACCTCTCTTCATAAGGGGAACAGGCCGGGTCGAGTTCTTCAAGTGAATCTGCGGCGAATCAGGGGGCGCCTTGTTACCTCGGTGCTCTTGGAGGCAGAGGCGCCGCTGAGGGCGGTTTGGGAGGTCTCAGAATAGATCGAATGCTTTTTTGATGCGGTCGGGAGTCGTGGCCGGATCGTTCTGGGAGGAAGCGACTTCAAGGACAATGGCCGGAGGTTTGGCCAGCTCTTGGAGGGCTTTTGCTGTGGCGGTCCAGTCGATGGTGCCGTCGCCGGGCCAGAGGTGTTCGTCTTTGGTGCCGTGGTTGTCGTGGACGTGTACGGAGCCGATGCGATCGCCGAGCACGGTGATGGCGGGGGCTGTGCCGGGGTCGATGTGGGCATGGCCGAGGTCAAGGCAGACGTTCACATTCAGATGGCTCATCTCGAGGAGGGAGACCAAGTGCTCGGGTGTGGTGGCTTCGCTCAGCAGGTTTTCGACCAGGAGGTGCACGCCGAGGGGGCGCGCGAAGGCGCCGAGATGCTCGAGGGCGGTCATGCCGTTCTCGATGCTGCGCGGGGACCAGCGATCGGTGCTTTCACCGAGGTGGACGACGAGGTTTTTGAAGGGGATGCGTTCAGCGGCTTCGAGGGCGCGCTTGATCTCGTCCATGGCGTCGATGCGGCGCGACTTTTCGGGGTGCAGGACGTTGACGGCGGGTGCGCCAGCGCGGCCCATTTCGCGGTCGGGGAACATGGGCGCATGCATGGAGAAGGGTTCGAGGGAGTTTGAGCTGAACCATGTCGCAAGTTCGCCGACGTGTTCGCGGCTGGTGTAGTCGAAGTGCTGGCGTGCGGCGAAGATCTCGACACCCTGGGCGCCGGCGCGACAAGCCAGTTCGAGCAGGCCGGGGTGGAGACGCTGATTCAGAAATAAGTGCGTAGATAAGATTCGAAGCATAGTGAATCGGATTCCCCGAGACGCCGGACCGAATGCGGCGCAATCCGGTTACTGACCACATTGTCGCATCTTTGCGACAAACGATTGCTGAAGAGAGTGTTGCAATGGTTGCTGCGGATGGTAACCCTTGTTGGCTGGCGGAGCCTCCAATTGGCTGGACAGCGCGGGTCAAGTTTCCTATGCTACCGACACTGCAACGCAGCCGGACCTCGGTTTTTGAGACGATTGCGAGAGCGGCCGGAAGCGTGCCAGGATCCCGGCGGCTTTTCGGCGCTGGATTGCGCGCGGGAGACGGGCCCACTTTCGGTCTGATTTGAGGGACGCGTTGAAATTTCCGAATGCCCGAGCGATCGACGATCTGCCATGGCCGATCCGAACCTTGTTCGGATGCACGGCCGCAGTTTTTTCTGTTGGCCTGACCAACGAGATCCAGGCCCTTCACACGTTTCCGCTGATGCTGGCTTTTCCCACGGTGGTGTTGAGCGCGTGGTTCTTTGGCATGGCAGGCAGCTTTGGCTGTGCCATCGTCGCAGTGACGCTGGTGGATCTGTTGTTGACCAAAGCGCAGTTCCGCTTTTCGACGGGCTTTCAGCAGCAGGAGTTGCGGTTCGTACTCTTTCTCCTTCTTTCCACGCTGCTGGGTGTGCTGATTCGGCGCTGGGCGGAACAGCGATCTGAACTGCAGGCTCAGGAGTTGAAGAAGAGCCTGATCCTTGCTCAGACCCAAAAGCAGATGGCCGAAGAGCGAGCCCGTGCGGGAGAAGCGTTGCGCGACCGGGATGCGGCTCTGCAGATCGCTCTGCAGGCCAGTGGGATGGGTCTGTGGACGTGGGATGTACAGCGCGGATCGCTGCAATGGTCCGACGAGTTGTTCCGGATCATCGGTTATGCACCTGGTGAGACTGAGGCGTCGAACGATCTCTGGTTCAACGCGATTCATCCCGATGATGTTGCCGAGGTGCGGGCGGATATGGAGCAAGTGCTCGCCACGCGGGAGACGTTTCGCAAACAGTATCGCGTGGTTTTGCCGGACGGCACGATCCGCTGGGTGGAGGGACAGGGGCGCTGTCAGCGGGACAGCAGCGGACGCGCGAGCTGGCTGATGGGCGTTGTCACGGATGTGACGCAGCGGAAGCTGGCCGAGGAGGCCATGCTCAGAGCGGAAAAGCTGGCTGTTGCGGGGCGGTTGGCGGCATCGGTGGCGCATGAGATCAACAATCCGCTCGAGGCGGTGACCAATCTGCTCTATCTCATCACGATGAGCCGGAGCGCAGAGGATGCCCATGCGCACGCGAAGATCGCACTGGACGAGCTGATGCGGGTGTCAATGATCACGCAGTCCACGCTGAAGTTTCATCGCCAGCAGGGAATGCCCACGATCACGATGCTTTCTGAGGTGGTTGAGGGAGTGCTTGCGGTTTTCCGGCCCAGGCTGAACAAGGCGAGAATCAAGGTGGAAGTTCGGACCGTGGATGAGGTTGCGATTGCGTGCATGCCGGGTGAGGCACAGCAGATCTTCACCAATCTGATTTCGAATGCGATCGAGGCCCTGCCGGGTTCCGGCCTCATCGTGATTCGGCTGCGGCGCTCAAACGATTGGCGGAGCCGAATGGTGACGGGGATGCGGGTTACGATCTGCGACAACGGTGTAGGCATGGACCGCAGCACAATGCAGCATATCTTTGAGCCGTTTTTTACGACGAAGCCCGATACCGGCACCGGGTTGGGCATGTGGGTGGTGACGCAGCTTGTGGAACGCCATCATGGCAGCATTCGCGTCTGGAGCAGGCAAGGATATGGAGGCAGCGGAACCGTCTTTTCTGTCTTTCTGCCCACAGCGCATCCCGCCCAGGCAAAGGGTGTGGACACCGAAGCCATTGCGGCGCCGGCCGTCCAGGTTTAGGTCCGCTTTCCGGATCTGAAGCGCCGCACGATCTCCAGTAATCCGACGCCTTACCGTTCTGGCTGCGATCAACTTGGCCGGCTTCTGCCGTCCCTTGAATCGCGGCAAACGCCGTTGCGTTGGGAAGGCGGCAATCGGTTATCGATTCTTCACAACAAGCCGTCTCCACAAGCCACCCTTGGCGCGCGTGGAGCGTCCAACGTTAGCAGGCGAATTCATATTCTATGGGTGGTCATCATGCGCATTTCATCGATACGGGCAGGCTTTCTTTTCTTGTTTCTTGTTTTGTTGAGCGCCGGAACGGCTGTGGCGGAAAACGATATGGCTTTGAGTCTGTATGGAGCCTTCAGCGGAAAGACGAGCGGCAACGGCACGACGCAGAGCCCATCGAATGCGGCGGGCGGCTTGATAGAGCTGCGTCACATCTCCAATCCGCTGATTGGCTATGAAGCTACCTACTCGTTCAACCGTGCCAACCAGACCTATAAGGCGACATCGTTTGCGTGTCCCGTAGGGACGCTGCCGCCCTGCACGGCGCCGACGCCGGCGAGCGTTTCAGCGAATGCGCACGAGATCTCCGGCGACTGGGTTGCGTCGGTGCATGTGGCCAACCTGCGGCCGTTTGCGCTTGCGGGTGTCGGGTTGCTCTTCGATGTGCCCGCCGGCAGTCAGGCTTCGACGCAGACCGAAACCAAGCCTGTCTTTGTCTATGGAGCGGGTCTGGATTGGGGACTGATTCCGCATCTCGGTTTGCGGTTGCAGTATCGCGGAAATCTCTATAAAGCGCCCGATCTGACCAAGCTGTACACGTCGACGGGAACGTTCACGAATACTGCGGAACCGATGATCGGCGCGTATCTACGCTTCTGAGTCAAGCGGGACTCGAGTGTCTACTGGTTTGCGACCAACATCAGCGGATCGGGCACAACACGGCAGACCTGTCCGCTCGCGATCTTCCATGTCGATCCGTCGGCATAATCGATCGATTGGAGATGGATAGAACTAATCGAGGTGAAGCCGGGGAGGCTCAGATCGACGGCGACCTCGTCGTCTGCCTGCACCGTGAAGGAGACGTTGAGGTTTCTGGTCTGGTCGAACCGTTCCGCATTCGACAACTGAGTAGGGATCGTCTGGCTCTTGCCGGAAAGACCGCGCACCAGGATCTGGCCGGTCACGGGGCGCGACGAATTCGCGGTGCTTAGGATCAGATGAATGTGCTGCAAAGGAACGGATGCCGGCTGGGCGCTGTGCGTCGCGAGCAAGCCGCCTCCTGAACCCTGCAGCGCACGGAGGCTCACGGGGCAGGAGGACAGAGATTTGTCGTTCGCGGGTGTTGGTCCGGGCGCGGCGGTCTTGGTTGCGCTTTGGGCGACGAGCAAGCTTGAGGAGAGAAGAATCGAAACGGCGAGGAATGCGCGACTCATGGATGCCTCCAGAGTGTGGATGCGCGTACAGAAGAAAGATACGCCTGCAGGCAGCCGCGATCAAACCGAACGGACCAGGCTCCGGCGGTTGGCTCTCAGGAGGTCTCCAATGCCGATCGGAAATTCTCAACATCTTCAAGCTGCACACCCGATGCGCAAAGAGGACATGCGTCCGGAGTCCACAAGCGATAGGGAAGCGCAGCGAGCGAGAGAAGCGGCACCTGTTTGTCTGCGGCGAACTTGGCTGCGGCGTCACCAAGTACGAGCAGCGAGGAGATGGCGACGACATGTGCTCCGCAGACCTCCAAATCGGCGAATGTTCCCTTGACCGCCGATCCGGCGCTGGTGACGTCGTTGACGATGGCCACGCGCTTGCCCTGGAGTGTCCCGCGAAGAGAGCGCGGCACGCGATAGGCGGCGGGGAAGAGACCATCGGCTGAAGGCTGAACGAATCGCTCGCTGTAGGCGTACTCGCATCCGAGTTGGGTTGCGACCATCAGACCGATGAAGGCGCCTTCGATCAAGGGCCCGCACACGATCTCGATATCGAACGAGGAGAGTTTTTGAGCGAGTGCGGTGGTGATGGGCCCAAGTGCCCTTGGCCGGCTGCAGAGCAATTCGAGGTTGAGCCAGAGTTCGCCGTGATGGCCGGATTCGAGAAGAAAATGACCTCTTCGAGTCGAGAAGAGATTCATGAGAGCCGATTGGACAGAACCTGATTCCATAGGACGAAGAATAAGCTGTAATGCTTCAAGTTACGACCGTTTCACGACGGGTTCGAATACGAGCGGACGTGCCGTCGGCGCGTTCTCTGCTGTGATACCGTTTCAATACGGCCCTCCTTGCCGTAGTTGAATTATCAAGAGTGCCGGAAGAATTTGACGAATGTCTCAGCAGCCGGAATTGATATCGCCTCCTATGCCCGCGAGCCCGGCTCCTGACAGTGGTTCTTCGTCTGGCGGCGCTCCGGGAAAGACAGCAGGCGACCCAGATCCACAACGCATTCCTCGATGGCTGGTTCGGGCGGAGCTTTTTCTGCGCGTGATGCTGCGCATCTACATCGGTCTTGCGGTTGCGTACGCGCCCTGGTCGCCGCTGTTCTGGGATCAGAATCCACTCTTCGTCCAATTCCCCACGCTGTCGATCTATGCGGCCAACGGCGCCGTGCGCGGCATCGTCTCCGGCATCGGGCTATTGAATCTGTGGATAGCGTTGCGCGATGCGATCCGCTACAGAAACAGGTAAGGGATGAGTGAGAAGAAGAAGTCGAACGTTCGTTCGGCGGCGCCGGTGGAAGGGAAAGCAGCCGCTGCAAGAAAAGTAGAAACAGCTGTTGCAGGGAGCGCCGCTGTCACGAAAGCCTCGACAGATGGTGTAGCGAAGCTCCCAGGAAACGGCGCACCACCACCGCTGCCCGCAGCTCCACTGGCGTATGAGAATCCCACCTTCCTCAACAGCGCCGATGGGCGATTGATTCGTATCGTGGCGGAGTTCATGGAGCCGCTCGCGCGGTTCCGCCGGGAGAAGATCCAAGACACGGTGGTATTTTTCGGCTCCGCACGTTTTCGCGGCAGAGAGGAAGCCGATCACGAACTGGAGCTTCTGGAGAACACGGGATCCAGGCGTCCTGCGCCCAGCGAGGAGCAACCCGCCAAGCCTCCGGAGATCGCAGCGGGTAAGGCCAGTGAACTGCAGCGGAAGCGCGCCGTGGCCGCGGTGGAGATGGCGCGCTACTACGAGGACGCGCGGCGTCTTTCGTTCATGCTGACCTCGTGGGCCAAGGCGATTCCGTCGCGGCGCAATCGCTTTGTTGTGACGTCGGGCGGCGGGCCGGGGATTATGGAAGCCGCCAATCGCGGTGCGCACGAAGCCGGCGGAAAGACGGTGGGCATGAACATCCGCCTGCCCTTCGAACAGTTCCCGAACCCGTACATCACGCCGTCGCTCAACTTTGAATTTCACTACTTTTTCATGCGCAAGCTGTGGTTTGCGTATCTGTCCAAGGCTCTGGTGGTCTTTCCCGGAGGCTTTGGAACGCTGGACGAGATGTTCGAGATTCTTACTCTGGCCCAGACGCAGAAGCTGGCCAAGAAGATCACGGTGGTGATCTACGGACCGGAGTATTGGAACCGGGTGTTCAATCTGAAGGTGCTGGTGGATACCGGCGCGATCTCGCCCAAGGACATCGAGCTATTCCAATTTGCGAGCACGCCGGAGCAGGCGTTTGAGATGCTGCGCAAGGGGCTGACGGAGAACTATCTGATTCCCGAGGCAGCGGAGCAGGCATCGCACGAGCCCGAAGAGCTGATCCCGAGCGTCACATTGGAAGACTTTCTCGGTTCCGAGCTTGCTAAAATGAACCAGTAGACGGCGCAAGTTGTCTGGTTACACCGCTTTGGCAAGAGAGCATGTTGAAGGGCTTTCCGTTCCCCTTGGAGAGCCCGCTCGCACACTTTAGGGTGCAGGAATCTCCGAGTATTTCCGGTGCTTTTCGGTATTTCCGGTTACTTTATTGAGTCTTGCCCCAATTGAAGCCACATTCGCACTCCCTTAACGCCGTATTGACGGGGCCCAGTGAATACTAACCACAAGTTCTCCAATCAGATCGCGGTACAAGGAGGAGATGTGGCCAATTCCACGATCAGCTATCTGTGGCGCGACGAGAAGGCTGCGGACGGGTATCGATCGGGCGTCTCGCTGCACAGCCATACGAACCAGTCGCAGGAGACGCTGGATTTTGTGGCGAACTTCTGCAGTCAGTACCCGATGGCGCGGCCCTTTATCTCGAGGATGGAGCGCCGGTCTGAGGCGAACCACGGTGTCCGGGTGAATTATTCAGCCAGTTACTGGACGCCGCCGATGACTCCGAAGCTTGCCTACGACCTGGAGAGCCGGCAGATCGAGAAACTCGATATTGCCCCGATGGTTTCGATTTCGGATCACGACAATATCAAGGCGCCGATGCTGCTGCGGACCGTGCCCAGCGCACGCGCCATTCCGGTATCGGTGGAGTGGACGGCACCGTACGGCGGTTTGCAGGCGTTTCATCTGGGGATTCACAATCTGCCCAGCGCCCGGGCCATTGAATGGATGTCGATCCTTTCGGATTTCACCACTGACCCCTCGCAGAGAGAGATTGGCGAGATTCTGGCCGCGCTGCACAACGAGCCGAATGTTCTGGTGGTTTTCAATCACCCGATGTGGGACCTTTACATGATCGGGCAGGAGAAGCACGAGTTCCTGGTGAATGAATTCATCCAGAAGTACGGCGCGTGGATTCATGCTCTGGAATTAAACGGTCTGCGTCACTGGGACGAGAACCGCGCGGTGCGGAGGCTGGCTGCGCAGTGGAACATGCTGCTGATCAGCGGCGGCGACCGGCACGGGGTTGAACCGAACGCGAACATCAATTTGACGAACGCAACGAACTTCACCGAGTTTGTGCACGAGATCCGGCGCGAGAAGAGAAGCAACGTGCTTTTTATGCCGCAGTATGCCGAGCCATGGAAGCACCGGATCCTGCAATCGACCCTCGATGCGATTCGTGATTATCCGGAGTTTCCGCAGGGATCGCGGACCTGGGATGAGCGCGTCTACCATCCCGATGCGCAGGGCGTGGTACGCCCTCTGAGCGAATTGTGGCCTAGCGGGTCGGCCCCGCCGTTTCTGCGCTGGGCGCTGGCGATGGTGCAACTGCTGGGCAAAGGGCCGGTTTCGGGCGGGCTGCGCTTTGCCTGGAGCGATTCGCAGAAACTGCGTCTTGCACTTGGCGAACAGGAAGCCTAGGGCGGAAACTGATTCAGGCTGTTCGAAACTATCCAGGCATCCGTCAAGGGCGTATGACCGAATCTGTGCCGCGTGTGGCGTATTTTCCCGACTCCTTTCACGAAGTGAACGGAGTTGCCCATACCAGCCGGCACTTCGAGGCTTTTGCGCGCAGGGGGAACCTGCCGTTTCTCTGCGTGCGCGCCGGCGATCGTGCGCCGGCGTTTCTCGAAGATGGCAACGTGTGGACTCTGGAGCTGCCACGCGGCTTTCTCTCGTTTGCGCTGGAGAAGGATCTTCGCTTCGACCCCGCGTTTCTGCGCCATATTCCGTTCATTGAAGAGGTGCTGGAACGCTTCAAGCCCGATTTGGTTCACATTACGGGTCCCAGCGAGGTGGGCATGCTGGGCGCTGGGCTGGCGTACTCCCTTGGGCTGCCGCTGGCGGCAAGCTGGCACACGAATGTGCATGAATACGCAGCGCGGCGCTCGGAATGGTTTCTGCGCTTGCTGCCAGCCCGGCACTCGGCTGCTACAGGGCAGAAGATCGAGGACGTGGCGATGGCGGCGGCGGCGAAGTTCTACTCCATCGCCCAGGTCTTGTTTGCGCCCAACCCCGAACTGTGCGCCAAGCTGGAGCAGATGACCGGGCGGTCGTGCCATCTGATGCCGCGCGGCGTCGATGCTGGACTATTCCATCCTTCGAAGCGCAAGCGCGCAGCAGACGATCGTGACCAGGTGCTTGGGTTCGTCGGACGGCTTTCGGTGGAGAAGAATATCGCTGGACTGGTGCAGGTGCAGAACGAGCTGGAGCAGCTCGGGCATCGGAGCTTCCGGTTTTTGATTGTGGGACACGGAGGCGATGAGGCGTGGCTGCGCGAGCGATTGCATCGGGCGGAGTTCACGGGTGTGTTGCGGGGCGAGGCGCTATCGGCGGCCTACGCGAATATGGATCTCTTCGTCTTTCCGTCGCACACCGACACGTTCGGCAACGTGGTTTTGGAAGCGCTGGCCAGCGGGGTTCCGGCTGTGGTGACGCCCGATGGAGGGCCGCGGACCATTGTGCGCGACGGCGAGACCGGCCGCATTGTTCCGGATGCGGAGTTTACGACCGCCGTCGCGGGAATCCTTGGCGATCCGGCGAAACACGCGGCGATGCGCCTGGCGGCTCGGGCGTATGCGTTGACGGCGAGTTGGGATTCGGTCTTTGAGGGCGTCTACAAGGCGTATGAGGGGATGATGGCGTCGCGCAATGGTGCCGCAGCGGCCGGGTAGACGATTGCGGTCATCCTGGGGGGCGGTTGCGCTTGACCCGATCGTGCATCCAATCTCTCGTCCTGCTCCGGTCAGATCCGGAGCCAGGCGAGGAGATGTTTTGAGATCCCTGGTATTGCCGATGATCGAGGAAGAGCAGTTGGAGGGACTGTCGGCGCGGAAGCTGGTCGTTGAGACTGTCAAGCACAATGTCCTGACAGCCTATGAACCCGAGGTGGGGCTCGACCTGTTGCAGAGATTTCCCAATGTGGACGCGGTGTTTGTTCATGCGCGCCTTCTTCCGAAGAGGCCGAACCTACTCTCTGAGATCAGGACTCTGGCGCCTAAAGCCCCTATCATTCTTGCCAGCCCTGGTGGGGACCATCGCAACCCTGAGGCGACTTGGATCGTGGATAGTCATAAGCCGCAGGCGTTGCTCACAGTTCTTGCGGAGGGGTTTCAATTGGATCTTCGCAACTGAGAGCCACGCCGGATCGGGGATCGGTGTGGCGTGCATTGAAGTTGTTGGGTTAGCGGGTCAAAAACGATCCGGTGCGAAGGTCTATCGAAAACGGTGTTTCCAGGTCGGTCAGCATCTGCCAACCCCTCCCATGCAGGACCCCGTTCTCGACACTCGTGATGA
>Ga0335071_10008701_pt1 | contig 10410 bp, 10 predicted proteins | sample Lox_Sample_15_FD_206724 | JGI IMG/M metagenome (GOLD analysis project Ga0335071, IMG submission 206724) | Soil microbial communities from Loxahatchee National Wildlife Refuge, Florida, United States - Lox_Sample_1.5 | ecosystem: Environmental > Terrestrial > Soil > Wetlands | place: USA...
GATCGGATGGCCAATGGCGATGGCGCCGCCGTTGACGTTGACCTTCGAAGTGTCCCAGCCGAGATCCTTGTTGACGGCGCAGGCCTGCGCGGCGAACGCCTCGTTGGCCTCGATCAGGTCAAGATCCTCCTTCTTCCAGCCGGCTTTCTTCAGCGCCGCGCGCGAAGCCGGAATGGGCCCGGTGCCCATGATCGACGGATCGACACCCGCCTGCGCCCAGGACACGATGCGCGCGAGCGGCGTCTTGCCGAGTTTCGCCGCCTCGCTCGCCTTCATCAGCACTACGGCGGCTGCGCCGTCATTGATGCCGGACGCGCTTGCCGCCGTCACGGTTCCTTCTTTGTCGAAGGCGGGGCGCAGCTTCGCAATGGAGTCGAGCGTGACGCCCGCCTTCGGATATTCGTCGGTGTCGACAACAATGTCGCCCTTGCGCGATTTGACCGTGACCGGCGCGATTTCATCCTTGAACTTGCCGGCCTTCATCGCGGCCTCGGCCTTGTTCTGCGATTTGACCGCAAATTCATCCTGCATTTGCCGCGTGATCTGCCACTGCTTGGCGACGTTCTCCGCGGTATTGCCCATGTGATAGCCGTTGAAAGCGTCCCACAGCCCATCCTTGATCATGGTGTCGATCATCTCGAACGAGCCCATCTTCACGCCGTTTCGCAAGTGCTGGCAGTGCGGCGCCATGCTCATCGACTCCTGGCCGCCGGCGACGACGATGTCGGCATCGCCGTTAGCGATCTGCTGAAAGCCCAGCGCGACCGAACGCAGCCCGGAACCGCATAGCTGGTTCACGCCCCAGGCGGGGCTTTCGACCGGGATGCCGGCGGCGATGGACGCCTGCCGCGCCGGGTTCTGGCCCTGCCCCGCGGTCAGGATCTGGCCCATGATGACTTCGTTGATCTGCTTCGGTTCGACGCCGGCCCGCGTCATAGCCGCCTGGATGGCTGTCTTGCCGAGCTCATGCGCCGGCAGATTGGCGAAGGCTCCGTTGAAAGAGCCTACGGGCGTGCGGGCGGCGCTCACAATGACGATGTCGTCGGCCATCGAAGAACTCCTTTTGCGATCTGTTGCGCGGGCGTGCGGTTATCTGGCGCTGCCGCATCCTCAGGCCGCTTCGGCGGCCGTGTCAACATGGGACAAGAAGCGATTACGGCGGAGAATTGGCCCTTTTTAGCCGTTCCGCAAGGGTGCCGCAGTGCGACGGAAACGCTGCCGCGCCGCCACAAACGACTCGCCCGCCGAGCGGTATTGCGGTTATGCTCAATCATCGAGCAGGGAGAGATGCGTGAGCGCCATGGCAGAGGAAAAAGAGCCGGTCACAATCAAGAAATACGCCAACCGGCGGCTCTACAACACCGGAACATCGACCTACGTGACGCTTGAGGATCTCGCCGCAATGGTCAAAACCGGCGAGGACTTCGTCGTCTACGACGCCAAGACCGGCGAGGACATCACGCGCTCGGTTCTGGCGCAGATCATCTTCGAGCAGGAGAACAAGGAAGGGCAAAGCCTGCTGCCGATCACGTTCCTGCGGCAGCTGATCCGCTTCTACGGCGACAGCATGCAGATGCTGGTGCCGCGCTATCTCGAGCAGTCGATCGATACCTTCACCCGCGAGCAGGGCAAATTCCGCGAACAGATGGCGCAGGCTTTCGGCGTCGGCGGATTCGGGCCGCTCGAGGATCAGGTGCGGCGAAACATGGAAATGTTCGAAAAAACCTTCGCCATGTTCGCGCCGTTCGCGCGCGGCCAGGGTGGCGGCCAGGCCAAGACCGCGGATAAGCCGGCCGGCGGCGGCTCGGGCGAGATGGACGAGCTCAAGCGCCAGATCGACGAGATGCAGAAGCGGCTGGACAAGCTCGGTAAGGAATAGCGTCTACGCCGTTGCGGCGTGGCCGTTGCCACCGTTCCAGGGTTGCCCGCCGGTGGCGAGCCCGATCAACGCGCCTTGTAGATAATCGCAGCCGCACTCCGATAGCGCCTTCGCGGCTTCCTCGTCCTGCACCCATTCTGCCACGGTCTTGAGGCCGAGCCGGCGTGCAAGATCGACCAGCGTATGCACGAAAGCGCGGTCGTCGTCCGACTTCGTCAAATTCTGCACGAAGGCGCCGTCGATCTTGACGATGTCGACCCCGAGCTTGCGCAAGTTGCGGAACGAGGTGTGGCCGGCGCCGAAATCGTCGATGGCGATGCGGCAGCCGAGATCCTTGACCCTGGAGACAAAGCCGCGCGCGTCGTCGACGTCCTGGATCGCCGCGGTTTCGGTAATCTCGACAATCAGCCGTTCCGCGGCACCCCGGTTGGCGCGCAGCAAGGCGCCGAGGCCGAGCCACCAGTCCGGATCGACGGCGGACGCCGGCGAGACGTTGACGCTGGCGTGCAAATGCGGCGCCGCCGCCAGCTCGGCGACCACCAACTCCAGCATGCGGTGATCAAGCATCCGGATTAGGCCGACGCGTTCGGCGACCGGGATGATTTCGTTCGCATGCGCGATGCCGCCGTCGGCCCGCTGTACCCGCATCAGACATTCGTAGAACGCCACGTTGCGGCTCTTGGCCTCGACCACCGGCTCGTAGGCCAGCACGACACGGCGCTCGTTGAGCGCCGAGACGATCTCGTCGGTCGCCCGCATGGCATCGCGCCGCATGGCGTCGCGTTCCACGCTCGGCCGGTAGGCGATGAAGGAGCCATGGCGCCGCTCGCGTGCGGCGTGCAGCGCATCGAGCGCGCGCGAGAAAATCTCGGGCACGGTGCGGGCGTGACGCGGCGCGGTGACGCCGCCGATGGTGATGGTCACGGCCATCGGGCCGGCGCTGGTCTGGATGGTCTCATCGCGCACGCCGGTCAGTAGCCGCTCGGCCGCCACATTCAATTCGTCGGTCGTGCAGCTCGTCAGGATGACGCCGAACTTGTTGCCGGAAAAGCGGCCGAGATGATCCTTGCCGCGCAGCCGCGCGCGAATGCGTTTTGCGACCTTGGCGATCACTTCCTCGGCGGCGTCAAAGCCATAAGCTTCATTGAGGCGGCCGAGATGATCGATCGACACCAGCAGGAAGCCGCACGAGCCGCGGAAGCGCTGCGCCGCTTCGAGCACGCCGGTGAGCGCCTCAGTCAGCTGCGTGCGGTTCATCTCGCCGGTGAGCGGATCGAATTTGGCGAGCTTGACGAGACGCTCCTCGCGCTCGTGCCGCGCGTCGATGGCGCGCACCACGCCATGCGCCCGCGCGGGCTTGCCGTCGGGACCGGCAAACCAGCGCCCGGTATCTTCGACCCAAGTCGTGCCGCCGTCGCCACGCTTGACCGCGTATTGCACTTGGTAGGCGATGCCCGTGCCGTCGTCCTTCTGCCCGGACTGCAGCACCGCATCACGTCGGCTGTGGCCGTCTTGCGCTTCGACCCGCGCGGCAAATGCATGACCGCTGGCGATGTCGGCCACATCGGCCCTACCGAACACGGTTGCGGCGTTGCCGCTCCACGTCAGCGTGTCGGTATCAAGCTGCCATTCGTAGGCAGCCTCCCCGATCGAATTAAGGATTGCCGCCGCGTCTGGTGCGCCGGTCGGCGAATTGAATTGGGTCACGCTCGCCCCTTTTTGGGAACGCCCTGCCCGGCCAGGCGTTTCTTTGCGGAATGAAGGCAGTGCCCAAGCTACGGGCAATCCTTAAACAATTCGAGAAAATGCCCGAATGCATAGGCCGCCCGAGCCGACGGCATGGCAATTGCGATGTAGCTGACAGGCAAGGATCCCTTGTCCCGGATTGAGACAGGCAGCGCAATGCGGATCGGTGCGATCAACCAGGTGTTATCCCAGCCGTCCGACGGCGGCGACAACGCCGCGCCCAAGGCGGCCGAAAGCCGTGCGCTGGTGACGGTTACCCCGCCGAAGGAGGCGAGTACCGTTTCGACCAACTATCGGCAGGCGCCTTTCCTTGCTCACCTGCTGGCTGTGAAAGGTCAGCATGCCCAGACCCGCGAGCGCCGCCGCGCCGAGCCTGGTGAAGCGATCGCGGCCTACCGCACGGCCGCGTCCCTGGTCCGCTAGTAGCCGATCGCGCAACCGTCCTTGCGCGACTCCGAGCCGCCGATCAGTACGCCGCGATCCCAATCGATCTTGATGGTTTGCGCGCCGCCCCAGGGCGAAGCCGTATAGGTCACGTTGTGGCCGCGCTGCTTGAGGCCGTCGATGGTCGCCTGCGGCGTGCCGCGCTCGACCTCGACCTGCTCGTTCTCGAAGAAGAAACGCGGGAAGTCGATCGCCTGCTGCACGTCCATGCCGTAGTCGAGCATGTTGAGCATGATCTGCACGTGGCCCATCGGTTGATAGTGCGCGCCCATGACGCCGAAGCTCATCTCGGAGCGACCGTCGCGCATCGCCATAGCCGGGATGATCGTGTGCAGCGGACGCTTGCTCGGGCCGAACGTGTTGGGGTGAGCGGGCTGCAGCGTGAAGCAGGCACCGCGATTGGTGAGCAGGATGCCGGTCTTCTCGGTGCAGATGCCGGTGCCGAAATTCGAATAGAGCGAATTGATGAATGATACGGCCATGCGGTCGCGATCGACGACGCTGAGATAGATCGTGTCATTGCCCGGCGCCGGCGCCGCCGGCAGGTCGGAGCGCCGCTTCACATTGATCTTGGCGGCGAGCTTCTTGGCAAACCCCTTGTCGATCAGGTCGGCCACCGGCACGCGCATATGGTCGGCATCGGCGACGTGGGTGTCGCGCACCGCGTAAGCCAGCCGCGCTGCCTCCAGCACCAGATGAAAGCGCTCCGGGCCGACGGGATCGAGCGCCGCGAGATCGAAATTTTCCAGGATATTGAGCAGCACCAGCGCGGTGAGCCCCTGGCCGTTGGGCGGGATCTCGAGCAGATCGACGCCGCGGTAATTGGTCGAGATCGGCGGCACCACGTCGCCGCGGTGCTTGGCGAAATCTTCCGCGGTGAGGAACGAGCCACGCGCGGCGACCGTCGCCGCCATGTCGTCGGCGATTTCGCCTTCGTAGAAGGCGCGCGCGCCTTTGGCGGCAATCGTCTTCAGCGTCTTTGCCAGCGCGGGCAAGCGTACGATATCGCCTTCCTTCGGCGCCTTGCCATCGAAGAGATAATGCATGGTGGCGCCCGGATCCGCCTTGAGCTTGGCGACGTGGCGGTTCCAGTCCCAGGCGACGCGCTGCGTGATCGGCCAGCCGTGCTCGGCATATTTGATCGCCGGCTGCAGAGCCCGCGCGAGATCGAACCGGCCATACCTCTTGAGGATCGCCTCCCAGGCATCGAGCGCGCCCGGCACGGTGACCGCGTGCACCGAGGTCATGCCGATCGCTTCCATGCCCTTGGCGCGCAGCGCCTGATCGGACGCCGCGGCAGCCGACCGGCCTGAGCCGTTGTAGCCCCACACCGGCTTGCCCGGCTGCGAGATCAAGCAATAGCAATCGCCGCCGATGCCGGTTGATTCCGGCTCGATTACGCACAGCGTGGCGCTGGCGGCGACGGCGGCGTCGGCGGCGGTACCACCAGCACGCAGCGTGTCGATCGCCGCCATGGTCGCCAGCGGATGCGACGTCGCCGCCATGCCTTCGCAGGCGATGACGGGCGAGCGGCCGGGGAGCTGGAAATCTCGGCTCATGGATGAATCGGACCGGTCAGGAGACGCGTGGCAATGTGCCTTCGACCGTGAGATCGCGCTGCGCCGAACGCAGCGACACGGCGAATCCACCGAGCACATCGATGAAGCTGATGACCAGCAGCAGGAAGAAGGTCGCGCTCGCCGCCTGCTTCACCAGCAGAAATTCGACCAGCATGCCAAGGAAGAGAATGAGCGACAGGGCGTGATCGACCACGGTGCGGATGCCGATGCGGGTCGACTTCATGACCTCGCCGAACAGCACCACGATGCCGAGCGCCACGAGCATGTCGCCAGCCGACATCGTCCAGTCGCCGCCGGACATCATGTGCACGGTAATGATCGTCCCGGTCCAGCTCACGCCGGGCATCAGGAAAGCGATGATGTTGTAGATCGCGAACGGGATCAGAAGCAGCGGGAAGCCAAGCATGAACATCACGAAGCTTCCCGGTTTGCTGACGCCTTACGCCTCGGTCTTCACCTTCAACACCTGGCGGCCTTTGTACATGCCGGTCTTCAGGTCGACGTGGTGCGGCCGGCGCAGTTCGCCGGAATCCTTGTCCTCAACGTAGGTCGGCTGCTTGAGCGCGTCGGCGGAACGGCGCATGCCGCGGCGCGACGGCGAGGTTTTTCTTTTCGGCACGGCCATGGACGGAAACTCCTGAAAATCCAACGATGTCGGTTGATTGCGGGGGCTTATAGAGGATGGTTTGGGGCAAATCTAGTGGGTCCGGCGGACGCAGGACGCCTCGCCGCGGCCCTGCTCGGAGCGCCCGACGTAAAGCCCCGCGAGCCGCCGCAAGGCCGGGCCCGGCCGGCGGGCATCGCGATCATGCGGGTTGGGCAGCATCGCCGCGAGGAGCGACGCCTGATAGGCCGACAATTCGTGGGACGATTTACCAAATGCCCGGCGGGCGCCAGCCTCGACCCCAAACTCCCCGTTCGGGCCCCATTCAGCGATGTTCAGGTAGATTTCGAGGATGCGGCGCTTGGGCAGAACGAAATCGATCCAGAGCGCCAGCGGGAATTCCAGCACCTTGCGCACGAAGCTGCGGCCGCCCCACAGGAACAGGTTCTTAGCGACCTGCTGGGTGAGGGTCGAGCCGCCGCGAACGTCGCCGAGATCGTCGGCATCGTTAATGGCGTCGCGGATGCCGGCGAGGTCGACGCCGTGATGGCTGCAGAAGCGGCCGTCTTCCGCGACGATCACGGCCAGCGGCAGGTTTGGCGAGACATAAGACAGCGGCACGTAGATGCGCTCGACCCGCTCGCCGGTCATGCGCCGCCATAGCATCTGCGTGGAGACCGGTTGGCCGAACGAGTAGAGGGTGACAATGACGTAAGGCAGCACAAGCAGAAGCAGCAGCAGAAGCACGACCACGCGCAACGGCCGCGGCATATGCGGCAACCGCAATATGTCGTGAGCGACCGTCATCCGTTTGCCCGGGCGATACATGAGGCCGACCTTAGCGCATGGCGCGAGCCATTTGCGGTCGCTGCGGTGGGGAGGTAAATGGCCTCATGGACGCCAGTTCCCCCAAGGACTTCGCCAGCAGGCTCGGCACGGTGGCCGACGAGGCCGAAGCCGTGCTCAAGCGCCTGCTCGACGACGCCCCGCTGTCCGGCGAAATCGCGCGCCCGGAGCGCCTGCTCTCCGCCATGCGCCATGGCACCCTCGGCGGCGGCAAAAGGCTGCGTCCCTTCCTGGTCGTTGAATCCGCGGCCCTGTTTGGCGTGGCCCAAGCGGGCGCCCTGCACGCCGGCTGCGCCCTCGAACTGATCCACTGCTATTCGCTGGTGCACGACGACCTGCCCGCCATGGACAATGACGATCTGCGGCGTGGACGCCCCACCGTGCACAAGGCCTATGACGAGGCAACCGCGATCCTCGCCGGTGATGCGCTGCTGACGCTCGCCTTCGACGCCATGGCGCGGACCGACGTGCATCCTGACCCTGCCGTGCGTAGCGCGCTAGTGCTGGAACTTGCGCGCGCCGCCGGCATTGGCGGCATGGCCGGGGGACAGATGATCGACCTCGCGGCCGAAGGCCGCTTCGACAAGCGTCGCCTCGACAACAAGGAAATCGCCACCATGCAGGCGATGAAGACCGGCGCGCTCATTCGTTTTGCCTGCCGCGCCGGCGCCATCATGGGCAAGGCCGACGCCGCGACGCTGGCGCGACTCGATGCTTACGGCGTCGCGATCGGCCAGGCATTCCAGATCGCCGACGACCTGCTCGATCTCGAAAGCGACGCGGCAACGCTCGGCAAGGCCGCCGGCAAGGATGCCGCCGCCGGCAAAGCGACGCTGGTCGCGACACTCGGGCCCGCCGGCGCGCGCAAGCGCCTCGCCGAACTGGTCGGCGAAGCGGAAGCTGCGCTCAGCACCTTCGGCGCCAAGGGCGACATCCTGCGGGCGACCGCGCACTTCATCGCCGAACGGCGAGCCTGACATGGCGCGCAAGCCACGCCAGCCGAGAATGGTGGCGCGCTTCGTCCACCTGCACACGCGCCTGCTCATTTCGATCGCCATCGGCATCATCGTGACGCTGGCACTGGTGCCGGAAAATTGGCGGCTGCCGACCAAGCTGCTGGCGGGCTGGGACGCCGGCCTCGCGCTCTATCTCGTGCTGGTCTACTTCATGATCAGCCGTACCACGCTCGACGAGGTCCGCCGCCGCGCCGCCATGCAGGACGAGGGCGCCTTCGCGCTGCTGATCCTGGTCGCGGCCGCCGCGATTGCCAGCCTCGTCGCCATCGTCGCCGAGGTCGCCAAGACGCCGAGCGGCGAGGAATGGGACAAGCTCGCGGTCGGCATGGGCACGATCGTGCTGTCCTGGCTGTTCATGCACACGATCTTCGCCACCCACTACACGCACGAATATTACGGCACACGCAGCGACGACCGTATCGGCGGCGTGAAATTCCCCGGCAGGCAAGCTCCGGACTATTGGGATTTCATGTACTTCTCGTTGGTCGTCGCCATGACCTGCCAGGTCTCGGATGTTGCCATCACCAGCAAGGTCATCCGCCGCGTGGTCACCATCCAAGGCGTCATCTCGTTCTTCTTCAACCTCGCGATCCTGGCGTTGACCATCAATCTGATCTCCAATCTCGTGCGGCCGGGGTGACGCATGACCGAGACGATGGCGACACTGCTGTTCATGATGGCGGTGCTTGCCGCCGTCGCGGTCGCCGCCAAGCGGCTCGACCTGTCGCCATCGATCCTGCTGGTCGTGGCCGGCATCGGCATGGCCTTGATTCCCGGGCTGCCGAAGGTCGAGCTGGCGCCGGAAGTCGTGTTGTTGGTGTTGTTGCCGCCGCTGATCTACTCGGCCGGCGTCGCCATGAGCTGGCGCGAGTTCCGCTTCAACCTGCGGCCGATCGGCCTGCTCGCCTTCGGCTGCGTGATCTTCACCACCTGCGCCATCGCCGCCGCCGCGCACTATCTGCTCAAATTCGACTGGTCGGTCGGCTTCCTGCTCGGCGCCATCATCTCGCCGACCGACGTGGTCGCGCCACTCGCGATTGCCCGCAATCTCGGCATTCCGCGCCGCATCGTCGTGGTGCTGGAAGGCGAAGGGCTCGCAAATGACGCAACCGCCCTGGTGCTCTACCGCTTTGCCGTCGCCGCCGTCGTCTCGGGCACATTCTCGCTGCCGACCGCCACCGGCGAATTCGCGCTGATCGTCGTCGGCGAATTGATCTACGGCCTCGCGGTTGGCTGGCTCAGCCTGCGCCTGCGCCAATGGTCGCATGATCCGCGCGTCGAGATCACGTTGTCACTGATGACGCCCTATCTCGCCTTCTGGGTGCCGTCGCATCTCGGCGGCTCGGGCGTTCTGGCGACGGTGGCCTGCGGGCTTTACGTGAGCTGGAAGGGGCCGCTGCTCATTCCGTCGGCGACGCGGCTGCAGGGTATCTTCTTCTGGGACCTGATCGTCTATCTGATCGAGGGTCTGATCTTCCTCGTCACCGGCCTGCAGACGCGCACGCTGATCGAGAGCGGGCACGCCTTCTCAATTCCCGAATTGATCACCGCCACGCTGTGGGTGACGGCGATCGCCATGATCGCGCGCTTCGTCTGGGTATTCCCGGCGACCTATCTGCCGCGCTGGGTGAGCCGGTCGCTTGCCAGACGCGATCCTTCGCCGCCGTGGCAATACGTGTTCCTGCTCGCGTTCACCGGCGTACGCGGCGTCGACTCGCTTGCGGTCGCTCTCGCCATCCCCTATGCGGTGCTGAGCGGCGCGCCATTCCCGCACCGCGACCTCATCTTGTTCGTCACTTTCGGCGTCATCGTCGCGACGCTGATTGGCCAGGGACTGATGCTGCCGGCGCTGACGCGGTGGCTCGGCCTGACACGCGAAAGCGAGAAGGAACGGGATCGCGAGCTCAAAAACGAGCTGAAGGCTAGGAAGGCGGCGCTGGCGCGCGTCAGCAAGCGGCTGGACAGGGCGATCAAGGACCACGAGCTGCCGGCGGACATGGCGCGTCATCTGCGCACGCGCAACACGGCGCGCGAACAGGTTCTGCCGGACAATCTCGATGACGGGCTGGAAGCCACGCGCGCGATCGCAAAAATAAAGCAGGAGTTGATCGATACCGAGCGCCAGTTCATCTACGACCTGTTGCGCGACGGCAAGATCAGCGACGAGGCGCGGCGGCGCATCGAATATGAGCTCGACCTTGAGGAGGCGAGCGTTGCCAACCGCGCCAAGGACGGCGGCGGCTGGTTCTAGCTCAGCAACGGTGGAATTCGCGGCGCGGTCCGGCGTCGTTCTTG
>Ga0335071_10008702_pt1 | contig 10409 bp, 10 predicted proteins | sample Lox_Sample_15_FD_206724 | JGI IMG/M metagenome (GOLD analysis project Ga0335071, IMG submission 206724) | Soil microbial communities from Loxahatchee National Wildlife Refuge, Florida, United States - Lox_Sample_1.5 | ecosystem: Environmental > Terrestrial > Soil > Wetlands | place: USA...
ACCTATCGTCAGACCGTCTCGGCGCTCGACAAAGCGATCCAAAAAGGGATCCTCCACGAGAATACGGCGTCGCGCTATAAGTCCCGTCTCTCGAAGCGTTTGAGCGCGCTGAAATAGGTACCAGGCGGGCCAGCCGGTGGCGTAACATTTTCCTTGACCGCGGATGTCGGTTTGCTATACTTGTCCGTTCCTCAGAGGCACGGGTAGTTCTGGGCTGTCCGGTCGAACCCCACCCGCTAAGTGCAACAAATCCCTAGAATTGAGCAACTTTCGGGCTGGGTGCAGCATCTATTTGGGTGACTCTGGCTTTTTCCTTTACCAACCCCGCCCAAATGCAGTTTGGCCAGTAGCCAAGGTGACCATCGTCCAGTGGGCGGAAGGTGGAGCCCAAAGCCGAAATTATCCCTAGAGGAGAACGAGAAGGAAATGCGCTCTGATCGTGTTTTCGATGCAGTTGAGACGTTGCGGAACCGGTACATGCTGTGCCAGCTTGCCTCGAAGGCGACGCGGAAGTTCCACCGTCCGAATACCCGGATCCAGGACACCATGAACCAGGTGTTTGACCGGATCGCGGGAGCGGAACGGCACGACGTTTTGAGCGAGCCGGAGAATTTCGCTGAGGCGCAGCGGCGGGCTGCCTGAGCAGCTCCGCCGTGTGCCCACACGGCGGTAGAGACAAGATTTCCCGAGAGAACCCCCCTTAGAAATGCAATCCCGTAGGTGAATATGACCATCGCAGAACTGAAAGAAAAGAACATTACCGAGCTGACCAAGATCGCCCGATCCTTGGAGCTCCCGGGCGCCAGCGGCCTCCGCAAGCAGGACCTCATCTTCAAGATCCTGCAGGCGCAAAGTGAAAAAGAAGGACACATCTTCGCCGAAGGTGTGCTGGAGATCCTCCCTGACGGCTATGGCTTCCTGCGCTCGCCCGACTACAACTACCTGCCGGGTCCGGACGATATATATGTCTCGCCGTCGCAGATCCGCAAGTTCGATCTGAAGACCGGCGATACCATCAGCGGCCAGGTCCGTCCGCCTCACGAAGGCGAGAAGTATTTCGCGCTCGTCAAAATCGAGGCAGTGAATTTCGAGTCGCCCGACGAGGCGCGCAACAAGATTCTTTTCGACAACCTGACGCCACTGTATCCGCAGGAGCGGCTGAAACTGGAAACGGTGCGCGAGAACGTGAGCGCCCGCGTCATGGACCTGCTCACGCCTCTCGGCAAAGGCCAGCGCGGCCTGATCGTTTCCCCGCCGCGCGCCGGCAAGACGATGCTTCTGCAGAACGTCGCCAATTCGATCACGGCCAACCATCCCGAAGTCGTGCTGATGGTGTTGCTGATCGACGAGCGCCCCGAAGAAGTTACCGACATGCAGCGCTCGGTCAAAGGCGAGGTCATCTCCTCGACTTTCGACGAGCCCGCCGCTCGCCACGTGCAAGTCGCGGAAATGGTGATCGAAAAAGCCAAGCGGCTGGTCGAGCACAAGCGCGACGTCGTCATCCTGCTGGATTCGATTACGCGTCTGGCGCGCGCTTATAACACCATTGTTCCGCCCTCGGGCAAAGTGCTCTCGGGCGGCGTGGACTCAAACGCGTTGCAGCGCCCGAAGCGCTTCTTCGGATCGGCCCGCAACATCGAAGAAGGCGGCTCGCTGACGATTATCGCAACAGCCCTGATCGACACCGGTTCGCGCATGGACGATGTGATCTTCGAAGAGTTCAAAGGCACCGGCAACTCGGAAATTATCCTCGAGCGCAAACTGGTCGATAAGCGCGTGTTCCCGGCGATCGACATTCAGCGCTCGGGCACGCGAAAAGAAGAGCTGCTGATCCCGAAAGAGGATCTACAGCGCATCTGGGTGCTGCGCAAGGTGCTGAACCCGCTGTCGCCTGTAGAAGCGATGGAACTGCTGATCGACAAATTGTCGAAGACCAAGGCGAACAGCGAGTTCCTGTCGAACATGAGTTCGCTCTAAGGCAACTCGCGGCTCTCAGCTCTTGGTGGTTCAGGTCATCGTTCTCTCTTTAGAGCTGAGAGCTGCCGATTGGGAGCTCGTTTATTACCTTCGTTTGCCTCCACCCACCTTCCCGCATCCTTTCCACAAGCTAGCCGTGCTAAACCCGACTCACAGTCCGCCGATATAGCGGAGAGCGCGGAGCGCACGGTATGTGGAAACAAGTTCTACCTCTGACACTGTTGTTCTGCACCTCAATCCTGCCAGCCCAAACCCGGAGCGGGGCCGTGGAGAGTCGCCAGCCGGTAATGCAGCCGGCGACGGCACAAGTCGTAGCCAATGACGTTGCTCCTCCCGTGACATGGGAAGATCCGCACGCGAAGTTGCAGCGCGCCGTGATCGTTAACGCCATCATGGAACGTCAGGTTGCACTGCGGCGCGACACGGAGAAATTGCTGTTGCTGGCGGAGGAGCTCAAACAGAACGTCGACAGGAATGGACCGAACATTCTGTCGATGGATGTAATCAAGAAGGCGCAGGAGATCGAGAAACTAGCCAAGAGCGTAAAAGATAAGATGAAGCAGGCGTACTGAATGCCGGACCCGGCGCCATGGAGTGCCGGGCGCTCTCGCCCGGCGTCTCTCCTTGTCTAAGGCCCGATCGGCCCGCGGTGAGCATCAGCCCAACCGGCCCACGGTATCATCAGCCAGAGCGAGAGCGAGCCCAGCGCAAGTTGATGAACATCCGGTGGAGGCGGAGCCAGCAACGCCGCTACCCAGGCAACGGCCAGAAACACGAACCATCCCCACAACGCCCATCCGCCAACGCGATCGCTGGCGCGCGTGGATCTCAGATACAGCCAGATCGCGCCACCAAAGAGCAGCACTTCCGCCGAAACCGACGCGGCCCACGAATTCCACAGTCCGAGGCCGACCTTGGGACCGCCGGGCCAAAGAGGAATGTCGGGCCGGTGCGTGACGAAGTCGAGCACCCAGTGACTTACCACGAGCGCAGCCAATACCCAGGCGCCACGGGCGTATCGCCGGAACAGGTAGTAGACAAGCCCGACCGCCGCTCCCCAACACAAAGCCATGCTCAGGCTGTGCGACAACGGGTAGTCGTAAAAGTCGAGCGGCTGGACTTTGGTGATCCCGGGCGAAACCCGCACGTGCTCGTAACCAAGCAGCAGAAAGATGGGCCACAGAAGATCGAGGAACTGCGCGGCAAACACCAACGAGCCAAGCGAGGTACGAGGCGCTAACCGCTTCGCGGCGATCGCCACTCCAAAGTGTCCGATGAACATGGCAACAACCTCATCGAGCTGGCCTGCCACCTCACTCCCCATGTACACACGTTGCGTGCGACGGGAGAAGCGACAGTCAGCCAGGGGCACCAGTTACATCCGTAATCTTCCCCAAAGGTACTAGGGAGGGTTGAAATACGTCCACTGGTGCAGTGGCCGAACGAGCATGCACTGGTAGACGGAGGCAGTTATGAAGTTCGCGGATGTCCCCAGGATCCTTGTGCTCACGCTGGCGGCTACCCTGGCTCTGGCACTGACAGGGTGTGGCTTTGGCAGCAGCAATCACCATACGGCCCTCACCCAGGGCAACTGGTCAATCTCAGCCACCTCGACGAGTTCAGCAAACGCGTTTCTGATGGGCGGCAACCTGACCCAGAGCGGCAACAGCCTGTCCGGAAAGATGTACGTCACCGGCGCTGATCCCGGCTGCAACATCGACCCCGCTCAAGCTGTCAACATGACTGGAACCGTGAACGGCTCCGACGTGGCACTAAGCTCGGCCGCCATCGCTGACCAGGTGATTACCATTGCCGCCTCCGGGAATGGATCAGCTTTTGCCGGAACCTACTCGATCGCGGGCGGAAACTGCGACGGGGACGAGGGCAATGTGGCCGCCAATGCCGTCGCGCCCGTCGCCGGCACCTGGAACGGGACCGTTCAGGTAAGCAGCGCACCCGTGACCATGTCGGTGGTCTTGACGCAGGCAAGCACCCCTTCTGCAGACGGAACCTTTGCCCTGACCGGAACCGTGACCTATACCGGCTCGGTCTGTTCCGCGACGGCAACCGTCCTCGCCACTTCAAGAATCGCCGGCGCGAATGTGACGGTCGATGCTTCGGTGGGAGACGGCGCATTCAACTACACGGCTTCCGTGGACAGTGTGACAGCGCCAAAGAATCTTGCCGGCACGTACAGCACTTCGGATTCCTGTGCCGGGGATCCGGATCAGACCGTGACGTTGACCAAACAGTAGGCTGCATTCTGAATACAAAGGCCATCCAGTTCCGCTGGATGGCCTTTATCTTTACTCGTGCTGATCCGGCAGTTCCTATGTGCCGCTCTTACCCACCGATCCAATCCGCATTCCGTAGAAGGACCGGTAGACGAAAGAGAGCGACACGACGAAGAAGACCAGCGCCAGGACGATCGTCAGCGCAGAAGACGTTCCATGTGGCTTGAGCGTCTCCGCCAGTTCGACGGCCAGCAATCCGAACAGGGTCGTAAATTTGATGACCGGGTTCATCGCCACCGACGAGGTATCTTTGAATGGATCTCCAACCGTATCACCGATGACTGTGGCCGCGTGCAGTTCAGTTCCCTTCTGCTTCAGTTCCACTTCGACGATCTTCTTGGCGTTATCCCAGGCTGCGCCGGCGTTGGCCATGAAGATGGCTTGATAGAGGCCGAACAGGGCGATCGCAATCAGATATCCGATGAAGTAGAACGGATCGACGAAGGCGAAGGCGAGCGCTCCGAAGAAGACCGCCAGGAAGATGTTGAACATGCCCTTCTGCGCGTATTGCGTGCAGATGGCAACAACTTTCTTGCTATCGCTGACGCTCGCTTTCTCCACGCCTTCGAGTTTGATATTGGCCTTGATGAACTCGACTGCCCGGTAAGCGCCAGTGGACACGGCCTGGGTAGCCGCGCCGGTAAACCAGTAAATCATCGCGCCGCCCGTGATCAAGCCGAGAACGAAAGGAGCATGGAGCAGCGAGAGCTTATCCACGCCTGACGTCAAGCCGTGAGTAAGCGCCATGATGATCGAAAAGATCATCGTGGTAGCTCCGACGACCGCCGTTCCGATCAGCACGGGCTTCGCCGTCGCTTTGAAGGTGTTGCCCGCGCCGTCATTTTCTTCCAACAGGTCTTTCGCGCGGTCGAAGTTGACGTCAACGTTGAAGTCTTTCTTGATCTCGGCTTTGACGTTCGGTACCTGCTCGATCAGAGACAATTCATAGACGGACTGCGCGTTGTCGGTGACCGGGCCGTAGGAGTCGACAGCGATGGTGACCGGCCCCATGCCGAGGAAACCAAAGGCGACCAGACCAAAGGCGAACACCGCAGGCGCGAGCATCGACGCCGCAACCGCGAGGCCCATCGTGCTCATCGAGTACGCAATGGCCATCAACAGCATCATCGACAACCCAAGGTAGTAGCCAGAGAAGTTGCCGGCTACGAATCCGGAGAGAATGCCGAGAGACGCTCCGCCTTCCTGTGCGGAGGTAACGACTTCCCGTACGTGACGCGAATTTACCGACGTGAAGACTTTCACGAGTTCGGGAATGACAGCGCCCGCCAGGGTTCCGCAGGAGATGATGGTCGCCAGCTTCCACCATTGCGAGGTATCACCACCCAGGTCGGGAATGATCAGCCTGGAGATCACGTAGGTCAAAATGATCGAAACGACCGAGGTGATCCAGACCAGCGAAGTGAGCGGATGCTCGAAGTTCATCTTGTCGGCTTTGCCATGCTGCGCCTTGGCGATCGCGCCGTTGATGAAATACGAGACGGCCGAAGACACGAGCATCATCACGCGCATGACGAAGATCCAGACCAGCAATTGCACCTGGATGGTCGGATTCTTCACGGCGAGCAAGATGAACGTAATCAGCGCGACGCCAGTCACGCCATAGGTTTCGAAACCGTCGGCAGAGGGCCCAACCGAGTCACCAGCATTGTCGCCGGTGCAGTCGGCGATGACGCCGGGGTTGCGGGCGTCGTCTTCCTTGATCTTGAAGACGATCTTCATCAAGTCAGAGCCGATGTCGGCAATCTTGGTGAAGATGCCGCCAGCGATACGTAGTGCAGCCGCGCCCAGCGATTCGCCGATCGCGAATCCGATGAAACATGGGCCAGCGTAGTCACCGGGCACAAAGAGCAGGATGAAGAGCATGATGAGCAGCTCGACCGAAATCAGCATCATGCCGATCGACATGCCGGCTTCGAGCGGGATCTGGTAGACGGGATATGGCTTGCCCGGGAGAGATGCGAACGCTGTACGCGAATTCGCGAAGGTGTTGACGCGAATGCCAAACCACGCCACGCCATAACTGCCGGCGATTCCGACCACGCTGAAGACCAGGATGATAAATACGCGCTCGAGTTCGAAATGCTGCAGAACGCCGAAATAAACCGCGATGATGACGGCAATGAACGCCCACAGCACCATCAGAAACTTGCCCTGCGTAACCAGATAGGTCTTGCAAGTCTCGTAAATCAGTTCGGAGATCTCGCGCATGGCGCGGTGTACGGGCAGGTTCTTCAGCCGCATGTAGATCGCCATGCCGAACCCGAGACCGAAGATGCAGAACAGAATTCCGATCAACAGCAGCTTGTGACCGTCAATGCCGTTGTTGAGGAACTTGACCGATGTCAGATCGGGCAGCTTGAGTGATGCTTCACCGCCGGCCGCTTCCCCCGCGGGTTCGGCGAAGGCGCATGCTGACATCAGAAAAAGCAAAGTGGCAAAACCAACTAAGGTTTTCGCAAACCGGCATCCTTGGGACGCAAGAGTTGCGATCCAGGTGCGCATAAGAATCCTCCAGGGAGTCGCTGATTCAGGGATCACGACGTGTGATCTTGCTCCGGCGCATGGCTCGCGCGAAATGTTCCTCGGTGGCGCCAGTTTGCCGGGGTTCCGAACGCGCTTCCACCGCAAGACATAAAAATGAAGGAGTGCTGATTTGGCCGCGTCGGAATGTCTGCGCCGGCGGCGGGCAGGGTGCTTGACTGCACACCTTCGGCACGGGACCAATGTTTATAACATCTTGCGTGGGATGGGGTCAATGCAAGGATGGACATAGCCGAAGCGCGACAAACAGGATGACGGGTACACTTCCGGATATGCTTTTTATGGTCATTGAACGCTTCAAGGACGGCGACCCGAAGCCGGCTGGAGAGCGGTTTCAGCGACTCGGCCGCTTGTTGCCCGACGGGGTTGTCTATCAGGTAAGTTGGCTGGAACCGGATGGCAAACGCTGCTTTCAAGTCATGGAAGCGCCGAATGCGGAATTGCTGAATGTCTGGATCGCGCGCTGGAATGACCTGGTGGATTTTGAGGTCGCCCCAATTGTCACTTCCGCGGAATTCTGGGCGAAAAGACCGTAGCGAATCTACGAATTTCGAGCGCCGAAACGTCAACTTCCGCCGACTGCCATCTACAGATTTTGCCAGCGGCTGTCTCTCGTATAATTAATGCCCATGCCTTCCCTCGATTCCATCGTTTCTGCTACTCGGCGGCGTGTCACCGAGGTCCGGCAGACCGCGGACGTGCGCGCCTGGGAGCGCATGGCTGCCGAGCACAAGCCGCGCGGTTTCAGCAGCCGGCTGCATGGCGTTGCGCAAGATGGCGTCGCGATCATTGCCGAACTGAAGAAGGCTTCGCCTTCAAAGGGCTTGATCCGCGTCGATTTGCGTCCGGCAGAATTGGCAAGAGAACTGGAAGAAACGGGAGCAGCAGCTTTGTCGGTGTTGACCGACGAGGAATTTTTCCAGGGATCCCTGGAGAATCTGCGGCAAGCTTCCGTCGCGACGTCTATTCCCTGCCTGCGCAAGGACTTCATCGTCGATGAAATTCAGATCCTGGAAGCGCGAGCCCATTGCGCCGATGCGATCCTGTTGATCGTTGCCGCACTTGACGAGAAATATCTGGCTACTCTCGTGCACGCGGCCCGAAAATATAGCCTCGACGTTCTGTGTGAAGTCCATGACGAAGCGGAATTGCAGCGCGCGCTCGATGCCGGGTGTGATCTGATCGGCGTGAACAGCCGCGACTTGCGTACGTTTCAGGTGGATCTGGCGACGGCCTTCCAGCTAGCCAACAAGATTCCGGCAGGCTGCCTTCGAGTTGCGGAGAGCGGGATTCATTCCGGCGCGGATTTGGTGCGGCTGCGTTCGGCCGGGTATGACGCATTCCTGATTGGCGAGTCGCTGATGAAAGCTGAGCGACCCGGCGCTGCTCTGGAATTCTTGCTGCAGGAAGCAATGTTAGCGACGAAAAGTTCCGGCTAGGAACTGAGAGCTGCTTTTCTATGACCTGGGTCAAGATCTGCGGGATCACGAATCGCGATGACGCTTTCGCCGCCGTCGATGCGGGTGCGAATGCCCTGGGATTCGTCTTTTACGAGAAGAGCCCGCGGAAGATGACCGCCGATTCGGTGAAGGCGATTACGGCCGAATTGCCGGCGAAAATCGAGAAGGTCGGTGTGTTCGTCAACGAGCCGGTGGAACGCGTGTACGAACAGGTGGTGCAGGCAGGGCTCACCGCGGTACAACTCAGCGGCGATGAGGACGCAGAATTCAGCCGCGCGCTTTTTCGCACGATGGCGAGCGGCCTGCGCCGTCCAACCATCTTTCGCGCTTGCCCTGCGTCAATTTTCGACAAGCCCGCCGACGAACCGGTTGGCTGGGATCCGGTTGCGGTAGGACTAGTGGAAGCAGACGAAGCCTACAAGGGTAAGCGGGTGCAGAAGATTCACGTAGCAGAAAACGGCGACCTCTTTCTTGAAACGCACGGTTTCCGCCCGGGAGTGATTGCCGGTGTGCTGCTCGACTCCTCCAGTTCGCAACAGCGTGGCGGCACGGGGCAGAGTTTTGATTGGGAACGCGTGCAGCCGTGGGCCGGCGTCATCAACAGCATCAGCAAGCTGATCGTCGCCGGGGGTTTGCGACCCGACAATGTGCAAGAGGCAATCCACGTGCTGCATCCCTGGGGAGTCGATGTGTCGACCGGTGTGGAAAGCGCGCCGGGGAGGAAAGATCCGAGAAGACTCCGCGCGTTCGTTGGAGCCGTACGCGCGGCCGATGAGATTCACAGTCATGGCAACAGCTAGTGTTTACAAACCGGCGCGCGCTGCGGCAAAGAAACATGCCTCAGCGGGGCGATTTGGCGTCTATGGCGGACGCTATGTTCCTGAGACGCTCATGGCCGCGCTCGACGAACTCGAGCGCCAGTACGAAAAGGCCAAGCGCGATCGCAAATTTCAGGAGCGGTTGGACTACTTGTACAAGCAGTATGCGGGACGTCCGACCCCGCTGTTCTTCGCGCGGCGCCTGACGGAAAAACTGGGCGGCGCGAAGATCTACCTCAAGCGCGAAGACCTGCTGCACACCGGCGCGCACAAGATCAACAACTGTCTCGGCCAGGCGCTCTTGGTCGAACGCATGGGCAAGCACCGCGTAATTGCCGAAACCGGCGCCGGACAGCACGGCGTAGCCACCGCCACGGTCTGCGCGTTATTCGGCTTCGAGTGCGTCGTCTACATGGGCACCGAGGATATGCGGCGGCAGGAGTTGAACGTCTTTCGCATGCGCCTGCTGGGCGCGGAGGTACGCGGCGTCAACTCCGGCTCGCGCACGCTCAAAGACGCCATCAACGAAGCCATGCGTGACTGGGTCACGAATGTCCGCACGACGCACTACCTCCTCGGGAGTGTATTGGGAGCGCATCCGTACCCGACCATGGTGCGCGATTTCCACCGTGTGATCGGGCGGGAAGCCCGCGCGCAGGTTCTCAAGGCAGAAGGCAAGCTGCCTAAGGCGATCATTGCGTGCGTGGGTGGAGGGTCAAATTCGATCGGCATTTTTTACGACTTCATCAAGGATAAGAAAGTGCAATTGATCGGGGTCGAAGCCGGTGGGCGTGGCGAAGCACTCGGCGAACACGCGGCGCGTTTTCGCGGAGGCGCGCCCGGCGTGCTGCAAGGGACATACTCGTATGTCCTACAGGACAAGGCGGGGCAAATCGCGACCACACACTCGGTTTCCGCGGGGTTGGACTATCCGTCGATCGGGCCCGAGCACGCGGAGCTTCACGACCTAGGCCGCGCCGAATACGTACCGGCTTCGGATGTCGAAGCGCTGCGCGCAACTACGATGCTGGCGCGCACGGAGGGAATCATTCCAGCTCTCGAATCAGCGCACGCCGTCGCCGAAGTGATCAAGCGTGCGCCCACGATGAAGAAATCGGATGTCGTGATCGTGAATATTTCCGGGCGGGGAGATAAGGATGTTGGGATTCTAAGGGAGAATCTGAAGCTGGATTAGCTAAGGCTGATTACTGACTACCGACTACTGACTACTGGTCTTCATGCCCTTTCACTTTGACAAGAAGCCGTCTCTCGTTGCCTACGTCACTTGCGGCGACCCC
>Ga0335071_10008703_pt1 | contig 10409 bp, 8 predicted proteins | sample Lox_Sample_15_FD_206724 | JGI IMG/M metagenome (GOLD analysis project Ga0335071, IMG submission 206724) | Soil microbial communities from Loxahatchee National Wildlife Refuge, Florida, United States - Lox_Sample_1.5 | ecosystem: Environmental > Terrestrial > Soil > Wetlands | place: USA: Florida...
TGCAGCGGCTGCGTGTCACTGGGCTCACACGCTGGTGGTGGTCAGAGCCGTTCGACGACCCAGTCGATGCACACGGTGAGGGCGCTGACGTCGTCGGGCTCCACGGCCGGGAACATCGCGACGCGCAATGATACCAAGGATTGGTATCTTAGCCGCGGCGTCAGATGCGGAAACTCCCCCGAAAACAGGCCAGGTGTCCCGAGACAGTGTTTACACTGTCGTGTCTCGGGACGTCGTTGACAGCCTGCCAGAATTTGAAACCCTGCGACCACTTGACCCCCAGTAAGTAGCGGTAACGCGTTTCCGCAGGTCAGCCGCAGTCTGTCGGCTTGCAGTGGCCGCGCATAACGTGCACAGACGCGCAGGTCGTTCGCCAAGACGCATGGCGTGTGGTACCAAACTGGTCCCCAATGCGACCACCAACGGAGTGGTCTATGCAGATCGCAGAGCGCTGCCTCCCTCGCTGATTGGCAGGTCGTGCTCAGTCGCTGGCCAACAAAGACGCCTTGAGAATTAGTCGATCTGGGACATTGGGGCAAGCACGCGGCAGCCCTATCCTGATGCCGCATGCAACCCGCATCCCATGTAGTACGAAACGTTCAAGCCGGGAGGCCACCTATGTCCATCGCGAATCCAGAAAAGTCAGTCGCCGCGTCGGTGAACTTGGATCCGACGATTCCCGCACCGATGACCAATGTGGCCCAGTACGGTTTTGAGGGCCGCTTTGAGGACTGGGCCGATGACGCCCGCTACTTCGAATACTCCAAGGCCGCCAACCCGATCGGCTCAGGTCACGCGCCGCAGGTCCCGATCAGGCAGTTCGGGCCCGAGATCTACATGGACCATCCCACCGGGGTGATTCCGTTGGACCTGTCCGAGGAGCTGGCCATCAAGACCGGCGAGGCAACCAGCCCGGCGCTGCTGGCAAATTTCGTGCGAATCCGCGCCGGTGAGCAGATCGATACGGCGGTCAACGCGACCTCCCAGCTGTACTACGTCCTCTACGGCCGGGGCTTTGCAGCGGTCAATGGACGGCTGGTTCGGTGGGAGAAAGGCGACTTTTTGACGCTGCCTGCCGCTGCCCGCACTGTGTTCTACGCCGACGCCGAGACCGCCATGTACTGGGTGCATGACGCGCCACTGCTGCGCTACCTGGGGGTGGAGGCACGCGAGCCGAAGTTCCGGGCGACGAAGTACGCCCGCGCCGATGCCGTGGCCAAACTGGAGGACATCGCCTCTCGCCCCGGCGCCAACGAGAAGAGCCGGGTCAGTGTGCTGCTGGCCAACGCCAATCAAGAGCAGACGCTGACGATCACCCATGTGCTGTGGGCGATGTTCGGTGTGCTGCCCGCGCAGCAAGAGCAGCGTCCGCACCGGCATCAGTCGGTGGCGCTGGACCTGATCCTCGACGCGCCACCCAGCGGGTGTTACACCTTGCTGGGCACCCGCCTCGACGAGCGCGGCGAGATCGTCGACCCGATCCGGGTGGACTGGCAGGCCGGCGGCGCCTTCACCACCCCGCCGGGCATGTGGCACGCGCACTTCAATGAGACCAATGAGCCCGCGCACCTCATCCCGGTCCAAGACGCGGGGCTGCAAACCTATCTGCGCAGTCTCGACATAAAATTCACCCAACGCCGCGACCTCGTTGCCGGGTGACTTCGCTGGTAGGACGGCGGCGCCGTTCACCAATTGCACTGCGCCGCCTCCTATTAAACGATGACGCGAAAACCCGCTTCGGCGACAGCCAACGCGCGAACGCGAGCACAGGCCAAACGAATAACCGCGCACGTGCGCGGCAAGTAACCCTGACTCGGACTTTCGGGTTGCCGCCACCCTGACGGAAGGCAATGATGTAATGACCACTCCAAGTCTTCCCCTCTCATTCATCGGCGAGGTGTCGCATCCACTAGGCGAGGTGTGACGATGGTGGATTTTCGCATCGAAACGGACAGTCTGGGGCAGGTCAGCGTTCCCGCGGACAAACTGTGGGGCGCCCAAACGCAGCGTTCGCTCGAACATTTCAGCATCGGCAAGGATCTGATTCCGCGGGAGATGATCCATTCGTATGCGGTCGTGAAGAAGGCCGCCGCCGCGGTCAACCATGCCGAGAAGCGGCTCTCGGATGACGCTTTCGAGCTGATCGTGCAGGCCTGCGACGAGATTCTCGCCGGTCAGCATCACGACATGTTCCCGCTGCACGTGTGGATGACCGGAAGCGGCACGCAATTCAACATGAACGTCAACGAGGTGATCTCGAATCGGTGCTGCCAGCTTGCCGGCACCCCGTTGGGCAGCAAGACCCGGGTCCATCCCAACGATCACGTAAATATGAGTCAGTCCTCGAATGACTCGTTCCCGTCGGCGATGTACATCGCGGCGGCGCTCGGGGTGAAGCAACGGCTGATCCCCGCGGTGCGGATGCTGCACGACGCGATCGCCACCAAGGCCAAGCAGTGGGACGCCATCATCAAGGTCGGCCGCACCCACATGCAGGACGCGACGCCATTGACGCTCGGCCAGGAATGGTCAGGCTATGCGGGAATGATCGCCGATGACCTCGAGGGCATCGAGGCTGCGCTTGGCGGGGTTTATCGCCTGGCGCTGGGGGGCACCGCGGTGGGCACCGGACTCAACACCGAAAGCGGCTTCGCCAAAGCGGTCGCAGCTGAGATCGCCAGACTGACGGCACTGCCCTTTGTCACCGCGCCGAACAAGTTCGCCGTGCAGGGCGCCCACGACGCGCTGGTGCACCTTTCGGGCACACTGCGCACCCTGGCCGTGTCGTTGTACAAAATCGCCAACGACATTCGTCTCATGTCCTGTGGGCCCCGCGCCGGCTTCGCGGAGCTGATGATCTCGTCGAATGAGCCAGGCTCGTCGATCATGCCCGGAAAGGTCAATCCCACCCAGGCCGAAGCGCTGACCATGATCGCGGCACAGGTGATGGCCAATGACGTCGCAGTGGGCTTTGGCGGTGCCGGCGGCTATTTGGAGATGAACGTCTACAAGCCGCTGATGATCTACAACGTCACGCATTCCCTCACGATCCTCACCGACGGCTGCCTCAATTTTCGCAAGTACCTCGTCGACGGCACGGAACCCAACACGAAGAAAATCGCCGAATATGTCGAGCGGTCGTTGATGCTCGTCACCGCACTGTCGCCGGTCATCGGCTACGACAAGGCCTCCGCGATCGCGCATTATGCGCTCGACAACGACCTCACCCTGAAAGCCTCGGCGGTCAAACTCGGCTATGTAACCGAGGCCGAGTTCGACCGCGTGGTCGATCCGGCGAACATGGTGGGCCCCTATGTGGCGAGTACATAACCGGCCTGGCGCCGGAGTTCAACTGTTTCACGGAAGGGAAGCGTCATGAGCGTCATCAACCAACCGAGAACCAGCAAGCGGGGCGTCGAGCTTCTGCACGACCCGGCACTTAATAAGTCCACCGCCTTCACCGAGGCCGAGCGTCAAGCACTGGGCTTGGTGGGACTGGTTCCCGATACCACGGAGTCAGAAGACCTCCAGCTCCGTCGTGTCATGGAGCAGCTCGGGGACAAGCCCACCGATCTGGAGCGCTACATCTACTTGGCCAACCTGCTCGACCATGACGAGACGTTGTTCTATCGCACGATCATGTCCGATCCGGCACGGTTTTTGCCGATCGTTTACGACCCCACCATCGGCGAGGCCTGCCTTAAGTTCGGTCACATCTACCGCGGTCCGCGGGGCATGTACTTGTCGATCACCAGACGCGGGCACGTCAAAGAGGTGCTGCGCAACTGGCCGGTGCAAGACGTGCGCGTCATCTGTGTCAGCGACGGCGGGCGCATCCTCGGCCTCGGCGACCTCGGCGCCAACGGCATGGGAATCCCCATCGGCAAACTCCAGCTCTACACCGCCTGCGCCGGGGTTCCGCCCAAGCCACTGCTGCCCATGCTCCTCGACGCCGGGACCAACAACGAGCAATACCTGCATGACCCGCTGTACCTGGGTCTGCGCCAAACCCGGCCCGCCACAACGGAACTCTATTCGTTCGTCGACGAGTTCGTCGAGGCAGTGCAGCAAGTGTTCCCGAAGTGTTGCATCCACTTCGAGGACTGGACCGGCGTGGACGCGGTCCATCTCCTGAAACGTTATCGCGATAAGTATTGCGTCTATAACGACGACGTGCAGGGCACTGCGGGCATCGTGCTCGCGGGCATGCTCAACGCCGCCCGCATCAAGGGCAGCGAGCTCAAGGATGAAAAGTACCTCTTTCTTGGCGCCGGCTCGGCAGGGATCGGGCTTGCCGACCTTCTTTGCTCTGCGCTGGTCCAACAGGGGATGAGCCTCAAGGACGCTCAGGCGCGGGTCTACATGTTCGACGTCAACGGTCTGCTGCAGTCAAACCGGACCGACCTCGTCGACTTCCAAAAGCCTTATGCGCATCCGCATTCCGGCACCCGAGATTTTGTCGAGGCGATCAAGAGCATCAAGCCGACGACGATCATCGGCGTGAGCACCGTGGGCGGCGCGTTCAACAAGCAGGTCGTCGAGGCGATGAGTGAGATCAACGACAGACCGGTGATCCTTGCACTGTCCAATCCGACCGAACATGCTGAATGCACCCCCGAACAGGCCTATTCGTGGTCGAAGGGCAAGGCGATCTACGCCGCCGGCGTGCAGTTCCCGCCCGTGCACCTCAACGGGCAGACCTTCCTGCCGGGTCAGGCCAACAACTTCTACATCTTCCCCGCGATCGGCATGGCCATCTACGCGACCCAGGCCAAACGGGTCACCGACGACATGTTCATCGAGGCTGCCCAAGCCGTCGCCGACCAGGTGCCGAACAGCCTGCTGAACCAGGGGCTGCTTTACCCGCTGCAGTCCAACATCCTCGAAACCGAGATCAATACCGCCGCGCGCGTCGCCAAGCTGGTGTTCGACCACGGCCTTGCCCGCGTTGACCGGCCCGCCGACATGGAGGCGTTTATTCGCAGCCATGTTTACCAGCCGGAATACCAGAAACCGGCCTGATGGAGACGGAAGGACACCCCCGTGACAGACATCGGCCACGACAACACTCCCGCGCTTGCGGTTCGCCGCTGGCTTCATGAGGCGATGGCTCACCGCCATCGCGACGAGGTCTTTCAGACCTCGACGATGGGCGCTTTGCTCGCCGGTGTATACGACGGCAATGTCACCATCCGGGAACTGTTGCGACACGGCGACTTCGGCCTGGGGACGTTCAACGCTCTGGACGGCGAGATGCTCGTGCTCGACGGGATATGTCATCAGCTGCGCAGTGACGGCAGCGCCACGATCGCCGACGCCGAGGAACTGTCCCCGTTTGCAATGTTGACGTGGTTTCAGCCCGACGACACGATTGCAGTGTCCGCGCCGACTGACGGAGCGACTCTCCAATCGATGATCGACGAGGCTGTGCACAGCACCAATCTCATTGCAGCGGTTCGGGTCACCGGTGAGTTCAGTGAGGTGCACACCCGCACCGTCACCGCTCAACACAAGCCCTACAAGCCGTTCACTGAGGCCACCAAAGACCAGCGCGAGATCCGGTTCACCGATGTGTCGGGGACGCTGGCCGGTTTCAGTGCGCCCGCCTACGAGCAGGGCATAGCGGTGGCCGGGTATCACATGCACTTCATCGACAAGGATCGGCGCCAGGGCGGGCACGCACTAAACTATCGGCTCAGCCGCGGCACCGTCGACATCTGCGTGCGCTCTGAATTGCACCTCAGCCTGCAGCGCACCGCGCAGTTCCTCGACGCCGATTTGAACCCCGCGGACGTGGACAGCCAAGTCCGTCAGACGGAGGGCGGTTGACATGACAGCCAACACGGTGCGCTCCGCGCAGCGGGTGGTCGAGACGCTGTCGGCGTTCGGCATCGAGTACATCTTCGGCATCGCCGGCGGAAAGATCGACGCGGTCTTCGACGCGCTGCTCGACGGCGGCCCCAAAGTGGTCGTGTGCCGCCACGAACAGAACGCTGCGTTCATGGCGGCTGCGGTCGGGCGGCTGACCGGCACACCCGGTGTTGCGCTGGTGACGTCCGGGCCAGGCACCACCAATCTGGCCACGGGGCTGGTCACCGCGACCACCGAGCAGGATCCGATGGTCGCGATCTGTGGCGCGGTGGCGCGGGCCGACCGGCTCAAGCGCACCCACCAGACGATGGACGCCGTCGGCGCGTTGAAACCGTTCACCAAGTACACCGGCGAGGTGGATGACCCCGACAATGTCGCCGAAACGATCGCCAATGCGATCCGTGCCGCTACCACCGCGCCGCGCGGTGCCGCCGCGGTGGTGCTTCCCGCCGACGTGGCCGCCTGCCCCACCGCGACCGCCATCACGCGACCGGCGCGGGTGTCGGCCCTAGGCGCCGCACCAGCGGACGACATTGAGCATGCCGCCAGTCTGATTCGCGCGGCGCGCCAACCGGTACTGTTCGCCGGGCTACGCGCCGGTGACCCGGCACCGTGCGCGGCGCTGCGTGCGCTGCTGGCCACCACCGAACTGCCGGTCGTGGAAACATTTCAGGCGGCCGGTCTGGTCTCGCGCGACCTGGAGGATCACTTCGTCGGGCGCGTCGGGCTCTTCCGCAACCAGCCAGGGGACATCCTCATGGCCGCGGCCGACGTCGTGGTGACGGTGGGTTTCGACCCGGTGGAATACGACCCGCGGCTGTGGAACTCCGATCCGGACCGCACGCTGATCCATATCGACGAACTGCCCGCCGACATTGACGAGCACTACCAGCCGACGCTGGAGTTGCGCGGTGATATCGCCGCCACCGTCGCGAAACTCAAGAGCCCGCTAGCCGGGTTGCGTGTGCCCGACATCGCCCGCGCGGCGGCCGTCGAACAGCGCGCGGCGCTGCTGCGCATCGACGAGGAGGCACGTCGTCAGCCCCAGACCAAACTCGGGCTGAATCCCGCGGCGCTGGTCCTCAAGATCCGCGAGCTGGTCGATGACGACGCCACTATCGCCTGCGACATCGGGTCGAACTACATCTACATGGCCCGCCACTTCCGCGTGTACGAGCCGCGGCGGCTGCTGTTCTCCGACGGTCAGCAGACACTCGGTGTTGGTTTGCCGTGGGCCATGGCGGCGGCGATGGTGCGCCCCGGCACCCAGGTGGTGTCGGTTTCAGGTGACGGCGGATTCCTTTTCAGCGCACAGGAACTGGAAACTGCGTCGCGGCTGGGCTTGAGTTTCACCCACGTCCTGCTGCGCGACAACGCTTACAACATGGTGGCCTTCCAGGAGGTCATGAAATACGGGCGGGAGTCCGGTGTGCAGCTCGGCGACTATGACATCGCCCATTACGCCGCGGCGTTCGGCGCTACCGGGATTCGCGTGACCAGCATGCACGAATTTGAAAACGCATTCGAAAAATCGCTGACCGACCCCGGAATCACCATCCTCGACGTCCAGGTCGACTACAGCCACACCATCGACCTGTATGCACAGCTTCATGAAGGAGTGCTGAATTGACCAGCCTTCCGCTCTTTTCCGGGCAGATCATCAGGGCCGGCTAGCCATGCGCGTGGGACTGATGGTTCCCTGCTACCTCGACATGTTTTACCCGCAAGTCGGTATCGCGACTTTGGAGCTGCTGGAGAAGCTTGGTGTTCAGGTGGATTATCCGTTCGATCAAACCTGTTGCGGGCAGCCGATGGCCAACAGCGGGGCGCACACCGAGTCCGCCGCCACCGAGGAGCTCTTGGTGCGCAACTTCGCCGATCACGACTACATTGTCGCGCCGTCGGGCAGCTGCGTGCACCACGTCCGCAACAAGTTCACCGCCGCCGAGGACACTCCTCAGCGCCGGCACGTCAGCTCGCACACCTGGGACTTGCCCGAGTTCCTATGCGATGTCCTAAAAGTCGAGGAGTTCCCGTGGGCGCGGTTTCCGCACGAGGTCGCGCTGCATGTTAGCTGCTCGGCGATCCGCGGTTTGTATCAGCAGTCGATGAGTGAGCGGCCCAACGATCCGTGGTTTTCCAAACCGCGAAGCCTGCTGGAGAAGGTCGACGGAATCAGCATCGCCGATTTCGACCGGCACGACGAATGCTGTGGTTTCGGTGGCACTTTCGCGGTCACTGAGGAAGCCGTGTCAGCGGCGATGGGTAACGACAAACTGCAACACATTGGCGCCAGCGGCGCCCGCTACATCGTGTCGGGCGACATGTCGTGCCTCATGCAGTTACAGGGTTGCGCGCATCGCGACCGCGAGGACTTCCACTTCCTGCACCTGGCGCAGGTACTGAACGGAGACGCCGAATGAAATCGGTCGACCAGGCTCGCAATGCCCTTGCCTTCCTGGAGGATGAGGCCCATGAACGTGCCTTCGACACGCTGATCTGGGGGCTGCGCGAGCGCCGCGACGCCGCCGCGCGCGACGTCCCTGAGTGGGAAGAGCTGCGCACCCTGGCCTCGCAGATCAAAGAACACACGTTGTCGAACCTGGGGCAATACCTGGAAATGTTCGAAGTGAGCGCCGCGCGTAACGGCGCAACGATGCACTGGGCGCGCGACGCCCACGAGCACAACCAGATCGTCTACGACATCCTCAACTCGCATGGGGCAAAGCATTTGGTGAAGTCGAAATCGATGCTGACCGAAGAATGCGACCTGCGCCCGTTTCTGCAGCGGCGCGACATCGAGGTCACCGAGACCGATCTCGGCGAGCGCATCCAGCAGCTCGACGACCAGCCGCCCACCCATATCGTCGGCCCGGCTTTTCAAAAGACACCGCAGGATGTAGCCGAGCTGTTTTACCGCGTCTACGGCTCCGACCCGGACAGAGCGGATCCGGTCTATCTCGCGCAAGTCATGCGTGAGCACACCCGGCCGCTGATCCTGTCCGCCGACGCGGGCATGACCGGCGCCAACTTCGCGGTCGCGGCGACGGGCGCGATCGTCACGGTGACCAACGAGGGCAACGCCGATTTGTCAGGCAACGTCCCCAGGTTGCGGATCTGCTCGGTGGGCATCGAGAAAATCATTCCCGGCAATGACGAACTGGCGGTGTTCATCCGGCTGCTGACCCGCAGCGCTACCGGTGAGCGCATCACCCAATACACCTCGCACTTCCGCAAGCCCCGCGCTGGCAGCGAGATGCATATCGTGCTGGTGGACAACGGCCGCTCAGCGAGGCTGGCCGATGAGCGGTTCTGGCCCTCACTGAAATGTATCCGCTGTGGCGCCTGCATGAACACCTGCCCGGTATATCGGCGTAGCGGCGGGCTGAGCTACGGCGGCACCTACATGGGCCCGATTGGCATCATCACGATGCCGGCCGCCGATATCCGCCGCTACCGTGAGCTGCCGTTCGCCTCGACGATCAACGGCAGCTGCTCCAACGTATGCCCGGTGCAGATCGACATCCACGAGCAGATCTATCAATGGCGCGAGGTGATGGACGACCACGGCCAGTTTTCCACCACCAAAAAGGCCGCCATGAAAGTCGCCGGCAAGGTGCTCAGTAATCCCACGGCCTACCGCGCGGCGGCCGAGAGCGGGTTGGCGGCGCTTCGCGTGCTGCCACACTTTGCTCTCTACATGCGGCTCAACGCCTGGGGACGGCACCGCGACGTACCCGCCCCTCCAAACGAAACATTCCACCGGTGGTATGCCCGCACCCGTGGCCGCGCCGAGGGAGACCAGCCATGAGCGCGCGGGACGACATCCTGACCGCGGTCCGTGACGGCGCCCCGGCACCGCAACCGTTGCCGCAGGTTCCCGATTTCGCAAGCGGCACAAGTGATCTCGTCGGCCCCTTCACGGCCGCCCTGGCGCGGCTCGACGGCAAGGTGGTCCTCCGGCCGCCCGCCGGCATCCTGCCCTGGCTGTCGACGACCTTCCCCGATGCGCACCGCATCTGTTCAGCGGTCAACGAAGTACACGGAAACGTCACCCCGGCAGAGTTTTCCGACTGGGCCGCACCCGCCGATATCGACGTGCTGATCATGCGCACACCTTTGGGTATCGCCGAGACCGGGTCGATCCTGCTCACCGAGAACGAAGTCGGCGTCACCACCGCCGCGGTCCTCGCTCAGCATCTGGTCGTGCTTTTGGATCCCGCCGACATCATCGAAAACCTCCACCACGCCTACCGACACCCCGCCTTCCAGGACGCCGCCTACGCGGTGCTGCTCTCGGGGCCCTCCGGCTCCGCCGACATCGGCGGCATCACCGTCCACCCGGCCCAGGGCGTCACCACCCTCACCGTGGTGCTGGCCCCGCGCGACAACGACACCGCAGAGCAGTGATCGAGCATGTCCCGAGTCGCGTGGATTTTCGGTGGCGATCCATAGCGGATTTTAGGCGGCGGTACCGGCAGGTTGGGTGCCGGTGTCGGAGTGGGTGTGCCGACGCAGGGCGGTGACGAGTTGGGGCA
>Ga0335071_10008704_pt1 | contig 10409 bp, 9 predicted proteins | sample Lox_Sample_15_FD_206724 | JGI IMG/M metagenome (GOLD analysis project Ga0335071, IMG submission 206724) | Soil microbial communities from Loxahatchee National Wildlife Refuge, Florida, United States - Lox_Sample_1.5 | ecosystem: Environmental > Terrestrial > Soil > Wetlands | place: USA: Florida...
TCTCGGCGGCGTTCCACATCCATCGCGTCGGCGCGCTCGTGGCGGCGGCGGTCGTCGTCCTCGCGACGGCGGCGCTGCCGGTCGCGTGGGGCGGGCTGCAGGGGACGGGACGGTTCTCGCTCCTCGCGACGGGACAGGTGACCTGGAGCGGACTCCGCTTCGTGCTCGCGTTCGCGCTCGCCGCGGTCGGGCTCGGGGTCGCCGGGGCGATGGCCGGGATCGCCGTCGCGACGCTTGCGATCCTCGTCGCCGTCCTCGTCGCGCAGCGTCCGCTGCTCGCGGCGGCGCGGCACGCCCCGGGGCCGCCGCCGCGCGTCGCGACGCCCTACACCTTCGCCGCGGCCGCATCGCTCTGCGCGTTCGCGGCACTCACGACGCTCGACGTCCCGACCGCGCGGCTCGCGCTCGACGGGAACGCGGCGGGCGCGTACTCCGCCGCGTCGGTCGGGGCGCGCGCACTGCTCATCGTCGCGGTCGGCGCGACGACCGTCCTCTTCCCGCGCGTCGCGACCCTCGGCGACGTCGCACGCGAGCGGCGCCATCTTCGCGCCGGTCTCACCGTCGTCGGCGGGCTCGGCGCGATCGCGGTGCTCGTCGCGGCCGCGATCCCGGGCCTGCTCCTCCGCGTCGTCTTCGGGAGCGGCTACGACGCGGCGAGCGGGTACCTCGCGCTGCTCGTGCTCGCGATGGCGCTGTACGGGCTCGTCTATGTCTACGCGTACCACTTCCTGTCGCTCTCGCGGCTCCGCTTCTGGGCGGTGCTCGCAGCGGCGCTCGCGACGCAGCTCGGGCTGTACGCCGCGTTCCACGCGAGCGGGCGCGACCTCGCGATCGTGCAGGCGTCGGTCGCGGCAGTGCTCGTGCTGCTCTGCGAGCTCTACGAGAGGACGGCGCGATGAGCGTCTCCGTGATCGTGCCGGCGCGCGAGCTGAACGCCTACGGACGGCGGTGCGTCGAGCGGCTGCTCGCGCTCGACCCCGCGCCCGAGGTGATCGTCGTCACCGACCGCGAGGAGGCGGGCCTCGACCCGGGTGTGGTCGGCGTCGCGTGCGCCGGCTCGACCTCGGAGAAGCGGCAGGCCGGATTGGAGCGGGCGCACGGCGACCTCGTCGCCCTGATCGACGACGACGCGTACCCGCATCCGTCGTGGCTCGACGTCGCAGCACGCACGCTCGACGACCCGACGGTCGGCGCCGTGTGCGGGCCGACGCTCACGCCCGGCGACGACGCCGAGCTCGAGCTGCTGAGCGGCCGGGTGTTCGCGTCGCCGCTCGTCGCCGGGCCGCACCGCTGGCGCTACGCGCCGCTCGAGCCGCGTGACGTCGACGACGCGCCGAGCGTGAACCTCGTCGTGCGCCGGGAGGACGCGCTCGCGCTCGGTTTCGCGACGCCGGTGCGCTACGGCGAGGACACGATCTTCTGCGAGCGGCTCCTGCGGCGCGGGCTGCGCATCCGCTACGAGCCGGACGCCGTCGTCTTCCACAGCCGCCGGCCGCTCTGGCGCCGGCACGCGACGCAGGTGTGGCGCTGGTCGCGCCGACGCGGCGCGTTCGCGCGCTCGATCGGCGGCAACTCGCTCCGTCTCTCCTACTTCGCGCCGACGGCGCTCGTCGCCGCCGCCGCGGCATACCCGCTGACGCGCGGCGAGGCGCGGCGCGGCTGGTGGCTCGCCGCCGGCGTGTACGCCGCCGCGTGCGCCGCCGCCGGGGCCGACCCGCGGCCGTCTCGCTGGGCCCGCGTCTCCGGCGGCATCGCGCTCACGCACGCCGTCTACGGTGTCGGCTTCCTCCTCGGCTACGCCGGCGTCCCGCTCCCCGAGCAGCGCGAGGCCGCGCGATGACGACGGTGCACGACCACCCGGGCCTCGTCTCGGTCGTCATCCCGGCGTTCAACGAGGAGGAGAGCGTCCAGAAGTGCCTGCGCGAGACCGTCCAGGCGCTCGACGAGCTCGACTGCCGCTACGAGATCGTCCTCGTCGACGACGGGTCGGACGACGGCACCGTCGAGCTCGCGCGCGAGGCCGCGTGGTGGCTGCCGGAGGTGCGGATCATCGGGCACGAGGTGAACCTGGGAAAGGGCTCGGCGCTGATTCGCGGCGCCCACGCGGCGACCGGCGACCTCGTCCTCTTCGTCGACGCCGACCTCGAGATCCACCCGTCCCAGCTCGACCTTCTCTATGCGCGACTCGTGGAGGACGACGCGGACGTCGTGATCGGGTCGAAGCTCCATCCGGACTCGACCGTCGACTACCCGTCGAGCCGGAGACTTCTCTCGCGCGGCTACTACCTTCTCGTTCGCTCGCTGTTCGGGCTCCCGGTGCGCGACACCCAGACGGGACTGAAGCTCTATCGCGCCGACGTGCTCTCGCGCGTCGTCCCGCGGCTCCTCGTGAAGCGGTTCGCGCACGACCTCGAGGCGCTCGTCGTCGCGCACCGGCTCGGGTACACGATCGTCGAGGCGCCGGTGACGGTGACGCGCGAGCGCGCGTACCCGCGCATCGGCCTCCGCGACGTGCTCGGCGTCGCGCGCGACACGGCGGCGATCTGGTACCGCGCGTACGTCCTCCAGTGGTACGACCGGCCGTCGGCGTCCGCGAAAGACCGGGAAGTGACGACGCGGATCGGCTCGGTGAACCGGCCGTGAAGGTCTCGGCGATCGTCCCGACGCTGGACAACGAGCGGACGCTCGGGCGGATGCTCGACTCGCTCGCGGCGCAGGTCTGGGACGGCGAGGTCGAGACGATCTGCGTCGACGGCGGCTCGCGCGACGGCACGCTGCGCGTCGCGGCGGAGCACGGCGCGCGCGTCGTCGAGAACCCGCTGCGGAACGAGGAGTCGGCGCGCGCGATCGGCGTCGAGGCGGCGACCGGCGAGCTCGTGCTCCTGCTCGACGCGGACAACGTGCTGCCGGCGGACGACTGGCTCCGCCGCCTCGTCGACGCGCTCGCGCTCGCGCCGGACGTCGTCGCCGCGGACTCGCTCTTCCACGAGTGGCGGCGCGGCGACACGCCGGTCGTCCGGCTCTGCGCGCTGATGGGCGGGACGGATCCGCTCGCGGTCGAGCTCGGCTGGGCCGACCGGTGGGCGTGGCATCTCGACCGCTGGACGGGGATGCCGGTCGAGGTGGAGGACGCGGGCGACGCGCTGCTCGTTCGCGTCGACCCGGACCGGCCGCCGCCGCTCGGGTCGAACGGGTTCCTCGTGCGGCGCGACGCGCTGCTCGCGACGCAGTACCGCCCGTTCGTCCACTCCGACGTCGCCGGCGACCTCGCGGCCGCGGGCTACCGGTTCGCGCGCGTGAAGCAGGGGATCGTGCACGACTACGCACCGGATCTCTCGACGTACTTCGCGAAGGCGCGGCGGCGAGCGCGGCGGACGGCGGCGCGCGTTCCCGCGCAGCGGCGCGGCTACCGCCCGACGCGCGCGCGGCTCGTCCCGGCCGTCGCGGCGGCGGCGACGCAGGTGATCCCGCTCGCGCACGCTGCGCACGGATTCCGGCGGCGGCCCGACCCGGCGTGGGCGCTCTATCCGCTCCTGTTCGACCTGACGCTCGCGGCGTACGCGCTCGAGTTCGCCCGCGCACGGAGGGCGCGATGAGCCTCGACGTCGTCCTCGCGGCGAACTCCCTCGGGCTCGGTGGCACCGAGAAGGGCCTCGCGACGCACGCGCTCGCGTTCGACCCGGAGGCGGTGCGCGTCCGCGTCGTCGAGGTGCAGGAGCCGGGCGTGCGCGGCGGCGAGCTGCGCGCGGCCGGGATCGACGTCGCGTGCGCATTCGGCGACGAGCACCGGCTCGCGCGGCTGTTCGACGGCGCCGACGTCGTCCACGTGTTCCGGAGCGGCGGCTGCGAGCCGCTCGTTCCCGCGGCGGCGCGCGCCGCGCGCGTGCCGCGGCTCGTCGAGACGAACGTCTTCGGGCAGATCGACGGCTCGGCCGACGAGCGCGCGTTCGACATGCACCTCTTCGTGAGCCGGTTCTGCGCGATGCGCTACCGGCGTCGGCTCGGGCTCGAGGGCCCGTCGTTCCACGACCGGCATCGCGTGTCGACGTGGCCGCTCGACCTCGAGCGTGCGCTGCCGGCGCGGGAGGAGGCGCGCGCCGCGCTCGGGCTCGACCCCGCGCGTCCCGTCGTCGTCCGCGTCGGCCGTCCGGACGAGCGGAAGTGGCGCGACCTGCTCGCCGAGATGGTGCCGCCGCTCCTCGCGGCCGCACCGGAGACGCAGGTCGTGCTCGTCGGCCCGCCACCGCGCGCGGTGCGCCGGCTCGCGGAGCTCGGCGTCCTCGACCGCGTGCGGCTCGTCCCCGCGTCGCCCGACGCCGAGCTCGTCCTCACCGCGCACGCGGCCGCGGACGTCGTCGTCAGCGCGGCGTCGATCGGCGAGTCGTGCAGCGTCGCGATCGCGGAGGCGATGGCCGCCGCGCGCCCCGTCGTCACGTCGTCGACGCCGTGGGTCGACAACGCGCAGATCGAGCAGGTCGACGAGGGCGTCACCGGACACATCGCCGACCACCCCGTCCCGTTCGCCGAGGCGGTCGCGTCGCTCCTCGCCGACGCGGCGCGCGCGGCGTCATTCGGCGCCGCCGCACGCGCGAAGGCCGAGGCGCAGCACGACGCGCCCACCCTCACGCGGCAACTCGAACGGCTCTACGCCGGCTCGACGGACGGCTGGTCGCCGTCGCCGGACGAGGTCGATGCCTTCGACACGGAGTACGCGCGCCGGCTCGGCCGCAGCTTCCGCCCGCTCACCGCCGACGAGGCCGCGGATGCGCGCCGCGCACGGCGCACCGAGCGGCTGCGCTGGATCGTCGGCGCCGCGCGCCGCATCGACCCGGCGACCGTGCGGCTCGCCGCGTCCTCTCTTACGGCGAGGGCTCGCCCGTGAGCGCCCAGCCCTGCGGCGCGGGCCCCGCGGTCGAGTGGAGCACCGACCGGTTGCCGCCGAGCGCGACCGCCCGGTCGAGCGCGAGCCGCGCCGCGCGGACGATCTCGTCGCCCGTCGTCCCGTCGTCCGGGAACGACGCGATCCCGATCGACACGGAGAGATCCATGAGCTCGCCCGGAGCGAACTCGATCCGCTCCGCGCCGATCGCGAGCCGCACGCGCTCCGCCGCGACGCGCGCGTCGAGCGGCGCCGCCTGCGGGAGGATCACCTGGTGGCCGGCACGCCCGTCGCGCATCGGCACGTCGGTCGCGCGGAGCGAGCGCGACAGGAGCTCGGAGATCCGCGCGAGGACGGTGCGGAGGCCGTCGTCGCCGTACCGCACCTCGACGTCGTCCGCGTCGTCGGCGCGCAGCACGAGCAGCGAGAGGTGCTGGTTGTGACGCCGCGCGCGCTCCAGCTCGAACTCGAGCGGCGGCAGCCCGCGGGCGCCGAGCCCGCCGTCGGCGGCGTCGCGCGCCTCGAGCGCCGCGCGCGCGTCGAGCAGCCCGACGCGGCGTTCCTCGCTCGTCAGCCGGATGTGCACCGCGGCGAGCACGGCGAGCCCGATCGCGGCAGAGAAGACCGCCTGCTGCCAGTAGTGGCCGCCGTCGAGCCGGCCGTAGTGCCACTCGAGCACGACGAAGGCCGCGATGCCCGCGATCGCGACCGGCAGCCCGGCGCGGCGGCTCGCGAGGTAGCCGACCGCGACGAACGCGAGCGCGACGACGAGCTCGACCGCGCGACCGGCGCCGCCCGCGACGAGGAATCCCGCACCGAGCACGGCGACGAGGACGAGCAGCGCGACGAACGCATCGCCGAGCGAGCCCGGGCGCGGCAGCAGCGCCGCCTGCTCGCTCGTCGCGAGGCGATCGGGCTCCGCGTGCGGTGTGGGCTCAGGAATCGGATCGCTCATTGCGTAGTTCACCCCGAGGGCACGGGCCGAGGTCGAGATCAAAGCTTGACGCACGAGGAGGAACACGTCCACCGATGACCGACGAGTCGCAGTACTACAAGCCCGGCTTCCGCCTCCGGCCTCTCGGCTACTCGCGCCGCGACGTCGAGGTTGCGTTCGCGGAGGGCCGGATGGCGCTGCACCAGCTGCGCGAGCAGTCGCGCGAGCAGCGCGAGTGGATCGAGAAGCTCGACGCCGAGCTCGAGCGCTCGCGCGGCGAGCTCGAGGCGACGCGCGCACGCGAGCACGAGATCCAGCGTCTGACGATCGCCGCCGAGCAGCAGGCGGCGGAGATCGAGGAGGCGGCGCGTGATCGCGCGCGCGCGATCACGGCGGCCGCCGAAGAGCGCGCGACGTCGATGCGGACCGAGTCCGCACTCCGCGCCGAGGAGGTCAGCCGCCAGATCGACGAGCTCCTGCGCGTGCGCGAGCAGCTCGTGCGCGCGGCGCGCGGCGCTGCGCAGCGGCTCGACGAGGCGGTGACCGGGATCGAGCGCGGCGACTATCCGCTCCCGGCCGACCCGCCGCGGGCGCCGCTCGAGGACATCGCCGACGGCGAGCGCGGCGACGGCGACGGGCGGCTCTTCGATCCCGTCGTCGAGGTCGACGCCGGGCCGTTCGGCGACTTCGCCGAGCTGTCGACGTTCGAGCGCGCGCTCGGCCGCATGCCGAAGGTGCAGGACGTCTACATCCGGCGGTTCGCCGACGAGCGCGCGACGATCGAGCTCACGCTCGTCGAGGCCGCGCCCGTCGTCGACCTCCTCCACGACGTGCTGCCGAACGAGTTCGACGTCGTCGCGGCGACGGCGGGGACGCTGAAGATCACCGTCGCGCAACCGGTGCGGTAGGACGGCCATGGGCATCGTCCGCCGCTACCGTCCCGTTGCGCTCACGCTCGCGATCCTCCTCGCGCTCGCGGTGTTCCTCGCGTTCTTCTTCGTGTTCGTCCTCGTCCCGGTCCTCGCGATCGGGCTGTTCTACATCCTGTACGTCGTCGCCGAGGAGCTGCGCGACGGACGGCGGCACCACGCCCGCGACGCGGAGGCGAGGCACGCACTGCTCGCGCGGAGACGGTGACGGAGCGGCTGCCGGCCGAGCTGGTCGCGCTGCAGCGCGAGCTCGAGGGCGAGGCGCTGCGCGCGGCGCTCGCGGAGCGCGCGCGCCCGGGCGAGCGTCCGGAGGAGGCGCTGTTCGATCTCGGGCTGCTGTCCTCCCGCGACTTCGCGCTCGAGCTCGCGGCGAGAAGCGGCCTGCCGTTCCTCGGGCTGCGCGGGTTCCTCGTCGACGAGCGTCTCCTGCTCTATGTGCCGTACGTGCTCGCGCTCGCCGAGCGCGTCTGCCCGATCGTCATGATCGGCGACTCGCTGAAGGTCGCGACGGCGTATCTCGAGCCGGACCTCGACTCCGTGCGCACCCGCTTCCCGCGGCTCGACATCGAGCTCGTGGTGGCGCCGCGCGACGAGATCCTCGAGGCGCTTCGCGACGCCGCGACCGCGGTGCGATGAGCGCATTCTTCGAGCGCGCGGCAGCGCACGCCGGCCTGCCGTTCGTGGAGCTCGACGACGTCGACGCGGAGGCCGCGCACGAGCTGAGCCCGTGGGCGGCGCGCACGCTCGGCGCACTCCCGCTCCGGCTCGAGGGCAGAGAGCTCGTCGTCGCGTTCGTCGATCCGACGGACGACGTGCTCGCGACGACGCGCTCGCTCGTTCGCCGCCCGGTGCGGGCGATGCTCGCCGCGCCCGACGCGATGGCGCGCGCACACGCGCGCGTGTACGGCCCGCAACTCGCCCCCGAGCCCGCCGAGCCCGCGCCGCCGCGCGAGCGCGCGAACCTCCGCGACGTCGCGCGGCGCGCCGCGCTTCCGTTCGTCGAGCTCGACCGCGTCGACGTCGACGCGGCGCGGGAGCTCCCGGCGCGCCTCTCGCGGCAGCTCGGTGTGATCGCGCTCGAGCGACGCGGCGAGACGCTGCGCGTCGCGACGAGCGACGCGTTCAACGGCGTGACGCTCCGCGTCCTCCGCATCGTCGCCGGCGACGTCGAGCTCGTCGTCGCGGAGCCGGAGCGGATCGACGCCGCGCTCGACCGCGCGTTCGGCACGGCCCCCGACGCGCTCCCCGCGGAGCTCGCGCCGGACGAGCACACGCAGCTCCTCCTCGGCGAGCTGCTCGTCGCGACGGGGCTCGTCACGCGGAACGAGCTCGTCTCCGCGCTGCGCGTGCAGGAGCGCACCGGCGACCGGCTCGGCACGATCCTCGTCTTCGCCGGCGCGCTCTCGGAGCAGGAGCTCGCGGGCGCGCTCGCCGACCAGCTCAGCGCGCCGCTGCTCGACGTCGGCCGCTACACGCCGGACCCGTCGGCGCTCGCGCTCGTCCCCGAGCACATCGCGCGGCGCCACCGCTTCGTGCCGCTCGCGGTCTCGGGCCACACGCTCTACGTCGCGACGACCGCCGCGCTCGGCACGGAGGCGCTGCGCGACCTCCGCCGCTCGACCGACCTCCCGGTGCGGATCGTCGTCACGCCTCAGCGCCAGCTCGACCGCCTGCTGCAGCGCACGTACTCCGGCCGCTACGTCCGGATCGCGACCGCCGACCTCCTGAACCGCCTCCCGGACGAGTCGGCGTACCGCGTCCTCTCGTTCGCGCAGAAGGCCGTGTTCGCGCTGATCGCGGTGCTGGTCGCCCTTGCCCTCGTGACCGATCCGGTCACCACCCTGATCGTCCTGAACGTCGCCTCGATCCTCTTCTACACGTCGTTCTCGCTCTACAAGTTCAAGCTGATCTACGACGCGCTCGGCCACTCGCTCGAGCTGCCGGTGACGCCGGCCGACCTCGCCGCGCTCGACGAGACGACGCTGCCCGTCTTCACGATCCTCGTCCCGCTCTACCGCGAGGCAGCGGTCGTGCCCCGGCTCACGACGGCGCTGAACCGGCTCGACTACCCGCGGACGCGGCTCGACGTGAAGCTCATCGTCGAGGAGGACGACGAGGAGACGATCGAGGCGCTGCGCGAGGAGGAGCTGCCGCCCCACTTCAAGCTCGTCGTCGTCCCCGACGCGTCGCCGAAGACGAAGCCGAAGGCGTGCAACTACGGGTTGATCCAGGCGGAGGGCAAATACGTCGTGATCTACGACGCGGAGGACCGCCCCGAGCCCGACCAGCTGAAGAAGGTCGTCGTCGCGTACGCGAAGGCGGAGGATCGCATCGTCTGCATCCAGTGCAAGCTCAACTACTACAACCGCGGCCAGAACATCCTCACACGCTGGTTCACGACCGAGTACTCGAACTGGTTCGACCTCCTCATGCCGGGCCTCGACGCGGCCGACGCGCCGATCCCGCTCGGCGGCACGTCGAACCACTTCGTGCGCGAGAAGCTGATCGAGATCGGCGCGTGGGACCCGTTCAACGTCACCGAGGACGCCGACCTCGGGATCCGCCTGCACAAGGCCGGCTACAAGACCGCGATCATCGACTCGACGACGTTCGAGGAGGCGAACTCCGAGCTCTACAACTGGATCCGTCAGCGGTCGCGCTGGGTGAAGGGCTACATCCAGACGTGGCTCGTGCAGATGCGCCATCCGGTCGGGCTCTGGCGGAAGCTCGGCTGGCGCTCCTTCTTCTCGTTCCAGTTCATCGTCGCCGGGACGTTCTTCGCGTTCCTGCTGAACCCGTTCTACTGGCTGCTCACGACGCTCTGGGTGCTGACCGAGGCGGGCTGGATCCGGCAGCTCTTCCCCGGCATCGTCTACTACTGCGCCGCGTTCGGGCTCTACATCGGGAACTTCACGTTCACGTACATCAACGTCGCCGGCGCAATGCGCCGCGGCTACTACGACCTCGTCAAGTACGCGCTCCTGTCGCCGCTCTACTGGGCGCTGATGTCGATCGGCGCGTGGAAGGGGCTCGCGCAGCTCGTCTTCCGTCCCCACTACTGGGAGAAGACCGAGCACGGACTCGACCTCGTGCCGGGTGAGGAGGCCGGGCCGTGAGCGTCGCCGCGCCCGCACCGGTCGTCTTCGAGAAGCGGCGGCGGAACGCGTGGCGGCTGTCGCGGACGTTCGTCGGCGAGCTCGGGCTCTTCGGCGTCTCGTTCGCGGCGTACTTCGCGCTCGGCTACCGCGTCGTCGTCCGGCAGCACGTGATCCCGTTCGACGGGCTCGCGCGGCTCTCGCACGCGTACTTCGTCTGGTGGAACGCGCCGCCGAAGCTCGCGGCGATCGGGTTCGTGTGGCCGCCGCTCTCGACGCTCGTGTTCCTGCCGGCGGCGGGGATCCGCCCGCTCGCGACGTCGCTCGTCGCGTTGCCGGTGACGACCGCGTTCTTCGCGGCGCTCCTGCTCGTGCTCCTCGACCGCGTGCTCGCGCTCGCGCGGCTCGGTTGGAAGCTGCGGCTGCCGATCGTCGTGCTCTTCGCGGTCAACCCGATGATCGTCTTCTACGCCGTCAACGGGATGAGCGAGATCGTGTACCTCACGTTCCTCGTCGCCGGCGTCTACTTCTTCCTGCGCTGGTTCCTCTCCCGCGAGTCGCGCTTCATCGTG
>Ga0335071_10008705_pt1 | contig 10409 bp, 10 predicted proteins | sample Lox_Sample_15_FD_206724 | JGI IMG/M metagenome (GOLD analysis project Ga0335071, IMG submission 206724) | Soil microbial communities from Loxahatchee National Wildlife Refuge, Florida, United States - Lox_Sample_1.5 | ecosystem: Environmental > Terrestrial > Soil > Wetlands | place: USA...
AGCGTCATATGGGGCATCAGCACTCCGATCTCGAAGATCGGCGTGAACGAGCTGCCGCCGCTGTTCATGCTGGCCGTGCGGTTCTTCATCGTCGCGGCCGCAGCCTTCTTCTATCCGGTCTCCGGCGCGCAGATGAGACAGCTGTTGCGCCTCTCGCTGACCCTCGCCGTGCTGCACTTCCCATGCATGTTCATCGGGCTGCGCTATATCGACGCGTCGGCCGCGGCCGTGCTGACGCAATTGCAGCTGCCGTTTGCCGTACTGCTGGCCGGCTTCGTGTTCGGCGAGCGTTTGAGCGCCCGCGCGCTCGCCGGAATCGCTCTCGCCTTCGTGGGCGTCGTCGTGATCGCCGGCACGCCGAACATCTTCGCGGCCGGCTGGACCGGCCTCGTCCTGATGGTCGCCGCGGCGTTCTTCTGGGCGATCGCGAGCCTGCAGATGAAATCGCTCGGCCGCATCTCGCCGTTTGCCGCAAATGCGTGGCTCGCCGTGTTCGCCGCCCCGGTGCTGCTGATCGAGTCCTGGATATTCGAGCAGTCGCCGCTGTCGTCGCTCTCAGGTCTCACCGTCACCGGCGCCGGCGCCATCCTTTATCTCGTGGTGATGACCACGTTCGTCGGGTACGGCATCTGGTTCAAGCTCGTGCAGGCGCATCCCGTCTCGGTCGTGATGCCGTTCACCCTGACCAATCCGATGTTCGGCATTCTGTCGAGTGCGCTCATGCTCGGCGAGCAGATCACCCTGCAGTTCATGCTGGGTGCGGCACTGACCCTTTGCGGCCTCGCCCTGATCGTCGTGGCGCCGGCGAAGCTCGTGCAGTCGGCGGACGGCTCCGAACGGACGGCCTAGGCGGCCGTCGCAGCACCGGGATAATACCCGTACGACCGCCGGAACATTTCGTTGGTATGCTCCTGGGACGTGCAGGTCGGAAATTTCCGCGGGAACTCGGCGGTGACGCATCCCGGCATCGGCTCGATCACGGCGTCGGGCCGCGGGCTGTTGAACGCCACGATGGAGTAGCGGTCGCGGCCGCCGCGGTTGTTGAGCACGCGATGCATGTTGGCGTTGTAGATGCCGTTCGACCAGCGGGCCATCAGGTCGCCGAGGTTGATGACGAACGTGCCGGGGACTGGTGTCGCACTCACCCAGTCGCCGCGTGCATTGCGCACCTCGAGACCACCCATGTCGTCCTGGGCCAGGATCGTCAAGGCACCCCAATCGGTGTGCGCGCCGGCGCCGAGCTGGTTGAATGCTGCGCCCTTCGGCTGCGGCGGGTATCTGAGCAGACGCATCGAGCCCGAGTGCATTTCGAAATAAGGGGCGAACCAGTCAGCGGGCAGGTCGAGGGACCGCGCGACCAGACGCAGCAGGTGCGTGCGGAGCGTCGCGAGCACGGCCTGGTGTTCGAGCATGTGCTCCCGGAAGCCGGGCAGCTGCGCCGGCCACTGGTTGTGCCCGTAGTTTCGGAGGCGCTTCAGCGCCCAGGGATGGTCATCCGGAAGGTCGGTGCAGAACTGGAAGCTCTCCTTCAGGTCAGGCGGCGCCTTTTCCGCGGCCGTATCCTGGCTGTCCAGCTGCTGCACGCCGGACTCATAGCCTGAGGTCGCCGGCGAGTTGCGCATATCGAGGGCGAGCTTCGCCTCGCGCGGCAGGTCGAAGAATGCCTTCGACCAGGCAAAGCTCCGGTCGATCAGCGCCTGCGGGACGCCGTGCCCGGAGACGTAGAAGAACCCCATCTCGCGGCAGGCCTTGTGGATCTCGTAGGCCACCGCGTCGAACGCGGCCGGATCGCCGGTGAAGGACGGCGCGAGGTCGATGACGGGAATCTGCTGCGGCGCGACCGGGGGTTGATAGATGAGCATCACCGTCCTCCAAATGTCTTCGTGCCGTCGAGCGGCTACTCGGCCGCGATCGTCAGGTCCACGGCCTGCATCGGGTCGAGTTTGTCGAGCGGCGCGCCTTGCTCCTTCGCCGCCCACTCCCAGGTCGTTTTGACCAGGGCGGGCGAGAACACGCCGAGGCCGTCCCGGGTCGTGTTGGCGTTGAAGATCAGCGGCAGGCTGGCGCGTGCCATACCCTCGGCCGCCTCGGCATCGGTTTGCGGCACGGCGGCCTTGAGGGCGGCGACCGCGCGGGCCGGGTCGTCGCGGGTTGCCGTGATGGCCTTGCGCAAGGCGCGGGTAAAGCGGAAGACCAGGTCGCGCCGGGTGGCCAGCGTCTTGTCTGAAACCGCTATCGAGTTCGAATAGCCCTCGAGCCCGTATTGCGACCACGGGAGAACGACGATCTCCTTGTTGTTCTCCCGCAGGACCTTGCTGACGAGCGGCTCGTTGTTGACGAACTGGATGACCGCGTCCACCTGTCCCGCCGCCAGCATAGGGACGAGGGCGGACGGATCGGCCTTGACCAGCCGCACCTTCTCCGGATCGACGCCGTTGAGGCGTAGCAGGAACGGCCACGGCCCGTTCGATGACGTAAAGGGCGAGGTGGCCACCGACTTGCCGGCGAGATCCTTCAGGCTGCGAATGCCGCTGCCGGTCGTCGTCGTCAGGCCGTCCGGCGCCATGGTGAATACGGGCATGACCGCTTTGACCGGTACATCGCCCTGGATCTTTGCGGTCAGAATGGCATCCAGACCCGCGTCACCGAAATCGGCCGCACCAGTGGCGAGCTTCGTGATCACGTCCGTCGCTCCCTTGCCCGGCAGGATGCGGACGTCGAGGTGCTCGGCCGCGAACAGGCCGGCCTCCTTGGCCAGATAGAAGAAGGCGCGATCGCCGCCTGGGATCCAGCCGAGCTGCATGGTCACGGAATCGTCGGCCATGGCACCGCCCGCCCAGGCAAACGATGCCAGGATCCACAGCCAGTGTAGCCGACGCAAATTCATGCCTTGACCCCAACGCGAACGCGGTCGTCGAGCGACCGATCGCGCTTGGCTCATGCGAACGGCATGCCAACCAACAGGCCGGCCCGCCGGCGGGCGGGAGCTCCGGGCGATTTACCCCTACAGCGCCTTCTTTTTGGCCAGATAGTCGTGCACGACCCGGCCGTACGGCAGGGTCAGGTCGGCGATGAAATGCCGGCCGGTCACGATCTTGCGCACCGGCAGGTCGGCCACCGGCGCGTTGACATGCGGGATGAGGTGCAGCCGTGCGGCACCCGACCACGACCCCTTCACCTTGATGTCCGTCAGGTTATAGGCGACCAGCTGGGCGATGGCGGGCTTGCCGTCGACATCGGGGATCAGCTTCAGATTCACCTGCAGCTTCGACAGCGCCGCGACCGTCTTCTTGGGGTCGCGCGCGAAGACCTCGTGCTTGTAGGCCATCGTGCCCATCGCGACCGTCTGACCGCTGTACACCAGGGTCCCGGTCAGCGTGTCCGACGCGATCTCGAGCTTGGGATGTCCGTACTTTTTCGGGAAGCCCCAGATCTCGCGTCCGGCCACGATCGGCGGGTCGTCATCGAGGTACATCTGGGATGTGAAGTTGCACGGCTCGCCCTTCCAGGTGCACGGGATCACCACGCCGCTTTCGGTGTAGTCGCCGAAGCCGGAGCTGTCCGGCATGCGGATCCATTCGTAGTACACGAGATTCTCGGCCGCCGGCTCGAGCGGCGCCGGCACCGCGTGACGGATGGCGTCGGGATCGCTCTCGTAGATGATGATGAAGTATTCGCGGTTGATGAAGCGGAACGGCCCGTGCGGATAGCTGGGGCTCGCGGCGGGCATGGCGGGCAGGTTCAGGATCTCTTTCTCGTTCATGGTCGATCGTCCCGTGGTTGGAGTCAGAGATATGTGGCGCGGATATCGACCGTCGAATCGACGCCGAGCTTCTCGAAGTTCTGGCGCAGCCACGCCTCGGCCCGCTCGCGGCCGATGTCGCGCAGGTGGGTCAGGAAGTCCCAGTCGGTGTTGAGCTTGCTGGCCACACCCAGATCCTTCATCAGGGCCTCGGCCTCGACCGCGTGAATCAGGATGCGCCGCATGTTCTTGGACTTGAGCTCGCCTTCCTCGATCAGCTTGGTGACGAACGCGATCGCCCGCATCTCGCGCATCAGCGAGGAGTTGAAGCTGATCTCGTTCAGGCGATTGAGGATGTCGGTCGCAGTCTGCGGGACGGCGTCGCGCGTGATCGGGTTGATGTGCACGATCATGACATCGGCCGACTGGCAGCCGTAGATCAGCGGAAAGATGGCGGGGTTTCCCATGTAGCCGCCGTCCCAGTAGGGCTCGCCGTCGATCTCGACCGCGCGGAAGAGGAACGGCAGGCAGCCCGACGCGAGCACGGCGGACGGCGTGATCTCGGCGTTCTCGAAGATCTTGACCTTGCCGGTGCGCACGTTGGTCGCGCACAGGAACAGCTTAACGACGTTCCTGGCGCGCAACACCTCGAAATCCACCGACGCCTCGAGCACGTCGCGCAGCGGGTTGAAGTCGAACGGGTTGAACTGATAGGGCGACAGAACCCGCGTCATGAGGTCGAAGAACAGGAACGCAGGGTTGCTGTCCATGGAATGCCGGTTCAGCAGCTTGTCGAACGGTGAGGGGCGCAGCGGGCTCAGCGGTGCCGCGTCGCTGATGCGGCGCCAGAAGGCGGCCAGGGCCGTGCGCGCGCCCTCGCGGCCGCCGACCGTGAGTCCGTACGCGGTGACGGCCGCATTCATGGCGCCGGCGCTCGTGGCGCTGATGCCTTCGAACTCGATGCGCCCGTCTTCGAGCAGCCGGTCGATCACGCCCCACGCGAAGGCACCATGCGCTCCGCCGCCTTGCAGCGCCAGGTTGATGCTTTTGACGCCGGCGCGGCCCTTGGCGGCACCGCGCCCGTCGACGCTTCCCTGGTCGTCCACCGGTGTCCTTCCCTTTTTCCTGGCTTGAGCCCGCTTCAATGGGCTTCCCCGCATCTACGCGTGCGCGAATAGTCTGCAACTATCACGCCACGGTTGCAGAAATATAGCAAAGGGGCTCCGGCGGCGAGCCGCAATCATGCAACGGGCCCGACGCCCGCGCCTGCCGGGTTTTGGGGCTCGCCCCGCCGCTGACCGATTGGTAAACTCCGGCCAAAGTCGGTCATACGTTACGAGGAGGGGCCCATGGCGAAGACAGCGCGCGCCAGCGGAAACGGCAATGGCGGCGGAGCGGTGAAGGGGGCCGAGATCCGCGAGCTCCCCAAGATCACGATCAAGAGCGACACCCGTGACGTGCTGGCGCATGCCGCCAAGGACGCACGGCAGTACAAGGACTACTTCATCGCCGATATCGACGCGCACGTCACCGAGACGGCGTTCTGGTCGGAGATCACCGACCGCATCGACAACGACTACCTCCGCCACGCCGCCAAGGCGTTCAAGGACCGCGGCGGCTCGCCGCCCGGCCTGCTCAACGCCACGCCCGGCATGCTCTACCAGGATCTGTTCGGCCGAATCCCCCACCAGCAGCAGCAGGCCGAAGCAGTGGCCGCAAGCGAAGGCCATCGTCAGGTCGTGCTCACCCGCCGCGCCATGGACAGCATGGGGATCGACACGATGGTGGTGTTCCCGACGCCGATGCTCGTGCTGGGCATGCATCCGCAGGCCGAGGTCGAGGTCGCGCTGGGGACGGCGTTCAATCGCTGGCTCTGCGAGGAGGTGCTGCCCGAGGAGGACCGCCTCAAGGGCCTCATGTACCTGCCGTTCAACGACCCGGCGGCGTCGGTCGACGTGGTTGAGGAATTCGCCGACAAGCCGGGTGTGATCGGCTTCACGGTCGTCTCGACGCGCTACAAGCCCGTACACCACAACGACTACATGCGGCTCTATTCGGCCATCCAGGCGTCGGGGAAGCCGCTCGCCTTCCATTCGGGCTTCCATTGGGGCGATGAGTCGATGAAGCAGACCAACCGCTTCCTGTCGATGCACGCGCTGTCGTTCTGCTACTTCAACATGATCCACATGACGAACTGGATCATCAACGGCATCCCGGAGCGCTTCCCCAAGCTCAAGGTGATCTGGGTCGAGAGCGGGCTCGCCTGGGTTCCGTTCCTCATGCAGCGCCTGGATTCCGAATACATGATGCGCAGCTCCGAGGCTCCGCTGCTGAAGCGCAAGCCGAGCGACTACATGCGCGAGATGTACTACACGAGCCAGCCGCTCGAGACGAGCAACATGAAGCTGACCGAGGCGACCTTCGAGGCGATCAACGCCGAGACCCAGCTCCTGTTCGCCTCCGACTGGCCGCACTGGGACTTCGACCTGCCGAACTCGATCACCCACCTGCCGTTTCTGACCGAGAAGGCAAAGCGCAACATCCTCGGGCTGAACGCGGCGCGGCTGTTCGGCTTCGAGGTGCCGAAGACGAAGCTCGCGAAGGACCCGGGGACGCCGGCGCGCGAAAAGGTGCCCGCCTGATGGCGAAGCGGGGAAAGAGAAATGCGTCGGCCAAAAAACCGGCACGCAGCGTGCGTGCGAAGGACAGCGGGGCCGCGTTTTGCAACGCCGTGGACGCAGCGCTCAAGCGCGGCGAGCTGACGGCGATCTCGGATGACGCGCTGCGCCGCGTGTTGACCGCCGCGGTCAAGATCTACGCCGCCAAAGCCGAAGACGCGGAGACGGAGATCCCGCCGTTCGACAAGCACGACGTGACGGCGACCGAGGCGGTCACTGCGGTGTGCGCGATGATCCGTGCCGTCGATTTGAACCTGTTCGATGTGGCCATGTGGTTCCGCCGGCCGTTGTCCGGCGCGATCGCGGACTTGGAGAGACGAGGATGACGGAGATCGAGGTGGGGAGCCTTGGCGATTTCGCCGATGGCGATTGCCGCGTTCTGGCGGTGGGCGATGTCGAGGTCGGCATCTTCCGCCGCGGCGAGAAGCTGATCGCCTACGAGAACGAGTGCCCGCATTACGGCGGTCCGGTCTGTCAGGGAAAGATGATTCCGCAGACCGAGGAAGCGATCATGCCGGACAAGACCAGCCTCGGCATCCGCTTCTCCAAGACGATGAACATCATCTGTCCGTGGCACGGCTACGAGTTCAGCATCGAGACGGGCCGCCATCCCGGCGATTCCAGCGTCCGCCTCAAGCCCGTCGACGTCACGGTGCGCGACAGCCGGGTGTTCATCCGGGTGCCAGGCTAGGCACTGCGCGTCACGCGACCGGGTGCTGCGGCTGGGCCTCGAGGCCGAGCCAGGCGAGCGCTTCCGCCATGTCCTCGCAGATCATGAGCCTCAGCCCGCGCTCGGCCAGCAGCCGGATGCCGTAGCGGCCGGGGTGCAGGAGCGGCCTTGCGCCGACGATCGCCGTGGGCACGTTGACCGGCTTTCCGTGGAGGATAGCGTTGATGCGCTGCTGCAGCACGAACGCCACGATCTCGAACCGCTCGCGGAGCGACGGATCGCCGGTCACGCCGCGGCAATCGACCAAAAGCTTCGTGCTCTGGTAGTCGTCGACCCCCTGGCGGACGCGGGTCAGTGCCGTCTTCAAGTCGTGAAGGGTGTATTGGCCGTCCAACGTCACATGCAGATGTGTCGGCGTCGCGCGAATGTCGATGTTGATCGTCACGAACTGGCCCTACCCCCGCCCCGGCGAAAGATAGCACGGCAGGCGGCGGCGGACACGAACCGCGAAGCGCGGCTAACCAGCGGCGCTCATTTGATTTCGTATGCCTTCGCCTCCGCGGCGACCCTCGCCGGATCGAACGTTGCCGGCTCCTTGGCCAGGGCCCTTAGCGTTGGGGCGGCAGGCGCGTGCGGAAGAATGTCACCACGGCGCGATTGAACTCGCGGTGGAAGGCGGCCCGGTCGAAGCCCGGCGGGTCGTAGCAGACATCAGGTGCTGCGTGGGCCAACGCGTCGTTGCAGGGTGCCAAAAACGCGAGATGGCTGGCGCCTGGCACGGCGTGGAAGTCTACGGCCGGCAATGCGCTGCGCAGCAGGTCCGCGTCCCATTGCGGCGGCGTGATGGTGTCCTGCTCGCCGCTCCACACCTGGACCGGGATCGTGACACCGGCCAAGCCGCCCGGCGGGAATTCATAGACCTCTGCCGGTGCTGCGACCACCGCCGCCTTGATCCGGCGGTCGCGGGCCGGACCGATCGCGGTGGGCCCGGTGCCGGCGCCGATGCTTTGGACGTAGCGTGGCTGCTGGCATATCCATGTGTCCACGTGCTCGTCGCAGAACTGCCGGGCGCGGGCAAAATCCGCAACCCCACCCGCGGCGATGAGTACGGTGAAGCCGCCCACCGAGTGTCCGAACGCGCCGATGCGCGCCGGATCGATGACCTTGTGCCCGGGCCAGGCGGTCAGCACGTAGTCGATCACGCGGCTGAGGTGGCGTGCCCGGTCGATGAAATTCTGGGGCGTCAACGCCTGGCTTTGGTCGAGAGAGTTGTCGCCGGTGTGGTTGACCGCGGCGACCACGAACCCGGCCGCGGCGAGCGCCATGGCCGTGTCGACGTGCCCCGTGTAGGACCCTCCGGTCCCGTGTGAGATCACGACCAGCGGCAGACGGGTGCCGGCAACCGGGCCGTTCTCCGCGACCTCGAAGCGGAGGAGCCCGAACGCGTGCGGCACCGTCGGTGCCTTGCTCGGGTACCAGATCGCAACGGCGAGCGGCTTATCGCCGGGGTCGGGGGCGGTCGCCTGCTGAAACCCGACGGCGCCTGCGGGACGCGCAAGCGCGATCAGCATCGCAACCACGATCCATGTGACGACGCGCATGGGTCCATTTCCAGTGACTTGGGCCATATCGATCCCTATTTGCCGCCCGGACGCCTGTCGGATGCGGTCAGCGGGACGTTTGCGGCACGGCTGAGAGCCGGGCTAAGGTGCGCCGCCCTTCGCGCGATGTCCAATTCCCGCCTCATCCTGCCGATCCTGGTCCCCGCCGCGTCGCTGGGGCTGCTGGCGTCATCGATCTACGTGCCGTCGATCCCCGACATCGCGCGCGAGCTCGCGGTGCCGGTCGGGCTCGTGCAGCTGACGATGACGGTGTTTCTCGCCTCCTACGGCGTCGCGATGCTGGTCATCGGTCCGCTCTCGGACCGCTTCGGCCGTCGCCGCGTCATGCTCACGGGCATCCTGCTGTGCCTCGTCGCGAGCCTGGTCTGTGCGGCGGCACCCGGAATCGTCACGCTGATCGTCGGCCGCGCGTTCCAGGCGTTCGGCGGCTGTGCGGGCGTGGTGATCGCGCGCGCAATGGTGCGCGACCTGTTCGACCGCGAACAGGTGGCGCGTGCGATGGCGATCGTCGCCTCGGCGGTGACCATCGTGCCGATCGCGGGGCCGGTGCTCGGCGGGTACGTGCATGTGTGGCTGGGCTGGCGCGCCAATTTCGTCATCGTGGCCCTGGGCGGGCTCGCGCTGTTCGCGATTGTGGCGCTGCGCATGCCGGAGACGAACCTCAACCTGCAGAACCAGGCGACCTTGTTCCGCGGCCTGGTGTCGAGCTTCGCGACCTTGCTGCGCGCCCGCCGCTTTCTCGCTTACGCCCTCGTCACCGGCTGCGGCGGTGCCGCCTATTACGCCTTCGCCGCTGCAGCACCCGTGGTCTTCATCGAGCGGTTCCATGTCTCGCCCGACGTCTATGGCATCTATGCCGCCTCCGCATCGGGCGGCTTCATGTTCGGCAGCGTCGCGTCCAGCCGATTCTCGGTGCGCCTGGGGGCGGACTGGTTCATCCGGCTCGGCGGCTGGGTCCAGATCGGCGCAGGGGCGGCGATGATCGGGCTTGCCGCGGCCGGCTACGCGACCCCGTGGGCCGTGGTGCCGCCCATCTTCCTCATGGGGGTCGCGAACGGTCTCTACATGCCGAACGCGTTCGCAGGGGGTGTCTCCATCCAGCCACATCTCGCCGGGGCTGCGGCAGGGCTTGCCGGGTTCGTGCAGATGTTCGGCGCCGGCCTTGCAACCGCGGTCATGGCCTCGTCGGCGCTCGAGACGGCGATCCCGATGGGGCTGGTGATCGCCGGCGCTGGACTTCTGATCACCGTCGCCTTCCGCATCCTGCTGCGGGGCTAGGCCTTCTTCACCATCGGCACGAAGGCGACCGGAAGGACGACGCGCGAGCGGGTCTCGCCCGCCGCCGTCTTCTCGATCAACGTAAGCTTCTGCTCGCCGCCCGGCGGTCCGACCGGGACCACCATTCGGCCGCCGGGCTTGAGCTGTTGTACCAGCGCCCCGGGGATCTGGGCCGCGGCCGCGGTCACGATGATGGCATCGAACGGCGCCTTCTCAGGCCAGCCGGCATGGCCGTCGCCGCTCTTGACCTCGACATTCGCGTAGCCGAGACGCTGCAGGGTCCTCGCAGCCCGTGCGGCGAGCTCGGGAACGACCTCGATGCTGTAGACCTGCCGCGCCAGCTTGGCGAGCACCGCCGCCTGGTAGCCGGAGCCGGTGCCGATCTCGAGCACCGCGTCCTCCGGGGCCAGCTCGAGCAG
>Ga0335071_10008706_pt1 | contig 10409 bp, 10 predicted proteins | sample Lox_Sample_15_FD_206724 | JGI IMG/M metagenome (GOLD analysis project Ga0335071, IMG submission 206724) | Soil microbial communities from Loxahatchee National Wildlife Refuge, Florida, United States - Lox_Sample_1.5 | ecosystem: Environmental > Terrestrial > Soil > Wetlands | place: USA...
CGATCAGCTGGTCAAAGGACTGGTCTTCCTTCTCGAAAAGGGCAAGGTCGAGATCGTCAAGGGGTCGGCCAGGCTGCGGGGGGACAAGACGGTCACCGTGCGGACCGCGGACGGGGAGAGGCAGCTTAAGGCGGATAGGGTCATCGTCGCGACCGGCAGCCGGGCGGCCGGCCTGCCCTTCCTCAACGTCGACGGCCGCACGGTCATCACCAGCACCGAGGCTCTCGCGCTTGCGGAGATCCCGAAGACCCTGTTGGTCATCGGGGCTGGGGCGATCGGGCTCGAGATGGGCACGATCTACAAACGCCTCGGGGCCGACGTCGTCGTCCTCGAGATCCTGCCCCAGATCCTGCCCGGATCGGACAAGGAAGCCGTCAGCCGGCTCGAGCGGGCGCTCAAGAAGCAGGGCCTGAAGCTGTTCACGGAAATGAAGATCGAATCGGCCGAGGTGGCCGGGGACCAGGTCGCGCTGCGGGGCGTCGGGGTCAAGACCAACGCGCCCTTTGAGTTCAAGGCCGAGAAGGTCCTGCTCTCGGCCGGCCGGAAGCCGAACACCGAGGCGCTCTTTGACGGGGAGCCGTTCCTGGACATGGACCGGGGCTTCATCAAGGTGAACGCGGCGCTCGAGACGAACGTCCCCGGCATCTACGCCATCGGTGACGTCATCGGCGGCAAGCTCCTGGCCCACAAGGCCTTTCATGAGGCCGTCGTGGCGGTCGAGAACGCGTCCGGCCTGATCCGGACGGCCGACACGCGCGCCCTCCCGGCGTCCGTCTATACCGAGCCGGAGTTCGCCACCGTTGGCCTGACCCAGGAAGAAGCCGTTGCCGCGGGGATCAAGGTCAAATCCGGCGTCTTCCCTCTTCAGGCCAGCGGCCGGGCCATGACCATGGGGGCCACCGACGGGCTGGTCAAAGTGCTCGCCGACGAGACCGATAAGGTCATCGGCGCCCATGTCGTGGCCCCGGGCGCTTCAGACCTGATGCCGGTGCTGACCATGGCCGTGGCCAAGGGGATGACCCTCCAGGAGCTCGACAGCATCATCTACATCCACCCCACGCTTTCGGAGATGATCGGCGAAGCGGCGCTCAAGGCCAACAATAAGGCCCTCCATATCCTGAACTCCTGAGTCGGCCGGCCGTCCGACCTGAACGTCCGTCGTTCGAGGACATCTCCGAATCGAAGGCCTGCCCAGGCCGTTGGCGTTTGAAAATTGCCGCACGATTGGCTACAATCGCACAGGCCTCGGGATACTATGCTTGAACTCGCGATCGCTTTCCTCGTTTTCGGGCTCCTCTCGGGCATCATGATCCTGGTCAACTTCGTTCTGGGCCCGCGACGCCCGAACCCGGCCCGGGAGAAGCCGTTCGAATGCGGCAGCCCGCCGCTCCAGCCGGGCATCGGGCCCGTGAACATCCCGTTCTTCCTGGTCGCCCTGCTCTTCCTCCTGCTCGATGTCGAGGTCGTCTTCTTCTATCCGCTGGCCCTGGCCTTCCGCGGGCAGGGCCTCGGCGGCCTGGCCGCCCTGGTCGGGTTCGTCGCCCCGCTGGCCCTCGGATTCGCATACGCCTGGAAGAAGGGGATCTTCCGCTGGTCATGAGCGGCTTCGATTTCCTCGCCACGCGATTTGAGACGGCCCTCGGCTGGGGCCGGAAATTCTCACTGTTCCACTATCCCTTCATCACCGCCTGCTGCGGCATGGAGTACATGTCGACGGCCTGCGCGCACTTCGACATCGACCGGTTCGGGGCCGGCCTGACCCGTTTCTCCCCGCGCCAAGCCGACCTCCTGCTCGTCGTCGGGACGATCAGCCACAAGCTGGCGCCCGTTCTCCGGACGGTCTACGACCAGATGCTCGAGCCCAAGTGGGTCATCGCCTTCGGGGCGTGCACGGTGAGCGGGGGCATCTATCAGAACTACGCGGTCGTCCAGGGCATCGACCGCGTCATTCCGGTCGACGTTTACATCCCCGGCTGCCCGCCGCGGCCGGAAATGGTGCTCGACGGCCTGCTCAAGCTCCAGGACAAGATCCAACACCAGAAACAGGATTGGCGATGGGCCAGGAAACCCTGATCGACGCCCTCCGGACCCAGCTCGGCCCGGCCTTGGAGGGTATCGCCGACTCGTTCGGTGATGTCGTCCTTCTCCTCCGGGCCGAGTCCGTCCGCCCGGCCCTGGCCGCCTTGCGCGAGGCGCCGTTCGACTATGCCATGCTCCTCGACCTGACCTGCGTCGATTTCGCCGCCTCCGAAGGGCGCTACGAGCTCGTCTACCACCTCTATTCGCTCTCCCGCAACGTCCGCCTGCGCCTCAAGGCCTCCGTCCCGGCGGGCCATCCGTCGATCGCGACACTGGTCGGGCTGTGGAAGAACGCCGAGTGGCTCGAGCGCGAGGTCTTCGACATGTTCGGCGTCCGCTTCGATGGACATCCCTACCTCCGCCGGCTCCTGACCTACGAGGGCTTCGAAGGGCACCCGCTGCGCAAATCCTATCCCTGGCGGCTGGAGCAGCCCCGCATCCCGCTTAAGGACGACGTCTGAGGTGGAGCCCCTGACCCGGATCCAGCAACAGGCCCGTCCCGAAAGCATGCTCCTCAACATGGGGCCCTCCCACCCGGCCATGCACGGGACGATCCGGGTCATGCTCGAGCTCGACGCTGAGAAGATCCTCAACGCCGAGGTCGAGGTCGGCTACCTTCACCGCGGCTTCGAGAAGACCTGCGAGAACAAGTCCTACTTCAACCTGCTCATCTACACCGACCGGCTCAACTATGTCTCGCCCCTCATCAACAACCTCGGCTACTGCATGACCGTGGAAAAGATGTTCGGGGCCCAGGTCCCTGAGCGGGCCCAGCTCATCCGCGTGCTCATGAGCGAGCTCTCCCGGATCTCGGACCACCTGACGTGTCTGGCCGCCATGGCCATGGAGAGCGGCGCCTTCACGGTCTTCCTCTACATGATGAAGGCCCGTGAATACCTCTGGGACACGATCGAGTTCACGACCGGGGCCCGGATGACGACCTCCTACATCCGGATCGGCGGCGTGCGCACCGACCTCCACGCGGACTGGCGGGCCTCGCTCGCCATGGCCGTTCGCGAGACCCGGAAGGTCCTAAAGGACGTCTCGGGCCTTCTCGACAAGAACAGCATCTTCGTCGGCCGGACCCGCGGCGTCGGGATCATCTCCCGGGAGGACGCCCTGTCCTACGGTTGGACCGGACCCGGCCTGCGATCGACCGGCATCCCCTATGACGTCCGCAAGGCCCATCCGTATCTCCTCTACGACAGGCTGAACTTCGAAGTCCCCGTCGGCGAGGCCGGCGACAATTACGACCGCTACATCGTCCGGATGCGGGAGATGGAACAGAGCCTGAGGATCCTGGAGCAGGTGGCCGCGTTGATACCCGACTCGGCCCCGCTCGGTCCCGGCCCGGCCGTCGAGCCCGAAGAGGCCCTTCGCCGGTCGAGGACCGCGCGGGCGATGGAGCCCGTCCGCCTGTCACCGAACCTCGAAGGGTCGGAGAAAGCCCGGCTGGCCGGCCTGACATGCCAGGAGCCGCCCCTGGCCGTGCCGGCCAAAGAGGAGACCTACACGAGCATGGAAGGGCTCATCAGCCATTTCCTGTTCTTCATGGCCGGCAAGGGCATCCGCCCGCCCAAGGGGGAGGCCTATTTTTCGGTCGAGGGCGGCAACGGCGAGCTTGGCTTCTACATCGTTTCCGACGGCAGCGACAAGCCGTACCGTCTGCACCTCCGGGCGCCGTGTTTCCACCTCGTCGCGGCGCTTGAGCAGCTCATCAAGGGGCGGCTCATCGCCGACGTCATTCCGACCTTCGGCTCGATGAACATGATCGGCGGGGAGCTTGACCGATGAGCTACGCCCCTTCGCCCGCCGCCCTCGCCAGGATCGACCGGACGATCGCCGGATATCCGGAACGGCCGGCCGCGATTCTCCCGGTCCTCCACATCATCCAAGAGGAGGCCGGGTTCGTTTCCGGCGAGGCGGCCCGATGGGTGGCCGCCCGGCTGGGCCTCGAAGCGGTGCGCGTCCGCGAAGTCATCTCGTTCTACACGATGTTCCGGACGGCGCCTGCCGGGAGGCATACCCTCCGGGTCTGCCGCAATCTCAGCTGTCACCTGGCGGGGGCCGACGACCTGCTGTCTTTCATCAGTCAGAAGCTGGGCATCGGCCCTGATGAGACGACATCCGATGGCGGCATCACGCTGGTCACGGCCGAGTGCCTGGGGAATTGCGACCACGCGCCGTGCCTTCAGATCGACGGCGTGGATCATGGCCCTGTGAGCCGCGACGCCGCGGCCGCGCTGATCGAGGAGATCCAAGCCCATGGTCGATAACGGCTTGGCGCTCCTGCCGTCCGACGACCGGGCCTGGCGGCTCGAGGCCTATCTCGCCCGAGGCGGCTATGACGCGGCCCGCAAGGCCGTCACGACCATGACGCCCGAGGCCGTCGTCTGCGAGATCCGCGACGCCGTCCTCCGCGGCCGGGGAGGAGCGGGCTTTCCGGCGGGAGTGAAGTGGGGCTTCGTGCCGCGAGGCCTCGCCGGCCCCAAGTACCTGTGCGTCAACGCCGACGAAGGCGAGCCCGGCACGTTCAAGGACCGGCACGTCCTTTGCTGCGCCCCGCACCAACTCCTGGAGGGCATGGTCATCGCCGCCTACGGTGTGGGCATCGGCTCCGCCTATATCTATGTCCGGGGCGAATACGCCCTCATCGCCGACCGTCTTCGGGCCGCCATCGGCGAGGCCCGGTCGGCCGGCTACCTCGGCCCGGACATCTTCGGGTCGGATTTTGGGCTGGAGGTCACCGTCCATCCCGGAGCCGGGGCCTATATCTGCGGCGAGGAAACGGCGCTTCTGGAATCGCTCGAAGGCCGCCGCGGCCAGCCGCGGGTCAAGCCGCCCTTCCCGGCGACGGTCGGGCTGTTCCGCTCCCCGACGGTCATCAACAATGTCGAGACCCTGGCCAGCGTCCCGCAGATCCTGGCCCGCGGCGCGGAATGGTTCCGCGGCCGAGGCCTGCCCCAGGACGGCGGGACGCGCCTCTTCGGCGTCAGCGGCGCGGTCCGCCACCCCGGCGTCTACGAACTCCCCGTCGGCACGTCCCTGCGGACGATCGTCGAGATCTCGGCCGGAGGCCCGCCCGAGGGCCGCTCGATCAAGGCCGTCGTGCCGGGCGGCCTGTCGGCGCCCGTCCTCAGGCCGGAAGAGCTCGACGTGGCCATGGATTTCGATGCCCTGGCCAAGGCCGGCTCCATGCTCGGCTCGGCCGGGATCATCGTCGTCTCCGACGAGACGCCGATCCTCGACGTCCTCCTGGTCACGGCCCGCTTCTATGCCCACGAGTCCTGCGGCAAGTGCACGCCCTGCCGCATCGGCACGTCCTGGATCCTCAAGGTCGTCGAACGGTTGAAGCGTTTGGGCGGCGGCCCCGACGACCTCGACCTCATCGTCCGGCTGGCCGGCGGGATCAGCGGCAGGACCCTCTGCCCGCTGGGCGACGGCGCGGCCCTGCCCATCCGCGCCCTGGTCTCGAAGTTCCGGGGCGAGCTCGAGCAGGCGGTGACCCGGTGAACGGCGCGAAACCGGTGGCTCTGACGATTGACGGCCGCAAGGTCGTCGCGGACGAAGGGACGAACATCCTCGAAGCCGCGGCCATGGCCGGCGTCGACATCCCGCATTTCTGCTATCACCCTGGTCTCCAGGTCGAAGGCAGCTGCCGTATGTGCCTGGTCGAGATCGAGGGCCTGCCCAAGCTCGAGCTCTCATGCTCCACACCCGTCCGTGAGGGGCAGATCGTTCGGACGGCGAGCGATCGGGTCCGGCAGGCGCGCCGCGACGTCCTCGAGTTCCTGCTGGCCGAGCATCCGCTCGATTGCCCGATCTGCGACAAAGCGGGGGAGTGCCGCCTCCAGGATTACTATGACCTCCACGGCGGCTTTCCCGGCCGGATGAGCGAACCGCGCCGGCGTCGGGCCAAGAAGGTGCCGATCGGCCGGGGGCTTATCCTCGACCGGGAGCGCTGCATCCTCTGCACGCGCTGTGTCCGATTCCTGCGCCAGGTCACCGGAACGGGGGAGCTGGGCGTCTTCGAGCGAGGGCTCGGTACCGAGATCGGGATCTGCGAGGAGGCGCCGGTCGCCAACGGCTATTCGGGCAACCTCGTGGATATCTGTCCGGTCGGGGCCATCACGGCCGAGGATTTCCGGTTCAAGACCCGGGCCTGGTTCCTGGACCGGAAGCCCTCGGTCTGTCCCCATTGCAGCCGCGGCTGCGCCGTCGTGGTCGAATCCGTCAAAGGGTACCCTCTCTCCAAAGGGGAGAGGCGGGTCTATCGCATCACCGCGGGCGAGGCCCCGGCCGTGAACGGCTTCTGGATCTGCGACCTGGGCCGGGATGGCCGCCATGAGATCGACGAGGGACGTCAGACCCGGATCCTCAAAGGCGGCGAGCCCGCGGCCGGACTGTTCTGGCCGCAGGCGGTGGCCGAGATCGCATCGATGATCCGGTCCCTCCCGGGTCCCGATCGCGACGGCCGGATCACGGTCGTTTTGAACAGCCGCCTGACCTGCGAGGAACTGGCTTTGGCCAAGGCCTTGTTCGCCACGGGATTGGGGCTCGACCGGATCTCCTTTGCCGACCCGAGACCGGGCCCGAGCGACGACCTCCTGCTGACCGCGGAGCGTGCGCCGAACGGCCGGGGGGTTCTGGAGGCCGGATTCGCACCCCGCCTCCCCCTGCTTCACGAGCTCGCGACCTCGAAGGTCGCCCTCATCTTCGGGACCGGCCTGGCCGCGCATTTCCCCGAGGAGGCGGTGGCCGGAGCGTTGGCCGAGATCCCGTTCAAAGTCCTTTTCGAGGCCCACGCGATGCCCTACGACCGGCTCGCGGACCTCGTCATTCCGGTCGCCGTGCCCGCTGAAAAATCAGGAACTTATGTCAATATCGACGGCCTGCGCCAGAGCTTCGGCCGGGCCGTCGAGCCCGGACCTGGGATCGTTCCCGAAGGACAGATCCTGATCGCCCTGGCGCGCAGGCTCGGTTGCGATCCCGGAGGGTCCGATGGCCGCTGACGTCCTGATCATCGTGGTCAAGGTCGTCCTGGCGCTGACCTGGACCCTGCTCCTGGCCCTGTTCCTGACTTGGGTCGAGCGCAAGGAGAGCGCGGTCATGCAGGACCGGATCGGGGCCAACCGGGCCTCGGTCTTCGGGCTGAGGCTATTCGGCCTCTTTCAGCCTTTTGCCGACGCCATCAAGATGCTTTTCAAAGAGGATTTCGTCCCGAGCTTCGCCCAGAGGACCCTGCACTGGCTGGCGCCGACATTCTCGTTCTTGTTCGTCTCGGTCACCATGGTCGCGGTGCCGTTCGGCGACACCGTGCACCTCTTCGGCCGGGACATCCGTCTTCAAGTCGTCGATCTCAACGCCGCCGTGCTCTTCGTTCTGGCCATGCTCAGCCTCGGGATCTACGGCATCCTGATCAGCGGCTGGGCCTCCACGAATCGCTTCGCCCTGATCGGCAGCCTGCGCGGTGCGGCCCAGCTCATCTCCTATGAGGTGGCCTTGGGCCTCTCGCTCGTCGGCCTGATCATGGTCTTCCCGTCCCTCAGCCTGTCGCGCCTGGTCGAGGCCCAGGGGGGGCTTCTCTTTGGCGTCCTGCCGAAGTGGGGCATATTCCTGCAGCCTCTCGGGTTCGTGGTCTTCTATCTCGCGGGGACGGCCGGGACCAAGCGCGTGCCGTTCGACATGCCGGAGGGCGAATCGGAGATCATTGGCTTCTACACGGAGTACGGCGGCCTCAAGTTCGGGCTGTTCATGTTCACGGACTTCCTTGAGGTCATCGTCCTGGCCGCGATGGCGACGACCCTGTTCTTCGGCGGCTGGCAAGTGCCTTGGCTCGGCGACGCCGGGTTCGCTTTCCCCTGGGGCGGGAAGATCGCCGTGACCTCCTGGGGCGTGACCGTCCTGCGGGTCCTGGCGTTCAATCTCAAGGTCCTCTTTTTCTGCTGGCTCCAGGTCCTGACGCGCTGGACGTACCCGCGCTTCCGCTATGATCAGATCATGGACCTGGGCTGGAAGGTGCTCGTTCCGCTCGGCGTGGTCAACGTCCTGGCCACCGGGCTCGTGCTGGCGGTGCGATAGGAGACCCATGGTCGGAACGTGGCGGGTCCTCGTGGAGATCGTGAGGGGGGCGGCCATCACGATGCGCCACTTCTTCGTCAACATGACCCTGCACACGCTAAGGCTCTGCGGCGTCAGGACGAAGCGCCCCGGCGCCGTGACCATCCAATACCCGGAGGTCCGAAAGCCGCTTTCGCCGCGCCACCGCAGCCTGCACCGCATCAGGCCCCGGCCGGACGGGCGCCCGAGCTGTGTCTCCTGCATGCTCTGCGTCACGGTCTGCCCATCCGAATGCATCACCGTCGAGGCGGCCGAGGATCCCGACCCCGAGGTCCAGAAGGTCCCGGCCAAGTTCGTCGTCGACCTCAACCGTTGTTGTTTCTGCGGCTTCTGCGTTGAGGCCTGCCCGGTCGACGCCATCCGCATGGACACCGGCGAGATCCGCCTGGCGTCGACGAGCCGGACCGCCCTCGAGACCCGGCTGGACAAGCCATGAATCCCGCTCCGGACCGCCTGACGTTCCGCGGCTTCGAGATCATCCGCCTTCTTGACGGGACCTTCCGGGTCGACGGCGGAGCGATGTTCGGGGTCGTGCCCCGGACGCTCTGGGCCTCGAAGGCCGCCCCGGACAGGGAGAATCGGATCACCCTGGCCCTGAACTGCTACCTCGTTCGGACGCCGGACGCGACCATCCTTCTCGATACGGGCGTCGGTCCCGACATCGGCCGCCGCTACACCGATTTCTATTCGTTCGACCGCCGCCCCGGGCTGCTCGAGTCCTTGGCCGGGCTCGGATTGGCGCCCGAGGCGGTCGATATCGTCGTCAACAGTCATCTTCATTTCGACCATTGCGGCGGGAACACCCGCAAGACCACGGCCGGGACCTGGGAGCCGGCCTTTCCCCGGGCCCGCTATATCGTCCAGCGCGGCGAGTGGGATCAGGCCATGCACCCGGTGGGCCGGGACAAGCCGAGCTACCTGCCGGCCCGGCTGAAGCCGCTCGCTGATTCCGGCCAGCTCATGCTTCTCGACGGTAACGGGCCGATCGGGCAGGGCGCTGAGGCGGTCATCGTCCCCGGCCACACCGCCTCCCACCAGGGCGTCCGGGTGGCGGCGGCCGGTCGGACCTTCTTCTACGCGGCCGACGCCATCCCCACGGCGGCGCATATCGGTCTCGACTCCATCATGAGCTACGACCTGTACCCGGTCGAGACCTTCGACAGCAAGAAAGCCCTACTCGAGCGGGCCGAGGCGGAGGATTGGGTCCTCGGCTTCAGTCACGACCTGGCCGTGCCGTTCGGGCGCCTGCGGCGCGTCGGCAAACGGTTGGACGTCGTCGCCGCTTCCTAGCCTGAAAACGATTGACATTTCGAGCCCCCGAATTTATGATGGGGCTTCTTAAATTCCGAGGAGGTTGTTTCAATGAAGAAAGTGACCGTTGAAGAGCTGTTGGCCAAGGCCAAGCAGCCTTCCCTGGATGCCCCCCGGCTCCACAAGTACTACAAAGGCAAGATGGGCACCGCCGTCAAGTGCCGCGTCCGCGATTTCAACGACTTTGCGATCTGGTACACGCCCGGCGTCGCGGCGGTCTGCAAGGAGATCCACGCCGATAAGCAGAAGGCCTACGAATACACGAACAAGTGGAATTCCGTGGCCGTCATCAGCGACGGGACTCGGGTCCTCGGGCTCGGCGACATCGGCCCCGAGGCCGGACTGCCGGTCATGGAGGGCAAAGGCATCCTCTATAAGTACCTGGGCGGCGTCGACGCCTTCCCCATCTGCCTCGACGAAAAGGACCCGGACAAGATCATCGAGATCGGCCGGGCCCTCCAGCCGTCCTTCGGCGGCTACAACCTCGAGGACATCGCCCAGCCCAAGTGCTTCCGCATCCTCGACGAGCTGCGGGCCAAGTGCGAGATCCCGGTCTGGCACGACGACCAGCAGGGCACGGCGTGTGTCACGGTGGCCGGCCTGATCAACGCCCTCAAGATCGTCAAGAAGAACATTGCCGAGGTCAAGGTCACGGTCATCGGGGCCGGGGCTTCCGGCATCAACATCGCCCACCAGATCATGCTGGCCGGGGCCAACGGGGAGAACATGCTCTCGTGCGATACCAAGGGCATCCTCCACCGCGACCGTCATGACCGGGACAACCTCCAGAAGAACTTCCATGAGAAGTGGGATATGTGCATGCGGACCAACCCCAAGTGCAAGGCGGGCGGGATCCCCGAGGCCATCGCCGGCGCCGACGTCCTGGTCTGCGTCTCGAC
>Ga0335071_10008708_pt1 | contig 10405 bp, 3 predicted proteins | sample Lox_Sample_15_FD_206724 | JGI IMG/M metagenome (GOLD analysis project Ga0335071, IMG submission 206724) | Soil microbial communities from Loxahatchee National Wildlife Refuge, Florida, United States - Lox_Sample_1.5 | ecosystem: Environmental > Terrestrial > Soil > Wetlands | place: USA: Florida...
CATTGGGAACCGACCATCGACTACGTTGCCAAGTTCGGCCCCCCGACGCAGGACGCGGTGGGTCGCTTTCGCATCGGAGGCGGCATGTACGTCGGCCCGAACTCCAGGACCGGTGGAACGTTCCGTATCGGTGGGGGTGCCTCCCTTCTGAACTCCCAGCGAATCGGCATCGGGCTCGACCTTGTGCTGGAGGCCGGCGGATATCAGAACAACTGGATCGGCGGGCTCCAACTCATCGCTTCGCCCGAGTTCCACTTCTAGACGACCGTGCGGAAGCCGTCCGCACGGTGCGCTGCGCGATAGACGGCTCGTTCTCGAAGATCTCTTCGATAACGGGATTTGGCCAGTTGATCTTCGCGCAGGATCTTCGCGTTGAGGCGGGCGGCCCATCGCCAGAAGCGCGGTGACCCTTCGCAGGCCCGCGGGTGCGACTCCACTGTGGGCTCATCCGCCGGGGGGACCGCCCCGTGCCCTGAGGATGCCGCTCCAGTCGTAAGGTCCATCCCCGTAGGATGTTCCAGGAACACGTGTCGACGCAGACAGGATCGATCTTGGCCTGGCCCAGCTCCTCAGCCCTGGTACGAACCAATCCAGCATGGCATCCACAATCTGGAGCTGTCGCGCGGCGGCGCGGTCACCCGTCGCGACGTCCCGATTCCCTAGTGTGTCCGCCCGATAGTTTGCTAGAAGGGCAGGACGTGAGTTCCAGCCAGAATGCGGTGGCGCGCCGGCACCTGCGCAGGGGGGCCCTGGCGCTCGCGTGGGGGCTCCTCCCGTGCGTCGCGCTGGGGGGCGAGGCCGGTCCCGGCTTTCGCATCGACCTCGGGCTTGTTGGAGGCACGCTCGATTTCCTCGCGTCCCATCCGTTCGTTCTCCTGTTCCTTACCCTGACGCTCGGCACCGCGCTGGGGCGGCTCAAGCTGGGGTTTCTCACCCTCGGCTCCACTGCGGGCACGCTGCTCGCCGGCATCGCCATCAGCCTCTGGGCGTATCTCGCGTACGGTATCCGCTACGCGGTCTCGGCGGTCCTCACCACGGTGTTCCTGAACCTATTCATGTTCGCGGTCGGCCTGAAGGTCGGGCCCCAGTTCCTGGCCGGGCTCCGCAGGGACGGGGCCAAGGGCGTGGCCATTGCGGTGGTGGTGGTGGGGCTCAACGTGGCCATCGCCCTCGGCGGAGCCAAGACCCTGGGCTTTGGACCGGGCATTGCCCCAGGGCTCATCTCGGGGACCATGACCGACACGGCGGTCGTCGGCGTGGCCCAGGGAGCCATCAATAGCGGGGCCTACCAGCCGCCGGTGGGCGTCACCGCCGACGACGTCTCGGGTAACATCGCCGCAGCCTACGCCATCACCTACCTCCTCTCCCTCGTGGGCATCATCCTGCTGGTGCGCTACCTGCCGCGAATCCTGCGGGTGGACGCCAAGGCGGCCGCGCGCGCGGCGGAGGAGAGCTACGGCGGCGGCAGCGGCCGCCCGCCTAGGGCCGGTAGCGACGCGGCATACTCGTTGAGGCGCGTCTCGGAGGACGTTCGGGCCTATCGGATCGAGGCGGACGAAGTGGTAGGCCTTTCGGTTCGCGAGCTGTCGGCGCGCGCCGACGTGCCGGTCCTCCAGGTGCTTCGCGGGGTCGAGGTCCTCGACCTGGCCGCCGACCCCGTCCTTCAGCGGGGCGACGTCGTCACCGTGGTGACGAGCGTGGACCGCCTGCTTCGCGGGGGCGCGCGCCTCGGCCCGGAGGTCGCCGACGAGCAGGCGCGGGGCGTCGACCTCGAAGTGGTGGACCTGGTGGTCACGCACAGAGACTTCGATGGCCTCACGCTGGGCGAGGCGTCGGAGCGCGTTCGCTGGGCGCTCTCCCCCGGCGGCGGGCCCACAGGACGCTTGTTCCACCCGCTGGCGCTGATCCGGTCCGGCGAGGCGCTCCCCGTCGGGCCCGGTTTGCACGTCGAGCGCGGCGACATCCTTCGCGTCGTCGGTCCACGGTCCAGGGCTGCCGAGGTGGGCAAGCTGGTCGGGGCGACGGTGCGCTTCACAACGGAGTCCGACATCTTCACGCTGGCGCTAGGCCTGACCCTTGGCTACGTCGCCGGAACCCTCCGGGTGATGGTCGGCCACATTCCGATCTCCATCGGTGCGCCGGCCGGGGTGATGCTTTCGGGGATCGCCATTAGCGCGTTGCGCTCCCGCTTTCCCCTCCTGGGCGGCCCGGTCTCCGAGGGCGCACGCAGCCTGCTTCAGTCCCTGGGGCTCGACGCGTTCATCGCGGTGGTCGCGGTGAACTCGGCCCCGAGCTTGACGAACGCCTTCGCGGGGGGGTACGTGCTCCATCTCCTCGTCGTCGGCCTTCTGGCGTCGCTGCTCCCCCCGATTGCCGCGTGGGCGGTCGGGCGCAGGCTCCTCGGGCTGAACCCGGCCGTCTTGCTGGGGATGATCTGCGGCGCCCGCCATTCCACGCCCGCGCTGCGCGCCGCCCAGGAGGTGGCCGGCAGCGCCGTCCCGGCGATCGGCTACCCGGTGGCCTACGCGATCTCGTCGGTGCTCGTCCTGATCCTTGGCTACGTCGCGCTGTTCCTGTAGCGACGGTCCGTCCAGTACTGGCGTTCCATCAATTGCCGCAGGGGCGACCGCAGCCCCGCCGAGGCCTGGTCTCGACGACTCTGCGGCAGATCCGACGACGTTCGCAGAGGTTCCACTCCTTTTGCTGCGCGCAGACTAAGGTCCGGCGAGGCGATCATCGAGGTACTTGCCCAGCATGGGATTAGCGTCCTCCCGTGCCCCGAGCGAGGGGCAGGCGACAACCGTGCCGAGCGCCACGCGGAGCTCGAATCGCATCGCCAAGATCTCGTCTTCCAAGAGTCGTCCCTTGAGGCTCGCCGTTCAGCAATCACATCTCTCACGCCAAGAGTGCCCGCCCAGGGTGTATCCGGAATGGAGGACGCGCGATACAGTGCATCGACGGGACCTCGTCACCCGCTGCGGGCGCACTCTGCCAGAGCGTCCATTGACATTGGTCGCGACAATGCTGGCTACCGCACGGGAACGCGACTGGACGGGCTACTACTGACCGGCAGGCGCCTTTGCATTCATCACCTTCTAGATCTGATCCTCCGCGAGGAGGCACACCGTCCACTGCCATCGCTCGCACGGCTCACCGTCCGCCTTCCGCCTTCTCCGAGTGGGCGCAGCCGACCACGGCTAGTGGCCAAAGGAACGCGAGAATCTTCTTCACTGTGACCATCCGTCACCTTGAGAGCTACCGGGTCGCGAGCTCTTCGGGCTCGATCGTTCTCTTCGTCGCCGCCGGCGCGCTCTGCGCCAACCACGCAGCTCGAACGAAGGAGCCGGTGCCCGCGTGCACGACACCCTAAGGCTCCCCGCGTCGGGACGCTCTGCCGATCATGCTTTGTGGAAGCCGTCGCAGGTGCCCAGTCCCCATTCGTGGTCTGTGATCCGCCCGCCAAGTGCACATCATGGGTGGGTGCGCGAGACCTCTCTCGGATCTTAGGAAAGGCTGGATATGAGGATCCTTCTCGTATGCCCCGAGTATCCGGACACTTTCTGGTCCTTCAAACACGCTCTTCGGTTCGTCTCCAAGAGTGCCGGGCAGCCTCCCCTTGGCCTGCTCACCGTAGCTTCCCTCCTCCCTGCGGAGTGGGAGAAACGGCTCGTCGACCTCAACCTCGAACCGCTCACGCCCGAGGACCTTCGCTGGGCCGACTACGTCTTCCTGGGCGGGATGGGCGTCCAAGCCGAATCCGCCCGGAGGGTCATCGAGCGCTGCAACGAGACGGGGACAAAGGTCGTCGCCGGAGGACCGCTCTTCACCGCGCGCCACCAGGAATTCCAGGGCGTGGACCACTTCGTCCTTAACGAGGCCGAGATCACGCTGCCGCCCTTCCTGAACGACCTCCGGTGCGGCAATCCGAAGCACCTGTATTCGACCACCGAGTGGGCCGACCTGACCACGACGCCCGTGCCCATGTGGGACCTCATCGAGCCCAAGCGATACGCAACGATGAACATCCAGTACTCGCGCGGGTGCCCGTACGACTGCGAGTTCTGCGACATCACGGTGCTCTTCGGGCGCCGGCCGCGCACGAAATCCACCGACCAAGTGATCGCCGAGATGGATGCCGTCTACCGGACCGGATGGCGTGGTCACCTCTTCTTCGTCGACGACAATTTCATTGGCAACAGGGAGAAGCTGAAGAAGGACGTGCTGCCCCGGATCATCCGCTGGATGGAGGAGCACGGGCATCCGTTCTCGCTCGGGACCGAGGCGTCGCTCAATCTCTCGGACGACCCGCTCCTGCTCGACCTGATGGCCCAGGCAGGATTCGAGGAGGTGTTCGTCGGAATCGAGAGCCCGAACGTGGAGAATCTCGAGGAGTGCAAGAAGACGCCGAATAGGAACAGGGACCTTCTCGCGAGCGTCCGCACGCTCCAGAAGGCAGGTCTTCAGGTCCAGGCAGGGTTCATCGTCGGCTTCGACAGCGACTCTCCGTCCACCTTCGACGAGCTAATCCGGTTCGTCGAGGAGAGCGGGATCGTCGTCGCCATGGTCGGGCTCCTCAACGCTCCCATCCATTCGAGGCTGCATGAGCGTCTGGCGAGAGACGACAGGCTGCTCCACGCGTTTTCGGGGAACAACACGGACTTCACGATGAACTTCGTCCCCCGAATGGATCCCGGGGTGCTCGTGGACGGGTACCGAAGGATCGTGGCCACCCTCTACGCGCCCGGGGCGTACTACCGGAGGGTGAAGGGATTCCTCGAGGCCCACAAGCCGCTCGGGCGGCACCAGGCGCCCGTCGAGATCGTGCACGTGCGGGCGCTGCTGCGATCGATGCTACTTCTGGGCGTCGTAGGAGAGGGACGCCTCGACTACTGGAGGCTCGTCCTCTGGTCCCTCGCTCGGAGGCCTCGGCAGTTCTCGACGGCCATCACGCTCGCCATCTACGGGTTCCACTTCCGGCGGGTCTTCGAATTGCACTCCCAAACCGGCCACCGTCCCTCGCGAAGGATCTGGCGCCTCGCCCGCTCACGGAGCGTCTTACCGGACCCCGGCTCTTCTCGAGCTCCCGGGCAAGCCGGACCGCGAACACCTCCCGCCCCTCCGATGTGACGCTCGGCCCCGATGCGGCCCGGGCTCCTGGGCAAGTCCTGGAACCGAACCTCGTTGGCGGGTTCGCTCCTCGCCTCTCGGCGGGGCGCGGCGGGGCAGCCCCAAGAGGCCTTACGCCTCCTCGACCGGCGAGGCCTTCGCCGCCAGCAGGGCGTCTGTCGAAGCGCCGGCCGACTCTCGCTGTGGCACGCTCGCCAGGAGGCCGAGCTCGACCGGAGCTCGAGCCGCGGAACCGACATCACGAGCGTGGCGCCCGATCCATCCAGTCTTCATTCAGTGCCCGCGCGTCCGGCCCGACCACGAGGTAAGAGCAGCGCGCCACTTCCCGTGGCCGAGCGGCTCCGGCGAGTCACTCTCGGCCAGGTCATCTCGAGCCCTCCCGGGGAGCCTCGTGCGCAGTCGTCGATCCGCCGCTTTGGCCATCGGGCGCGTCGCCGCGCGGTCCTCCCAGCACAATGCATACTTCGTGCACCGCACCGTCATGGACGAGTGGCACGGCGCGAGGGTCGACCGGAACGCCGTCGAGCGTCGCCGAGGCGATGCCGTGGCAGCGACGCTCGGGGTTCGTCAGCCGGATCTCGTACCGCGTCGTCCCGAGCCGCCAGGTCACCTCGTACCCCGGCCAGGACGCCGGAATGCAAGGGTCCACCTCCAAGCTTTCCCCGTGACGCCGAAGGCCGATGATGCTCTCGAGCCCGGACCGATACATCCATCCTGCCGAGCCCGTATACCAGGTCCAGCCGGCGCGCCCGGCATGCTCGGGATGGGCGCAGACGTCCCCGGCCACGACGTAGGGCTCGCCCTGATACCGGGCCACGTCCGAGATGGTCCGCGAGTGGTTGATGGGGTTCAGCATGTGGAACCACTCGGCGGCCTCGTCTCCGCTCCCGAGACGGGCGAGCGCCATGACCAGCCAGGTCGCGGCGTGGGTGTACTGGCCTCCGTTCTCCCGCACTCCGGGGGCGTAGCCCTTGATGTAACCCGGAGCCTGCGACGACCGCACGAAGGGCGGGTCCAGCAGCAGGATGACCTGCGCCGCGCGACGGACGAGGTGCGTGCGGACAGAATCCATGGCCCGCTCTGCGAGACGCAGCGGAGCCACGCCGGAGAGCACAGCCCACGACTGTGCGATGGAGTCGATCCTGCACTCGTCGTTCTGTGCGGAACCGAGGGGAGCACCGTCGTCGTAATAGCCACGCCGGTACCACTCACCGTCCCAGGCCAGCTCGAGCGCGGACGAAAGCCTCCTGGCCTGGCCTCGGTAGCGTTCGGCGCGTGCCGAGTCTCCCCGCGCGTTGCACAGCGGAGCAAACCCGTTCAGGACGCTGTGGAGGAAGAACCCGAGCCACGTGCTCTCGCCGCGCCCTTCGCTTCCCACCCGGTTCATGCCGTCGTTCCAGTCGCCGGACCCGATGAGTGGCAAGCCATGGGCGCCCGTGGTCGACGCTCGGTCGATCGCGCGGACGCAGTGCTCGAAGAGCGAAGCCTGCTCTTCCGCAACGCGCGGCAGCGAGTAGGACTCTTGGGCGTCGGATGGGAGCACCGGAGCCTCGAGGAACGGCACGGACTCGTCGAGTACACCCGCGTCACCCGTGGTAGCGACGTACTCCGCCACGGCGTACGGCAGCCACAGCAGGTCGTCCGAACAGCGCGTCCGCGTGCCACGCCCGCTGGGCGGGTGCCACCAGTGCTGGACGTCTCCCTCCCGAAACTGCCGGGCCGCCGCTCGCAGGAGGTGCTCCCTCACGAGACCGGGGTGCGCTAGCATCAGACCGAGAACGTCCTGGAGCTGGTCGCGGTAGCCGAATGCCCCGCCCGGTTGGTAGTAGCCGGAGCGAGCCCAGACGCGGCAGCTGAGGTCCTGGTAGAGGAGCCACCCGTTCATCAGCAGGTCGAACGAGTCGTCGGGCGTACGAACCTGCACGGTGCTGAGAATCGCTTCCCAGGTGCGCCGCACCGCCTCGAGGGCGCTCTCGGCGGCCTCGACGTGCCCATGGCGGCGAACCAGCTCTCGCACGTGCCCCGCGTCCCGTCCCTCCCCGACGAGGAATGCAATTCGCCGCGTCTGACCTGGTTCGAGCGCCACGGCGACCTGCAGCGCCGCGCACGGATCGAGCCCGGCGCCGAAGCGCCCCGAGAGCGCATCGTGCTCGAGTGCCTGGGGGTGGGCGAGAGACCCGTTGCGTCCGAGGAAGGAGGTGCGGTCTCCGGTCGCCGTGCGCGGCCTCTCGCTCGCGTAGGCGAAGGCCACTCGACCGGCGAACTCGTGGTTGAAGGCGTTCGTCGCGAGGATCGCACCCGTCTCGGGGTCGAGGCTGGTCACGACGTGGACGTGATGACCCGTCTGCGGTGGCCCCATGGCCCATTCGTTGTACGCGAAGACGCTCAGACGCCGAGGCGTGGCGCTCTCGTTCTTCAGCGTCAGCAGTGACACCTTGACCGGCTCCGTCGCGTCCACGAAGACGTCCATCGTATGAGCGATTCCGCTGATCGCCCGCGCGAAGCTCGTGACCCCCGCTGCGTGGCGGACGACAAAACGCCCGCTGGCCGAGGACCGCGGCAGTGGACCCGGCGTCGGCGACCACGTTAGGCCGCTCTCCTCGTCGCGAACGAGGATGGCCTCCCCGGTGGGATCGCTGACCGGGTCGTTCGCGAATGGAGTGAGCCGGTTTTCCCGGCTGTTCTCCGACCACGTGAAAGCCGAACCGGAGGCCGTGACGATCGTTCCGAAGCAAGGATTGGCGATAACGTTCGCCCAGGGCTGGGGCGTCTCTTTGTCGCCCTCCAAGACGACGACGTACTCACGGCCGCCGCTCGCGAACCCGCCGATCCCGTTCGTCAGCGCGAGAGAGGGCACCGTGGGCTGCGCCGTCGCCGCGAGTCCGTGGCCCGGTTTGTGACCAGGGAGGACGGATTCCGTCATCGCCGCGAGAGGAGCCGGTCGGTCGAGCTGCTGCGCCAGCGCCCCGCGGTCGTCAGCGAGAACGGCACGGGACACGCCCGCGAGGAGGATGCGTTCGGCCTCGGGCATGCGGTCCCCGCGCAGCAGGTAGGCGCCGCCCGGCCGGTGCTTCCAGGCCCTCCACGGCCCATTGTCCAGGATCGCCGCGAGCTGCGCTTGTACCTCGTCGAGGTAGCTGACGGGATGCTCGTTCAGGATGACGACGTCGGCACGCAGCCCCTTGAGGCGCCAGTACTCCTGCGCCTGAAGGACCTGCCGCACGAGAGCGAGGCCGTCCAGCCCCACCACGCGCACCAGGAGGATCGGGAGGTCGCCGGAGATCCCGTGGCCCCAGAGGCTCTCCTGACCGAGCGCGTTGCGGGCCAGCACGTCCGGGGCCGCACGCAGCGAGGCATCGGCGTACAACACGCGCGATGCGAGGCGCTCGAACAGCATGGCCTCCTCACTCGAGACCCCGAGGTGTCGCTGAGCGCTCTGGGCGTGCGCGAAAGCCATGGCGAAGGTCCGTGACGTCGCGCTGGGATCGCGGTAGCGCTGCGCGAGCGCCAGGGCCGTCTCCCGGCTTGAGGCCAGGCCCGTGGCGAAGGACATGCGAACGACCGCTCCAGGCGCCAGCCGCACGCGCTGCCGCAGGCTCACGATCGGGTCAAGCATGACACCCGTTGTTCCGCTGAGGGGGCGGCCGTCGAGCGCCTGAGGATCCTCCGGGCCGCGCCCGCGGCCCAGGAACCGCGCGCGATCGGTTTCCCACTCGACCGGTCCCTGCGTCCGGCCTTCCTGGCTGATGACGTGAACTGCCCACATGGCCGGCTCGTCCGGCGTCCGCGCACGTCTTTGGCAAAGCAGGGCGTTGCTCTCGGCAACGTACTCCGTCTCCACGAAGAGCTTGCCAAAGGCGGGGTGAGCGAGGTCGTCCGCAGGCGGCGCAAGGACGATCTCGGCGTAGCTCGTGATCTCGATCTCGCGCGGGCGATCCCCGGGGTTCGATACCGCCAGCCGTCGCACCTCGACGTCGTCCTCCGGCGACACTACGACATCGAGATGGACCGCGAGGCCGTCGAATCGCCGCTGGAACGTCGCCTTATCCGAAGTGAACGTGACGACATCGTCCTTCGCGTCCTTCCCAATCGGGTGGTACGTGGCAGACCCAACCGCTCCGCTCCGCACGTCGCGAAGGTAAACGAACTGGCTTCCGGGGTCGCGGGTGGCGTCCTGCCGGAATCGCGTGACCGCGCGCCCCCGGCAGAAACTGGCCCCCCCGCCGGCGTTCGTGACCACCGCGGTGTAGCTCCCGTTCGAAAGGAACTGCGCGTGGGGAAACGGCGTGTGGGGCGAACGAAAGCGGCGCACCGAAACGGCGGGCACCGGTGACGCGACGCGTGTCTCGTCGTCCGGCCGTGGGCGCATCACCGCGGCGTGGCGAGGCGACCTCTCCTCCAGGAGCAACTCGGTCGCCTTCACGCGGGCGTGCGCGTGGAAGCGCTCCACCATGCGATGGCCGCCGAGGACGCTCGCGAGCGCTACGAGTGTCATGCCTTGGTGATGGGCGAAGTACGTCCGCACGACCTTCCCCTGGAGGCGTTCCGCGGTCGGCGCCGCGCCCCCTGGTTCCTCAGCCTGCCGCGGCGTGTAGTCGATGGCGTCGTAGGGGCCGTACGCCCCCTCGAGACCCTTCGCCGCGAGGCGGCGCAGGTTCTCGGCGGCCGCAGCCGGGTCGACCAATGCCGCCAGCGCAGTCGCGTAGGGCGTGACCACGAGTTCGCTGGCCAGCCCGCGTTTGAAGCCCAGGCCCGGAACGCCGAAGGCCTTGTACTGGTAGTTTTCGTGGCGATCGACAGCGTCATAGGCGGACTCGGAGATTCCCCAGGGAACGCCGCGCTGAGAGGCGTAGTCTCGCTGTCGGCGCACCGCCATCCTGCAGGCATCGTCGAGCAGCGTGCCCGGATAGCTCCTCATGACGAGCATGGGCATGAGGTACTCGAACAGCGTTCCGCTCCACGACAGGAGCGTGGGCACGCCGTGCACGCTGGTGGCGGCCCTTCCCAGGTGGAACCAGTGCGCCTCCGGCAGGTCGCCCTTTGCGATCGCGACGAAGCTGGCGAGCCGCGCCTCCGAGGCGAGGAGGTCGTAGTGGGCAGGGTCGAGCCGCCCCGGCCCCTCGATGTCCGCGCCGCGGTAGCCGATCGCGAGAAGTTGGCGCCTTGGGTCGTAAAGGAAGCGGAAGTTCATCCCATCCACGATCGCTGCAGCGCGCCGGGACAGCGACTCGAATCCAAGCTCGTGCATCCCTTCCGAAATGGCGATGAGCGCACCGGC
>Ga0335071_10008709_pt1 | contig 10404 bp, 8 predicted proteins | sample Lox_Sample_15_FD_206724 | JGI IMG/M metagenome (GOLD analysis project Ga0335071, IMG submission 206724) | Soil microbial communities from Loxahatchee National Wildlife Refuge, Florida, United States - Lox_Sample_1.5 | ecosystem: Environmental > Terrestrial > Soil > Wetlands | place: USA: Florida...
TCGTCTCCATCTGCCGCTTCGCCGCACTCGCGATCGCCAATGCCGAGCTCTATGAGGGCAACAAAGGCATGCATCTCAACAACCTCAAGGCCCTCAGCTCGGCGCTCAACACCAAGGACTACTACACCCTCGGCCATGCCGCGCGGGTGGCAGCCTACATGGTCCTGCTCGGCAAGGAGCTGAGCTGGCCGGACGACCTGCTTCGCGATGTGGAGGAGGCTGCGTATCTCCACGACATCGGCAAGATCGGCGTGCCGGACCGGGTGCTGCTCAAGCCGAGCGGGCTGAACGCACACGAGTGGGAGCTGATGCGACAGCATCCGATCTTCAGCGCCGAGATCATCCGGCCGCTCTTCGACGACCCGCTCGTGGACGGCGTGCGCCACCACCACGAGCGCTGGAGCGGCGAAGGCTACCCGGATGGGCTCGCGGGCGAGGACATCCCACTCATCGCCCGCGCCATGTGCGTGGTCGACTCCTACGACGCGATGTCGTTCCGCCGTCCGTATCGCCAAGGGCTCACGGCGGAGGAATGCCTTCGGGAGCTCGAGCGCTGTGGCGGCGACCAGTTCGACCCCACCATGGTCGCCGCCTTCCGGCGCGTGCTCGATCGCATCGCCGAGGGCCGCCGGACCGCGGCCGGTATCGCCGGCCGGGCCGCGGCTGCCCTGACCGCCGACGAATGCATCGTGCTGCGTGAATACCGGGACGAGCACCGTCCCGAATACGCCACTGTGGCGCGCAAGCTCCGCGACGTCTGCGAGGCGTCGGCGCCGGCGCGCTACGTCACGCTGTTCGGCCGCGACGGCCGCAAGACCATCGTCCTCGGCGACTCCGAGGCCGGATCGGAAGACTCGCCGCGTCTCGGTGACGAGGTCGTCACCGACGATGAGCTCCTCGAAGTGTTCGCCGGCCGGTCACTCCCCGCCAACGTCCTCTTCGTCGACCAATGGGGCGTGTGGATCAGCGGCGTCGCGCCGGTGGTGGACGCGAGCGGCTCCGTCGTCGCGGTGGTCTCCGCCGACATCCCCGCCACCGAAGGCGTCGCCGAGGTGGAAGGCCTGAGCAGCAATGTCGCCCAGACCTTCTCCTCGATGCTCCACACCACCGCCGTGCAATCCGGGCGCTCCGAGCTGGAAGCGATCACCGACGGGCTCACCGGGCTCTACAACCATCGCTACTTCCATGAGCGCCTTGGGTACGAGATCGAGCGGTGCCAGGAGAGGGGGACCAGCATGGCCCTGCTGTTCTGCGACCTGGACAACTTCCGCAGCTTCAACGAGCTCCACGGGCACGGGTCCGGCGACAGGGCGCTGCGCGCGGTCGCCCGTGTGCTCGAGGAGTCGGTGCGGCACGTGGACCTCATCGCGCGCTACGGGGGAGAGGAGTTCGCCGCTATCCTCATCGACACGGACGAGACCGGCGCCCTGGAGGTGGCGGAGCGCGTGCGCGCCGGCATCACGCACGCCGTCGTCGCCGGGGCGGACGCGCTCTCCGTCAGCATCGGCGTCGCCACCTGTCCCAAGGACGCCACCTTCAAGGACGAACTCGTCGACAAGGCGGACTGGGCCATGTACCTCGCCAAGCGCCGCGGACGCGACCAGGTCATGACGTTCTCAGCGGAGCACGGCGGCGAGACACCCGAGCAGGCCGCCGTGGTGCGCCCCGAGCACGTCGCCGCCATGGCCGAGCTGGTCGCGGCGCGTGAGGCCTTCCGTCAGCGGCGGCGCTCGTCTATCGCCCAGATCGCCGCCGGCGTGGCGCGGCTGACCGGCGTTTCGGCGGGCGACATCCACACCGCCGTCACCGCGCTCGAGGCCGGCGAGGGAGATACCAGCACCCCGGCCGGCACCATCGTCGCCTTGGCCGAGGCGTACCAGGCGTTCGTCACCGACCGGCCGTACCGCGCAAGGATCTCCGAGGCCGAGGCCCTCGATGAGCTGCTTCACTGTCCGGCGCTCAGCGGCGAGGAGGAGCTGGCGCGCGCGTTCGAGCAGGTGCTCGCGCGCTGATCCCGTACGTGGTGCGACCCCGGCGGTCCCGCGAGGAGAGGCCTCTCCCGCAGCCGACCGCCAGGGCCGCAACCAGGCCCGCACCGGCGTCGCGCCCAAGCGACGCCGTCAGGCGATCAAGTAGGAGCAGAGGTAGTCGCCGACGTCCCTGTCGGCTCCTGAGAACTCCAGGGTCTGGAGAAGACGGCAGAGGATCTGGTCGTCACTCACCACGGTCATCCCGAGATGCTCGTACCTGGCGAGCACCGCATCCGCTGCCCGTTCCTTGTCCTCGCGCGTCACTGTCGTCCTCCCAGATTCCTTTGACTCCACTGAGAGTGTCGACCAGGGCCCAGGGGTCCACCATGGGATTCACGTTTAGGGAGGCATGCCCAGCCCGTCCGGGATAGCTCCCGGCCACCGTCGGGACGTGACGGGACGGATGACGAAAGCCCCGCTCAGAAGTAGGACGCGGGCCCCCCGCGGCGGCGGATGTCGACGCTCGCGCAGTGGAACCCGCCGCCGATGGTCTCGAAATCCCAGAACGGGCATTCGATGGGTTCGAACCCCCATTCCTTGAGCTGCCGAACGAACCGCTTCTCTCCGGCCGAGACGACCACCCGGGTCTCGTCCAGCATGACCACGTTCATCATGATCCAGCGGCTGCAGTTGTACATGGGATGCGACGCGGGCATCTCCGGCTCCGGACAGACCAGGACGTCCCAGCCTGCCTTCTCGAACAGGTCTGGGACCTTGACCACGCGCTCCGGATTGATGAGCAGCTTGCCCGGCGCCAGCGGGTAGAAGGTCGCGTCCAGGTGCATGGGATGCGTGTCGTGGATCTCGATCTCGTGGACGGTGTACTCGTCGCCGAGATGACGTCGCAGCCACTCGATGCCGAAGCGGTTGCAGCAACTCGAGCGCGCGATGAAGACGTCGCGGCCGCACTTGATGGCGTCGGCCGCGTCGAACATGGGCTCGTGTTCGGTGAGGATGAAGCGCTGGGGCTCGTCCTCCTCCGGGGCGACGAAGCCCGGCACGTAGCTCTCGTCGGAGAGGCGGGGAGGCGGGGCGGCGACCCAGCGGGCCCCGCCCCGGAAGTACTCCTTGCAGAGCTCGCGATACGCGAAGCGCTCGGTCGAACGGCTCCGCCAGCCCATCGGCGCCTCGATGATCTGGTCGCCGATGACGAACAGGACGTCCCTCGGCATCAGCGCGTAGCAGCTGCTCCCGACCTCCCAGTCGGGCGTCGCCAGGGGCCGGTCGTACGCGTACGGCTCGGGTTGCCGCACGATCACGCCGGCCTGGTGCAGAAGATCGACGAACGCATCCAGGTCACGCTCGGCCTTCTTCAGCATCGCGACCGGCCACGGCGCGCCCCCGTGCTCCTTGAAGAAGTCCCACTGCGTCTTGTCATGCACACACGCCGGCATGACGACGTCCCACGGCGGGATGAGCGTGTGCTCGTCGACACGCCCGACGATGATCTCCTCGAGCGGGTCCCACTCGTTGAAGGTGTTCACGACGGGGGCGGATGTGGTCTGCTGCTCCAAGCTTCCTCCTGCGAGTGGGCCGTTCGGCTGTCAGGCGAGCCGGCGGGCGACGCCGGCGGCGATCTCGGCCGCGACGCGGGCGGCGACGGCCGCGGAGCCGCCGGCCACAGCGTGTGCGCCGGGGTGACTCCCGCCGCAGATGTCGGAGGCCGCAAGCAACGCCGCCGAGACGACCTGCACGCCGTCCACAAGTTCGCGGACCTGGAGCCCCACCGGGTCGCCCACCCCGGCCGCCACGCCGAGATCCACGGACAGGTAGACCGCCTCCGTGCCGGCCGCGGCGACCTCCAGGGCCTCCTGCGCCACGGCGCGCATGCCGTCGCGCACGACATCACGCAGTGGGAACGCGGTCGCGCCCAGCTCGTCGAGCACCGCCTGGGCGGGAACGTCCGGCGGAGCCTCCCGACCACCCACGAGTACGAGATTGGACGGCGCCAGCACCCCGAGCTCCAGCGCCCGCGCCCAGCGCGAGCCGGCGGAGTACAGCGGCTCCGGAGCGACCTCGTAGGCCGGCGTGAACGCAACCACGCCCAGCCGGCCACGCAACTTGCCCGAGAGCACCTGGAGGACCGGTACACTCACGAGCGCGTCGCAGCCCAGCACCAGCGGCGAGGCCCCGGCGGCGACGATGTCCGCCAGGCGCTCGTGCGCCTGCATGAAGGCGACGGCCGGGTCGTCGTCGACGACCTCCACGTCGCCGTAGTCGGCGCCGCGGAACCCGGCACCCGGCGCGGGCAGCCAGTCCGCGTAGTCCTGCGACGCCATCCGCACTGCGCCCGGCCACCCCGGGTCGCCGTTCAGCGGCAGGCCCAGCGCCGCCAGCGCCGCGCCCGTGAGCTCGACGGGGTCGGCGGGGGACTGCCAGCCGAGCAGGCCGGCGCCTCGCGGGCCAGGCTCCCCGGCGCCCCCGGCCGCGTCCCACAAGTTCCTGAGCTCGTCGGTGTCCACGTCAGGGATTCACCAGCGTCGCCGCGCCCGCTGGAGCTCGATGTTCTCCTCGACCAGCTCGACGCCCAGGCCGGGTGCGTCGGGCACGTCGATCCACGAGACGCCGTCGACGACCTCCTGTCTGATCCCCGTCGCGACGTCGTGCTCCAAGCCCCCGGGGCGCCACGGCAGGTCTGCGTCGCCGTGAACCGCGTTCGCAAGGGCGATGTTGAGGTGGAAGTGGGCGGACATGGCGACCGAGCTCTCGCCCATGTTGCCGATCATGAGCCCGATCCCTGCGGCCTCGGCGATCGCGTTGACCTTGAGCGCGTTCCAGATGCCCCCGGTCTTCATGAGCTTGACCACGAACATGTCGCACGCCTCGGCCCTGGCGCAGGCGAGCGCCTCGCGCGGTCCGCGCACGCTCTCGTCGAGAGCGATCGGCACGTCCACGTGTGCGCGCACGAACCGGGCCGCCTCGAGGTCGTCCATCCGTACCGGCTGCTCGGCGAACTCGATGCCGTGCCGCTCCAGGAGCTTGATGGCACGCACCGCCGTCTTGGCGTCCCACCAGCCCTGATTGGCGTCCACCGTGATGCGCGCGTCCGGACCTGCGGCCTCGCGCACGGCGGCGACACGCTGCTCGTCGAGTTCGGGCGTGTCGCCCACCTTGATCTTGAAGATGCGGATGCCCAGCGCCATCATCGCCCGCGTGTCGTCGGCGAGCGCCTGCGGCTCGTCCCAGCCGAACGCCACGACCTCCTGCAGGGCGGGTCGGACGCGGCCGCCGATCAGCTCGTAGACCGGCCGCCCGAGCGCCTTGCCCTGGATGTCCCAGAGCGCGAGCTCGACCGCCGCCTTGGCCGCCTGGTTGCCCACGGTGTACAGCTCGCGGTCCCAGGTGTGGTGGATGCCTTCGATGTCGAACGGGTCCCTGCCGATCACCGCCGGCGCAAGGTACTCGCCGACGACGTCCTGTACGGTCCACAGCGTCTCGCCGGTGAACTCGTAGGCCGGACATGCCTCGCCGTAGCCGGTGATGCCCTCGTCGGTCTCCACGCGAACCAGGTCGCAGGGGCCGTAGGCCATCGCCGACGAGGCGATCACGAAGGGCTCCTCGAAGGTCAGCTCGAGCGTGTCGACGTGCACGGCGGTGATCTTCATGCATGGCTCCGCGAGGTCTGAAGTCGCTACGCCCCCAGTCTATGCCATGCGCCGCAGACCGCGCCTTGTCCGGCCTCGAGGGCAGCCGTATCATCGGGCCGCCCGCCCAGCCGGCGGCACGGACGACGAGAGGAGTGGCCATGGCGGATCCCATCCGGTTCGAGCGTCGCACCGAGGCGGCCGGCTTCTTCAGTCCTCTGGCGGGCATGGACTTCGCGGAGGACCGCATCGAGATCCGAACCGACCCGCTCACGGGAATGACCGCTGTCGCCTCCAAGGGGCTGGAGGCCAAGGAGGAGATGTTCCTCGGCAAGGCCGACTGGGAGTATACGGACGCCCTCGTGGCCCGCAGTCGCGAAGGCTGCTTCTTCTGCCCCGAGAAGGTGCTAGAGGCCACCCCGAAGTACCCGGACGACCTCGTGCCCGGCGGAAGGCTGTCGCGCGGCCGTGCGCTCGTCTTCCCCAACCTCTTCCCGCTGGCCGCCGTCCACGCCGTGGTCACGTACCCCGAGAAGCACTTCCTGCGGCCGCGCGAGTTCGCTCAGGACCTGCTCGAGGAGGGATTGGGCGCGGCCCTCGACTTCGTCCGCCGCGCCGCGGCGTACTACCCGGCGCTGACCCACCAGCAGGTCGCGTGCAACCACATGCTCCCCGGCGGCGCCAGCCTGGTGCACCCGCACCTCCAGGTGTTCGGCGGCGAGGCCGTGCCGTGGCTGACGCAGCTCTATTGGAGCCGCTCGGCGGCTTGGAAGGCCGCGCGCGGGGCGAGCTTCTGGGACCAGCTGGTCGAGCAGGAAGAGGCGAGTGGTGAGCGCTACGTGTGGGGTGACGCCGGCGTGCACTGGCTGGTGCCGTTCGCGCCGGCGGGCGCGCGAGAGGCCGTCGCCGTCGCGCCCGCCGCTCAGCGGCTCGGCGACCTCGGCGACGCCCAGGTCGCAGCTTTCTCCCGCGGTCTCTCCAAGGTCCTGACGTGGTACGAGGACGAAGGCCTCTCCGCGTTCAACTTCACCCTCTACGGCGGGCCGCTCGACGGGAGCGACGCCGGCTTTCCCGTCGTGCTGCGGGTCATCGCCAGGACGGCCTTCAAGCAAGACTACCGCACCGACGACTACTTCCTGCAGAAGCAGCTTGGCGGTGAGCTCATGTTCGCCGCGCCGGAGGAGATGGCGGCGCGGCTCCGTACCCTCTTCTGACAGCACACGACCACGGAGGCGACCACCATGGACGTCCGCGACTACCCGGTCGACGTCCGCGCCGACTACCCACAGAGCAGCTCGCGCCTGTGGGCCGTCCTGACCATCTTCTGGATCAAGTGGCTGGCCCTCATCCCCCACTGGTTCTGCCTGATCTTCCTCGGCATCGCCCAGTTCGTCGTCGCCCTGGTGGCCCAGTTCATCGTGGCATTCACCGGGGAGTACCCGGAAGGCATGCACGCGTTCGTCACCGGCGTCCTGCGCTGGCAGACGCGCGTGACCGCCTTCTTCTTCTCCATGAACGACCGGTACCCGCCGTTCACCCTGGAGCCCGTCCCCGACTACCCCGTCGACGTGGTCGTGCGCCGGCCGGAGCAGCCCAACCGCACCTACGCCATCTTCACCATCATCGTGGAGATCCTCGCGATCGCCGGCGGCATCTGGCTGGCCGTGTGGTTCGTGGGGCACACCGACACGTTCCAGTCGCTCTCGTCCACTTCTTCGAACGGCTCGAACTTCAACTTCCGGTTCAACTTCCCGACGTCGTTCGGCGGCAGCGGACTGGTGCTGCGGCAACTCGCCGCGATCCCTCACTACATCGTGCTGCTGTTCATCGGCATCGCCGCGGTGGTGATCTGGATCGTGGTCCAGTGGGTGATCCTGTTCGTGGCGCGTTTCCCCTACGGCATGTGGGAGCTCGTCACCGGCTTCGTGCGCTGGACCACACGAGTGAACGCCTACGCACTCGGGCTCGTCGATCACTATCCGCCGTTCTCGCTGAGCCCGTCGGTCGGCGGCCGCGAGGAAGGCCTCACGCCGGTGGCGCCGCCGCCGGCCGCGGGGATGTGGCCGCAGGTGCCGCCTGCGCAGCCTCCGGCCCCGCCGGCGCCGCCTCCGGCCCCACAGCCGGCCGCCCCGCCGTCTCAGGCGCCCGTGCCGGAGGTGCCCGCCACGCAGGAGCCGCCGGCGCAGGCTGCGCCGCAGCCGGCTCCTCCGGAGGCGGCCCCTCCGTCCGTGCCCGAGCCGCCGCAGCCCCCCACACCACCGGGCGGCGGTGTTTGACCGACTTGCCCGGGGGTCGGGAATGTCGCATACTGTGGCGTCCCGGCACGTCCGGGCACCGCGTGGGGCATTAGCTCAGCTGGGAGAGCGCCTGGATCGCACCCAGGAGGTCAGCGGTTCGATTCCGCTATGCTCCACCACCTTCTCCCTCTCCACTCGGCCGCGCACGCACGCAGGGCTCGGGCGACGGCTCAAGATGCCTCGTCCGCTCCGTCGTCGATGTCGATGTCCGTGAGCTGGACCATGGGCGCGTCGGGGTCCAACTGCACGAGCAGGGAACCGCATTGCGGGCAGATGGGGTGCGGCGCGTCGGTGCTGAACTCGTCGCTGCAGCTCAGACAGGTCGCGGCCACGGGCCTGTGCTCGAAGTGGAGCGTGGCCCCCCGGAAGAGCTCGTCCTCGCCGGCGAGCATCTCGAAGTACATCTCGATGGAGTCCTGGGTGAAGTCCGCAGCTGGGGTCATCACAAGGTAGAGGCCCGCGACCCTGCGGGCGCCGTTGGCGGCCGCCGCCTCGCGGGCCCTGTCGATGATCCCCTGTGTGATGCCGAGTTCGTGCACCTCGCGCCTCCGTCCCTGGATCGTACTCACGTCTGTTCTACCACGCCGGTCGTGTGGACGGACGCAGCCGGGTCGTCTGACGGGGTGCCGCAGGTGCACCGGCCATGCTCGTACGCGACGCACACGATCGGGCCCTCGTCGGGTCCGGGAACGGAGGCTCCGGCATGGCCGAGCGCCAAGTTCTGCTCGTCGTGCGGCGCGGCTGTCGCCTGACGGAATCCCGCGCAGCCACCAGGATGAGGATGCGAATCGCAGATGCCCTGCGAGATTGACCAACGACTTCCGTCCGAGAAGAGGGTGGAACATGCGATTCTCGTCACTGAAGCCCTTGTCTCGCCCGCCGCCCCGTGGTAGAACCCGACGTGAGGCGGTCGCTGCGCCCAGGGGCGCGGCTGTACGGAGGGAGAGCACGTCATGAAGGTCCTCATCGTCGGCGCCGGCATGCAGGGTCAGGTCCTCACGTGGAACCTGGGCCGCAACCCGGCCGTCACCGAGATCGTCGTCGCCGACTACGACGAGGAGCGCGCCGCGTTCGTCGCCGGCCAGGTCGGCAACGGCAAGGCCCTGTCCCAGTTCATCAACGCATCGGACAGCGACGCCATCGCCAAGGCCGGGGCCGGCTGCAAGCTCATCGTCAACGCAGTCATCCCGGAGTTCAACAAGTCGATCATGGCGGCGTGCCTCAAGTGCGGCGCCGACTACATCGACATGGCTCAGGGACAGACCCGCGCGCAGACCATCGACGAGGCGTATCTCGACCAGATGACCCTGGCCCCCGAGTTCGCGAAGCAGGGCCAGCTGGCGCTGCTCAGCACCGGCATGGACCCCGGCGTCACCAACACGTTCGCGGCGAACGGCTACGAGGACCTCGACAAGTGCTTCGAGATCCGCATCAAGGACTTCGCCCTGTTCGACTCCCCGGTGCCTCTCCAGGTGTGGTCGCAGGAGACCTACTACACCGACTGCGCGCAGCCGCCGTTGCTCTACGAGGATGGCGAGTTCAAGCGCGTGGAGATCTTCGGCCGCCGCGAGAAGTACGAGTTCCCCGAGCCCTTCGGCCTCGGCACCGTCATCTGCCACGACCACGAAGAAGTCAGCACCTTGCCGCGTCTGCTCCCCAAGGTCTTCGGCGACAAGGGCCTGCGCTACGTGGACTTCAAGATGGGCGGCGACGCGGACGGCAGCGGCATCGACGCCGACCTCGCCCTCGTCGGCAGCGGCATGACGAGCAAGTACCCGGTCAAGCTGAAGGACGGGAGCGAGGTGCGGCCCATCGAGGTGTTCGTTGCCACCCTGCCGCCCAACCCGCCCGCCGACGAGCTCGCCAAGCTCGCCCTCGCCGGTGAGATCACCGACTACGGCGTGGTCACCGTCGACTGCATCGGCGAGAAGGCCGGCAAGCCGGCCACCGTCGGCTACTACGTCTTCCCGCCGGACATCAGGTGGGTCAACGGGCAGATCCCCGGCGCCACCTGCGTCAGCTACGGCACCAGCACGCCGGCCAGCATCTACGCGGAGTTCATCGTCGAGGACAGGATCGCTCAGAAGGGCATGATCTGCCCCGAAGAGCTGCCGCGCGAAGTGCGCGATGCGTTCATCGCCGAGATGGGCGTGCGCAACATGCCCGTGTTCCGCAAGGAGACGGTCGCCGCCAACTGAGCCCGGCGACAGAGGCCCCTGGGACGCTCCTCGCATGCCGGGAGCGTCGAGGGCCGGGGCGGCGCGAGCCGCCCCGGCCCTCTCTCTTGTCACATCCCCTCGTCCTCGAGGTGGATGTGCGCCACCTTCTCGACGGTGTCCGGACGGCTGGAGCGCAGCCAGAAGAGCACGACGATGCCGACCACGATCCAGGCGGCCATCACGTAGGGCGCGTACTTGTACGGTGACGTCAGCGCCGAGATGAACGACAGTCCGGGGATGCCGGTGATGCCGGCGACGCTGATGAACCCCGGGG
>Ga0335071_10008710_pt1 | contig 10403 bp, 8 predicted proteins | sample Lox_Sample_15_FD_206724 | JGI IMG/M metagenome (GOLD analysis project Ga0335071, IMG submission 206724) | Soil microbial communities from Loxahatchee National Wildlife Refuge, Florida, United States - Lox_Sample_1.5 | ecosystem: Environmental > Terrestrial > Soil > Wetlands | place: USA: Florida...
GTGACGCGGGTGGAGCCCTATCTGAGCTGCTACGTTCAGGCGCAGGCCGGCGACCGGGTCGCGGACTCGACCCTGGTCGGGCTCGATTCCGATTCGCGCCTCGTCAACGTGATGGTGGTCCAGGGCCGCAAGGCCCTGCCTGGCGCGGAGCGCGAAGTCGTGCTCACGCGAGAGCTGGCGAAGCGCCTTGGGATCACCGTCGGCGAGGTCTTCCAGGTCGAGGCCATGGGCCGCCGCTATCCGGTCCGCCTCGTCGGCCTGTCATGGGCGGCGGTGGCGGGCCTGTCGATCGTGCCGTTCGCCGTGTCTCAGGATGTGTGCCAGTTCCCGGACAAGGCCACCGGCGTGTATCTCGAGGCCGGCGGCCCCGGCGATGGCGGACGGAGTCGGGCGTACGATCTGGAGTTCGTGGGCAAAGTGCTCGTGAAGGCGAATCTTCAGAGTCAGATCAGCGCGCTCCTGGCCACCACCAAGGTCCTCCTTGATCTCGGCGGGGCCGTGAGTCTGTTCGTGGCCTGTCTGGTCGTGTTGACCAGCATCAACCTGATGGTGCTCGAGAACGAGCGAGACTTTGGCACGCTGCAGGCCCTCGGCTACAATCGGCGCCTCATCGCCACCGCCGTCCTCGCCGAGGCCGTCGTCTACGCCATCGGTGCGGCGCTCCTCGGCATCCCCATCGGCGCTGTCGTCAGCGTCTATCTCAATGATCGGATGGGGGCAGCGTGGATCCAGCTCCAGAACGCGTTCCCCCCCGCGGCTTTCCTCTCCGTGCTTGGGCCGGCACTGCTCCTGATTCCGCTCGGCTCCCTTCCGGGGATCCACCACGTGGTGGGCCGGTCCACCCTTGACTCGATCCGGTCTCGCGTCCTTGACTAGGGACACCGGGCCCGCCGCGAGCCGGAGGAGCCGACCGCGGAAGGCGACCCTGACCGCGTGCCTGCTCCTGGCTGCTCTGACGGTGGGCCTCCCCACTCCCGTTCTCACGCAAGGCAAGGACAGCGCGCGCGACATCATGAGGCGCGCGCTCCGCGATTCGCGGGCGGAGGACGAAGTGGTGAGCGTCACCGTCAAGCTGCTCGATGCAACCGGGCGGACGCGGCAGCGCACCGCGACCTTCTACACGAAGAAGCGCAATGCCGAGGACTCGGCGCGCCTCATCCGATTCCACACGCCCCCGGAGTTCGCGCACAGCGGCATCCTCACCATCGAGCGCAGCGATGGCGACGCGGATCAGTGGATCTATCTGCCCGCGTACCATGCCTCCCGGCGCGTGCCGACGGCCAATCGCGGCGACACGTGGATGGGCACGGATTTCACCTACGAGGACATCACCGACCCGAAGATCGAGCGTTACGAGTACCGGACCCTGGGCACGGACCGGGTCAACGGGATTCCGTGCACGCTCATCGAGGCGGTGCCCCGGGAGCGCAAGCTGATCGAGGAGAGCGCGTACGCCAAGACCGTGTCCTGCGTGGACGTGGAGCAGGCTCTCATCGTCAAGACGGACTACTACGACCGGTCGGGCCAGCTCTTCAAGGTGCTGACGAACACGGGCCCTCGCCGCTTCGGGAAGTACCGGCGCTGGGAGCAGGCCGAGATGGCCGACCAGAAGCGGAACCACAAGACCGTGCTCGAATTCGGCGAGCGCAAGCTCGATCGCGGACTGAGCGACGAGTATTTCGACGTGCACTATCTCGAGCGCGGGCGGTGATGACGCGGGCGCCACGGGCCGCCCTGGTGGTGGCGATCGCCCTCCTGTCTCTCCCGGCCCCGCACGCTCGCGGCGAGGAGCCGGCCCCCGAGGGCGGCCGGAGCCCGTGGCGCGCCATCGTCGAGCAGACGGACATCTCCGGCTCCATTCGGGGCTCGTACTGGAGCTCCTCGCGCGACCTCAACGACAAGGACAATCTCGGCGTGGCCGCCTTGTGGCTGCGGGGACGATCGCAGCTCGCCGAGCCCGTGGCGCTGGTCGCCGACGCCTGGCTCATGAACGACAATCTGTTCCAGGCGAGGTCCACGGGCGCCCAGCTGCGCGAGGGGTATCTCGATTTCCGCTTCGGCTCCCTCGATCTTCGCGTGGGCCAGCAGATCATTGCATGGGGCCGGGCCGATCGCATCAATCCCACCGACAACCTCACCTCCCGGAACCTCACGCTCCTCGTGCCCGAGGACAGCGACCAGCGCACGGGCACCACCGGCATCGTGGCGACGTATCATCTGGCCGGCTTTGCCCTGACGGGAGTGTGGCTGCCCACGTTTCAGCCTGACATCGTCCCGCTCCGGACACCGCCGGACCCATACGTCCTCCGCCCGCGACAGCTGCCCAGCGAGCCGGTCACCCAGTTCGCCTTCAAGGTCGACCGCGCAGGAGGAGGGATCGACTGGTCGGTGTCGTTCTTCGACGGCTTCGATCTCTATCCGGATATCGAGATCATCGGGACAACGCTCACCTCGGTCCTGGTCGCGCCGACCTATCATCACATCCAGGTGGTGGGCGCGGATGCCGCCACCACGTGGGGACCGTACAGCTTCCGGGCGGAGCTCGCCTACACCTTCACGGAGCACTGGAAGAACAGCACGGTGAAGAGCCCCTTCTTCCTGATGGTGCTGGGCGGCGACCGGACGTTCCTCGGCAGCTTCAACGTGAATCTGCAGTTCATCCTGCGTGTGATCTCCGACTTCCAGAACCCCATCGACGTGCCCAACCCGATCAATCGAGCGGTGGTCACGGCGAATGCCAGCATCAACAGCCAGCTCGACCAGGTTCAGGAGTCGATCTCTCTCCGCCTGGGCAAGAAGTGGCTCAACGACACGCTCGAGACCGAGGTGGGGTCGATCGTGGGGCTCAACCGGGGCGACTTCGCGGTGCGTCCCAAAGCCAAGTACGCCATCACGGATCGTCTGCGGGCCACGGTGGGAGGGGACATCTTCCGGGGTCCCACGCCGTCGTTCTTCGGCCGCCTGCGCGACAACTCCACCGCTTACGTGGAGCTACGGTGGGACTTCTGAGATACTGTGGCGCCTCCGAAAAGGGGATCGGCCCATGAAGATGATTCTCAAGGGCAAGCGGGCGCTCGTCACCGGCGCCTCTGTCGGGATCGGCCGGGCTCTGGCCAGGGCCCTGGCCTCCCAAGGGGTCACCGTCGTCGTCGCCGCCCGCCGCACAGCTGCCCTGGACGATCTGGCCGCGGAGATCGCGGCCGCGGGCCACCCACGGCCGCGGCCGCTGGGCGTCGATCTGGGCAAGCGCGGGGCGGCTGCCGATCTGGCCGCCCGCGCGACCGCCGAGGTCGGCCAGATCGACATTCTCGTCAACAACGCGGGCGCCAATGTGCTCGGTTCGCAGTTCGGCGCCGGCGACAGCGACGCCATGAGGGAGCTGTTCGAGCTGAACTACTGGTCGCCGCTTGCGCTGATCCAGGCGCTGGTGCCGGGCATGCGGCAGCGCCGGGACGGCGCGGTGGTCAACGTGACATCGCTCGCGGGCATCGCCCCGTGGGTCTTCACGGGCCACTACTCGTCGACCAAGGCCGCCCTGTCCCTCGCCTCGGAGACGTTGCGGCTCGAGCTGCGCGGGTCGGGCGTCCATGTGCTCGAGCTGATGGCTGGTCCCACCGAGACGGCGCTGCTGGCGGGGGCGCGCCAGAATGTGCCCGGGGCGGGCCGCGCCATGGCGCTGGGGCCCACGGGAACGACGGAGGAGCTGGCGCGGCTCGTGGTCCGGGCTCTCGAGCGGCGCCGCAAGATCCTCGTCTATCCGCGCACGCTCGGCCTCACGCCCGTCTTCCCGAGCCCGTCGCGCTGGTTCATGACGCTGCTCCAGCGCAAGCTCGACGGCGACGTGTCGCGCCTCGCCCAGCCTGGCGACCGGGGCTAGGCAAGCGTCCGGCGCTCACGCCTTGCGGCACGCGTAGTGAAGATAGACCTTGTCGCGCCGAGCCAGCTCGCCATAGATGATGGAGCCCGGCATCCCGCCGAACTCCACCATGAGCGGGGCGAGGGGACGGGGCACGTGCCGTCGCACCGCGTCCATCTTGAGCGCGTGCGTCTGGTCCAGCGCGGCGAGCACGTTGGCGGTGATGTCCTCCATGTGGCGCGGGGGCAGCGCGGCCTCGTGGAACGCCTCGACCAGCGCCGGAAGCTCGTGGGTGTTGCGCACGTCGGCCCACAGGAAGTCGCCTCCCCGCTGAAGCACGCGGTGGACTTCCCGCAGGAATCCCACCATCGATCCGTAGCAGTGTGACGCTTCGACGTTGACGACGATGTCGAAGGTCTCCGCGTCGAAGGGGAGCGCCTCCGCGTCGCCCGCGCAGTAGGTCAGGTTCCCCGGGCGATGGCGACGGGTGCTGTAGAGCACGGCGCGCTCCGAGCGATCGACACCCACCACGAGGCGCGGCGCCAGGTACTTCGCCATGTGGGACGTGCCTCCGCCCCGCCCGCAGGAGACGTCGAGCACACGCTTGCCGGCAAGGCCTGCACCCTCCGCCATGTGGTCGTAGAGCTGGACGAAGATACGGCTTGCCTCATCGGCCGGATCCAGTCTCGGCCCGCGGGCGGCGCCGTCCAGTTTCACGTACCCGTAGCTCAGGTAGGGCCAGTCGATGTCGGCGAAGAGCCGGTTGAGAGTCTGGTAGGCGTGTTTCCAGATGAGCCGGCGCAGGCGCGGCGACGACGCGGCCAGATAGTTCACGGTCTCGGAGATCACGAGACGGGACGAAGGAGCGGGGCCTAGCCCCGCCGCACCGACGTGACCATGCCGATGCGCTGGAGAAACTGGATGACCGACCAGCCTGGATCGAATTCCCCCGGGGCCATGCTCGTCTTGGCGCTCCGAGGCCGGGCGTGGTGGTTGTTGTGCAGAGACTCGCCCGCCGTCACCCACACGAGCCAGGGAATGTTGCGCGCGGAGTTCTCGTAGGGCTGCTCTCCGTGCCAGTGGGCGAGCCCGTTGATGAGGGGAGTGAGCACGAGCGTGAGCACGACGCCGTGTATGGCGGACACGAGGAGGCCTTGCCACCATCCGAGCAGGAGCATGATGGTTCCGGTGCCCACGACTACTCCGGCCCAGGTCCGGGTGTAGATCCATCGGTCCCAGCGATCGGGTGGCAGATCAGACGCGAACTTCTGGACGACCTCGGGGCGGCGCGCCTCCCGCAGATAGTAGATGAAGTTGCCGAACTGGACCCTCCAGAAACCGAAGATCATGGGGCTGTGCGGATCGCCGGGCACGTCCGTGAAGGTGTGATGCTTGCGATGCACGGCCGCCCACTGCTGGCGGTTCACGCCCACCGTGAGCCAGATGATGGTGCGGCAGAGGTGATCGGCCACGGGGTGCAGGGTGAGCGCCCGATGCGCCATGGCGCGATGCAGATAGATCGACGACGTGTACGCAGCCACCGCGGTCACGGCCACGGCCGAGCCGACGATGAGCAACCACGTGCTCCACATCTCTCCACCTCCGGAGCGAAACGGCGTGCCCCGAGGATCGTTCAAATGTCCCGTCGGCGTCAAGGCCTGACTGGCGGCGCGCGCTTGACCGGGACATGTCAAAGGGGTAGCATGCCGCGCATTCTCGAGGAGGAATGGATGAAAGTTCTGATCGTCTATCCGCAGCGGGACCCGAGATCGAGCGTCCGGTCGCAATATGAATGGAAAAAGCTCTTCGAGCTCGTCTATTGGCCCTTCCCGTCCCGCGCCGGCGGTCTGAACGTAAACGTTCTCGACACTCTGGCCTCTCTCGCGCCACCGGATGTCGAGATTTGCACAGTTAACGAGCATACGCAGGTGGTCGATTTCAACGTGAAGGCGGATCTGGTGGCCATCACGTGCATGATTACCCACGCCACACGTGCCTACGAGATCGCCGACGAGTTCAGGCGGCGCGGCATCCCCGTGATCATGGGCGGCTACCATCCTTTCATGATGAACCAGTTCCAGCGGGACGCCGAGGTGTTCGAGCACGTGGACAGCATCTGCATCTCGGAGGCGGACTACATCTGGCCGGAAATCCTCGCCGACGCCAGACGGGGACAGCTCAAGCGGGTCTACAAGCAGGTGGAGCCCACGGACATGCAGACCGTGGAGCACCGCCTGATGACGCGCCCGCGGCAGTGGCTCGACTATCTCTACATGACGGTGCAGGCGAGCCGCGGGTGCCCGTTCCATTGCAACTTCTGCTCGATCATCCTCATGCTGGGCAACAAGATGCGCTACAAGACGCCCGAGGCGGTCACCAAGGAGCTGGAGCGCGTCTATCAGAAGGACATCCTGGGCCGCGTCCTGGGCCGACCCATCTTCTTCGTCGACGACAACATCTTCGGCATCCCCAAGGAGTTCAAGCGGATCCTGCGGGCCATCATCCAGCTGAACAAGAAGTACCCGCGGTTCAAGACGTTCTACGGCTGCCAGGTCACCATCAACATCACGAAGGACAAGGAGGCCATGGAGCTCCTGCGCGAGGCCGGATTCTTCCAGGTCTTCATCGGTCTCGAGAGCCTCCAGCCCGCCGTGCTCGGGCAGTACGACAAGGGCCACAACATCGGCTACGACTACGACGTGGCCATCCAGACGCTCCGGAGCTACGGGATCGAAGTGGTGGCCAGCTTCATCTTCGGGCAGGACCTGGAAACGGAAGCGGCCTTCGATGCCGCTTTCGACTTCTTCGATCGGAATGCCATCATCTACCCGTACTGCAACATCCTCGTCCCGAATCAGAAGCAGTGGCTGGAGTACTACGAGGCGGGCCGCATCCTCACGCGCGAATGGAAGCTCTACGACGCGCAGCACACGGTCTTCGTTCCCATGAACCTGCGCCCGCTCCAGATCCAGAAGAAGTACATCGAGCTCATGACCCGGATCTTCGACTACAAGAACGTGAAGAAGCGGCTCATCAAGGCCTTCGTGGAAGGCGGCGCCAAGCAGATGTGGCTCCCGTATCCGCTCCACATCGCCTTCTACCTGAAGACGCTGGCCGCGGTGGCGGCCGCGCGGGACTGGGAGAGCTTCCGCTTCGCCCTGAGCCTTCGCAAGTACATCCTGAACTACAAGCTCTCCGTGCTGAACATCCTCTTTCAGATCGACCAGCATCACTTCGCCATCAAGAACCGGCAGAGCCTGGACGAGCACTCGTACGATCTGGACGTGCCTTCGTGGCGAGAGCGGCTCGCCGCCCAGGTCCCCGAGGCCGAGCGGATCGCGGAGGCGGTGCCGGAGATCGCGGGTTGAGGAGGGAGACGGCCCAGGGCCGCCCCTAGCGAGGTCCGACTCGCCCCGAGGCCCGCCGCACGGCCGGTACGCTCCCATGGACTTCACGTACACCCGTGATCCGGAGCCGCACAGCTCCCGCGCCCGAGACATCCTCCGCCGGCACCCCGAGATCCGTGAGCTGATTCGCCCCCATCCTCGAACCTTCTGGTGGGTGGTCGGTCTCGTGGCTCTCCAGATGGGAATGGCCGCCCTTCTGGCCCCCGGGCCGTGGTGGGTCGTCGTCGTCGCCGCCTACCTCGCGGGCGCCTTCATCACGCACGCCTTGGGCGTCCTCATCCACGATTGCGCGCATCGGCTCGTCTTCCGGAATTCGTGGGCCAACATCCTGACGGGGATGCTTGCCAACCTTCCCGTCTTCTTTCCGAGCTCCCGGCTGTTTCAGACCTATCACCTGAAGCATCACGCCTACCTCGGGGTCTACGACGTCGACGGTGATCTGCCCAGCCGCTGGGAGGCGAGGCTCGCCGGCCGGTCGCCCGTGGGCAAGGCGCTCTGGCTCCTCATGTTCCCCGTCATCCAGCTCACCCGTCTCTACCGGCTCAAGAACATCCGGCCCATCGACGGCTGGATGATCGTCAATACCGTCGTGCAGCTCGCTTTCAACGTGGGCGTCTACCTCGTGCTCGGTCCGTGGGCGCTCCTCTACCTCGCGCTCTCGCTCTACTTCTCGATCAGCCTGCACTTCCTGGGCGGGCGCTGGGTCCAGGAGCATTTCCTTCCCGTGTCCGGAAGCCAGGAGACGTTCAGCTACTACGGGCCGCTGAACCGGCTCACCTTCAACGTGGGCCATCACGCTGAGCACCACGATTTCACCGGCGTGGCGTGGGTCAATCTGCCCAAGCTTCGCCGGGCGGCGCCCGAGACGTACGACGCGATGCACTGGCACGGCTCGCTGTCGAAGGTCTTGCTCGGTTTCCTCTTCGACCGCCAGCGTTCGCTGTTCGCGCGAGTGCTCCGCGAGCACAAGGGTCACCAGGGCTGATACCTGCCACACGACCTGCAAATCTTGCGCACGATGCGCCGGGCGCGTGCCGCCAACACGTTTCGCCCTTGACGATGCACGAAAGCAAGGGCACGATTGCCGCCCGGCGCGAGAGCGGTGGCCGACGAAGGATTCGCTGCGCGGAAGGCGCCCAACGGACGCGTTGCCGCAGAGGGGGAAATCGATGCGCTGCCTGCTCGTGCACCCGGAGTTCCGGTCGGCGTCGTTCTGGAACTACCGCGACACGTGCCGGCTGATCGGCGCGCGCTATCCGGCGCCGCCGCTGGGCCTCCTCACCGTGGCCGCCCTCCTCCCCAGGGACTGGGAGCTTCGTCTGGTCGACTGCAACGTGGAGACATGGGACGACGCTCTCCTCGACGGGACCGACATCGTGCTGACCGGCGGGATGCTGCCCCAGCAGCAAGGGTGCCTCGCCGTGACCCGGGCCGCGAAGTCACGCGGCATGACGGTGGTGGTGGGCGGCCCGGATCCGACCTCGAGCCCGCACCTCTACATGGAGGCCGACCACCTGGTCCTTGGCGAAGCCGAGGTCACGCTCCCCCTCTACCTGGCCGACGCAAGGGCTGGCGCGGCAAAGAAGGTCTACCGCGAGGCCGCGAAGGCGGATGTCTCTGCATCGCCTTGTCCCCGTTTCGACCTTCTGGACTTCGACAAGTACCTGCACGTGGCCATCCAGTGGTGCCGGGGCTGCCCGTTCGCGTGCGAGTTCTGCGACATCATCGAGCTGTACGGTCGCGTGCCCCGGGCGAAGACGCCCGCGCAGATGCTGGCCGAGCTCCAGGCGCTGTACGACCTCGGCTATCGCGGCCACGTGGACCTCGTCGACGACAACTTCATCGGGAACCGGCGGCTCGTGAAGCAGTTCCTGCCCGTCCTGAAGACGTGGCTGGCCGAGAGAGGCTGGCCATTCGAGTTCACCACGGAAGCGTCCATCAACCTCGCGGACGACGATGCCCTTCTCGCGATGATGCAGGATGTCGGCTTCTTCGCCATCTTCGTGGGGATCGAGAGTCCCGACGAGGCAACGCTCGTCGCCATGCAGAAGCGCCAGAACACCCATCGCTCCATCGTGGACAGCATTCGCAAGATCTACGACCACGGCATCATGGTCAACGCGGGCTACATCCTTGGCTTCGACACCGAGGGCGCCAATGTGGCCGCGGGCATCATCGAGTGCGTCCGCGCCACGGGTATTCCCGTCAACATGGCAGGCCTCCTCACGGCGCTGCCGACCACGCAGATGACTCGTCGCCTCCAGGCGGAGGGCCGGCTCTACGAAGGGTACGAGCGGCAGGCCGACGGCAAGGGCGACCAGTGCACGGGAGGTCTCAACTTCGACACGGTCAGGCCGCGCATCGACATCCTGCGCGACTACCTGCAGGTCGTGGAGACGATCTACGCACCGGAGCAGTACTTCTCCCGGGTTCTCGACGTGGGACTCCGCCTCGACTCGTCCCAAAGGAAAGTGCGGCGCCCCCTCCGCTTGCTCCGGAGAGATCTGAAGGGGCTCTTCCGCCTGGTGGCCCGACTGGGCGTCCCGCGTGAGACCCGGGGCCACTTCTGGCGAGTCATGGGGAAGTGTCTCGTCGGCAACCCGCGGTCGCTTCGCTACGCCATGTCCCTGATGGCTCTCTATGTCCACTTCGGTCCCTTCGCGCGCTACGTGGCCGCGGAGACGCGCGAGTCCATCGAGCGTGAGAGGCGTGAGCCGTCTCGCGTCGCCGTCGCCTCGCCTCGCCCGCAGCCGATCGCTCGCCCGCTCTCGACCCCCGTCGGCGTCATCGTGCCCTGAGTCTCTTCTCGCGCGGCCCTGAGGATCCGGCCGTGCCCTGGAAAGGAGCGGCGGGAGCCGTCGCGCCGCCGGAGTACAATCGCCGACGTGGACGGCGAGATCGTTCCCAGCATCTACGCGGAGCCCTTCCGGCCGACGACGTTCATCGGCCAGATCTGGGAGGCCCAGGCGGCCGCCCACTACTTCCGCACCGCCGAGGAAGCGCGGATCGCGCTGGGCATCGCGTACTACGTCGCCGAGCGCTGGAATGAGTGGCAGGACGTCGCCTGGATCCCGGCCGAGCCGACCCACTGGCAGGACGCCGTGGAAGTCCTGGGCGCAGCCCTCGTCAGCGTGCTCCTG
>Ga0335071_10008711_pt1 | contig 10403 bp, 9 predicted proteins | sample Lox_Sample_15_FD_206724 | JGI IMG/M metagenome (GOLD analysis project Ga0335071, IMG submission 206724) | Soil microbial communities from Loxahatchee National Wildlife Refuge, Florida, United States - Lox_Sample_1.5 | ecosystem: Environmental > Terrestrial > Soil > Wetlands | place: USA: Florida...
TTTCGGGCTTCGGATCTCCGAGCACCAGAAAGAGCGGATGTTTTTCACGCTCAAGCGGCAGTATCTCGGCTACAGCCGGATCGATACCCTGATGAAGGACAAGTATATCGAAGATATCAGCTGCAATGGCTCGGACATCTTCCTGTACGTCCAGCACCGTATCTATGGCTCGATCCGGACCAACGTGAGGTTCGGCGAGGTCGAGCTCAACAACTTCGTGCTGAAACTGGCACAGGTCGGGGGCAGGCATATCTCGCTCCTCCAGCCCATCCGCGATGTCTCGCTCCCGGACGGGAGCCGGGGCAACCTGACGCTGGGCGGCGAAGTGACCAAGAAGGGCTCGACCTTTACCATCCGAAAGTTCCGGGCAAACCCGATATCGCCCATCGAGATGATGGACTACCATTCGGTAGACGCCATGGAACTGGCATACATGTGGATCCTGATGGAGTACAAGCGGTCGATCCTTGTCTCCGGGGGGACAGCAACGGGTAAGACCACGTTTCTGAACGTGCTGTGCAGTTTCATCCCGCCGGAATACAAGATCGTCTCCATTGAGGACACTGCCGAGCTGAACCTGATGCACCCCAACTGGATCCAGTCCATCACCCGTGCCGGGTTTGGCAGTTCCAGCGGCGGGGAATCTGTCTCCGGGATCAGCGGCGTTTCTTCCAAGACCCCCGGCGATATCTCGCTCTACGACCTGCTCGTTGCAGCCCTGCGGCAGCGCCCCGAGTTCATCATCGTTGGTGAGGTCCGCGGCGGTGAAGCATTCACGCTTTTCCAGGCGATCGCCGTGGGGCACGCGGCACTGGGCACCATTCACGCCGGCTCCATGGACGAACTCCTTGCCCGTGTGGAATCAAACCCCATGAACGTCCCGCGGAGCCTGTTCTCCAATCTTGATGTGGTACTCTTTCCGATGCATATCAAGAAAGGGGAGCGGAGCATGCGTCGGCTCGCCAATATCGTGGAGATGCTGGAGCTTGACCGCGATTCCGGGGACCTTATCACCAACACGGTCTTTAAATGGCTGCCGGATGTGGACCGGTTCCAGTTCCAGGGGAGGAGTTTCCTCTTTGACAAGATCCGGGACACTCATGGGGTCAGCAAGGATGTGCTTAACGAGGAACTTAAAGACCGGACCGCATTTCTCCAGGGCCTCCAAAAGGCCGGGATCCGTGAGTATAACGCAGTGACCGGACACATCCGGGAATATTACCGTGACAAACCGGCCGTGATGAAACGGATCGTTGCTGCCGGTACGGGTGAACCGGAAAACCCGTAATCTGTTTTGCCGGATATCCTGAAGACAAAATCCCGGCGATTACGAGCAGAGAAACCCTGCCAACCGCTCGAAGTCTTCCCGCCCGGGGACGCACACCCTTTTTGGTTTTAACACCCGCTGTTCGCGCTGACCGCCACAGTGATGGGCTGCACCTGTCCGGACACGATCTTGACCGTGCCGGTGCCGCAGGTAACATTAGCGCTGGTCATCCCAAGGCTGTTGGTTGTCCCGATGTAATTACTGAGGGAAAGGTTCCCGAACTGGTTTGTATCCAAGATATAGTTGACCGCCGCGTTGCTGACGGGGTTCCCGTTGATATCCCGGATGGTGACATTGATCACCGGGGGACTGTACGTGGTGTTGAAGGTCGCGATCAGATTTGCTGCCGGCGTGAATGCAGTATCCGCAGGGATGACCTGGTCGGGTGATGTCGTGGCTACCATCCCGTTGCTGTCGGTCACCGTCAGATTGGCACAGAATGGTCCCGCCAACGGGGGAGAGATATGAATCGTCCTGCCACTGAACGTGGGGGTGAGGCCGCTTACCGGCACCAGATTGTTTGTATCCGAGCAGTTCCCCGGAGCGGGCCAGGTAGAGGCAGCGTTTGTGAGAGCCCAGGTCCAGCTGACAATGGTGGCGTTGGTGGAGGAGGACTGGGACCCGTCCAGCACGATACTGTCCCGCTGGACCGTGCCAAGGCTGGAGGTCTCCGTGTTATAGGAGATGACCGGGGTCGGCAGCCGGTAGGTCTGCTCGAAGATGTTGGTGAGCGAGGTCAGGATCTTGATATCGATCTGGTCCCCTGTCCCCACGAAAGGTGGTACCGGGGAAACGAGACTTTCCGTCAGGTTAAAGGTGACCTGGACGCTTTTTCCCGCCGGGATCGTGAGGTAGGGGGTTGCCGAATCAGAACCCTGCACCTGGCATCCCCCGCCCCCCACAGAGAGATTGCAGGACCCCCGGGGAGTAGAGAGTGACAGGGACGTGAAGTTCAACGGGTATGCGTAGTAGTTGTTGATGGCAATACCTTCTATGGCCACATCCTGGGTATTCATGTTCATGAGGTTGAAGGAGATCGAACTCCAGTTCCGGGAGCCCGGGACATTAAACGGCGGGTTGGGGTACGTTGCATTCCAGTTTACTGTATTGGCGAGCTTCATCCCGGAGATCATGATATCCTCATCTTTGACTGCCTGGATCTGTGACTGACGGGTCATCTCGGCCTTCTGCATCTGTGACACCATCAGTGCCAGGGCTGCAGCTGCCGTCACAGTGATGAGGATCAGCAGAAGAGTGCCGACGATAACAGAAACACCCTGATCGTTCCGGGTCATGGAATGTTCACTACGATCTTGGTCATCTTCGAATAAATTAATTCCCTATTTTTTATGTATATATACATACCAGACATCACTATCTCTATATTTATTCAGCACAGGTTCCCGCCACAATTTTTCGGGCAGGGAAATTATCACCAGAACTGATCCATGTTGCTGAGGGGAAATGGCAGAATAGGGGCTCCTGCCTGTTCCGGCCGGGGTGCCCCGGTGCGGAAAGAAAGATTGGTAATCTCCCGTTCTCAATGCTCGATCAGATGTCTGGAAACAATGCAGGAGCTCCCGGGAGTATGGCCGGGCGGGTGCAGAAGCTCGCCGCCCCGCTCTCTCTCGGGCTCCAGTTCGGGCTTGTGGCGGTGGTCTCGTTTTCACTTGCCCTTCTCCTCTCCGCGTACCTCCCCGACAACACCCCGGACACGGCGATGATAGGTGCCATGTGGGCACTGATCTCCGCGGTGGTGGTCATGCAGGACACCGGGTCCCAAACGATCAGCACCGCGTGGCTGCGGATCTTCGGCTCGCTGATCGGAGCCGCATTTTCCGCCGTGTACCTCATGTTCTTCCCGTTCTCTGTTCTCGGCATGGGCATCCTGATCGGGATCGTTGCGTTCACCTGCGTCATCCTCGGGCTCCCCGGCCACCTCCGCCTTGCAGCCCTGACCGTGGGGATCGTGATGGTGATCTCGTTTGAGAACCCGGCGATCCCCCCGCTCGTGAACGCGGCGACCCGGTTTGTCGAGGTGATCATCGGGAGCACCGTGGCGGTGTGTGCGGCATGGGCCTGGCAGTACCTGTTCCCCCGCACCTGAACCTGGCAGGCGCCGCCGCGGGGGGCCGTGCGGTGACGGACACCCTTATCTCCTTTCCTGAAGATACCAAAAAAACAGGAGTATGTCCACCGTGAGGCCCGCCAAGGTTCTGCCACCGGCCCGGCGCGGCCCTCCCGGGGTGTGGTGAGCCATGCTATCCCTCGTCGATGCCGGTACCGTGGTCGCCCTCCAGCAGGTCTCGCCCCTGCTCACCGGTCTGCTCGCCGCGGGAAAAGACCTGGACTCCCTGCCGGTCTACCTTGCGATCCTTGTCCTGTTCTATCTTGGCTTCTCGCCGAAACACGGGATGCGCCTGACCGTGGCGTTCGGGCTCGCGGGTGGGGCTGACGAGGCCCTCAAGCTCTTCTTCCACCTCCCCCGCCCGTACTGGGTATCCTCCGCGGTGAAAGCCTATTACTCCGTTTCGTCGTTTGGCCTTCCCTCGGGAGGCGCCGAGTGCAGCACGGTGCTGTACGGGTACATTGCGGTCATAGTGCGGCGGTGGTGGGTGGTCCTTGCCTGCCTTCTCCTTGCGGCCCTGACCATGCTGGCCCGGATCTTTGCCGGTGTCCACTTCGTCACCGACGTGATCGGCGGTTTTCTCCTCGGGGCCCTGTTCCTTCTCCTCACCCTTACCATTGCCCCCCGGATCGAGGCCTTCGGCGCCCGGCTCCGCCCGCCGGCCCGGGTCCTCGTCATCCTCCTCCTCTCGGCGCTGCCGCTCGTCATGGCAGTCCCCGCATACCTCTCCCTTGCCGGCTGGCAGGTGCCCGCGGACTGGGTGGCAATGGCGTTTGCTCAGACCGGCGCCACCATCAGCCCGGTCCAGATAGTGGGCGCATGGGAGGCGAGCGGGGTGATCCTCGGGGGCCTGTTGGGATACGAGTACCTGCGAAAGACCGGGGGATGGGAACCGCCGGAGCGGGTTCTGCCCCGGATCGCGGTGGCCCTTTCCGGCGTGGTCTCGACGCTTCTCCTCTTTGTGCTCGCAATGGCGGTCCTTACCCGTCCCGCGATCCCTCCGGCTGCAGCGCTTTTTGTCTCCTCGGTGCTCACCGGTCTCTGGTTTGCCGCCTGCGTCCCGCTCGCGGCCCGGCGCCTGGTGCCCCGGTAAAAAAGGTTTTTAGCCGGTCCTCTTTTTGCGGGCGTCGGCCGCAAGGCAGAGGATCTCGAAGAGGATGGTGGCCCCGGCAAGGGAGGTGATCCCGGCATGGTCGTAGGGTGGGGAGACCTCCACGAGGTCGCCGCCGATGACGTCCAGCCCCCGCATACCCCGGAGGGTCTGGAGCGCCTCGAAGGTGGACATGCCGCCGGCCACCGGCGTCCCGGTACCGGGGGCAAAGGCCGGGTCCAGGCAGTCGATGTCAAAGGAGAGGTACACCGGGCGGCTGCCCGCGAGGTGCTGGATCTCACGGACCACGCCCTTCCAGCCCAGCTCGTAGAACTCCTCGATATGGACGACCCGCATGCCGCTTGCATAGGAGAACTCCCAGAGCGGTTCGCTTGAGCCCCGGATCCCGATCTGGATGGAGTGTTCTGCGTCCACAAGGCCGGCCTCCACCGCGTTTCTCATCGGGGAGCCGTGCGCACAGCCGCAGCCGTGGATGGGCGGGGCGGTATCGCAGTGGGAGTCGAAGTGGACCAGGCAGACCTTCTCTTTGGGCGCAAGCCCCCGGAGGATGGGGTAGGTGATGGCGTGGTCCCCTCCCGCCGTTACCGGGGTGACATTCGCGGCGGCAACGCTCTGGTAGAACGCGGCGATATCATCAAGCGCCTCCTCGATCCGGTACACCGAGCGGAAGGGCACGTCCCCCACGTCGGCGATCCGGTGGTCGGTGCAGGGGGTGGAGCGGGTGCAGTGGTTGAACGCCCCTACGCCCCGGGACTCTTTGCGCAGCTCCCGCGGGCCCATGCGGGTCCCGCTCCGGTCGGTGACGCCCAGGTCCATGGGCACGCCGATGAGCGCGATGTCGAGGTTGTCGAGCGACTCGGTATACGGCAGGCCAAAGAACGTGGCGATCCCCCGGTACGGGTTATCCACCATCTCTTTGGTAAAAGTCCTGCACTGCGCCGCCATCTTTTCGAGGTCGTTGTCCATGGTCTTGCTCCGGGCCGGTTGTACTACAGGAATACGAGGGGGGCGATGGTATATGAAACCCGCCGGGGCGGTGCCGGGGGCGGCTACCGGGAGGGCAGGGTCTGGTTGCTGAGCGCGTAATCGACCGCGGCATCGGCATGGATCTGCATGGTGTCAAAGACCGGCACCTTTACGTCGCTCTGGTTGATGAGGAGCGGGATCTCGGTGCAGCCGAGGATGACGCCCTGCGCCCCCTCCTCGTTTACGAGGCGGTTGATGATCCGGACGTACTCCTGCCGGGACTCGCTGCGGATGTCGTTTCTGACCAGCTGGTCGAAGATGACGTTGTTGATGTAGTCCCGTTCGGTCTCGTTTGGGACCACCACGTCGATGCCGTACTCGTTTTTGAGGGCGTCGCGGTAGAACGGGGCCTCCATGGTGTACTTTGTCCCAAGGAGCGCCACTTTTTTGATCCCGCTTTTGTTCACGGCAGCGCCGGTGACATCGTAGATGCGGATCACGGGCAGGCCGGTGGCGTTCTCCACGAGGTCGGCCCGGGAATTGAGGGTGTTCGAGGCGATGATGATGAAGTCGGCCCCGCCGCGTTTCAGGCGCATCCCTGCATCCACGAGGGTGGCGTTCAAGGGGGTCCAGTCCCCGGCAGCGGCCAGCCGTTCCTGTTCGGAGAACTCCCCGAACTGGATGGAGTACATCAGGACCTGGGCCGAGTTGTCGCCGCCCAGTTCGCTCTGCACCTTCTCGTTCATGATCCGGTAGTACTCCATAGAGGACGACCAGCCCACTCCGCCGATGACCCCGATGGTCTTCATCTTGCGGGCATCGGAAAAGAGCGTCACGGTCGGGGTGACAACCGAGGTGTTCGCCCCGGCGGCAGATACCTGGGGGGCCGTGGGCTGGTTTGCGGGCTGCGGGGAGATGCAGCAGCAGGCAAGGGCGGCAGAGAGGAGCAGGACAGCGAGGACACAGGTGCGGGCGGCGTTCATTGTTCTTCCCTATGGACGCCGGAGATATATGCGTTTGGAAATCCTACAGACGCCGGACTTCGTCCCGTTCCGGCGAAAGGTGAACTACCGGTATACGGGCGAAATAAAGGTCGAACCCCTCCTGGACGATCTCGGGTTCATCCGGCACCCGGATTTTAGCGCACTAAAGCAAAGTATATGGCTGCGGCAACGCATGTATCCCACATGGAGAGGGAAAAACGACACTTCCGGATCGCAGTCGTCCTTGGCTTTCTCGTCATGATCCTGTTCGCGATCCTGAACGTTAACACCCTCGGCCTTATCCCCGTTCTCGGACCACTGGCAGGAGGGATCGTTGCCGGTGTTTTCGCAGGGAAAAGCTATGCGGACGGGGCAATAGCAGGACTTGTCTCAGGTATCTTTGGCGCGATCGCCGTACTCCTCGATTTCATCCTGAAAACCGGCTATCTCCGGGCGGCAATTCCCCAAGTCCCCGAGGTCATGGGGGTCGTGTTCCTCCTGCTGGCCATGATCCTCTACTTCCCCCTGCTCGCGTATATCGGAGGGGCGATCGGCGGTGCAATTTCCCATTTTTTAAAAACAAACCACAAAAGTACATAACGGGTGTTATTTTCGTTTACCAACCGCATTTTTCGCTCATGAATACGGGTGGATGCGGTTGAACAGCCTGACTTTCACGATATCGTTGACCACGAAGAAGAAGAGGGCGTACGCCCATATCATAAGGGCAAAGATCACCCCTATGGGCTGCATAAATATACCAAAGACGGCAAGGCTGGTTCCCAGGATTGCGGTCAGCTCGGTGGCACAAAACAGCGAGAGCGTGGGGAGGGGCGGTTCCCAGAAATGCTGCTTCCCGGTACGGGCAAGATAGATGGTCATGTGCCCGGCAACCGCGAGTTTGACAAAGATGAGCGACTGGACAATGCCGGGGCTTAAGTGATAGTATTCCGTGGCGATCCAGAGCAGCAGGAAACTCTCTGCCACGCCGAGTATCCCCAGGATACTGGCGAGGGTCAGGATCCTGTTCATCTGCCAGCGGACCGGCTTTGCCGCGGCAACCGCATTGTCATACGCGATCAGCATGATGGGGATGTCATTGATGATGGCAAGCACTACGATCATCACGGTAGTTACCGGGAAGAAATTCAGGATGATGATACAGAGGGCAAGGAAGATCAGGACCCTGACTGTCTCGGCAATGCGGTACACCGCATAGTTCTCCATCCGCCGGAAGATCTTTCTGCTCTCGTAAATCGCGTCGATGATAATGGAGAGGCCCGGCTTTGTCAGGACGATATCCGCGGCAGATTTCGCTGCATCAGTCGCACCGGCAACGGCGATACCGGAATCCGCAGCCCGGAGGGCCGGGGCATCATTGACCCCGTCGCCGGTCATCCCGACAATGTGATCCCCTTCCTGCAGAACCCTGACAATCTGGTACTTGTTCTCCGGGAAAACCTGGGCAAAACCGTCGGCATCCTCGAGCTGCCTGAGGGCATCCCTGCCCGTGCTCTGGGCAAAGGAAGACTGGGGGAGGATCGTGGTTCCGAGGCCCACCTTCCCGGCAATCTCCTTTGCTATCGCGACATGGTCCCCCGTCACCATCTTGACATTCACGCCGAGCTCCTTTGCCCGGGCAATGGTTCCTGCCGAATCTTCGCGGGGCGGATCGAAGAGGCCGATCACCCCGAGATACTGCCAGGTACCGCGGGCATCCGTACGCCCGACTCCAAGAGCGCGGTATCCCTTTTCCGCGAGTCCGATCACCCACGCGTCCAGCAGGGCTGCGTGATCACCGTCCGGTTTTCCGAGGGCAGCGATCGCCTGGGGAGCTCCTTTGGCCACGTCAAAAGTGCCTCCGCTGCCGTTCTCGACGGTCGCCCGGGAGTATTTCGAGACCGGGTCGAACGGGACGAAATCCGCGATTACGGGATCCGGTGACGGAACCCCCGCAGTCCCCATGGATGAATGCCGTGCAAATATCGCCATATCGATGGGATCATTGCTTTCTTTTGCGGACGCGAGCGCAGCGGCAGTGATCACGTCGTATTCCGTGACGCCGGGGAACGTTTTTACCTCGGCGACGCTGATGGAGTTCTTCGTTATCGTCCCGGTCTTATCGGAACAGAGGATGTCCATCCCTGCCATCTCCTCGATGGCACTGAGACGGCTGACAATCGCCTCTTTTTTTGCAAGAGCCACCGCACCTACCGCAAGAGAGACGGTCAGGACGGCAGGGAGCGCTGTCGGTATCGCGGCAACGAGGAGCACGAGAGCGAACTGGAGTGTTTCGAGGACAGCGTCCCCCCGGATCGTGGAGATGACAAAAACAACACTTACGAGAGATACGGCAAGGGCAATCAGGTAATTCCCGATCCGGATCACCGCCTGCTGGAAGTGGCTCCGGGGAGGTTTCTGCTGGAGCAGGCGGGTCGTCCTGCCAAAAAACGTCCTCACCCCCGTGCCTGTTACGATCGCATCCATCTCTCCCTGACGGACTATGGATCCGGAATAGGCATCGTCACCGTTCTTTTTCTCCACCGGCAATGATTCGCCCGTAAGCGCGGATTCGTCGAGAAGGAGGTACTTCCCGTGCGTGAGCCGGACATCAGCCGGGACAATGTCGCCCAGCCGGATATGGACCAGGTCGCCGGGGACCAGCCCGCGGGCCGGGATCTCGCTCCATACCCCGTCCCGGAGTACGCGGGCATTGGGGGCGAGGCGCTGTTTTAAGAGTTCGATTGCATTTTCCGCCTTGTGTTCCTGGAAAAAACCCACAACCGCATTGATGACAAGCATCAGGAAGATGATGCTGAAATCTTCCCAGTGCTGGATGATGGCAGAGAGAAGGGCCGCGACTTCGATCATCCAGGGTATCGGGCCCCAGAAATACCTCAGAAACCTGAGGAGCGGGTGCTTTGTCTCTTCCGGGATATCGTTGAACCCGTATTCCTGCAGCCGGCTCCGGACCTCTTCTTCGCTGAGGCCCGTGGCCCCGGTCTTCAGGATCCTTTCCCGTTCTTCGCCGGACAGGGATGAACCTGTGGCTGCCGGGCTGTCCTTGCGGGTTTTGCCATTCTCCGGGCTCTTTTCCGGGTCCATCAGTACCTGTCCGTTTTTTTCTTACGAGGTTTGCCGGGATTGCGTTCCCCCCGGGAGTGAGGATCGTACCTGACCGGGCCGGCAGGTTTTACGGGATCATTCCCCGGCCTTCACGAACTGATCTTTTCCTGCCCCGCACTCCGGGCAGACCCAGTCACCCGGCAGTGCATCGAATTCCACGCCGGGTAAAATCCCGGCCGTGGGATCGCCGACTGTCGGGTCGTAGATATACCCGCACACCAGGCACCGGTAAGGAACCATCCGGTCTGTCATTGTTGTTACCTTTTACCCTCCCTCGGGCGTGTCCGCGGTGCATCCATGGTTTTCTTCCCGTCCTGCCCTTTCATCCCTGGGGATGAGATTCCAGGAACTCTTTTAACGCCCCGGCATTGTTATGCACCTCATCATGGGCTGCAAACAGGAACGTGACGGTTTTTTCCCGGGAAAGGATGGTACCGAGATCCCTGATCACCCCGGGCCTCCCCGCGATCTCCTCACCATACCTTCTCCTGAACTCATCCCATTTCTCCGGGTCATGACCGAACCAGACCCGGAGCTCCCGGCTCGCCCCGGCCTCCTTCATCCAGAGATCCACGTGCGCCCGTTCCTTCGATACCCCACGGGGCCAGAGGCGCTCGACGAGCACGCGGTATCCGTCATCAGCGGCAGGGGGTTCGTACACCCGTTTCAGTTTAATGGGCATGGTTTTTTCCGATCCGGGCCACGTACAGGTTGTTCTCCTTCCCGGTACAGGCAGGAAATGCCATGGTTTTTTGCGCGATT
>Ga0335071_10008712_pt1 | contig 10403 bp, 6 predicted proteins | sample Lox_Sample_15_FD_206724 | JGI IMG/M metagenome (GOLD analysis project Ga0335071, IMG submission 206724) | Soil microbial communities from Loxahatchee National Wildlife Refuge, Florida, United States - Lox_Sample_1.5 | ecosystem: Environmental > Terrestrial > Soil > Wetlands | place: USA: Florida...
TCGAAGCTGTCGGTCGCCTCTTTCTACGCGCAACGACGGACTGCTGTCTGTGATGGAGGTCACCTGCCGCTCGAGGCCACACAGCACAAACCATTGAGAAGATGAGGGCATCCAACTTCCACGTGTAATGTTTAAGCTGGGAAAGCGTGAATTGTCGTTGGCGCTCGGGGACAATTTCCAGAGGATGGTTACGGCAATGCCGCCCAAAACTCCACTGCGCCCACCCAAACATTCGCAGTTGACCGAAATTCAGTCGGCAGCCTACCATTACGCCGAACTAAGGCGCGCGTTCTCATGATTGGCCAGACTGTCTCCCATTACCGGATCCTCGGCAAGCTTGGGGGCGGTGGTATGGGTGTCGTCTACGAGGCCGAAGACCTGAAGCTGGGACGACACGTAGCCCTCAAATTCATTCCTGAAAACCTGGCCCATGACGCGAAGTCGCTCGAGCGCTTTACCCGCGAGGCTCGCGCCGCCTCCCAGCTGAATCACCCGAATATCTGCACCATTCATGGGATCGAGGACAACAATGGCCACCCCTTCATCGTAATGGAGAGGTTGGAGGGCCAGAGCCTCAAGCAGCATATCGCCGGCCATCCGATGGAGATCGATAAAGTGCTGGATGTGGGCGTGCAGGTGGCAGACGCGCTGGTCGCATCCCACTCCAAGAACATCGTTCATCGCGACATCAAGCCGGCCAACATTTTCTTGACGCCTACCGGGCAGGTAAAAGTTCTGGATTTCGGCTTGGCCAAACTGGTTCACAACATTGATGATGATGCCGCCGCAGACAATTCCCTGACCGCGGTTGGCGTGATCCCCGGAACTGCGGTTTACATGTCTCCGGAACAGGCGCGCAGTGAAACCGTGGACGCGCGGAGCGACGTCTTCTCCTTCGGCGTGGTTCTCTACGAGATGTCCACAGGGAAAAAGCCGTTTTCCGGAAACAACTCGCTGATGACTCTGGACGCTGTGTTGCACCAGAAGCCGATCCCCCCGCGAGAATTGAATCCGAAAATCCCCATTGAACTGGAAGGCATCATCGGCAAAGCGATGGAGAAGGACCGCAACCATCGCTACCAGAATGCGACTGAGATCAAATCTGATCTCGTCCTCCTGAAGCGCGAGACCGAGTCGGGACAACTCAAGAGCGGCTCTCACACGGCCAAACTACGGGCCGCAACACGGACATTTGGACATTCGACTCGGCTGCAAACCTATCTTTTGATTGGCATGGCCGCCCTCCTGGTCACGGTCGTGGGAGCCGTGGGCGCGTGGTGGTACAAGCACCGCGAGGTCGCCAATGCCGAGCAGCGTAATGCTATCGCCGTGTTGCCCTTGCAGAATCTGAGTGGAGATTTCAATGTAGATTACCTTCGCTTCGCCCTGGCCGACGAATTGACGAGTGTTTTGACCTACTCGCGGTCGCTCGAAGTACGCCCCGCTTCGGTCACGCGCCGCTACGTTGCCGTCGATCTCGACCCCAAACGCGTTGGACAGGACCTGCATGTTGGCCGGCTTCTAACCGGCTCTTACCGGAAACAGGGCGACCAGCTCGTCGTGACCCTGGAGGCAATCGATGTTCCCACGGACCGGCTGATCTGGCAAAGCGGCGTCACCGCGAAGGTGGATGATCTCATCGGGCTGCAGGAGCAGCTTTCGACTCAGGTCCAGCACGGGCTGATGCCCGTTCTCGGCAGCGGAAGTGGCGCGGTCGACAGCGCATCGCGGCCCAAGAACCAGCAGGCGTACGATTTTTATCTGCGCAGCGTTGCTGTGCCCCACGATCCTAAACCGAACAAAGAAGCGATCCGGATGCTGGAATGGGCTGTCGGCATCGATCCGAGCTATGCGCCGGCATGGGAGGCGCTAGGACAGCGTTATTACTTCGACTCGACTTATGGTAGCGGCGGCGAAGAGATGTTCCAGCGCTCCAATGCCGCTTACGAGAGAGCGATCTCTCTCGATCCAAACCGCATGTTGGCGGCCAGTAACCTGATCACGAACCGGGTCGAGCGCGGCGAACTTGGGCGCGCCTATGATTCGGCGATCGATCTGGTGCACCGTCGGCCGGAGAGCGCGGACGCTCATTTTGCCCTCTCCTACGTGTTGCGCTATGCGGGCCTGCTGGAGCAATCGGCAGCGGAGTGCAACCAGGCCCGGCAACTTGATCCGGGAAACTACATTTTCCGTTCCTGCGCGTGGGCATTCCTTGAGATGGGCAAGACCGATCGCGCCATGGACTTCGTCCATCTCGATGCCGGGTCGGAATGGGCGGCATGGGTGACTCCGTATATCTATTTGGCAGAAGGAAATGTCGCGGAAGCGCGAAATGCGGCCAAAAACATGGGTACAGCGTCTTCCTACCACCGCAGCCTGATGGAGGCGTGTAGCGCGGCTCAATCCCCGGCAGATCTGGCCAAGACGGTCCGAGAGAATGAATCCTCGGTCATGATCGAGCCCGATGCCGAGGCCTGGTACCACGTCGGCGCCCTGATGGCCATTTGCGGTCAGAAGGAACCAGCGCTGCGCCTGCTGAAAGCGGCGGTACAACAAAATTATTGCGCTTACTCGGCATTGCTCGAAGATCCGCTGTTGAAGAACCTGCGCAAAGAAACAGCATTCGATGAAGTCTTGACCGCTTCAAGCAATTGCCAGGCGATTCTGAAAGAAGGACGACAGCTGAAAGATGCGAAATAGCAAGCGGCTCACCCGCGATACACGCGTCGTTCGTCAATGAAAACAAAAATCACCCGCCGCTCGCTGCTTAGTTCCTCACTTGCAGGAGCAGCCCTCATGCAAGTGCCTGCGCTGGCGCTGCCCGCGCCGCCCGTCGCTCGGAAGGGGCGCATTCGCCAGTCCGCCTGCCAATGGTGTTATTCCAAAATCCCTCTTGACCAGCTTTTGCAATACGCGGCCTCCATCGGCCTCAAGGGAATCGACCTATTGAAGCCGGAGGAATGGGAGATCCCCCGGCGCTACGGTCTCATCTGCACAATGGGATACGGGGGCGGCGGAGAGATCGACAAAGGTCTCAACCGCCGTGAAAACCATGCCGAGATCGAACAGGGATTCCGTCGCACGATCCCGCAAGCAGCCAAAGCCGGAGTACCGAACGTCATCACGTTTTCCGGATTGCGCGGAGGAATGTCGGACGATGAAGGGGCGAAAAATACCATCATCGGCCTGAACCGCCTGAAAAAGATTGCGGAGGATAACGGCGTCACGATCTGTGTGGAACTTCTCAACAGCAAGCGTGACCACCACGATTACATGTGCGACCACACAGCCTGGGGCGTACGAGTTTGCCAGGAAGTGAATTCTCCGCGTGTGAAGCTGCTTTACGACATCTACCACATGCAGATCATGGAAGGAGACCTCGCCGAGACCATCCGCCAGAACATTCGTTGGATCGGTCACTTTCATACAGGGGGTGTTCCTGGCCGGCATGAACTGGACGCAACCCAGGAGATCCATTGGGATTTCGTGATGAAGGCGATTGCCGAGACTGGCTTCCAGGGTTATGTGGCACACGAGTTCATACCTACTATTGATCCTCTGGTCTCGCTGCGTAATGCCGTGGATTTATGTGATGTCTAGCTAGCTTTCGTTGAGCGCGTCCCCGCGCCCGTGAAATCCGAAGCGTGCTCATTCGAAAGAATTTGCGTCAAACGGCCCTGAAGCCCCATCCTTGTAGCGTGAGACATCCCGGACCGGTCACTTGGCGTGGGCGCGCATTGCCCCCCTTTTGCAAAATCAATCCCTCAGTTGGACTCTTTAGAGTCGCCTTGGTGTGCTTTGCCGTGGCTGCTGCCCTCACCGCGAGGGCGCAGGCCCCAGCGGCCAAGCCTTCGAATGTGGCGAGCCTGGCGAATGCCTTTCAGCCCGACTTCCTCGCAGAGCCTCCAGGTTTGCTCTATGAGGGGGTTCCGGCCGAAATTCCGCAGGACGAGGGTCTACCCGGATTGAAGCTCGAGTTAAAGCGCCTGGGCACGACGGCGCGGTTAATGCAGGTGGTGGCGCACCCGGATGACGAAGACGGCGGAATGCTCACGCTCCAGGCGCGCGGCCACGGCGTAAACACGCTTCTCATGACTCTCAATCGGGGTGAGGGAGGACAAAACAAGATCGGCAGCAATCTGTCGGATGTCCTCGGCGTACTTCGCTCCCTCGAACTGCTCGCCGCCGATCAGTATTACGGTGTCCAGGAGAGCTTCTCACGCGTCGCCGATTTTGGCTTTTCCAAAACTGCCGACGAGACGTTCGAAAAATGGGGAGGTCATGATACCGCCCTGCGTGACATCGTTCGGGTCATCCGCACGTTTCATCCGGATGTTCTGGTTGCACGTTTTTCTGGCACCGACCGCGATGGCCACGGCCATCACCAGGCCTCGAGCATTCTGACAAGGGAAGCGTTCCGGGCCGCCGCCGATCCGAAACGATTTCCCGAACAGATCGCCGCAGGACTGGAACCCTGGCAAGCCAAGAAGTTCTATATCGGCAACGTTTGTCCGTGGGGTACCACCTCTTGCCCTGATGAGAAGTGGACGGTGAAGTTCAATACCGGCGAAAACAGCAAGGAACTAGGGATGTCTTACGTGCAGTTCGCCATGGAGGGTTTACGGCACCAGCAATCGCAAGGCGCGGCCAACTGGTCCGTCGAACCCGGAGACAGATTTACGTTCTACAAGCTCATTGATTCAGTATTGCCTTCAACGCTCGACAAAAATGGCCATGAAAAAGACTTCTTCGACGGGATCGACACAGCACTGCCGGCACTAGCCTCGCGTTTCGATTCCCAGCGGAACAAGCTTCCCAGACTCCAGGAACAGTTGCTCGGGATTCAAAAGAGCGTCACCGAGGCCAGTCAGAAGGCGGCAGCAGGAAATTCGTCCGCTGCGGCTGCCCCATTGTTGCAGGTTGTCTCTACCCTTCATTTGGCGGTATCTCAGGTCAGTGCGAGTGCGGCGGATGCCGCCACGAAGCGGGATCTTTTAACCCGCCTCGATAAGAAGCGACAGCAGGCAGAGACTGCCTTGAACCTGGCGCTTAATGTGTCCCTGACGGCAGATGTCGCTTCAGACGCGGCACACCCAGCAGCTGTGGCGAAAGAGTCCGACGCATTGACCACCGTTTCTCCTGGGCAGGAATTCCTCATTGCTGTGAAGCTTCACAATGGCTCCAAACAGCCACTTACGATTGAACATATCAAGCTGAAGGTTCCTGCGGGATGGAGCACCATCAACGGGAGGTCCAAACCGGAAACCGTCAAGGCGGGGGACGACCTTCACGCAGACTTCCGCCTCAAAGTGCCGCCGGATACGCCCTACACTCGCCCGTACTGGCACCGCGATAATCCCGACACGGAGAGCGTGAATCACATCGATGATGAAACCTATGGCACTCTTCCCTTCCCGCCCCCTCCGCTCAAGGCTCGTATCGAATACTCGGCGAGCACGGGAAGTGCGAAAGGGCTGAATGGAATCACAGCCGCAGTCGTCACGCCTTTCGTCGATGCTGCCGGAACGCAGCGCACGCGGCCTCTCGCGATTGTCCCGGCATTTTCAGTGGAACTGGAACCGGGAACGCAAGTGATCTCGACGCATAACGGATCTACCTCCACCGTGACGGTCGGGGTGAGTAGTGATCTGACTCACCCCGCGCCGGGTACCTTGAAACTTGAACTGCCGGAAGGATGGCGCTCCGAGCCTTCACAGTCCGCCGTGAGTTTCAACCGCCGTGGCGAAAAGCAGGACTTCCATTTCCAGTTATTCCCGGCCAAACTGCAACCGGGCCACGCCACCATCCGCGCGGTGCTCAACTCCGCGGGCGAAAAATACGCTGAGGGCTACACGCTGGTGAGCCGTGAAGACCTCGGCAGTTTCTACTACTACCAGCCCGCAAGGCAACGCGTCAGTATTGTGGATGTGCAGATTCCCCATGGCCTAAAGATCGGCTACATCATGGGTGCGGGCGACGACATTCCCACCGTCCTGAAGCAAATCGGGATGAACGTCACGCTTATCCCCGCGGAGAAACTGTTATCTGAAGATCTCAGCCATTACGGAACGATCGTTCTCGGCATCCGCGCTTACGACACCCAAAAAGCCGTGGTGGAGAATAATAAGAAACTTCTGGACTACGTCTCCGCCGGCGGCACGCTGGTAGTCCAGTACGATACCGGCGTTCAAGCTTTCAATGAAGGCAAGTTCACGCCCTACTCTGCTGAGTTGAGCCGCGCCCGCGTTTCCGTAGAGCAGGCTCCCGTCGAGATTCTTGCCCCGAACGATCCTATATTCAATTACCCGAATGAAATCACGGAAAAGGATTTCCAGGACTGGGTGCAGGAGCGCGGCCTGTACTTTATGGACAAGTGGGACGACCATTTCAAGGCGCTCCTCTCCTGTCACGATCCGGGCGAAGATCCGCAAAAGGGTGGCCTGTTGCGCGCGGAATATGGAAAGGGAGTGTACATTTACACGGGCTTTGCCTTCTTCCGTCAATTGCCGGCGGGAGTGCCTGGAGCGGTTCGGCTGTATGTCAATATCCTGAGCGCGAAAGGAACCCAGCCGTAGAAGGTCTGGCTGCCGGTATCTTCTCACCACGAAAATACTGTATTCATAGGCAGCCGCCGACGCGTCCAGATGAAAACTGAAAACGAAACCGCGCCCACTCTCATTCGCGGTATGGGTCTGGGCAGTGCGACCGCGCTGAACATGATCGACATGATCGGCGTGGGCCCGTTCATTACCATGCCACTTGTGGTCTCCGCCATGGGCGGACCACAAGCTCTGCTGGGATGGATCGCGGGCGCTTTACTTGCGGTATGCGACGGCCTGGTGTCTGCGGAATTGGGAGCGGCCTTGCCTCACTCCGGCGGATCTTACCGATATCTGCGAGAAATCTACGGTCCACAGAAATGGGGACGCCTGCTGTCGTTTCTTTTCATCTGGCAAGTGTCGTTTTCGGCGCCGCTTTCGATAGCGACTGGCTGCATCGGCCTGGCGGGATATGCGGCCTACTATTGGCCGGACCTGGAGACCGTATACGCGCATCATGAAGCGGCCGTGCACATTCCCTGGGCGGGTCCCCTTCAAATCAGTTGGATCGTTACGCCCGGGACTGCTGTCGCAGTTGCGGTCTGCTTCTTCACCGTCCTGCTTCTCTACCGCCGCATAACCGCCATCAGTCGCCTTTCCAAAGTCCTGTGGTTTGGCGTGATGGGAACGATCGGATGGATCATCTTCGCGGGGCTCACGCATTTCAATGCTGCCCGTGCATTCGATTTCCCTCCCGGCGCATTCACGCTCTCCCCCCAGTTCTTCGTCGGGCTTGGAGGAGCCATGCTGGTCGCCACCTACGATTACTGGGGCTACTACAACGTATGTTTTCTGGGAGATGAGATCCAGGACCCTGGCAAGAATATTCCCCGCGCTCTTCTGCTTTCCATTCTGCTGGTCGCCTGTCTATATCTGATGATGAATGTGTGCATTCTGGCCGTGGTGCCCTGGCGCGAGATGCTGCAGGCAGGACAGAACAACACCGGCCTGTATGTGGTCTCTTTGTTCATGCAGCGAATCTATGGGCTGTGGGCGGCGCGCCTGGTTACCGCACTCGTGATCGCGACCGCTTTCGCTTCCGTGTTTTCGCTGATGCTCGGATACTCTCGCGTGCCCTATGCAGCAGCTCGAGACGGCAACTACTTCAAGGCCTTCGCCAAAATCCATCCCGTGTACCGTTTTCCGCATGTTTCGCTCCTGGCTCTAGGTGTCGTTGCAGCCGCATTCTGCTTCTTGCGATTGAAAGATGCAATCGCCGCACTGGTAGTGATTCGCCTCATCCTGCAGTTTCTGGTCCAGGCCGTTGGCTCGATTCTGTTACGGATCTGGCGCCCGGACCTGCCGCGTCCTTTCAAAATGTGGTTGTTTCCCCTTCCCGCTTTACTGGCCTCGGCTGGATTTGTCTTCATCCTGTTCAAGCGCCAAAACTGGCAAAAGGAAATCCGCTACGCATTCATCATTCTGCTTACCGGGGTCATCATCTATATGATTCGAGCTTGGAAAGACTCGCAGTGGCCCTTCCAAAGCGCTTCGCCGGATGCTGAATCCGCGGAACTGAAATCATGAGGCGGAGGTAACTTGTTTTTCGTGGGGAAAGACTCGTACGATCAAGTTTGTCCGAGAATTGAGGATGGTTGCCGGTCCGCGGGACCCGTCATGAATTCAGGAAGGACAACGAAGTAATCATGAGACTTACATATCGAAAACAGCTCGCTCTGTTCTTCGGTTGCAACCTCGTGCTGGCGCTCGCCGCATTCGCTCAAGCGAATCCGCCGAAGGAAGAGCGCCACACTGTGACGTTTCTGCTGGATCGTTCGGTCACGAATTTTGAGGGCGAGTTTATCCCTTTGGCCGAGGCCATGCCGGAAGACAAGTTCTCTTTCGCTCCGTCTGAGGGCGAATTCAAGAATGCACGCACGTTTGCGCAGCAGATTAAACATGTTGCCGCTGTAAATTACGAACTCGCGGGAGCCATCCTGCAGGAGAAGCCTCCCGCCGACATCAACGATGAAGCAGGCCCGGTCAACGTCGCCACGAAAGAGCAGGTCCTCAAATATTTGAAGGACTCGTTCGCGTACGTTCACAAAGCGGTAGCCACGATCGACGACAAGAATCTGAATGGAACCGTGAGAAGCCCCTTTGGAGAGGCCAGGGTCTCCCGCATGGGTTTGGCGATCTCGGTTGTAGGTCACGGGTTCGACCACTACGGTCAGATGTGCGTTTACGCCCGCATGAATGGCATCGTTCCGCCGGCCAGCCGGTAGGTGAAAAGCGCCGCAGAACGCGCGCTCTAACGCAGGAAGGTTCGCATCGCGCGCCCACCACGCATCGCGATTCGGGCGGGAATGAGTTCCGCGCGCAACCCACTTGCCGAGAGATGCGCCTTTACTCGTCTTTGCACCTTCGCCATTGAGCTTCGGGGATCCAGAAACATCAGTACTGACGGCCCGGCTCCGCTTAGGGCGACTCCCAGAATTCCGTCTTTGCCTTTGAGTTGCTCCAGGCTGGGAAGCAAAGGGCAGAGTTTCGCCCGGTACGGCTGGTGAATTCGATCCTCCAGAGCTGATTGCAGCAATTGATGCTGACCTTGCGTCAAGGCGGCAAGCAGCAACATGGAATGTTGCACGTTGCTGACCGCATCTGCCCGCGAATAGTCCGCCGGGAGCACTCCGCGTGCCTTCTCTGTGGAAAGACTCTCTTCGGGAACCGCCAGCAACAGCGGCCACTTCCCTTTTGGCAGAATGCTCACGACTTGCGCTTCCGCATCTCCCGACATGCGAGCCACCGTTACCCCGCCGAACCAGCAAGCCGAGGCATTATCCGGATGATGTTCGCGGCGTGAAGCTTCGCCGACGATCTGCGCGTCCGTCCAGCGTAGTTTCCCAAAGTGCACAGCCAGAGCGATTCCGGCCAGTCGCGCGGCCGCTGACGAACCGCAGCCCTTTCCGATAGGTATTTCGTTTTTGATTTGTAGCGATAGCGGAATGGCCGCATGGCCAGCAGCCCCAAGGACTTCATCGTATGTCCTGAGAATGAGATGATCCTGCAGCAAACCACAGATGTGCTGATCGCGACCGCTCGCACGAATCGAGAATTCGTCAGCAGGCTGCGCTTCGATGTTGATGTAGAAATCCATGGCCAAAGCGGCAGCGTCAAACGCCGGCCCGAGATTCGCCGAGGTAGCCGGCAGGGTAAGTCGAAGTTGGCGTTGGGAAGAATGCTTTGTCGAAGGCATGAGATTCGTCAGGACTTCTCCGCCTGCTCCAGCGTTTGCATCACAGCCTGCAGAGTCGAATCCAGAACGATCGGCGGCCGGCGCAGGACGCCTAACTCACGCGCGTCTGCGAACAGCTCCCCGCTATGGAACTGGATGGTAAAGTCGGGATCTTTCAGCAGGTGTCCTGTCAACACAAGCACGACTGTTTCATCGGGATTTACGAAGCGCTGCCTGGCGAGCTTCTTTAGGCCGGCCAGAGTCACGGCGGAAGCAGGCTCGCAGCCGATCCCTTCCGCCCCAATTTCCGCCTTGGCCTGGGCAATCTCAAGCTCGCTCACTTGCTCGCACGTGCCACCCGTCTCCTGAAGTACACGTACCGCCTTCTTCCATGAAGCGGGATTCCCGATGCGAATCGCAGTGGCGCGCGTCTCCGGCGTCACGCTGACCAAACGCTCGCCCCCGGCATCGCGCAAGGTGCGAACTAACGCATTCGCGCCCGCCGCCTGTATGACGGAGAGCTTCGGCAAGCGTGTGACCAGCCCCAAATCACGCATCTCGAGCAAGGCCTTGCCGATCGCGGAACTATTGCCCAGGTTTCCGCCCGGAACGATGATGTGATCCGGCGG
>Ga0335071_10008714_pt1 | contig 10402 bp, 10 predicted proteins | sample Lox_Sample_15_FD_206724 | JGI IMG/M metagenome (GOLD analysis project Ga0335071, IMG submission 206724) | Soil microbial communities from Loxahatchee National Wildlife Refuge, Florida, United States - Lox_Sample_1.5 | ecosystem: Environmental > Terrestrial > Soil > Wetlands | place: USA...
TCAGTGTCAAGGTGAGGTCGCCGCTTGTTGCGGTGGTTGGATCCTGATCACCTGGTGTCTGGCTCGTACGGTTTGTGCCGCCTTTGGGTTGGTGTTCATGCGTTTTGTCGGCATCAGGTGTGAAGGACCGGCCGGCGTGACTTGATAGGAGCGTGGCATCGCCCCCACTGAGATGTGTCCGCCGACCGGCCCAACCGTCACCTCACAGTGAAGGAGGCAACCACCATGGTTGTTGTTGGAGCCGATGTCCACAAGCGCACGCACACCTTTGTGGCCGTCGATTCGGTCGGTAAGAAGCTGGCTGAGAAGGTCGTCCGGGCCACCAGCTCGGGGCATCATCAGGCGTTGCGGTGGGCTCGAGAGCGCTTCGGCGCCGAGGTGGTGTGGGCCATCGAGGATTGTCGGCATCTGTCGGCGCGCCTAGAGCGCGACTTGTTGACGGCCGGCCAGCAGGTGGTACGGGTCCCGTCGAAGTTAATGGCCCAGACCCGAGCGTCAGCGCGGACCCGGGGTAAGTCTGATCCCATCGACGCCCTAGCAGTGGCGCGGGCGTTGCTGCGTGAACCGGACCTTCCCGTGGCTTCTCACGACGAGGTTTCGCGCGAGCTTAAGCTCCTGGTGGATCGCCGTGAAGACCTTGTCGCGCAACGGACGTCGACGATCAACCGCTTGTTATGGCGGGTTCATGAACTCGACCCCGAACGCGCACCCAAGCCACGTTCACTGGACTTGGCCAAGCACCGTCGGCTGCTCAGTACGTGGCTGTCTGAGCAGCCGGGCCTGGTTGCTGAGCTGGCTCGCGACGAGTTGGCTGACATCACCAGGCTTACCGAAACCATTGACGCGTTGGCCAAGCGTATCGGTGATCGTGTCCGCTCCGCCGCGCCGGCGCTGCTGGCTCTTCCTGGCTGCGCGGAGTTGACCGCAGCCAAACTCGTCGGCGAGGCCGCCGGGATTATCCGGTTCAAAAGCGAGGCGGCTTTTGCCCGTCACGCCGGAGTCGCTCCCATCCCGGTGTGGTCGGGCAATACTGCCGGTCGGGTACGGATGACCCGCTCGGGCAATCGTCAACTCAACGCCGCCCTGCACCGCATCGCCGTCACCCAGATCCGTCTCGACGGACTCGGCCAGACGTACTACCGCAAACGCATCAACCTCGGTGATTCCAACACCGAGGCACTGCGCTGCCTCAAACGCCGGCTGGCTCGTGTCGTCTTCCAGCACCTCCACACCGACCACCAAAATCGAAATCAGCCTTGCCAACCGGTAGCGGCTTGACATAGGAGAAACTCATGGGCGAAACATACGAATCCGTCACCATCGAAACGAAAGACCATGTTGCACAGGTGACGCTGATCGGGCCGGGCAAGGGCAACGCGATGGGGCCCGCGTTCTGGTCGGAGATGCCCGAGGTGTTCGCGGCGCTGGACGCCGACCGCGACGTGCGGGCGATCGTGATCACCGGATCGGGCAAGAACTTCAGCTACGGCCTGGACGTGCCCGCCATGGGCGGGTCCTTCACCCCGCTGCTCTCCGGCGACGCGCTGGCCGGCCCGCGCGCGGATTTCCACCGCGAGGTCAAGCGCATGCAGGCTGCGATCAGCGCCGTCGCCGACTGCCGGACGCCGACCATCGCGTCGGTGCACGGCTGGTGCATCGGCGGCGGAGTCGACCTGATCTCCGCGGTGGACATCCGCTACGCCAGCGCCGACGCCAAGTTCTCGGTGCGAGAAGTCAAGCTCGCCATCGTCGCCGACGTCGGCAGCCTCGCCCGCCTGCCGCTGATCTTGAACGACGGACACCTGCGCGAACTGGCGCTGACCGGCAAGGACATCGACGCGGCCCGCGCCGAGAAGATCGGGCTGGTCAACGACGTCTACGACGACGCCGATGCCACGCTGGCCGCCGCGCACGCCACCGCCGCCGAGATCGCCGCCAACCCACCGCTGACGGTCAACGGCATCAAGGACGTCCTCGACCAGCAACGCATCGCGGCGGTGTCGGAGAGCCTGCGCTACGTCGCCGCCTGGAACGCGGCCTTTCTGCCGTCCAAGGACTTGACCGAGGGCATCTCGGCGACGTTCGCCAAGCGCCCGCCGCAGTTCACCGGGGAGTAGCTCAACCCTCGGCTACTCTCGCTGAAGTGAATCCCGACGGCAGAATCCGCGTCCCGGCCGACCTGGACTCCGTGACGACCATCGGCGACGAGGACCACTCCCAGATCGACAGCGCGGCCGTCGAACGGATCTGGCGGGCCGCGCGGCACTGGTACCGGGCCGGCTTCCACCCCGCCGTCCAGCTGGCCATCCGGCACCGCGGCCGCGTCGTGCTCAACCGCGCGATCGGCCACGGCTGGGGCAACGCGCCCACCGACCCGCCCGACGCCGAGAAGATCCCCGCCACCACCGACACGCCGTTTTGCGTGTACTCGGCGGCCAAGGGCATCACCGCGACCGTCGTGCACATGCTCGTCGAACAGGGACACTTCGCGCTCGACGACCGGGTGTGCGAGTACATCCCCAGCTACACCAGCCACGGCAAGCACCGCACCACGATCCGGCACGTGCTGACCCACAGCGCCGGTGTCCCGTTCCCCACCGGACCCAAGCCGGACCTGCGGCGGGCCGACGACCACGAGTACGCCCAGGAGCAGCTGGGCAAGCTGCGACCGCTGTACCGGCCGGGACTGGTGCACATCTACCACGCGCTCACCTGGGGCCCGCTGATGCGCGAAATCGTGTACGCCGCCACCGGTAAAGACATCCGCGAAATCCTGGCCGCCGAGATTCTCGACCCGCTGGGCTTCCGGTGGACCAACTTCGGCGTCGCCGAGGAGGACATCCCGTTGGTCGCGCCCAGCCACGCCACCGGAAAGCCCCTGCCGCCGGTGATCGCGGCGATCTTCCGCAAGGCGATCGGCGGCACGGTGCACGAGATCATCCCGTACACCAACACCCCGGCGTTCCTGTCCACGGTGGTGCCGTCGTCCAACACCATCTCGACGGCGAACGAGCTGTCGCGCTTCGCCGAAATGTGGCGTCGCGGTGGCGAACTCGACGGCGTGCGGATGATCAGCCCGGAGCGGATGTACGGGGCGGTACAGGAATGCCGGCGGCTGCGCCCGGATTTCGCCGTCGGCCTGCAGCCGGCCCGCTGGGGCACCGGGTACATGCTGGGAACGAAGCGCTTCGGGCCGTTCGGGCGCAACGCGGCGAAGGCGTTCGGCAACCTCGGCCTTGCCAACATCGCGATCTGGGCCGACCCCGAGCGCAGCATGGCCGCCGGTGTGATCAGCAGCGGCAAGCCCGGCCGGGACCCGGAAATCCGCCGTTACACCGCCCTGATGGACACCATCGCCGCCGAGATTCCGACCGGTTGAGCCCGCCCGAGTGTTTGCCTCCCGACGAGCGGGGCAACCAACTGCGCATGGACTCTGACCGCTTCCGTAGGCTGCTGGACGCGCCGGGGCCGTTCGCGTCGGTCTACTTCGACGACTCGCATGACACACACGACGCCGAGGCTCAGCTCTCCCTGAAGTGGCGCGCGGTGAAGGAAGAGCTCGAGGGCCTGGGCGCTGACTAAGCGGTTATCGACGGTATCGAGGACGCGGTGCTGAACCTGCGTCCGCCGATCGGCCGCAGCGGGCGCGCGGTGATCGCCGGCGCCGACGGCGTGGTGATCAACCAGCATTTGGCGCGGCCGCCCGCGAGCACCATCGTCCGCGTGTCCGAATTGCCTTATCTGGTGCCGATTCTCGAGCTCAGCTTCGATCACCCCGACTATGTTCTGGTGGAGGTCGACCACAGCGGGGCCGACATCACCACCCACATCGGCGGCACGCTGCGTTCGGAAACCGTCGACGGCGGCGGCCGGCCGGTGCACCACGCGGCCGGGGCGGAGACCGCCGGATACGGCGGCCCACAACTGCGCAGCGACGAGGCCGCCCACAAGAACGTGCGCGCCGTCGCCGACCGCGTCGGCGAGCTGGTGGACGACATGGGCATCGACGTGATCTTCGTCGTCGGCGAGGTGCGGTCGCGCTCGGACTTGCTGAGCACCCTGCCGGAACGGCTGCGGGATCGCGCGGTGGCGCTCGAAGTCGGGGCGCGGCACAGCGGCCACGATTCCGGCGATATCGAACGAGCCATCGAGGCCGAGTTCGTCGAGCGCAGGTTGCGGACGATCGACGACGCCGCGCAGCGCTTCACCGCTGAGAGCGGCCGGCAATCCGGGCTGGCCGCCGAGGGCCTCGACGCCGTCAGCTCCGCGCTGCGCCAGGGCGCGGTCGAGACGCTGATCGTCGGGGACGTCGGCGATGCCACCGTCGTCGCCGACGAGGGTCTTACCACGATCGCCCCGAACGAGAACGTGCTGTCCGAGCAGGGCGCCGCGGCGGCCAAGACGCTGCGGGCCGACGAGGCGCTGCCGCTGTTCGCGGTCTCGGTCGGGGCGTCCCTGCTGCACGCCGACGAGCGAGTCGCACCGACCGACGGTGTCGGCGCAGTGCTTCGGTACGCACCGACCCTGCACTGACCCGCTTGGCGGTGGCGGAGGGATTTGAACCCCCGGACGGTGTTAGCCGTCTCTCGCTTTCAAGGCGAGTGCATTAGGCCGCTCTGCCACGCCACCACGGACAAGGGTAGCGGTGGCCGGTAGCGTTGCCCGCATGCGCGCGATCGTCGCCGAATCCCCCGATCGACTGTGCTGGCAAGAAGTGCCCGACGCCGTGGCCGGACCCGGCGAGGTCCTGATCAAGGTCGCCGCGGCCGGCGTCAACCGAGCCGACGTGCTGCAAGCCGCCGGCAAATACCCGCCGCCGCCGGGGGCCAGTGACATCATCGGCATGGAGGTGTCGGGGGTCGTCGCCGATGCGGGCGAGGGCGTCACGGATTGGTCTGCGGGACAAGAGGTTTGCGCCTTGTTGGCCGGTGGCGGATACGCCGAATACGTCGCCGTCCCCGCCGGCCAGGTGATGCCCGTTCCCGACGGCGTGGATCTCGTCGACGCCGCCGGGTTGCCGGAGGTGGCGTGCACGGTGTGGTCGAACCTGGTGATGGTCGCGCACCTGGGCAAGGGCCAGCTGCTGCTGGTGCACGGCGGGGGCAGCGGCATCGGCAGCCACGCGATCCAGGTCGCGCGGGCGCTGGGCGCGCACGTGGCCGTCACCGCCGGGTCGGCGGACAAGCTGGAGTTCTGCCGCGAACTGGGCGCCGAGATCACCATCAACTACCGGGACGAGGACTTCGTTGCGCGGTTACGCGACGAGAGCGGCGCGGACGTGATCCTCGACATCATGGGCGCGGCCTACCTGGACCGCAACATCGACGCCCTGGCCACCGACGGCCAGCTGGTCATCATCGGCATGCAGGGCGGGGTGAAGGGCGAGCTCAACATCGGCAAGCTACTGATGAAGCGGGCGCGGGTCATCGGCACCACGCTGCGGGCCCGGCCGGTGACCGGCCCGAACAGCAAGACCGAGATCGTGCAAGCGGTGACGACGTCGGTGTGGCCGATGATCGCCGAGGGCCGGGTGCGGCCGATCATTGGCGCGCGCATGCCCATCCAGCAAGCCGGTGACGCGCACCAACGGCTGGTGGCGAGCACGGTGACCGGAAAGATCGTCCTGACCGTGTAGTGGCGGCTCGCGAGCGTAACCTGGCTGCGATTTCCACCGCCTGAATTTTCGCAGTGAGGTTAACCCCGCGGCATAACGCTCAGCCCAACGAGGCCAGCGCGCGCACCAGCTGGTCGACCTCCGCCGTCGTCGAGTAATGCGCCAGCCCGACGGTCACGGCGCCGCCGACGTCGTTGACGCCCAGCACGTCGAGGGCGCGTGAGCTGTCGTTGCAGATGGCCAGAATCCCGTTGTCCGACAAGCGCTGCACGACGCGTTCGGCCGGCACGTCCTGCACGGCGAAGCTGACGACCGGTATCCGCGCCTCGGGACGACCGATGACCATCACCAGCGGCAGGGACCGCAGCGACACCATCAGGTAATCGAACACCCGGTTCAGGTACGACGTCGCGGACTGCATCGAGATCGACAGGCGTTCGCGGCGGCTGCCGCGGGCCGACTCGTCGAGCGCCGCGAGGTACTCGATGCTGGCGACCAGGCCGGCCAGCAGGCCGAACTGGTGCGCACCCACCTCCAGGCGCGCCGGGCCGGCGGCGTTGGGGTCGGTCGACACGGTGCCGAACGTGCTGATCAGTCCCGGGTCGCGGAACACCAGCGCCCCAATCGGCGGGCCGCCCCAGGCGAGGGCGTTCACCGCCACCACGTCGGCGTCGGTCTCCTTGACGTCGAGCAAGCGGTACGGCGCGGCCGCGGAGTGGTCGACCACCACGAGCCCGCTGACGTCGTGCACCAGCTTGGTCATCGCCCGCAGATCGGTGACCGTCCCCAGCGTCGCCGACGCCGATGAGACGGCGACCAGCCGGGTCGACTTCCCGATCAGGCTCTCCCACTGCCAGGTCGGCAGCTCACCGGTCTCGATGTCGATCTCGGCCCACTTCACCTTGGCGCCGTAGCGATGGGCGGCCCGCAGCCATGGGGCGATGTTGGCCTCGTCGTCGAGCCGGCTGACCACCACCTCGTAGCCGAGGCCGGCCCGCGAGGACGACGTCTCGGCCAGCGACGACAAGAGTATGGCGCGATCGGCGCCCAGCACGACGCCCGCGGGGTCGGCGTTGAACAGATCGGCCACCGCCGCGCGTGCCGCGTCGAGCACCGCGGCGCTGCGCCGCGCCGACGGGTGCGCTCCCACCGTGGTGGCGCTCGACCGGCGAAACGCCGTGGACACCGTGGTCGCAACCGAATCCGGGATTAGCATGCCGGCCGGCGCGTCGAAGTGCACCCATCCGTCACCCAGCGATGGATGCAGTCCGCGCACCCGGGCGACGTCGTAAGCCATGACAGCCACCTTAGAGCTTCGCAATTCCGCGAAAATTGTGACGGTAGCGGGCGCCCCTCAGGCATTGGCAAGCCGGGCCACCCGGGCAGCCATACTAGTCGAGTGGGCCTATGGACCGGAACGCTGATCGCACTGTTCTTGCTGATCGCGCCGGGTGTGATAGTGGCGCGCGTCACCCAGCTAACGTGGCCGGTCGCCATCGCGGTTGGCCCGGCGCTGACGTATGGCGTTGTGGCGCTGGCGATTATCCCCTTCGGTGCGCTCGGAATCCCTTGGAACGGTTGGACTGCGCTGGCTGCGCTCGCGGTGGTATGCGTGGTAGCGACGGGTTTGCAGCTGCTGCTGTCCCGCTACCGCGACGCCGACGCGGAATCCCGCGGGATCGGACGCTGGCCGGCGGCGGTGGTGGCCGCCGGCGTGCTGCTGGGGGCGGCGCTCATCATGTGGGCGGGCTATCGCGGGCTGACGCATTGGCAGTCCATTCCCAGCACCTGGGACGCGGCCTGGCACGCCAACGAGGTGCGCTTCATCCTCGACACCGGCCAGGCGTCGTCCACGCACATGGGCGAGCTCAGGAACGTCGAGACCCACCAACCGCTGTACTACCCGTCGGTCTTTCACGCCCTGACCGCGGTTTACTGTCAGCTCGCCGGTGCGGCGCCCACCACCGGCTACACCCTCACTTCGCTGGCCGCCTCGGTGTGGCTGTTTCCCGCCAGCGCGGCCATGCTCACCTGGTTCCTGCTGCGCCCGATCAGCACGCAGTGGCGCGCGGCCGGTGTCTCGGCGACCGCCGCGGCGCTCTCGGCGTCGTTCACCTCGGTCCCCTACATCGAGTTCGGCGTCGCGGCGATGCCCAACCTGGCCGCCTACGGGGTCGCGATCCCCACGTTTGTTCTGATCGCCTCGACGCTGCGGCACCGCGACCGCATTCCGGCGGCCGTGCTGGCGCTGGTGGGCGTCCTGTCGGTGCACCTGACCGGAGGGTTCATCGTCATCCTGTTCCTATTGGCCTGGTGGCTGCTGGATGCGCTCAGGCATCCGGTGCGCGGCCGCCTCGCCGACGGTCTGACCCTTGCCGCCGTGGCGGTGCCGACGGCGCTGATACTGGCGCCGCAATTCCTCGGCGTGCTCAGGCAGGCCGACATCATCGCCGGACACGCGTTCCCCAGCTTCAAGAGCGTAAAGCAGGGCGTGATCGACGCGCTGCTCCTGCACACCCGCCACCTCAACGATTTCCCGACCCAATACTGGTTGCTCGTGCTGGTCTACCTCGGGATGGCGATCCTGCTGTACAAGCGGATCTGGTGGCCACCCGCCGTCTGGCTGGTGCTGACCGTGGCGACCATCTACTCCGGGGCGCCGTTTCGCAATCCCGTCGGCCGCGCCATCGAGGAGTTCAGCCAGTTCTTCTACAACGATCCGCGGCGCCTCTCGGCGGTGGTCACGATGGTGGTTACGCCGATGGCAGCCATCGCGCTGTTCACGATCGTCTCGGTCGCGGTACTGGTGGCCAAACGTCTGACCGAACGCTTCAAACACCTACCCTCCCCGGTCTGGACCGCCGCCACGGCGGTCCTTCTTCTGATGGCCACCGTGCTCACCGCCCGGCACTACCTGTACCGGCACCTGGTCCTGTTCGGCGACAAGTACGACTCGGTGATCATCGACCAGCGAGACCTCATGGCGATGGCCTACCTGGCCACCCTCCCCGGCGCTCACGACACCCTGATCGGCGACTCGAACGTCGACGGCACGACGTGGATGTATGCCGTGGCCGACCTGCACCCGTTGTGGACCCACTACGACTTCCCGCAGCAGACCGGCCCCGGCTACTACCGCTACATCTTCTGGACGTCCGCGCGCAAAGGCGAATCCGATCCGAAGGTGGTCGAGGCGATTAAGGCGCTCAATATCAGGTACATCTTGACGAGCACGCCCAACGTCAGAGGGTTTGCCACGCCCGACGGGCTAGTGTCTCTGGATAAGTCGACGTCGTGGACGATGATTTACGACAACGGTGGGGCTCGGATATACGAGTGGCGCGAAGACGCCGCGGCGCCGCACCCTTAGGTCCCGAAGAGGATGGTGAGTGGATTGGCTAATGGCAACGACGGCCCGGACGCCGACGGCATCGAGGTCATAGGCGGCGTCGATCCGCGGATCATGGCGATGCGCGACGCGGACGACGACTCCGATGAGCGCTCCCTGACCGACCTCGTCGAGCAGCCCGCCAAGGTGATGCGGATCGGCACCATGATCAAGCAACTCCTCGAGGAGGTGCGCGCCGCACCGCTCGACGAGGCCAGCCGCAACCGGCTGCGCGAGATCCACGCCACCAGCATCCGCGAGCTCGAAGACGGCCTGGCGCCGGAACTGCGCGAGGAGCTCGATCGGCTCACCCTGCCGTTCAGCGAGGACGTCGTGCCGTCGGACGCCGAATTGCGCATCGCGCAGGCGCAGCTGGTCGGCTGGTTGGAAGGGCTGTTCCACGGCATTCAGACCGCGCTGTTCGCCCAGCAGATGGCCGCCCGCGCACAGCTGGAGCAGATGCGCCAGGGCGCGCTGCCCCCGGGCATCGGCAAGCCGGGCGGGTCCGGACACGGTCAATACCTGTAAAGCAGGCACGGTGCCGGGTCCTGGTCCTCACATCGAGACGAACAACGCGTGGGTGGAATTTCCCATCTTCGACGCCAAATCGCGGTCGTTGAAGAAGGCTTTCCTGGGCAAGGCCGGCGGCACCATCGGTCGCAACAACTCCAACGTCGTCGTCATCGAGGCGCTGCGAGACATCACCATGACGCTGGAGTTGGGTGACCGGGTCGGACTCGTCGGCCACAACGGGGCCGGGAAATCGACCCTGCTGCGCCTACTTTCGGGCATCTACGAACCCACCCGCGGCTGGGCGAAGGTCACCGGCCGGGTCGCGCCTGTCTTCGACCTCGGGGTGGGCATGGACCCCGAGATCTCCGGCTACGAGAACATCATCATCCGCGGGCTGTTCCTGGGGCAGACCCGAAAGCAGATGATGTCCAAGGTCGACGAGATCGCCGAGTTCACCGAGCTGGGTGACTACCTGTCGATGCCGCTGCGCACCTACTCCACCGGGATGCGGGTCCGGCTGGCGATGGGCGTGGTCACCAGCATCGACCCCGAGATCCTGCTGCTCGACGAGGGCATCGGCGCGGTGGACGCCGACTTCCTGAAGAAGGCCCAGTCCCGGCTGCAGAGGCTGGTGGAGCGATCCGGAATCCTGGTGTTCGCCAGCCATTCCAACGAATTCCTGGCCCGGCTGTGCAAGACCGCGATGTGGATCGACCACGGCGTCATCCGCATGTCCGGCGGCATCGAGGACGTGGTGCGCGCCTACGAGGGCGAGGACGCGGCCCGGCACGTGCGCGAGGTGCTGGCCGAGACCGCCGGACAGCCATGAGTGAGACGGTCTTCGCCGTCGTGGTCACCCACCGGCGTCCCGACGAGCTGGCCAAGTC
>Ga0335071_10008716_pt1 | contig 10402 bp, 17 predicted proteins | sample Lox_Sample_15_FD_206724 | JGI IMG/M metagenome (GOLD analysis project Ga0335071, IMG submission 206724) | Soil microbial communities from Loxahatchee National Wildlife Refuge, Florida, United States - Lox_Sample_1.5 | ecosystem: Environmental > Terrestrial > Soil > Wetlands | place: USA...
AGCCATCAGTCGTGAATCTGCTAAGACATCTCGGCCACGACGTGTACGATTTCCGGAATCCAGCGCCAGGTAACTATGGGTTCGCCTGGTCTGTAATCGACCCAAACTGGCAAAGCTGGTCCCCTGACGCCTACAGGAAAGCACTTGAACATCCGGTAGCTAAGAACGGATACGGCTTTGATATCGGAGCCGTTCGTTGGTGTGACACTGGCATTCTGGTTTTGCCGTCGGGGCGTTCAGCGTCGTGGGAGTTCGGTTACATCATGGGGCAGGGAAAACCTGGCGTTGTCTACATGCCCGAGCCTTGCGAACCGGAACTGATGTACAGCGAGGCTCGCATCCTGGTGTCAGAGGAGGAGCTGCGCGAGCAATTCAACCCATTTCGCGGCCAACAAAGGAAGAAACATGAAAAGTATTGCCGAACTAAGAGCCGAACGGGACAAAGCCGTAATCGCTTGGGAAGCGGCCAGCAAAGTATTGTCCAAAGTAGACATCGAGTGGGCCGAGGCCCGAGTAGCCTGGAACGAGACTCGGACTGCTCTGGCCAATTGGACGCCGCTGTGGCCAAGGAACACGATCGCCCATGGAAGAAACATGAAAACTCTTGACGAACTAAGAGACGAGTGGGCCGAGGCCCGACACGCCTGGGTCAAGGCCGACGCCGCTCTGGCCGACGCCGACGCTGCTCTTGCCGCCGCTGACTTGGTCAAAGCAAATCAAGGTATTCATGAAAACGATTAGAGAATTACATACATCTCTTCACAATGCAGGAGAAGCAAGGATTAAGGCTTATCACGTCTTATTGGAACTAAAAGCCGAATGGCTCAAAGCCGTAATTATTTGGAGAAGGGCCAATGCATCATGGTCAGAGGCATTAGCTAATTACGAAAAAGCAAACAAATTCATGACCGATCAGGGTAGCGTCTTGGCAGATGAAAGATATTTCAATGACATTATATGATGAGTTGCTAATAGCAAAATCTCTAGCCAATGCAGCAAGGAACACTCTACGCGCAAAGAATAACTCAGTTATTTTAGCAATACATGCAGCTGAAGAATCATATATAAAGTGGCAACAAGCAGCCGAATTAGAAGCCGTCATCGAAGACAAGCTAAGAAAGGAAGAACATGAACGACTCAGCAAAAACAATTGAACCAAAGCCGCCAATTAGGGGATTTATGCCATTTACCGAAGGCGCAGTAGTACAGGGAATTCTGCACGCTATTTGTAAAAAGCCAAACGGCACAGGATTTTTTCTAATTAAGATAACAAACCCGTGCACTGTTAACGTGTTAGATGCCGATTCAAAAACAGGTCAAGCAACGGCGATGGCTGGAGAGATTGTCGGAATCAGAAAAACCGGCGCGTCTTCAGTATTGGCAGAATTGGAGATTGGAACAATGGTTCGCGTGACATATCTGGAGTTGCAAGAACGAACGGTGAAGGTTCGCGAAACAGGCAAGACAGAAGCACGTCGGTACCATCACATAGTTGTAGACGTATTCGGCTTGACGAAAGGTAATCAATAATGGCATTTCGACCATTGTCAACTAGGCAAGAACTTAGGGGTTTTTATCTGAGGGAAAAAGAAAATGTTTTAGAGGGTGTCATAACAAAATTGGTCCCCAAGGTCGACGGTCCGTTTTTTATAGTGTTGCTTTCTGCTCCATGCAAAGTTAAAGATGAAGACGGCACGATTAGCACTGCTGAGCCGGGCGATTATGTTGGCTTGTCGGCAACAGCAACCGTCAAAGAGCTGGAAGCCTTCGTCGACAAGGGAATTAAAATAAGAGTGCGGTATACCCACTCGGTACCCTCGAAGAAATACAAGGGAAAGAGTGTTCCGCTGTATGAATTGGCCGTCGACGACGGCCCAGAAACAAAGTAGACCATTTCATTCAAGCCCCGTTCAAGTAGAAATGAACGGGGCTTTTGAACAGAAAGGAATCAAATGAGAATATATCGAGATTTGGCGGAAGCATTGCTTCACGCAACAACAGACGAACTTTTCAATGTATTTATGCTAAATGATGAAACGGCCGAAAGGACAAAGATCGCTTTGCGCAAATATGACGACCAACAAAGACGTGAAAACGAAGAAATCGACTAAGAAACACATATCAAAGAAACGCGTTCGTGGGTATTGGGTCTACACAGCCAAAGGGGGAGCAGAGGCTAGATATGTAAAGGGATATCTTAGAAAGCGTCCAAAGAAGCGCAAGAAACGACTTGTAATCAGACAGAGGTTAGGTCGCCCGACAAAGGATATCCCGCCCACGCCGCCCGGATATGTATTAGAACGCAGGATTGACTATTTTGCCGAGCATCCCGAGGCCGAAGAGGTTGAAGCTGAACGAGTAGTATACACATACAAATTGTGCTGCCTGGTTGAATTATCTTACAAATATACAGTTAGTTTCAAGCGATTCGACGATGTTCCAGAAAAGCACTATAGAACAATTCAATATTATCACACGCAGTTTATGAACACCGTTAAAGAAGCAACATTGGATTTACACGAAAAAGTCGTAGTTATGCGAGCATTCGGAGACGTGCAATTTGTATCAGTCGATCTATATCGAGTAAGCGGCCAAGGAATGCTTCGAGAACGCAACTGGGAACTATTGGAAAGTTATATTGACCCAAGCGAGGTGCCAGATGCCGATTTATGATTACCAAATATTAACCTTAAATGAACTAAGCGAAAGAGCGCATAATATTGCCAAAGAACATGGATTTTATGACGATCCTATTTCGCCTCACAAACTAGCCGATTTTGTGTCAAAGCAATTGTGCCTTTTGCATTCTGAGATATCAGAGGCGCTTGAACAATGTCGTGATGGCCAATTCTGCATGCGCATAGTAAATGACAAACCTGAAGGTTTCGGAGTCGAAATTGCCGATCTCATTATCAGAGCGCTCGACTTGTGCCGTTATTTGAGCATAGACATTGACAAATGTGTTCGCTTGAAGATGAATTACAACGCTACCCGTCCATTCAAGCACGGTCACAAGAACTTTTAATGTTCCACGTGAAACATGCTAAGGCCGTTATCGGGCTCACGTAAAATCAAACCATTTGCTGTCTATGACTTAGAGACAACAGTAGATTTGCAGAATGTATATCTGGTAGGTTGGTATGATGGCAAGGTCTACAAATACTGGGAATCAAAACCATTACCACCATCACATCCAACATCATGTGTTACTGCTTTTCTAAAGTGGATATTTGAACGCCCATCGAAGTTATCGCATTATGCTCACAATGGAGGAAATTTTGATGCAGTTTTTCTTTTGAGTTCAATCATTGCTAATTTCCCCGCCTTAAAGGCAGAAATAATACCATCACAATCGTCTATATTAATGCTTAAAGCAAAGTCCGGCGGCAATGAATGGACGTTTCTAGATTCAGCGCGAAGTTTGCCGGATTCGCTTGATAATTTGGCCAGTTGCTTTCTAAACGAACGAAAGACGGAAATCCATGATTATAGCAAGTTGCACCTCGACGCGCAAAGGTACGAATATCTCAGACGCGACTGTGTTCTGTTGTATGGAGTCTTGTCCAGATATTTCACGTTGTTATACGACAAACTCGGTGGAAAAGCAGGAATCAGCGCCGCCAGTACAGCGCTCGCAACCTATCGCACAAACTACCAACGTCACATTCTCCCTGACATTTCGGAAAAAGCAGCATCGTTAGCTAGGGCTGGTTACTACGGCGGTCGCTGCGAACCTTTTCGTCGTGAATTCAAAGGGCCTGGAATATTGCATTGCTATGACGTTAACTCGCTCTACCCTTGGGCAATGCGCCAGCACATGCCGGTTGAGGAAATACATGTCAAAGGTTATCACCCAGAACTCTGCGGTTTTGTGGACGCAACAGTATCGGTGCGAAACGTGCGAGTACCGATACTTCCCTGTAGGGCCGAAAAACGTTTGCTGTTTCCAACTGGTAAGTGGCGTGGAGTCTTTTCAACCGCAGAGTTGCGAATGGCGGAGAAACATAAGCAGCTATCATCGCTTTCTTTTCATCGAGCCGTCTACTTTAATACAGCGCCAATTTTTGTCGACTTTGTAGACCGATTGTATATATTTCGAGACAAGTCTAAAAAAGACTGGGACTTATCGCTTGATAGAGTAGCGAAAATTAGCATGAATTCGCTGTATGGAAAATTTGGTAGCCAAGAGGCTCGGGAAACCATTCATATTAGACCAACATTCGACGACATGGTAGATAGGCAAATGCAGCAAATGCCGTCACCTTTAACAAACATCGAATGTTTCATAGAGCGCACAGAAGTTCACACCGACTATATGCTTCCTCAAATTAGCGCCTGGGTAACGGCTCTGGGTCGGTGTAGATTAGTCGAAGGCTTACTAGAGGAAAAAATAGACCCCTATTACTGCGATACCGACTCCATTTATACAGAAGCCGTGTTGCAAACCGGCAGTAGTCTAGGAGAATGGAAAGACGAATATGCCTACGACCCCATTGTCTATGCATATTTCTTAGCGCCAAAGGTATATGTACTCAGGCATAACTCTGGAAAAGTCACCAACAAGGCAAAAGGGTTTTCTAAATTCGGCGAAAAGTTGCCTCCAGATGCAATTGCAATTCTGGCCGCCGGAAAGTCCCTAGAGGTTTCAAGATTTGCGAAAGCTAGAAGCGTAATAGCAGGCGACTTCGGTCTGATGGTTTCACAGAAAAAATGCCATTTACAATATGAAAAGCGTATATTTCACAAAGATGGGTCTTCTGACCCAAGAAGGGTAAGTCTATGAACAGTCTTGAACGATTTTTGGAAGGACCATCTGGTCATGAAACAACTCAAGCAAATGCCTCATTGGCTATCAGAAAGCTGGCTTGCAATAAAGACATCAGAATTTTCCTTACTTCTCTGTGCAAATATAACAAAGAAGATTGGGCATCATTAATGTCATGTTGTAGAATTTTGTTTGGAGTATTTCAATCTTCAGCTTTAATACAATCCGATAGTAATATAATGGACGAGTTGGTGCGTACACCACACATAGCCAAATTTTTCAGTAGATTAACTGAGGAATAATGATGGGAAATCCGATTCCGTTTCGAACGAAAAAAGGCGATGTATGGTCACCATGGAAAGCGCTCGTCGGAGGAAAGCTCGTAGAACTAGGGTCCGGCGATACTATGACCAAAGAAGATGCGGAGACGGCTCTGCTGAAAATTCTGCCAGACATACCTCCGCCGAAGAAGACGAACTTAGACAATACACAGAAGACTACGGCGACAGCGGAGTCGCCGTCTATAGATTCAATCTTTTCAACGAATACAGATGCCTCTGGTAAAAACGAGAAGCCCAAACCAGGCGAACTTAGAAAAAATGGTCTCGCCGAACTCAGCCCAGCCAAGCTGCAAAAATTTCGTGAACAAGTGGCAGGGGCAATTGCTACGGGGAACGTGTCCCTTGATAGGGCGCTCGTGTCCATATTCCGCGACAAAGTGCCGATTCTTGCGCCCGAACAATATATGTTACTGTCCACTGGTTGGGAGCTCGCGTGCGAAGAATACTTTGTTAATGGCGTACCGCCAGCCTGGATAATCATCTTGCTTGGTAACGCGCTAGTATGTACATCGCTGTACGAAAAGTCGGCACCCAAACCAGAGCCGAAATCAGAGCCAAAACCAGAACAACAGGAAGTGCCAATTGGATGAATTAATTGATAATGCATTTGACAACATGTTTGCTGACATGTATGTAGAAAATCCGTTCGCCGCCGCCAAAGAATCCGAAGCCTACCAGCTGGGGAAACGAAAGAATGAACGAACAAATGGAAATACCCTCAACAGGCCATCGCCGGATAAGTAAAACAGAATGCCTATCTATTATTACAGAGCCCCTATCGAGAGACTTCGGTTACAGGCATCTGTGGATTGGATATACCGGCTCTGGAAAGACCTACAACAATTTGACCCTAATCGACTCATCAGAGGGTTCGCACCGCCATCTGATAATCACAGACCAAAAAAACCGTACGTCGCCATACCTTGCGCTAGATAGTATTACCGAAATACCAATCGTCGATGCTATTGATGCTGTAGAGCCTGACAAGCGCAATCACGTAGGTGCCATCATAAGAGGACCGAGGTTAACAGGCAACGAGGCTGACCTCATAGACTTCGATTCGTTAGGCAAACGTGTGTGGGAGCTTAGTCTCGAAGATAAGGGTGTGCTGCTAGGAATAGACGAACTTAGCGACGCGTGCGAAGGTGAACGTACGTGGGTGCGTGGAGATGGTCGGCGGTCCTACATGCGTCTACTATACACACAAGGTCGGACCAACAGAGTCTCGATTGCCGCTTGCACTCAACACATTCAAGAGGTACCCAGAGCAGCGATTTCCAATAGCGATACTATTGGCATATTTTGTCAAGACCGAAAAGAACTTCCCTATTACTCACGTAACGGTTTCTTGGATGACCGAGAAATTGACATCGTGAGCAACCTACAAGAGTACGAGTTTCTATTCATCAAAAGAGGAATGGAATCAGTCATTTGCAGATTTTGAAAAATAATATTTGCATTCACAGTTAACTGAGGTATATTTTGATATAAGGCATTCTTATCCGGTTCACACACTCCACAAAATCGATAGGTGATTGCAATGACTCAACCAACCTCAATCAGAATTTACGATGTCGGCACTAGCGCAGAGGTACAAATCGTCGGAAAAACAGTGGAACTCATCTCGGATGCCGGCGGCCCAATCGATGAAATCCTCAATGGAATCCGTGTGGATCGTCCATTGCACAAAATCGCTGCTACAGCGCTAAGACGATGGCTACATGGGTATGATGGAGATCCTGGACCTGATGGTAATGCAGTACATGTTGAGGTGAGTAGAGGTGATGAAATCTACAACCTCGCACCACCTCAAACCATTCGTTACGAAGATTAAGCATGATATAAGGAGAACACATGAGAACAACGTCGTTTGAAAAATGGACATTTGAAGAACCTACAATTCGTGACATTCAAGAACCTACTCTTCCAGGCTTTAACGCAGAAGAAAAAACCGTCAAAGTAAATATGTCAATGACGCCGAAAACTATGGTCGGCAAATGGGTGTTGTCTCTTTCATCAACCGATTTGCTTAACTTCTTGAACATTCGCGAATTCTTGCGTCAATCAAATAAAATGAGTAGACTTAGCATACTAGTAACTTTGAAGGAGTTCGTTAACGCCGAATTAAAAAAGGAGCAATGAACATGGGACGTGGAAGACCAAGGAAGAATCCAATTGTTAATAATGAAAATGGCGATTTGGTGGTAGCGCCGGCTGCGCCAAAACCAACGCTAGACGACAAAGTGGCAGCACTTGAGGCCCAAGCGGATGGTGGAGACGAGGCGATTGCTGCCGCTATGGTGACAGTCAGGGCTTTCGTCAAAAACTATGCCGAATCAAAGGCGGCCTACAAATTGGCCGAAAGGCGACTGAAGAATCTCATCAAGGGATTGCTGAACTAGTCTCTTTACTGTAAACAAAAAAAGGCCCTCGGCGGATACCGAGGGCCTTTTTGTTATCCTACTAGCTTATGGGACGTTGCCAGTGCAACTATTCCGGCCGCGTAAATGGTAGCGTGCTGCCGGTCTAAATACAGGGCGCAAACAAGCGCTAAGATACCACTTATTTTTAGTGCACAATGTATACCGCTAATGCCCCTGCTAGAACGACCAGGTCGACGACGAGTGACCACATCGGCCTAACCGAACAAATCGTCAAGGAAACTCTTTTTCTTAGCTGGCGCGGCCGGCTTGGGAGAACTTCGCCGGCTAGGCTTCTTGGGTTCATCTTCGTCTTCATCTTCGTCTGGTTGAAGCAAGTCTGCTATGGACTTGGTGACACTGTCGGTGAGCCGACGCAAGAACAGTTCTGTTTTGGCGTCGAGTTTCTCATCGCTTTTTTCACCGCCTTGTTGACTATCCACATCTGCAGCGGCATCGGCAACAGCATTAGCAACTTTAGTTTCCACATTTTCATTCATCTTAAAGCTCCCTTGCATTGGCAATAATTTGTATGTAAATAAAAGCTAAATCTTGCTCGTGACGAACTGGTGGATTGCCAGACGGTGCATCTGCAAATAGCATGAACTTGATGTAGTTCCACGGGCCAGTCCATTCTTTCATTGGAATGATGGTTGCTCCGCCTACATTTGGAATTTCGAAAACGTTACATGGCATAGGAGGCGTCATTTGGTCTTGTAAATGCACTATATTGCCATAGTAGCCTTGAGTAATGTCACAAGCACAAGGAGACCAGTGAATTCCGTCTTGTGAAACGAACATGATTGCATTATACGATGGTACTTCGCTGTGAGGTGTTGGGCCACTAATGTCAAAGTAGAATGCAGGAAGGTTGCGGCTGCGTAACTCATATGGCTCTGTAAATAGCAACGGCAACTTAATTTCGGGACTAGAATTGTCTGTGGCTATCCTCCAGCTTGTAGGAGAAACTGCTCCGTCTTGCATACACATGGTAGCTCCTGCGCTAATGAGACCTGAAGCATTGTAGAATTTGATGTTTACGCCGTTTGGAGTTGAGATGGCATCGTAGACACCGGTGTTATTTTGTATGCCATTAAACGAAAACGATAAGACATTGGTAGGGTCAAATGGACCAGGACCATAATCCACAGGCCCAGGCAACGAATTTGGATAGGTTACCACGGCATACCCTAGCATGTTCCATCCTATATATGGAGCCAACAATGAAGTAGGCCAATTAATATTGCCATATGGTATGCAATCTACCCATGCGTCTGAAGCTAGAGCTTGCGTTGTAGCATTAGCCTGAATTGTTGCCGCATCAAAGAAAAATGGTACCATCGCCGGAGATGGTCCGGAAAGCATAATGTATACCCACCATTCGTCTGTTGGAACATACGGCTTCGAGGGAGATATCGGCGTATCTACAGGCGTCGTATTTGTCAAATCGAATAGCATTACCGGAGGCGAGTCTGACAGATGATAAAATCCGATAGCTGACATTGGCAAATTGACTTTGGAATTGCCTACGAATCCTGGATTTATACTGCATAGCACGTCTGCTATATTTTTCCCGACTAGAGGGGTAAGGTTCCATCCTAATTCTGCGCCGCTGGCCCTGTAAAAACCGCCACCAAGATCTTCGGCTACAGCTTGTAGAGTAGATAGAGAGGCTCCAAGGTTCACAATGACAGGTGTTGAGTCATCTGTGGTAATTGTAGCTTGAAAGCCTCCGAGCGTGAGGTCAAACAGTGTTGGCGTTGGAGGTTGTATATACGCAACACATGCATTGCTTGCTTCTGGAGTTCCGCTCGTCCCCTGCATGACGAATTCAAGCGAAATGAACGCTTGCGGAGTGACGACCATCCCCATACCAGGGCCGTTGGAGAATGGATCACCTTCCATATACGTATTGACTATTGGCCCATAGAACCCTTCCGAAGTTCCTTGAAACGACAACGCACTAGCTGGAAAGTTCATGTCCATTGAACATGCGTATGGCGTGACAATTGTACCTGTGGCACTGTCGATTGTCTTACCTGATATTGAGTCAAGCGGGAATACGCTGCTCAAATCTAAAAGACCGGCGCTCTGATTTAGCTGACCCTGAGCTATAACCAATGCCTGTAATTCGGCATTGGTAAGTGTATGTGATATCACTGTGCTATCTGTGCAAGTGATTGTGACGTGCATGTCGCCAGCTGTAAGGTTGTTAATTTTCGGGTCTGTGCCTGGAACGCCGTCTTGATGACCGCCAGTCAACTGGCTTAGCTTCAATGGGTTATAAGGCGGCGGGGGCACGGCCGGAATAGGCGCAGGATTAGCAGCTGTGTCTAGACCAATCGGCCCCACGCCAATATCTGTTGTCACTCCTGTATCTCGATTGTACAGTTCAAATCGCAACAAGCGAGGGTCGGAATCGTGCGTTACGGCTGTCCCAGAATTTGACCCCTGTGATTCTTCTCGAAGCATTATGCTTTCCTCCTCCAAAATCTGGTTGAAGTTCCTTCAATACTAATCGGAACATATCCTGCCGCCCACCGCTTGGCAGCAATTTCTTCTGATGTTTTGTATCCTTTTTTAGTATCAGGATTGTAAGGATGTGCTAGCGCCAGCGTGTCCTGCAATAGTGGATTGTCGAATAGCGCTGCTCCGCCCGTCGGATCGCGTATAAGTCCGTTGATTATTCCAAACGCCAAATCTACGTCGTTCGAGGTGGCTGCATGAAAGGTAGAGCAATATTTCGCAAATCGCTGCTGTGAAAATTTTCCGTCAGCTTCCGGGCAAGCTCTTGTGCCATCTGTCTTCTTTGACGTTCTAGTTGTGAGAGTCTGGATTGACACTCCAATGTTACTGGCATGGTTCCGGATGGCGTG
>Ga0335071_10008717_pt1 | contig 10401 bp, 8 predicted proteins | sample Lox_Sample_15_FD_206724 | JGI IMG/M metagenome (GOLD analysis project Ga0335071, IMG submission 206724) | Soil microbial communities from Loxahatchee National Wildlife Refuge, Florida, United States - Lox_Sample_1.5 | ecosystem: Environmental > Terrestrial > Soil > Wetlands | place: USA: Florida...
GATGAGCCGCATTCAGACGGGGGTCCTCGACTGGATTGCGCCCGGCCACGTGGACCGGGTCGCCTACTTTGCCGACATGGCGGGTGGCCACCGGAGCCCGTGGGCGCACTACAGCATCTACATGATCGTCGGGACCATCCTCGGCGGGGCGACGTCGGGCCTCATCAACCGGCGCTTCAAGCTCGAGCTCCGCAAGGGACCGAGGGTCACGACTCCCACTCGAGTGGTCTTCGCACTGCTCGGCGGCGGCATCATGGCCTACGGCGCGAGGTTGGCCCGGGGCTGCACGTCCGGCCAGGCGCTCTCGGGCGGCGCGGCCCTTTCGGTCGGCAGCTGGGCAATCGCGCTGTCGATCTTTGCGAGCGGTTACGCGCTCGCTTGGTTCGTTCGCCGGCTCTGGACATAGCGGGACCACGGAGGACACGGACCATGGCACCATTCGACATGTCGGCGTTCGGAGCCTTCGGATACGCGCTCGTCTTCGGAGCCATCGGCTTCGGCTTCGGCGCCGTACTCGAGATGGCGGGCTTCGGCGACACGCGAAAACTGTCGGCGCAGTTCTACTTCAAGGACCTCACCGTCCTGAAGGTCATGTTCACGGGCATCATCGTGGCGGCGGTGCTCTTGGCGGGTGCCTCCGCGTTCGGCCTCCTCGACATGAGCCGTGTGTGGGTCAACCCGACCTACCTCTGGCCAGGCATCGTCGGCGGTCTCGTCATGGGGGTCGGCTTCGTGATCGGCGGATTCTGCCCGGGCACGTCTGTCGTCGCGGCCTCGACGCTCAAGATCGACGGGATGCTCTTCCTCCTCGGTGCCCTCGGAGGCGTCTGGCTCTTTGGCGAGACGGTCGGGAGCTTCGAGCCCTTCTTCCTCTCCTCCTATATGGGTCGCTTCACGCTCGACGAGTGGCTGGGTTTGCCCGTGGGCGTGACCGTCCTGCTCGTGGTCGCGATGGCGCTGCTCATGTTCTGGGCGGGGGAGCTCGCCGAGCGTCACTTCGGGCAGAAGCAACCCTGGGCAGCGATCGCGCTTCGACCGCGGAGCGTGGGCAAGGTCGTCGCGGCTGGCACCTTGGTCGCGGCGAGCTTGGTGATCGTGGCGCGCGGGCAGCCCACGCCCGCACAGAAGTTCGACCTCCTGGGAGCGGAGGTCAGGCGGCCGATCGAGGAACGCGGAATCTTCGTGGACCCGGCCGAGGTGGTGGCGCTTCGGAAAGACCTGAACATCCAGGTGGTCATCGTCGACCTGCGGGACGAACACGACTTCAATCTCTTCCACATCGGAGGCTCGCGGCGCGTCGACCCCGCGGCCCTGACGCGGCCAGCGGGCTACAAGCCACTCCTGGACCAACCGGCCACTACCGTCACGTTCCTCGTCGGCAACGGAGAGAACACGGCGCTGTGGGCCTGGAAAACCCTGAAGGCACTCGGCGCGACGAATCTTTACATCATCGAAGGCGGCATGAATCACTGGCTCGAGCGGTATGCGGTTCCGGCCTGTGTCGCCGAGCGGTCCAGAGCGCCTTCCTCCGATCCCGAGGCGCCTGCCTACCGGTTCGCCTACGCGACGGGGAGCAGCCTTCCCGCCTCCTGGCCGGAAATCCCCACGGCGAAGGCGTTCCGCTCCCCCTGCGAGGACCTGATCTCGAGCGCGGCGGGACACCATGGTGGCGATCACGAGGAAATCGAGTGGCCGACTTACTCATTCGCGAAGAAGGTGAAGCTCAAGACGAAGGCGGCCGTGAAGGGGGGCTGCGGCTAGGTCGGTCTGGACGGGAGGACTGAGACCCGTGCGCGGCCGGGGCGGCTTCCGCGCGCACGGGGCCGCCGCGGCGAGGCGCCCGGGAGGTCGCGGCCGGAGACATCGCGTCCATGACTGTCGTGGCCGATCGGTGGCTCAATGCCGCTCCGCCCGGCGTGCACCTCCGCGAGACCCGATCGAGGCGCCAGATTCGAGAGGTGCCGACCGATGGCAGGGACGTGAACCGGAATGCCAGGGATGGGGTCTAACGGGATTAGGCAGAGTCAGCGTCGATGGCACTCGCGGGGATTGTCATGGAATCGAAGCCATCGATCCCGGCCGGCGGTTCGAAGGACGGACGTACCTACATCGTCGTCCATCCGAGCACCCAGAAGCGCATGCTCGACGCGGCCATCCGGTGCCTCCGTCGGCTCCTGCCAGGTGCCGAGCTCGTCGTTGCCCCACTGAGGCCACCCATGGAACCAGGTGTCGCGGTCGTCGAGGTTCGTCCGGAGGACCTCGTAGACGGCCCCCTTGCAGCGGCAGCCGCTCTTCAGCGCCGGACGCTGCCCCAGAAGTAGCCCGTCCGGCGGCTTGCCTCACCTTTTCACCCACAGCACACGCTCCCGCGAACCCTTGCGCCGTGAAGACCGGTCCGACCGTGTGGCGATCGTCGCGGCTACGGGATGCTCCCGAGATGGCGCGATCCCAGCAAGCCCTGCGGGCGGAGTTCATGCGCTCGTGCGCCGCGCCGTCATGGGTCATTCTCAGGAAGCCGCGGGCATGAGGTTCAGGGCAGGCGTGCCAGCGCATCCCGGCCCCAGGCGCGCGCCGTTTCTCGCCGCGGAAACCCCGAAGTCCTAATCGCGCTCGCGGTAGCCCAAGACGACTAGGACACAGGGGCCCCCGGCGATGACGTTCATGCCCAGCAACTCCGCGGTCCGGACGGCCTCGTCGCTCTCCGCTCCGGGCTGCATCCAGACGTGGCGGACACCTGCAGCGTGGGCCTCGCGGACGACCTGCTCGGTCGCAGTCGGGGGCGTGATCACCGAGATGGCCCGGATCGGCGCCGGTAGAGCCGCGAGCGACGGGTAGGCGCGCAGTCCCTCCACCTCGGACACCCGAGGATTGATCGGGAAGACCTGCTTTCCGTTTTGCTGGTAGCAGCGCAAGACCTTGTTGCCGTACTTCGAGCGATCAGCGGATGCCCCTACCACCGCGAACGAGTCCGAGGCAAGGAAGGCCTCGATGCGGTCAGAATCAGAGAGCACTTCATCAGAGAGCACTTCGGGCGCGGACATGGGGAGCCTCCCGGGGCTAAAGCGTTAGAGCCGCTTTCGAGGGAAAGAGTGCGCCAGACGCCGGCGCGCGAAGCCTTCCATAACGGCCGACCTCGACCTTGGCGGGCGGTTCGGCCGGCGTTCCCAGCCGACGCGTACCGCGCACCTCGGCTGCGGAGCTACCTCGGCCGAACCGGCCGGCGGTAAGAGGATGGCGGCGTCCGCTGTTCTCGACGAGCACGCCAGGGGCGTGACACGCCGCGCCAAGGGAAAGGAGGGCCGACGCCAGAAGGCCCCCTTGACGGGACGGCACGACTTCGACACATTCAATCACTCAATTGACCATGATCAAACCCGACGCCGCCCGCCGCGCCGCTCTCGCCCACTACGGCGAGGTCGCACGCATCGGCAAGGCACTTTCGAGCCCGGTGCGTCTCCAGCTCCTGGACCTCCTCCGACAGGGCCCGCGCCGGGTGGAGGACTTGGCTGGCGCAGCCGGCGTCACCGTCGCGAACTCCTCCCGCCACCTGCAGCAGATGAGGGCTGCGCGATTGGTCGACTCGTCCCGTGAGGGGCGCCACGTGCGCTACCGCCTGGCTGGCACTGGAGTCTCGGAGGCCTTTGGCGTGCTGCGCGGGCTCGCGGAGCAGCTGCTCCCCGAGATGGATCGGCTGCGCCACGAGCTCCAGACGCTCACCTCGACGGATCGGGACGAACTTCTCGCCCAGGTGAAGCAGGGCAGAGTGACACTCCTCGACGTTCGTCCGACAGAGGAGTACAGGGAAGGTCACCTTCCAGGCGCGTGTTCGATCCCGCTAGCCGAGCTCCCGTCACGCCTCCACGAGGTGCCCCGCGACCGCGAGGTCGTGGCCTACTGCCGCGGGCCGTATTGCTCGCTCGCGGCGGAGGCCGTCAACGTGCTTGCCTCGGCCGGCTACCGGGCCCGCCACCTGGACCTCGGTGCTGCGGACCTCCGCGACCGAGGGTTCGCCCTCGCTACGGGAGACGCGGCGACCTTCCCGCGCTCGCCTGGCCGCCGTCGCAAAATGCCGATTCCGCCCCGCCCTGGCTCATTTCCGAGGAGAACTCGATGAAGACATTCGTCACCAGCGTCGCCCTCGCGCTCGCTGCCGCGCCGGCCATCGGCGCCGCCGCCGGCGAGTTCATTGCCTTCGATCAGGCGAAATCCCTGGTCGGAAAGGCCAACGTCCGCTTCGTCTACGCCGACTCGGAGAAGGAATTCGAGAAGGGACACATCCCCGGGTCTGTGGTGGCCTACGCTCACGACCTTCACTATCTGGACGATGTGAAGGCCTGCAAGGGCCTCCCCATGTGCGAGGCGCGCGCGGCCAAGTACATCGGCGACACCCTCGGCATCGGCGCCGACACGGACGTGGTCGTCTACGACGCCGGCGCGGGGGCGAACGCCAGCGGTACATGGTTCTTCCTGAAGCTCTACGGCCTGAAGAGCGTGCGCATCCTCGACGGTGGCCTCGCGACGTGGAAGGCGCACGGCGGGGCAACCGAGGCCGGAGGCCCTGCGAAGGTGGCCGCGAAACCGTTCACGCCCACCGTCCAGTGGAGCATGATCGCGAACGTCGACGAGGTGAAGAAGGCGACCGGCGACTCGGCCCACTACCTGATCCTGGACGCCCGCCACAACCTCGACGAGTTCACGGGCAAGACCCTCTCCCCGGCCCTTGCCTCCCCGGGGAAGGAGGAGACCGTGAAGCGCGGCGGGGCGATCCCGACGGCGGTCTTCTCCCCGTGGAGCAAGTACGCGGGCAACAAGGACGGACTCCCGGACAAGCCCACCCTCAAGGACGCGGCCGAGCTCCAGAAGCAGATCGAGAAGCTGAAGAAGAACGGCTACGACCCCTCGAAGACGGTGATCAGCTACTGCCAGGTCGGGCTGGGTCGCGGCTCCTTCCAGTATCTCGCCTTCAAGGCGGCGGGCCACGACAACGTCAAGGTCTACATCGGCTCCTGGGACGAGTGGGGCAACGACGCCTCGCTGCCGCTCGCCGCACAGCCGTAGCCAGGGAGGTGCAGAGGTGAAGGCATTCCTGCTCGGTGCCCTGACCGGGGCGGCCTTTGGCGTGGTCCTCTACAAGGTGGGTGCTACACGCTATTCGCGCGTGATGGGGATGCTCACGCTTCGGGATACCAAGGTGATGAAGTTCGCGTTCACCGCGATCGGCGTCGCCTCGCTCGGGTACGGCTTGGCCGGTGCGTTCGGCGTCGCCGAAGCTTGGGGCCTCGTGCCCCGGGTGATGCCCTTCATCGGCTCGGCGCACCTCCTCGGCGGCGTGCTCTTCGGAATCGGGATGGGAGTCTCGGGACTCTGCCCGGGGACCTGCGTCGCAAAGACCGGCGGACGCGGCGGAGACCGGAAGTTCGCAACTCCAGCCGCAGTGCTCGGCCTCGTCGCAGGCGTGCTCGTCTACGCGGCGGTCAAGGACCCGCTCATGCAGGCGGGCGTGATCGCGGCAAACCAGAAGCCGCTCACGCTGCACGGCATGCTCGGGCTGCCGTATCCAGCGGTCGCGCTCGGATGGGGCGCTCTGTTCCTCGTCATCGCCGCCGCCGCCGATCGCCTCACCCCGGAGAAGTCCTACGAGGCGGAGCGTCCGCGCCGTGGCGCGCTCGACGTCATCCGCGGGGAGTGGAGCTGGGTCGCCGCCGGCACCGTCGGCGGCATCCTCGTCCTGCTCGCCACCGCCCAGGGCGGCTACCTCGGTTTCTCGGGCGCCATCCTGGCCGTCGTCGGATGGGGTGCTCACCTCCTGGGGCATCCGCTCGAGATCGTCCCCCGCGTGAACGAGGACATCATCTGGCGAGCCGCCCTGATCGTCGGGGTGCTTCCCGGAGCCTTCCTCGCCGCCGCGCTGTCGCTGCGCTCCAAGGCGGCGGCCGGGGCGCGAACGGCCAAGGTGCTCGACTGGGGCGCCATCGCTCGCAACTTCTCGGCCGCTGGCGTCATGACGCTCGGCGCGCTGATCGGTGGAGGGTGCACCACGGGGGCGTTCATCGCCGCCTGGCCGACCCTGTCCATCGGCAGCCTCGCGATGGCGGGAACGTTCTTCGTGGTCTCGATGGTGGTGGCGAACGGCCGCGTGCTCGCACGCTCGCTCGACATGGGTGCGGCGCAGGCCGCAGGCGACCGGGTCTACGACTAGGGAGGCCCCCGTGAAGCCGCAGGTTCGGATTCTGCTCATCGTGGCCATCGCGGCGCTCGCCGCCGGGTGGGTCAGTCTTCACCGCGGGAACGCAGCACTCGCGGCGAAGCTCTCCGCCGCGAGCCAGGCCGCCCCGGGAGGAAGGACGCCATGAAGAAGGGCTATCTCGAGCCACTGGTTCTCGTTGGCGCCCTGGCGATCCTCTCGACCCTGGTCGTGCTCGAAGGGCGGCGGCGCGTGGACCTGGAGCGCCAACTGCCGGTCGAGCCGCGCGACGTCTATCGAACGCTCGCCCGTTCGGGGACGGCGTGGCAGGTCCTCGACGTTCGCAAGGACATCGCCGAGGGCTACGAGGATGCGCACATCCCCGGGGCGATCCCAGTCCCGGCCTGCGATGTCGAGCAGGCCCCGGCGGCTGCGCGTGAGCGCGTCCTCCTGTCGGTCCCGACGATCATCGTGTCCGGCAGCGGTGACGAGCCCGACCTCGGGACTTGCGTCGCCCGATTTGCTTCTGCGCGCCGGATGGCCGGCGGTATGGCGGCCTGGAGCGCGGCTCGCCTTCCCGAGGATTCCAGCAGCTACTCGCCGCCCTCGGCCAAGGCGGGGGGCGGTTGCCTCTAGCAGAGGGGAGCTCAGCGCATGTCTGTCACGCGACGCAACCTCTTGAAGGGCATCGTGGCGCTCGGCGCGTCCGGGACCGCCGCGAAGGTGCTGGCCGGTGAGGGTGAGCCGGGAGGCGCAGGCCCGGCGGGAGGAGCGGCAGCGACCTCCACCGAGAACTCCTACCGCGCAGAATTCGCGTCCACCTACGGTGACGGCGAATCGCACGGATACGCCTACCACTGCGTGAACTGCCAGGGGAACTGCGCCTGGGACGTGTGGACCGATAGCAGCGGGCGCATCACGCGCGAGAACCAATCGGCGAGCTACCCGGCCGTCGCGCGGGACATCCCGGACGCGAACCCGAGAGGCTGCAACAAGGGCGCGCAGCAGTCGCAGATCCTCTACGAGGCCGACCGCCTCCTGTACCCCATGAGGCGGGTGGGTGCGCGAGGGGAGGGGAAGTGGAAGCGGGTCTCCTGGGACGAGGCGATCACGGAGGTGGCGACGCACCTCTACGAGACGATGCTCGGAAAGGGCCCCGCGGGGAACTACGTCCACATGGGCTCGGGAATGCTCTCCGAGGCTCGCGCCGCCTCGGTCAAGCGGCTCGGAACGCTGCTCGGCGCCGTGCGCCCGTACATCGCGAGCTACGTGGGGGACATGTTCCCCGGCGTCTCGGTCGTCTACGGTGAAGGCAACATCGGGTGCTCCTACGACTTCGTCTACGGCGCGGACGTCGCACTCTTCTGGGGGTGCAACCCGAACACGTCCCGCATCCCGGACGCGCACTACCTCTGGGAGGGAAAGTACCGCGGCGCGAAGGTCATCGTGGTCACGCCCGAGTTCAACTCCTCCGCGGTCCACGCCGACCTGTGGGTGCCCGTCAAGGCCGGCTACGACGCCCATCTCGCCCTCTCGATCCTGCACGTCCTGGTCCGCAAGCGGCTTTACTCGGAAGCCTTCCTCAAGCAGTTCACGGATCTCCCGCTTCTCGTCCGCTCCGACACGAAGGAGCTCGTCCGGCTGCACGACGTCGATCTCGAGGACCCGCGTTTCGACAAGGCGTCCGCGGAACTGTTCGCGGCGGACGCGGCGAAGCGCCACGAGGTCTTCCTCGCCTGGGACCGCGGAGCAAAAAGAGCGACGGCGCTTCCAGGGTGCGAGGGCTCGACGGTGGAGACTCTCCGGCTCCAGGACATCGCCTGGAAAATCGACCCGGCGCTCGAGGGCAAGTACCGCGTGCGTCTCAAGGGCGCCGGTGAGGTGGAGGTCGTTCCGGCCTTCACCCTCCTCGCGAGCGAGCTCCAGGGGTATGCGCCCGAGAAGACGCAGAAGCTCACCGGCGTGCACCCATCGGTCGTGGAGCAGCTCGCCGTCGACCTCGCGAGGTCCCGCGTCGCCGTCCTGACGCTCGGCTTCGCCGTGGGCAAGCACTTCAACGGGATGCTCTCCCAGCGGGCCGTCGCCTCTCTCGGCGCGTTTCTGGGGAAGCTCGGGCCTCACGGCGGACTCAACACCGAGAACGAGTGGAGCATCACCGGGCTGGAGGGGCTCTCCGGGTTCGCCGGCCGCTACACCCATCGCTTCGCGTCCGGGTTCGTCTCCGAGTTCATGCTGGGCGACGGCTTCGGCGCCGCAGACGCGTCCTTCGACGACGCGGACGTTCGGCGGGCGACGGGGGCCTCGAAGGCGTCCTACGAGGCCGACGTGAAGAAGCTCGTCTCGGCGTCGGAGGGCGACGCGGGAGAGAAGAAGGGCAAGCCGTGGTGGAAGGAGTGCGAGACCTTCCTTCTCTTCGCGGATGCGCGCTTCCGGCGGAACAAGTCCGATTACAGGAAGGCCTTCCTGGATCGGGCGAAGTTCATCGCCTACGGCGACTTCCGGATGAGCGACTTCGCGACGCACGCGGACGTGCTCCTCCCGTGCACGACCTCCTACGAGGCGTGGGACCTCCGCACGAACCCCGGCTACCACCGCTTCGCCAACATCTGCGTGCCTCCCGCGAACCTGAAGCGGGTCGGCGAGGTGAAGTCGGAGTGGGAGATCGCGACGCTCATCGTCGAGAAGATGCAGGCGCTCGCCACCGCCCGCCATCGGGCGACCGGGGACGACCGCTGCATCAAGATCCCGGATGCGACACACACGCAGGCGGGCTTCCACGCCATGGACCAGCTCGTGGACGAGTTCACCGCGGGAGGAAGGCTTCGCACCGATCGCGACGCCGTCGAGTTCTCCCTGGAGCACGTCGATCAGTTCAAGCCCAACACGGCCACGGCGATGGTGGAGCGCGGCGGCTTCCTGGTGCTGAACGAGAAGGCCGGCAAGTCCTCCCCTCTCTACGCCGACCGCCCCTACAGCACCTTCGAGAACAACCTCTACCTCAGCCAGCGGTTCGACACTCTGAGCGGCCGGCTCACCTTCTACGTGGATCACCCGCTTTGGATCGCAGCCGGGGCGAACGTGCCCGTGGCGAAGGAGCCCATCCACCCGCGGCGCTTTCCCCTCCTTCTCATGACGCCGCACGCCCGCTGGTCGATCCACTCGACCTACAAGGTGTCGCCCCTTCTCCTCCGTTTGCAGCGCGGGGAGCCGGCGGTGATGCTGAACCCGGCGACCGCGGCGAAGAAGGGCATCGCCGACGGCGACCGCGTCCGCATGTGGAACGACATCGGCGAGGTCGTCCTGCAGGCGAAGCTCGGAGCCGGCGTTCCGCCCGGAGCCGTGGTCCTCGAGCACGGCTGGGAGCCGTTCATGTACCGCCGCAAGACGGGGCACAACGCGCTCGTCGGCGACATGCTGAACCTGCTCGAGGTCACGGACGGCTGGGGCCACCTCAAGTTCGGGACGAACTGGGACGGCAACCAGCACGCCTACGACTCGACCGTGGACATCGCGAAGGTCTAGGGGACGCCATGTCGAAGCGACAGCTCGCGATGGTGATGGACCTCAACAAGTGCATCGGCTGCCAGACGTGCACCGTGGCCTGCAAGACCCAGTGGACCAACCGGAACGGCCGCGAGTACATGTACTGGAACAACGTCGAGACCCGGCCAGGCAGCGGGTACCCGAAGGACTGGGAGAAGATGGGCGGTGGCTTCGACGCGACCGGCACCCTGCGCGAGGGTACCGTCCCGTCCCGGAGCGGCGGATACGGAACGCCGTGGGACTACAACCTGGACGAGGCGGGACTCGGAGCCGAGATTCGTCCCCAGGGGACGCCCGCGGGTGGACCGAACTGGGACGAAGACCGAGGCTCCGGGGAATTCCCCAACAGCTGGTTCTTCTACTTGCCCCGCATCTGCAACCACTGCTCCAACCCGGGTTGCTTGGCCGCCTGCCCGCGCGGTGCCATCTTCAAGCGCGACGAGGACGGCGTGGTGCTCGTGGATCAGGAGCGCTGCGAGGGGCTCCGCTACTGCATCGCGGGATGTCCGTACAAGAAGGTCTACTTCAACCCCAAGACCTTCAGGTCCGAGAAGTGCATCCTCTGCTTCCCCCGAGTCGAGAAGGGGCTGCCGCCCGCGTGCGCTCATCAGTGCGTCGGCAGGATGCGCTGGGTGGGGTACCTGGACGACGAGGCCGGCCAGGTGCACAAGCTG
>Ga0335071_10008721_pt1 | contig 10397 bp, 12 predicted proteins | sample Lox_Sample_15_FD_206724 | JGI IMG/M metagenome (GOLD analysis project Ga0335071, IMG submission 206724) | Soil microbial communities from Loxahatchee National Wildlife Refuge, Florida, United States - Lox_Sample_1.5 | ecosystem: Environmental > Terrestrial > Soil > Wetlands | place: USA...
CTCGCGCAGCGAGCCAGCGCGGCGTCGACGAGGCTCAGGTGCCCCGCGTGCAGCGCGCCCATGGTGGGCACGAGCCCGAGCGGGCGCGGGAGCTCGCGCAGCGCCTCCCGTGCCTCGGCGACTGTCCGCGCGACGATCACGGCTGCCCTCCGGCCCAGTGGCTCGCCGGCGGGGCCGCGTCCGGGCCGGTCGGCGCCGTCGGGCCGGGGCCGGTCTGGTCGGCTGCGCCGGCCTCTCCGGCCCCGAGCAGCCCGCGCAGCGTCTCCACCTGCTCGTCGTCCAGCCGCGGCGCGGCCAGCGTGACCGCCTCGAGGCTGAGCCCGCGGTAGGTCTGTGCCAGCCGCGGGCTCTCGCGGTCGAGCAGCCGGAGGTGTGCGCGCACCGTGCCGATGTCGCCGCGGGCGACCGGCCCGGTGAGCGCGAACGCCGGCTCGCCGCTCTGCAGCAGGTTGCGCAGGGTGGTCTCGAGCAGCACGGAGAGGTGGTCGATGCCCGTGCTCCCGCCGGTGGCCTGGTCCATCAGCCGCTTGGCTTCGCTCTCGAGCGCGACCAGCAGGTTGCAGCCCACCACGGCCGCGAGGTGATACAGCGTCTTCTGGTCGTCGGCCAGCCGGAAGGGCCGCATGCCGAGGCGGCCGGCGAGCTCCTCGCCGAGCTCCAGCTCGCGCTCCTCAAGCGCCGTGACGGCGCAGGGCACGCCTTGCAGCAGCTCGGCCTTCGGCTCGCCGGCGAACGTCTGCAGCGGGTGCAGGCAGAGCACGCGCACACCCTGTTCGTACAGCGGCCTCAGCAGGTGCACGGAGCCGAGCCCGCTCGAGTGGATCGCCAGCGGCTGGGGCGCGCCCGGCCGGCGCGCGGACGGCAGCGCCTCCGCCAGCCGGCCGGCCACCCCGTAGATCTCGTCGTCCGGCACGGCCAGCCACCAGGCGTCGGCCTCGAGCGCCGCGTCGCGCACGCGCACGTGGGGGAGGGCGTCGAGCAGGTTGGTGTCGTCCTCGGCGTGCACGGCGACGGCGGCGACGGTGAGGTCGGCCGCCTGCAGGCCGGCGAGCACGGCCGACCCCAGGCGTCCGGGACCGACCACGCAGAAGCGGTACGCGTCGATGGTCAAGCCTTCGACCTCTCCGGCTGCGGTCCGCCCGGTGGAGGAGGTACCGCGCCTTGCCGTAAGGCCTGTGCAGCACAGGCAGTGTCCCGGTCGCCTGCCGAGGCTCGGCGCCGGGCCGTCCACAAGCGTAGGGCCTCGCGCGCGCGAGGTCAATCGACCGGACGTTGCGGTACACTACCGCCATGCCCATCTATGAATTCTGCTGCAACCAGTGCGGAACCTCCTTCGAGGAGCTGGTCCGCAACGGGAACAAGCCGGAGTGCCCGCAGTGCCACTCCGGCGACGTCTGCCGCCTGCTGTCCACGTTCGCAGTCCACTCATCGTCGTCCAACCTCGGCGGCAAGGGAGCGACCAAGAGTTGCTCCAGCTGCGCCAGCGGTAGCTGTGGCACCTGCCACTGACGACGTCGTCGCCGCACTCGACGCCCTGCGGCAGGAGGTCGAGTGCTGCTCCCGGTGCGCCCTCGAGGCGGCACGGACCAGGGCTGTGTTCGGCGAGGGAGACCCGGGCGCCGACCTGATGTTCGTCGGCGAGGCGCCCGGCTACCACGAGGACCAGCAGGGCCGGCCGTTCGTCGGCCAGGCCGGCAAGCTGCTCGAGCAGCTGCTCGCGGACATCGGCCTCACGCGCGAGCAGGTCTACATCGCCAACGTGCTCAAGAGCCGTCCGCCCAACAACCGCGACCCGCGGCCCGAGGAGATCGACGCCTGCCGTCCCTACCTGTTCCGGCAGATCGAGATCATCAAGCCCAAGGTCGTCTGCACGCTGGGCAACTTCGCGACGAAGCTCCTGAGCGGCGACCAGACCGGCATCACCAAGGTGCACGGCCACCCCCGGGCGACGGTCATCAGCGGGCACCCGCTGTACCTGTATCCGATCTTCCATCCTGCCGCGGCGCTGTACACGCCGGCGATGCTCACGACGCTGAAAGAGGACTTCTCGCGGCTGCCCCAGCTGCTGGCGCACGCCGCGCCCCAGCCGGGGGAGGAGGCGGCCGCGCCGCCGGCCGCGGAGCGGCCGGCCTGGCGGCCGCCCGAGCATCTGCGCCGGGACGCCGCTCCGGCTGCGCGGCCGGAGGCCGCGCCCCAGCTCGGCGACGCCACGCCCCGGCGCGACGACGCGGCGCCCAGGGTCGACGACGCGGCGCCCAGGGTCGACGACGCGGCGCCGTCGCCGGCTCCGACGCCCGAGGACGACGCGCGGACGCTCGACCAGGCGCCGGCCGCCGTCGCCGCGCCCGTCGCCGCAGCCGCCTCGCCCCCCGCCGCGGACCCGGACCGCATCGCTGCCGCGGACCCGGAGCCCGACCCGGACCCGGCGCCCGCCGTGCCGGCCGAACCGGAGCAGCTCGGCCTCTTCTAGATGGTGTCGCTCACCCTCGACTCGCCGGCCCAGACGCGCAGGCTCGCGCGCGTGCTGGCCTCGCTCCTGACGCCGCCCGCGCTCGTGACCGTCGAGGGTGACCTCGGTACGGGCAAGACCACCCTCGTGCGCGAGGTCCTGCGCGCCCGCGGGGTGCGCGGCGCCGTCACCAGCCCGTCGTTCACGCTCGCGCAGAGCTATCACGGCCGCGAGGGCGAGCAGCTGCACCACCTGGACCTGTACCGTCTCAGCCGCGGGGTCGACGCCGAGCTCTTCGCCTGGGACGACTACCTCGACCCGGCGGCAATCACGTTCGTCGAGTGGCCGGCGGCGGGCAGCGATGCATTGCCGGCGCCGGACGTGCGCGTCGAGCTGGAGCACCGTTCGCCGCGCAGCCGGGCCGCCCGCGTGTGGGGCCCGGCCGCGCTCGAGGCCGCGGTCGCCAGGGGCGCGTCCGGGGAGGGCGTCGCCGTCACCGACGCCGGCGCGGGGGACAGCAGCGTGTCGGAGCAAAGCGTGGGGGATCGCACGGCGGAGGCCACTCCGGCGGGGACCGGCCCATGATCCTCGCGCTCGAGACGGCGACGACGGCGTGCTCGGCGGCGCTGTGCACCGCCGAGGGCTCCGTCGTCGCCGGTCGTCTGGAGCTGGGCGGCCCGGCGCACTCGCGCCTCCTCCTGCCGTTCGTGCGCGACGTGCTCGAGGAGGCCGGCGCCGGGTGGGACGACGTCGACATCGTCGCCGTCGGCCTCGGCCCCGGCGCCTTCACCGGCCTGCGTATCGGCATCGCCACGGCGCGGGCGCTTGCGCAGGCGGACGGCAGGGCCGGCCTGGCCGGCGTGCCCACGCTCACGGCGCTGGCGCTGGCGCTCGCGGACGCGCCGGAGGCCGCCGGCCGCAGGCTGGTGCCGCTCATCGACGGCCGCCGCCGCGAGGTGTTCGCGGCCGTCTTCGAGCGCGACGGAGGCGTGATCCGTCAGGTCGAGGACGTCTCCGTCGTCCGCGCCGACGACCTCTGCGCGTGGCTCGCCGCCCGCGGAGACGTCGTCACGGGCGGCGACGGCGCGGCACTCTACGCCGACCTCCTGCCCGCGTCGGCGCAGCCGGCCGCGGGCATCGTCGCGCCGACGGCCGCCATGGTCGGCCGGGCGGCCGCCGCCGGCGCGCCCGGCCTCGTCCATGGCCCCGACGCGGTGCTGCCCGTCTACGGCCGCGCTCCCGACGCGCGGCCGCGCGTCGCCGGGTCCGCGGCATCGTCCGAGGCGACGCCGGCTCCGGGAGGGGCCGCATGAACCTCCAGGCCGTCCCCGACCCGCCGCACCACGGACGCGCCATCCGGCCCATGCAGTTCACGGACCTCGAGTCCGTCGCGGCGCTCGAGGCCCGCACCTTCACGCTGCCCTGGTCGCTCGCCATCTTCCACGGGCAGCTCGCCCGCGAGAGCGGCATCTGTCTGGTCTGCGAGGACGACGGTCGCATCATCGCTTACCTCATCGCCGACATGTTCGTCGACGTCTGGCACCTGATGAACCTCTGCGTGGCGGAGGAAGTGCGCCGTGAGCACATCGCCTCACGGCTGCTCGAGGCGTACTTCGAGATCACCGAGCGCAAGGGCCACCGCGGCCACACCCTCGAGGTGCGTGTCTCCAACGCGTCGGCCATCGAGCTGTACCGCAGCTTCGGGTTCGTCTCCACCGGCGTACGCCCCCGCTACTACAGCGACGACCACGAGGACGCCACGATCATGTGGAAGGACTGGGAGGGCGACTCCGCATGACGGCTCCGGCGCGCCCCGGCGCGGCCGGCCGGGTCCCGGGCGCCGCCCCCATCCTCGCGGTCGAGACCTCCTGCGACGACACGAGCGCGGCCGTCGTGCGGGGGCGCGAGGTGCTCTCGTCCATCGTGTCGTCACAGAACGAGCTGCACGCGCAGTTCGGCGGCGTGGTGCCGGAGGTGGCCTCACGCCGCCACACCGAGCTGGTCAACGTGGTGGTCGCCGAGGCGATCGGCCAGGCCGGCGTGGCCTGGGACGACCTCGGCGCCGTCGCAGTCACCCAGGGGCCCGGCCTGATCGGCGCCCTGCTGGTCGGGCTGGCGACGGCGAAGTCGATCGCCTACCGGCGCGGCCTGCCCCTGATCCCCGTCAACCACCTCCAGGGGCACATCGCCGCCAACTACGCTCTGGGGGTCGAAGCGCCGTTCGTGTGTCTGGTCGCCAGCGGTGGGCACACCCTGCTGGCCGTGGTGGAGGACGGCGTCCGGTACCGCGTCGCCGCCAAGACCATGGACGACGCGGCCGGTGAGGCCTTCGACAAGGGCGCCCGGCTGCTGGGCCTGAGCTATCCGGGCGGCAAGGAGCTCGACCAGTTGGCGGCGCGCGGCGACGCGTCGTTCGCGCGCTTCCCGCGCGCCGTCCCCAGGGGCCGCGGCTTCAGCTTCAGCGGTCTCAAGACGGCGCTGCTCTACGACCTCAGGGGCCGCGCCGAGGCGGAGGTCGAGGCACACCGCGCCGACATCGCCGCCTCGTACCAGGCGGCCATCGTCCGCCAGCTCGTGGAGAAGACGCTGGCCGGGGCGGCGCACGAGGGCCTGCGGCGCGTCGCCGTCGCCGGCGGGGTCGCCGCCAACTCCGGCTTGCGCCGCGCCCTCAGCACGGCCTGCGAGGCAGAGGGTCTGCAGCTCTCACTGCCGCCGCTCAGCCTGTGCACCGACAACGCCGGCATGATCGGCCTGGCGGCCGGCTTTCTGCCGGCACTGCCGTGGCCGGACTACCTCGGCCTCGACGCGTTCGCCAGCGATGCCGAGGCGAAGGCGGCGCGCCCGCCGCGCAAGCGCACCGCCCGCCGCGCCTGACACCGGGCGCCCGGCGCCGCGCCCGCCGCGACCGACCGTCGGCCGCGGCACGCTCGCCACGCTGCCGCGTCCGTCCGAACAGGCTGGACAGCTCGCGTCCGCGCACGCTACCGCCGATGCCGGAATGCTAGACTCGAGTACGGCATGACTCACCGTCCCGACTCCGTCTTCCCGCTCGCGCCAATCGGCGAGACCCCCCGCACCGCGGCCGACCTCTTCGTCGACTGCCTGGAGAACGAGGGGGTCGAGTTCGTCTTCGGCATCCCAGGTGAGGAGACCCTGGACCTCAGCGAGGCGCTCGACCGCTCGCAGCTCATCACCTTCGTGCCGACGCGGCACGAGCAGGGCGCGGCGTTCATGGCCGACGCCTACGGCCGCCTCACCGGGCGCCCGGGCGTCTGTCTCGCGACCCTGGGCCCGGGCGCCAGCAACCTCGCCACCGGCATCGGCGACGCCAATCTCGACAACGCCCCGCTGGTCGCGCTCACCGGTCAGACCGGCCTGGCCGGGATGCACAAGGACACCACCCACCAGTTCATCGACACCGTCGACATGCTGGAGCCGATGACCAAGTGGAACACGCGCATCCACCACCCGCGCATGGTGCCCGAGGCGGTGCGCAAGGCGTTCAGCATCGCCGCCGCCGAGAAGCCGGGGGCCACGCACCTCGAGCTGCCCGAGGACGTCATGGGCACGCCGGTGGTCGGCACTCCGCTGCCCCGGGGGCCCGTGGCCATGATCGAGGCCGACCCGGTGGGCCTGCTGCGCGCCGCCGAGATCATCCAGGGCGCCCGCCAGCCGGTCATCCTGGCCGGCAACGGTGTGGCGCGCCAGGAGGCGGCGCCGGCGCTGCGCGCCTTCTGCGAGCAGACCGGCCTGCACGTCATCACCACCTTCATGGGCAAGGGCGTGGTGGACGCGTCGGACCCGCACTTCCTCTTCACCGCCGGCCTCCGCCGGCAGGACTACCCGCAGGGGCTGCTCGGCCGCGCCGACCTTGTCATCGCCGTCGGCTACGACATGATCGAATGGCCGCCCTCCGCCTGGAACCCGGAGGGGCGGCAGCGCATCGTCTGCATCGACACGGTGCCGCCGGAGATCGACGCCAACTTCGTGCCCGAGGTCGAGCTCATCGGCGACCTCTCGCGCATCCTCTTCCAGCTCACCGGCCTGCTGGAGGGCAAGAAGGTCGCGAGCCTGGAGACGCGGCCGTACCGCGCCGCCTTCAGCCGCGTACTCAACGCCGGCACCGACGACGACTTCCCCATCAAGCCGCAGCGCGTGCTGCACGACCTGCGTGAGGTGCTGGCGCCCGAGGACGTGCTGGTCAGCGACGTCGGCGCGCACAAGCTGTGGGTCGCGCGCTTCTGGGAGGCGCGCGAGCCCAACACGGTGCTCATCAGCAACGGGTTCGCCGCCATGGGCTTCGGGCTGCCGGCGAGCATCGCTGCGGCGCTGGCGCGCCGCGGCCGCAGCAAGGTCGTGTGCATCAGCGGCGACGGCGGCTTTCTCATGAACGTCCAGGAGCTCGAGACCGCGCGCCGTCTCGGCCTGCCCTTCGTCGTCGTGGTCTGGAGCGACGGAGGCTACGGACTCATCGAGATGCACCAGCGGCGCAAGTACGGGCGCATCGCCGGCACGCGCTTCGACAACCCCGACCTGGTCACCCTGGCCCGCTCGTTCGGCGTGGAGGGACATCGCGCCGAGAAGGCGGGCGACGTCAAACCCCTCCTCGCCCACGCCTTGCGGCACCCCGGACCTGTTGTCATCGACGTCCCGATAGACTACGGTGAGAACGACAAGCTGGCGGTCGACCTCTGGCAACTCGCCCCTGAGGCGCTGTCCTAGAACTTAGTCAAACTGACTCGGGGGGGTCCGGATGACCGAAATGCTCCGCAACGAGGGGCTCAAGCGCGTACGGATGCGGCTCATCACGGCCGTCATCTTCGTCTTCACGCTCACCTGCTCCGGTTCGTTCGGCATGGAGGACGTGGTCTCGTCGTCCGGCCCCGGGATGACGCTGATCATGATCCTGGTCCTCCCGTTCGTGTGGAGCGTACCCCTCGCCTTCGTCTCGTCGGAACTCGGGTCCATGGTCCCGGAGGCAGGCGGTCTGTACCGGTGGATCCGCCGCGGCATGGGCGAGTACTGGAGCTTCCAGGCCGGCTGGTGGTGGAGCCTCTCCCTGTACGTCGACTCCGCCGTCTACGTCTCGCTGGCGCTCGACTACATGCAGAACAAATGGGGGTTCGGCGGGGGCGAGAGAGCGGCCATCGGTATCGCCATCGTCGCGGTGTTCACGTTCATCAACATCCGCGGCCTGGAGCTCACGGGGTGGACGCTGACGATCATCCAGATCGGCGTCATGGTGCCGCTGCTCGTGTTCACCGTCTGGGGTGTCCTCGCCGGTTCGGGCAACCCGTTCAGCCCGGTCCTCGTGCCCCACGAGACCATCCTCTCGTCGATGAACCTGGGCCTGGCGATCATGATGTGGATGTACTCGGGGTGGGAGTCGATGTCCACGCTTGCCGGCGAGATCGAGAACCCGCAACGGATCATCCCGCGGGCGCTCATGCTGGGCACGCCGCTGGTCATCATCACGTATTTCATCACGGTGTACGCGGCCATCCGCGTCGCCAACGCCGATACGGGATGGGCCAACATGGGCACGGGCACCGGTAGCCTGGACTTCGTCTCACTTGCGCAGTACCTGGGCGGCACGGTGTTCGCCTACTTCATGCTGCTGGCGGCCATCCTCTCGAACATCGGCCTGTACGCCGGCTACCTGGCTACGGGCGCGCGCCCGCAGTTCCAGATGGCGCGCGACCGTCTGCTGCCCCGGTTCCTCGGCTACACCCACCCCCGCTGGGGCACGCCGCTGGTGGCCATCCTGCTGATGGGTATCGTGAACGCCATCCTCATCAACATGACCTTCGACGCGCTCATCACCATCGACGTGTTCCTGCTCATGTTCGCCTACGTGCTCATCTACCTCACGGTGGTCATCATGCGCTACAAGGAGCCGGACACGCCGCGCTCGTTCCGCGTGCCGCTGCCGAGCTGGGGCCTGTGCATCTGGGTGGCCTTCCCCATCGCCATCGCCATCTTCGCGCTGTTCACCAACGGCACCGACTACCTGATCGGCGGCCTCACCGCGGTGCTCACCGGCCCCATCGCGTACCTGGTCTTCAAGAACATCTACAAGGGCACCACCGATGCCGCGCTCGAGGGTGCGACCATCACGGCGACCGGTGAGCGCACTGACTTCGGCACCGAGGTAGAGGGGGTGGGAGCATGACCGGCAAGCAGTGGACGAACGCGTCCGCCGTCCTGGGCATCCTGGCCGGGGTCGGCGCCATCGCCGGCGGGCTCGTCGCACACTCCAGACAGCCGGTCTTCGGCATCCCGCAGTTCTTCGGGATCCACTCCAACCTGTTCTCGGGCGTGCACGTGCTCGTCGGCATCGGCATCGTGATGGTCGTGGGCGGCGCGCTCACCTTCAAGTGGCCGAGCGTCGGCGCCGTCATCGTGTGCCTCGCGGCGATGATCGGGCTCGTCTACACCTACAACCGCGGCCAGTACCGCTGGACGCCACTGCTGTGGTACTGGGGCGCTCCCTGGGTGTTCGCCTGGCTGGCGGGCATCGCCGCCGGGTACGCAGCGTACAAGAACGTCCCGCAGATCGACGAGAAGCTCTCCGACGCGAGGCCCAACCACTCGGCCGGCTGACGCGTCTGCGCGACCGGCCGGCGTGACGCGACGCCCGGGCTGCCCACGCGGCGGCCCGGGCGTCGCTTTTGACGACCGCGCGAGCGCCGTGTGACGGCTCGCGTCAGGGCTTGACGACCGACTTGAGCTCGGACGGCCCCTCGGTGAGCCGGCCGCCGTGGAACACGGCCTCGATGTTGTTTCCGTCGGGGTCGAGCACGTAGGCGGCGTAGTAGCCCGGGTGGTAGCTGCGTTCGCCGGGCGGGCCGTTGTCCGCTCCGCCCGCGGCGAGGCCCGCCTCCCAGAAGCGGCGCACCGCCTCCTCGTCCTCGGCCTGGAACGCGATGTGGACGGGGTGCGGCGTGCCGTCGGCGCTCAGGAACAGCTCGTCCGCCTGCACCCAGTAGTCCCCCCGCTCGACCAGGATCATCGGATCGAGCGCGCGCAACACGGTCTCGTAGAAGCGCGCACTCTGCTCGAGATCGGCCACCCGGAGGTGGACGTGGTCGAGGAGCCGTCCGTAGCGCTGCTCGGTCATGGTGGGGCCTCCAGCAGTATCGTCACCGGACCGTCGTTGACGAGGTCGACCTGCATGTGCGCGCCGAACACGCCGGTCTCGACCGGCACGCCTTCGGCGCGCAGCGCCTCGACGTAGGCTTGGTACAGGGCCTCACCCAGCTCCGGCTGCGCCGCGTCGGTGAAGCTGGGGCGGTTGCCGCGCCGTGTGTCGGCGTACAGGGTGAACTGCGAGACGGCGAGCACGGCGCCGCCGACGTCGCCGAGCGCCAGGTTCATCAGCCCGGCGTGGTCGGCGAACACGCGCAGCCGCGCCGTCTTGGCGGCGAGCTTGTGGGCCGCCGCCGCGTCGTCCTCGTGAGCGACCCCCACAAGGGCGAGGAAGCCGCAGCCCACCGCGCCGCGCTCCACGCCGTCCACGGCGACCGACGCGCGGCTCACGCGCTGCAGCAGCACCCTCATGCCAGGACTTCCCGGCCCATGCGGCCATCCTAGGCGCAAGCTCCCCCGGGGCCAAGGGGGCGGCACTCGCGGTCTGCGATTGACAGCTTCTCCAGCCAAGTCAACCACAGGAGAAGCGCCTGCAAATGCGCTCTTTCCAGCGGCGTCCGCCCTGCGGACCTCGCGTCGCTCTGGGATGGTTTGACATCTTTCCGGCGCGGCCATACCATACGCAGCTGTGTGGATTAGCACTCTCTCCCAGAGAGTGCCAGCTCCAGATCCGAGAGAAACCACGGTGTACACACCAAGGAGGGTTGCTGCATGAAGCTCAAGCCGCTCGAGGACCGTGTGATCATCAAGGCGGTCCAGGAAGAGGAGAAGACCGCCAGCGGCATCGTGCTCCCCGACA
>Ga0335071_10008723_pt1 | contig 10397 bp, 11 predicted proteins | sample Lox_Sample_15_FD_206724 | JGI IMG/M metagenome (GOLD analysis project Ga0335071, IMG submission 206724) | Soil microbial communities from Loxahatchee National Wildlife Refuge, Florida, United States - Lox_Sample_1.5 | ecosystem: Environmental > Terrestrial > Soil > Wetlands | place: USA...
GCCGCTAACGTGCGCGTCGATTCTCCCAAAGAAGGGGGAATAATCGCGAGCCCGCTGACGATTACCGGAACGGCGCGCGGCTGGTATTTCGAAGGCACGTTCCCGGTCGAGCTCAAGGACGCTGACGGGAAAACGCTGGCGACCGGGCAGGCGCAAGCGCAAGGGGATTGGACGAGCCCGGATTTCGTGCCGTTCACCGCCTCGCTGGATTTCGCCGCCCCGTCGACCGCGACCGGCACGCTCGTATTGAAGAAAGACAATCCTTCCGGGCTGCCGCAGAACGACGCCTCCGCGACCTTGCGCGTGGAATTCGCGCCGGCCGCCGCTTTGAGCGGCGATTGCCATCCGACCGGCTGCAGCGGGCAGCTCTGCTCCGACTCCGAACAGATTTCCGACTGCCTTTACCTTCCGGCCTATGCCTGCTATAAGCAAGCGGTGTGCGCGCGGCAGGCCGACGGACAGTGCGGCTGGAACATGACTCCGCAGCTTGAAGCTTGCCTGCAGGGCGCGCCCGGGCCGGCCGTTAATCCTCGATAGCCGATCGCATGAATAAACGAAATTACCGCATTATACTCTGGTCTTCGGTATTGGGCGCCATCGCGCTCGTCGTCGGAGGCATGATTTGGATAGCAACCGGCGCGTATCAGAAGCCGGTCAACGTCCCCGGCGTGAACGAGATCGCCGCCGACGATCACGTGACCGGCAAAGCCGACGCCGCCGTCACCGTGGTCGAGTACGCGGACTTCGAATGCCCGGCCTGCGGAGAGTTCTATCCCATCGTGAAGAAGCTGGAGGATAATTACGGCGACCGCGTACGTTTCGTCTATCGCAACTTCCCGATTCCCGGGCATGTGAACGGCCTGCCAGCCGCCTATGCCGCCGAAGCCGCCGCGCTGCAAGGGAAATTCTTCGAGATGGAGGACCAGCTCTTCACCCATCAGGCGGATTGGTCGACCGAAGACAGCGCGAATCTGGACAGCGCCCTCGACTCATACGCGATGACCATCGGCTTGGACCAGAAGAGATTCGACAGCGACCGGGCGTCTGACGCCGTTAAGGCCAAGGTTGACAAAGATGCCCAAAGCGGCGTAAACTCCGGTGTCGATTCCACCCCCACCTTTTTCCTGAACGGCATCAAGCTCCAGTTCAACAGCGCAAATTATGACGAATTCGCCGCAAAACTCAACTCAGCCCTCCAGCCCAAGCCCTAGCGCGGCGCACTTCCTCAGCCATCGCCGCCACCGCTTGATGGTCTGGAGCCTTTTGGGCGTCTCGCCGCTCGGGTTCCTGGACGCGAGCTACCTTTCGATCGAGCACTTCCTTAACCGCGTGCCGCCGTGCTCGCTCACGCACGGCTGCGAAACGGTGACGAACAGCGTCTATTCTTCGCTTTTCGGCATCCCGCTCGCGCTTCTGGGCGCCCTGTATTACCTCGCCATCATCATCGCGCTGGTCTATTACCTAGATTCGCGTCGCCCGATCGTCATCAAGGCGGTCGCCGGCTTCACGGCCTTCGGCTTCGTCTTCTCACTTTACCTCGTATATCTCCAAGTCGCCGTCATCCATGCGATCTGCCAATACTGCATGCTCTCGGCCCTGTCCTCCACCGCGCTTTTCATCTTGGGTTTCATGACGCTCAGGTCCCATCGCGCCTTCGAGCGCCAAGCGTCCTGACCGGCAAACGCAATAGACGGCCTTCCCGGCCGTTTTCGTTTTGGAGAATAAAAAAGCTGGGAATCGCTTCCCAGCCGAATTTCTTTTCGTGATTTGCGGATCAGTCGCTTGCGCCGCCGCCCCCGCTTCCGCCGCCTCCGCCGGAGAATGCGTCGCCGACCGAATCCAGGAAACCGCCTCCGCCTCCTGTTCCGATGTCGGATTCGCCGATCGCGATGATCAGAGGCCGCGCGAATAGCCCGACGATGACCCCGATGAAGATGCATAACAGCATCGCCGCAGGATTCAACGCTCCGACCAAGCCCACGACCGCCCCGATGGCTCCGCCGCCTACCCCGCCCACCGCGAAGTGGACGAAGCTCAGGAACACCGTCACGATGAGTCCGATGACCATGACGACGATTAGCGGCGTGTAGTCCTTCTTGCGCAGGCTCGCGCCGGAAGGATCTTTAGCGTACTCGGAGGCGATGATGGCCGAGACGGCGTCGGTCGCCGCGTTGAACGCGGCGTTGAAATCACGCGTGCCTTTCTTGGGATCGGCGTGACCCCGAAGATCGCGCCGCAGGATTTCACCGGCTTTGCCGTCCGGTATCGCTCCCTCGAGGCCGTATCCGACCTCGATCCGGTAGTGGTCCCCGTCGGTCGAGTAGACGATGAGCAAGCCGTTGTCCACGCCTTTCTGCCCGAGCTTCCATTCGGCGAAGGTCTTCACGGCGTACTCGTCGATCGAAAGCCCCTGCATGCTGGTCGTGGTGAGGACCGCGATCTGCGCGCTCGTCTTGCTCTCGAACGCCTTGAGCTTGCCCTCGAGCGCGGCGCGCTGGTCGGGCGTGAGCAGGTTGGCGTAGTCGTTGACTCGGCCTTGGAGAGCCGGCGCTTGGAACGCCGATGCGCTCGCCGGCAAGCCGAACGTGAGCAGCGCGATTGCCGTATATAGCAGTTTGCGCATCGCTTACCTTTTGCCGAAGTCCACCGTCGGAACCCTCTGCTCTTCGGCAGAAGCCTCGTAGTACTGCTTCCGTTCGAAGCCGGTGACGCCGGCCACGATGTTCGTGGGGAACCCGCGCCGGTATCGGTTGAAGTCCTGGGTCGCCTTGATGGCGCGGCCGCGCGCTACGGCGATGCGGTTCTCGGTGCCGGCGAGCTCGTCCTGCAGCTTGAGGAAGACTTGGTCCGCCTTGAGCTGCGGGTAGTTCTCGGCCACGGCGATGAGCCGTCCGAGCGAAGCGTTGAGCGACTGCTGGGCCTCGAGAAGCTTCTTCTGCAGCATCGGATTGTTGGCCAGCTTCGCGACGTCGATGTTCACGGCTTGGCCCACCTTGGCGCGCGCCTCGGTTACCTGTTCGAATACGCCGCTTTCATGCGCCGCATAGCCTTTGACCGTACTCACCAGGTTCGGGATGAGGTCATTGCGGCGCTTGATCTGGTTCTGATACTCGCTCCACCCGCTGTTGACCGCTTCGTCGCGGTTCACGAGCCCGTTGTAGCTCGACCAGGTGAAAAGAAGAGCGACCACGATGATTCCCAGAGCGATCCACTTGCCTTTTGACATGGTTTCCTTTCTTTTTTCCGCTTGATTGCGGAACTGCAATGTGCGGGAAAACGGAATACTACCGCTTTCAGCTGCCCGGACACTATCGCGAATTAGCGAAAAAGTCAATTAACTGCCTAATTGCCCGCCTTTGCTGGCGGACAAAGGACGCTGCCCGCGGTTTTGCCTTGCCAAGGCGCGGGTTTGGGGTTAAATATAAGGAACGACATTAACATAAAAATATGAAAGAACATCAATACAAACACGAGGCGGGTGCGCCGCAGGCCGACAAGACCGCCATCCTGGTGAATATCCTGCGGACGATCAACGAGAACGCCGTGGCTGCCTTGCGGCTCCTGGACTCCGGCGCGGCCGCGCTGCCGACCGGGACGTCCGCGGCCCGCGCGACCCCGCTGCCGACCGCCGCCGGTTCGGTAGGCATGATCATCGAAGGCGTCTTCAACGGCAGGGACATGGTCGGCGCCGACGGCAAGGAATATCCCATCCCCCCCAACTACGCCTCCAAGTCCAAGCTGGTCGAGGGCGACATGCTCAAGCTCACCATCAGCCCGACCGGAGCTTTCATCTTCAAGCAGATCGGCCCCATCGAGCGCGAACGGCTGGTCGGCACGCTTTCGCACGACCCGACGCTCGACGAGTTCTCGGTGGTCGCCGGCGACAAGAAATACAAGGTGCTCAAGGCCTCGATCACTTATTTCCGCGGGGCCGACGGCGATGAGGTTGTGATTTTCGTTCCGAAGCGCCAGCCCTCGAGCTGGGCGGCGGTCGAGAACGTCATCAGGCGCTCGATAGACTTATCGGATCCTAGCCTCTAAGCATGGGCATCGCCTTATATCGGAAATATAGGCCGCGGACCTTCGCGGAGATCACCGGCCAGAACCACATCCGCGTGACGCTGGAGAACGAGCTTAGGAGCGGAGCGGTCAGCCACGCGTACCTTTTCACCGGGCCGCGCGGCGTGGGCAAGACCTCGCTCGCGCGCATCTTCGCGAAGGCCTTGAATTGCCTGAAGCGCAATGAAGGGGAGAGCGAGCCGTGCAACGCGTGCGACGCGTGCCTCGAACAGCAGGCCGGACGCTCGCTCGACGTGATTGAGATCGACGCCGCATCGAATACCGGCGTCGATAACGTGCGCGAGAACATCATCGAGCATGTGCGTTTCGCCCCGGTGAGCCGGCGCTACAAGGTCTTCATCATCGACGAGGTGCACATGCTTTCGGCCTCGGCCTGGAACGCGCTGCTCAAAACGCTCGAAGAGCCGCCGGCCCACGCCGTCTTCATCATGGCCACGACCGAGGTGCATAAGGTGCCGGCCACCATCGTCTCGCGCTGCCAGCGCTTCGATTTCAGGCGCATTCCGTTCGAGCTCATGGCCGAGCGGCTCAAACACATGGCCGCGGGCGAAGGGGTGAACGTTGACGACGCGGTGATCGATGCGGTCGTTAAGCTGGGCGACGGCTGCCTGCGCGACGCCGAGAGCATGCTCGAGCAGGTGCTTTCGCTGGACGAGAAGAGGATCGGAATCGCGGAAGCCGGCCTAGTGCTGCCGCGCTCGAACGCGCAACTCGTCCGCGAGTTCATCGACGCGCTCGCCGAACGGCGGGGGAGCGACGCGGTCAGCCTCGTGAATAGGCTCATCGAGGAAGGGGTGGATCTGCAGCAATTCGCCGCCGACGCCATCGAATACCTGCGCGGGCTCCTGCTCGCGGCGCTCGGCGCCCCCGCGAAGATCGCCGACACCGAAGCGACCAAGCGCCTGGGCGTGGCGCATATCATGCGCCTCGTGAATTCCATGAACCAGGCGCGCATCGAGCTCAAGACCGCCGTAATACCGCAGCTGCCGCTCGAACTCGTCGCGGCGGAACACTGCGGGGATCCTGGCGCGTGGCAAATGGCGCGTGGCTCGGGGCAAACGCCAGACGGTCCGTCGGAACCGGTAAAGCCGGCGCCGCCTCAATCCGTCATTGCGAGGAGTGAAACGACGAAGCAATCCCCTCCGGCTAAAGCAGCCGAAGATAAAAATGAGACTTTCAGCCCCCAGCCTCAGGCCGAAACCCACGAGCCACAAGCCACGTGCCACGTGCCATTAGACACGCTCGCGCTCCGCTGGGACGAGCTGTGCATGGCGGTGCAGGAAGAGAACCCGTCGCTCCCGTACATCCTGCGCGTGGCCCGTCCAATCCGCTTCGAGGACGGCACGCTGGTCATCGGCGTGCAATATAAGCTCCACGCGGATAAGCTCAATACCGGCAAGAGCCGCGATTCCATAATGCGCGGATTGACGGAGCTATACAAAGGCGCTATCATTCCCGTTCGCGCCGAGATCTCGGCCGCGGCCGACCTGGATGCCCCCGCCGGCGCGGTCACCGACGGCCTGCTCCAGCAATTCGGAGGGACGGTGGTGGAATAAATGTCGTTCGCACGTCGTCATTCCTAGCCCGTGCGGTAGTTAAGTCCAGGGCGAGGAATCTCAGAGCCAGAAACGAGGCTTTGAGATCCCTCGTCGCTTCAGTTCCTCGGGATGACGATAAGAAATTGCTTTTAAAACCGAATTCGCAAGCGTATCGCTTGCCCGCTGAGCTCCGGGGTCGTCTAATGGTAGGACACGAGACTCTGAATCTCGTTATCTTGGTTCGAATCCAGGCCCCGGAGCTCAGCGAAGGAAAAGGTTTCCCGCCCAACGACGCAGCGTAGGCGGGTCCGCCCAATCCCGCGAAGGCAGGAGATGGGCGGAGAATCCAGGCCCCGGAGCTCAGCGAAGGAAAAAGCGCCCGACGGGGCGTTTTCGTTTTTGCCGCGTTTGCGCTAGAATCAGGTACTATGAACAAGAAAATCCTCGTCGTTTCCCTCGTCGTCATCGCCGCGTTCTTCATCGGCGGGCTTATCATCTTCGGCTCGCGCCCGAAAGCGGCGACGCCGTCCGGCCAGCCGCCGGGCCAGACGATCGCGCCATTCGCCAACCTTCCGGCCTTGGGCAGCGACCGCGACGAGCATGGCTGCATCGGCTCGGCCGGATACACGTGGTGTCCGCTCACCCAGAAGTGCCAGCGCGTGTGGGAAGAATCGTGCTCGGTGAGCGCGACCTTCAAGTGCGCCGGCAAGAAGACCATCAGCGCCGAATTCGACCGCGCGCCGGCCGATCAGGTCAAGCTCAAGCTCTCCGACGGCCGCGACCTTACCTTGCCGCACGCCATTTCCGCCGACGGCGCGCGCTACGCCAACGCTGACGAGAGCGTCGTGTTCTGGAACAAGGGCGACACTGCGTTCCTGACGGAAAACGGCAAAGAGACTTATTCCGGCTGCGCGACCGAATCCTGATTATGTACGCCGACAACACCGAGTTCGCCATCGGCATCATCTTCGTCTTCTTGGGCGCTTTCCTTCTTTATAGCGAATATAACGCCGGGTATTGGGGCGTCGTAGGCTTGGGTCTCATCTTCATCATCAAGAATTGGTCGTCGATGAGGAATCGGCCCGCACCTACGCGCAGCAAGGGCATGGCGGAAAAACCCGCAAGTGATAGGATGATCAATGAACGCATTAATCATTAATTCCGCGTTTATGCAGGAATTCATCATGAATAACCAATGGATCATCCTTCCGATCGTGGCCTGGACGCTGTTCTGGAAAGGCTGGGCGCTATGGCGGTCCGCCCGCGCCGGACAGAAGGTCTGGTACGCTTTCCTGCTTATCCTGAACACCCTCGGCATCCTGGAAATCGTATATATCATCATCACGAGCAAGCCTAAAGCGAAGCCGGCAATGCCCGTCGGAACCGCTCCTCTTCAGCAATAGGTTTTTTCCGCAAAAACGCCCTTGAAGTCGGGGCGTTTTTGTGATACAATATGTTAATAAGAAATAAATCTTTCATAACTATGAAGAAAACCACGGGGATTCTCATTGCCGCCGGGGCTATTTTGTCTTTTGCCGCGGTGGCCGCCGTCCAGGCGCAGGACGCGATGATGCATGACAATACGAATTCAACAGGCGATCAGATGGTATCGAACGATAATCAGAACGCCAACGTCAACCAAGATACGGACTCTCCCGGCGAAGCGAACGCGAACGTCAACGAGAACGCCAATGCGAACTTGAACCTGAACGAAAACGTCAATACGGGCGCGGAAATGAATGCCAACGAAAACGTGAACGTTGTTCCGCCTCCCCCCGTAATTCCTGAAAACGATAACGTCGGCCAAACCCCGGCCGCGCCTCCCCAGCCCACCCTTCATAACGGCAACACGCCTCCGATGACCGGCATGAACGCCCCGGTTTCTTCGGCGGGAAAATTGCAGAAAATACCGACGCCTGACCATATCAAGCTTTTCACCAATATCCGGCAGATCGGCAATTCTCTCTTCGGCTTGCTGAAGAATATCGGGAATGGGACCGCGCCGACGCAGAACCACGGTGAATCGACGGGAACGCCGGGCGCGGCCGGCGCGAATCCTTCCGCGACGGCCGCGCCATCGGGCCAGAATATGGAGAAGATCCTTAGCCCCGATCTGATCAAATTCTTCACCGGCATCAAGAAAATCGGCAGTTCGCTCTTCGGTATGAGGATCGGCGGAACGGCCCAGCATCCGGTCGTCACCTCCGACGAGTCCGCGTGCGTGATAGCCGCGATCCAGGCCAAGGATCAGGCGGCAACGTCGGCGGTCAACGATTACGCGAGCGCCTTCGCCGCGGCGGTTTCGGCGCGCACCGCTTGCCAGACGGCGGCTTTGGGTTCGACTGACGGACAGCAGGACGCGCTCGCGAAGTGCGTGAAAGCGTTCACGGCCGCGGCAGTCCAGGCGAAAGCCGCCCAAGCCAAGGCGCAGGCTGCGGCCTGGTCCGACTACCGCACGGCGCTCCGCGCCTGCGCGCCAGCGGCTTCCTCGGTCAATTCCAATTCCAACGCCAACACGGGCACTCCCGCTGCGAATGCGTCCGGCGGCATCCTGATCGAAGATGGAGGAGATTCGATCTGACGAGGCCGGCATAATCCGCTCACATATGAAAGGAAGCGGGCGACCGCTTCCTTTCGTTTGACCGTCCCGGCGATCTCGGTTAAAGTCTTTGCGCCGCTCGTGCGGATAGAGGAGCAAGATGTCGCATCAAGCCGTTTTCGCGGATAAGATCGTCATATTGGAATCGGACGGCCAACCCGACCCTGAGGCGATTCTCTGCCAGGATGACATCAGATACCTTCACCGGCTGGGACTCGCGACGGCCGAACGGCGCTTGGAAATCGCCGAGCTCTCGTTCAACGACTTCGAGGCCATCGTGACCGTGGATTATCGGGGATGCACCTACGAAGAAGTGGATGGCATGCTCGTTTCCATCCTGGCGCAGAAAGGCGGAAAGTCCGTTGAGTTCGATTTTTTCATGGATGAGAATCGGCTGACGCTCATCGGCCTGGAATTCCAATCGCAATGCCGCTCTTCCGGGTACCGATCCTAGCGGGACGTCCGGCCTGCCATGCCCGACGGCGATTCGCTGCCGGGCTTTTCTTTTTGGTGTATAATGCCCCAATAAGCTTTAGCGTATACCGCGCTATGCAATTTCAAAGATTATTCGTTCCCGGAAAGATAGGCACGATGCGCCTCAAGAATCGGCTGGTAATGCCGCCGATGGTCAGGAATTACGCCGACGCGGCCGGCCTGGCCACTAAGCGCTACCTCGACCATATAGAGTCGATCGCAAGGGGAGGGGTCGGCATGATGATCCTCGAGGCGAGCTTCATCGAGCGGGCCGGACGCGGCTTCGCCAACGAGCTGGGTATCCACTCGGACAGGACGATTCCCGGCTTGCGAAAGCTAGCCGCCGCCGCGCACGCGCGCGGCGCGAAGATCGGCATCCAGCTGTATCACGCCGGCCGCCAGACCACGCCAGCGGTCACCGGCATGCAGCCGGTGGCGCCGTCGGCCATTCCCGATCCGCTGGAGCAGGCCATGCCGCGGGCGCTCACGATCCCGCAGATCAAGGCGATCGTCGGCAAATTCGCCGCTGCCGCTCGCCGCGCCAAAGAAGCGGGATTGGACTTCGTGGAAATACACGGCGCGCACGGATATCTCATCAACCAATTCCTTTCTCCCTTTTCCAACAAGCGCGCCGACGAGTACGGAGGCACGCAGGAGAAACGCAACCGCTTCATGCTCGAGGTCTGCCGGGCGGTGCGCGCGGCGGTCGGGCCCAAGTACCCGGTCACCATCAGGATCTCGGCCGATGAGATGGTCGAAGGCGGCCTAGCGATCGACGACGTCCTGAAGATCTGCCGCGTCATCGCCGAAGAGGGGATCGACGCGATCAGCGTTTCCGCGGGAGTGTACGGCTCTTACGCCAAGGGATACATGATCGCGCCCATGGCCCAGCCGGACGCGCTCCTCGTAAAATATGCGCGAGCCATAAAGAAGGCGGTCGACGTGCCGGTCATCGCAGTGGGAAAGATCCGTACCCCCTGGCTCGCCGAAAGGGCGCTCGCGGAGAAATCCGCCGACTTCATCGCCATCGGCCGGCCGCTCCTCGCCGACCCCGAGTGGCCGAACAAGGCCAAGGAAGGGCGCGCCGATCTCATCAATCCCTGCGTGGCCTGCAACCAAGGCTGCATCCAGCGGCTGTTTTCCGGGCTGGACGTGCAGTGCACCGTGAACCCGGCCACTTCGCGCGAAACGCTTTTCAAACGCAAGCCGGGCAAGGCCAAGAAGGTGCTGGTTGTGGGCGGCGGGCCGGCGGGATTGTCCGCAGCCAAGTACGCGGCCATGCGCGGGCACCGCGTAACGCTTTACGAGAAGGAGAGAACGCTGGGCGGCCAGGTTCCCGCGGCCGCGGGCTTGCCGCACCGCGGCGATTGGAACCTGTTCCTCGACCGCGCCGTCGCCGACGTGAAAAAGCTCAAGGTGAAGATCGTCACGGGAAAGGAATTCACCCCCGCTCTCATCAAGAAAGGCCAGTTCGATTCGGCCATCGTGGCCATCGGCTCGACCGCTTCGACGCCGACCATTCCGGGCATCAACCACGAAAACGTGATCCTGGCGCGCGACTACAATCAGGGCAAGGCCACGGCGAAAGGGGTGGTCGTGGTTGCCGGCGGCGGCTGCCAGGGCGCGCAGACCGCCGAGGCGCTGGCCAGGAAGCATCATCTCGTCACCATCATCGAGATGGCCGACAAGATCGCCGGGGATGCGCC
>Ga0335071_10008725_pt1 | contig 10394 bp, 6 predicted proteins | sample Lox_Sample_15_FD_206724 | JGI IMG/M metagenome (GOLD analysis project Ga0335071, IMG submission 206724) | Soil microbial communities from Loxahatchee National Wildlife Refuge, Florida, United States - Lox_Sample_1.5 | ecosystem: Environmental > Terrestrial > Soil > Wetlands | place: USA: Florida...
CGGCGTGGCGGTGGTTCCGTCGCGTCCGCGGGTCGAATGGGACCCGGCGGCGGCGCTGCGTCTGCGCGCGCTGCTCGCGGCAGTGGGCGCGGACATCGTCCACGCGCACACCGGCCACGCCGTCGCGCTGTGCGCGCTGGCCGGCGCGCGGGCGCGCCTGGTCGTCACGCGCCGCGTGGCGCTGCCGCTTCGCCGCAATCCGGTGACCCGCTGGAAGTACGGGTGCGCGGCGCGCATCATCGCGGTGAGCGGCCACGTGCGAGAGATCCTGCGCTCGTGCGGCATCGCGCCTGAACGGATCGGGGTGGTACGGAGCGGCGTGGATCCGCTGCGGCCGGCCGTTGCGGCCGGCGCGGCGACGCTCGAGGCGCTGGGCGTGGGCGGGCGGCGCCCGCTCGTCGTGATGGTCTCGGCGCTCGTGCCGCCGCACAAGGATCCCGAGACGTTCGTCGCCGCGGTGGCGGCGGCCCGGGCGGCCGGCTGCGACTGCACGGCGCTGCTCGTCGGGGCCGGGCCGCTCGCGGCCGCGGCCGAGCGGGCGCGCGTTCGGGCCGGCCTCGGCGGGTCTTTGCGCCTTGCGGGCGAGCGGCGCGACGCGCTCGAGCTGCTGGCGGCGGCCGACGTCGCGGTCCTGAGCTCGCGCGGCGAGGGCCTCGGGACGACGTTACTCGACGCGATGCTGGCGGGCGTGCCCGTGGTGGCGACAGCGGCTGGAGGCGTGCGCGAGGTCGTGCGCGACGGAGTCGACGGCCTGCTCGTCCCCGTGGGCGACGGCGCCGCGCTCGGCGCCGCGATCGCGCGGGTCCTCGCGGACCGGAGCCTGCGGGACCGGCTGGTGGCCGCGGGAAGGGAGCGGGTCCGGGAGTTCTCGATTGAGCGGACCGTGGAGGGAACACTGGGCGAGTATCGGATGGCGATGGCCTTCGGACGCTCGCGCGGGAGCGCCGGCGTATGAACGGTGAGCGCGTGACGCGCCCGGTGGGCCTCAGCGCCGTCCTGATCACGCGCAACGAGGAGGCGAACCTCCCCGGCTGCCTGGCGAGCCTCCAGGGGCTGGCCGACGAGATCGTGATCCTCGACAGCGAATCCACCGACGGCACCGTGGCGGTGGGAGAGGCGGCGGGTGCGCGGGTGGTGGGGCACCGGTTCGACGGCTTCGGAGCGGCGAAACAGCGCGCGCTCGAGCTGGCCACGGGCACGTGGGTGCTCTCGGTGGACGCCGACGAGCGCGTCACGCCGGCGCTCGCCGAAGAGATCCGCGCGGTCCTCGCGTCCGGGAGCGCCGCGGCCGGCTACGAGATCCGGCGCGACGTCTACTTCATCGGCAGGCGCCTGCGGTTCGGAGGCATGGGGAACGACTGGGTGCTGCGCCTGTTCCGGCGCGCGGGCGCCAGTTTCTCCCGGGCGCCGGTCCACGAGCACGTGGAGATCGCGGGGCGGACGGCGCGGCTCCGCGGCGCCCTCGAGCACCACGCCTACCGGACGCTGGCGGAGCACGTCGAGAAGATGAACCGGTACACGGACATCCAGGCGCGGATGAAGTCGGAGCGCGGCGTGAGGTACCGGAACTGGATGTGGGTGCGGCTGCCGTGGGAGGTGTTCGTGCGGTGCGTGCTGCGGCTGGGCGTGCTCGACGGGACGGCCGGCGTCATCTTCGCGACCATGTCCGCGTACAGCGCGTGGCTGCGGTACGCCAAGACGTGGCGACCGGCCGGATGAACGCCCCGGATCGGCGATCCCGCGACGACGCGGCCGGCTGGGCGGTGGCCGCGGTGACGCTGGTGCTGCTCGTCGCGTTCGGCTCGGAGGGCGACGCGCGCTGGCCCTGGCTCGCGTTCGATCTCGCGGCAGCGGCCGTGTACCTGCTCCTGCTCGTTCCGCAGTGCCAGGTCAGGGCGCGCGAGCTCGTCGCGGCGCACCCGAGCCTGACCGTGCACGTCCCGCTCGGCATGGCGCTCTTCGGGATGGTCGCGGCGCTGCTCGGGGGCAGTCACAACTGGGTGAACCTGCTCCTGTGGCCGGTCGGCGCCGGGCTCGCGACGGTGGCCCTCGGCGTCGGCAGGGACACGGAGCCGTCGCCCGCGCGCCTGCTGGTCGCCGCGGTCGCGTTGGCCGCCATCTGGGGGATCTGGGAGCGGGGGATCACGATCGCGGTGCCCGGCGGCGCGCACCTGAGCCTGGGACCGCTCGTGGCCGTGGCGCTGGCGCTGTTCCTCTTCGCCGTGGTGCATCCGCTGCGGACGTTCGACGTCGGCCTCGGACTCAGCGCGCGCGAACTGGGCCTCGCGCTCGCCGCGGTGGCCGTGCTCGCCGCGGCCGCGATCCCGCTCGGCTTCGCGATCGGGTTCCTGTCGTTCCAGTCGCGGTGGCTCGGGGTCACGCACGGCCTGCTGCGGCTGCTGGGGCTGGTCCTGTTCGTCGGCCTGCCGGAGGAGATGCTGTTCCGCGGCACGATCCAGGAGGCGTTCTCGCGCATCTGGGGCCCGCGCGTCGGGCTGGCCCTGGGCTCGCTCGTCTTCGGCCTCCTGCACCTGCTCAAGCATCCCACGCATCCGAACTGGGGCTACGGCCTGCTGGCGACGGCGGCGGGATTCGCGTACGGACTCGTGTACCAGCGTACGGGGAGGCTGGCGGCCGCGGCCGTGACCCACGGCGCGGTGGACTGGATCTGGAGCATGTTCCTTGGCGCCTGAGCCGCTGGTCTCCGGGTTCTCGATCGTGCGGGATGCCGCGGCGCTCGATTATCCGGTGCTCGAGTCGCTGGCGTCCCTCCTGCCGCTGGTGGAGGAGCTGGTGGTGGTGACGCACCGCGGTGACGACGCGACCCTGGACCTGCTCGGGGCGCTCGCCGACCCGCGGCTCCGCTTCGAGGCGGTGGACTGGGACGCCGGCCCCAGGGGCGGCGGCCGGACGCTGGCCTGGGTGACCAACATCGCGCTGGCGCGGTGCCGTCACCCGTGGGCGCTCTACCTGCAGGCGGACGAAGTGATCCACGAGGACGACCACGACCGGATCCGCGAGGCGCTGCGGCGGTACGACGGCGCGCCGGCCGTGGACGCGCTCTCGTTCCGCTTCCTGCATTTCGAGGGCTCGTACGGCTGCGTGAACCCGCTTCGGTACCGACGCCAGTGCCGCCTGGCGCGCAACGACGGACGCCTGGCCTCGGTGCGGGACGCCGCGGGCTTCGGCCGGACCGACGGAGGGCGGCTGCGCGTGCGACCCAGCGGCGCGCGCGTGTTCCACTACGGCTGGGCGCGCCGGCCCGACGCCCTGAAGGCGAAGACGCTCGCGCTCGCGCGGTTCTATCACGACGAGGCATCGGTGGCGCGGCGGTGGGGCTCGGCGCCGTCGGAGCTGCTCGGAAGCGCCGACCTCGCGTTCCGCTGGACCGGCGGCCATCCGGCGGTGATGGCGCCGCGCATCGCGCGCCGCGCGCCGGACCGGCCGGCGTCTCCGGTGGGACACGGATCGCCCCTGCTGAGGCCGCGCTTCTACCTGATGTGGCTGCGGAAGTGGGGCGTGCTGCCCCGCTACGCCGCCGCGGGACCTCGCTGACCGATGGCGCTCCCGCTGCTCAAACGCCTGCGGCAGGGGATCAAGCTCCCCGTCCAGATGGCGTTCGCGCGCGCGGCGGTGCTGCCGCTCGACCGCCGGCCGCGCAGTTTGAGCGACCTGGGCGCGCTCGAGCCGCGCAGCATCGTGGTCTCGCGCACCGACCGCATCGGGGACCTGCTGTGCGGCACGCCGGTGCTGGTGGCGCTGCATCAGCGCTGGCCGAAGGCGCGCCTGGTGGTGATCGCCGGCCCGAAGAACCGGGCGGTGCTGAGCGGGATCCCGTTCGTGGAGGCGGGACCGATCTTCCGGCGCGACCCCGCGAGCTGGACGGAGCTGGCGTGGTGGCTCGCGCGCCAGCACTTCGACGTGTGCGTGAGCCTCAGGGCCGAGTCGATGGCCGGTGTGTGGATCGCGGCGTGGAGCGGCGCTCCCGTCCGCATCGTGACCCACGCGACCAAGGCGGCGGCGGCGTTCAACCTCCTTCTCGGCGTGGACGACGCCCACCAGACGACGCGGTACTGCCACGCCGCCGCGGTCCTGGGATTCCCGCCGGCGGAGGTGCGGCCGGTGTTCGTGGTGCCGCCCGAGGCGGCGCGCCGGGTGGAGCCGCTGTTGCGGGCGATCCTGCCGGGCGACGGAAGCCCGGTGGTGGGCCTGCAGATCCCGCACCGCAGCACCAAGCGCTACACGGTCCGGGCGTGGGCTCCGGAGAAGGTCGTCGCGCTGGCGCGAGCGCTCACCGCGGACGGGTGCCGCGTGGTGCTGTGCGGCACCGGCGCCGAGCGGGTCGAGGCCGAGGCGGTGCGGGCCGAGGTCCCGGCGGCGGTCCTGGCGCCGGCGGGCGTGTCGCTCGCGGAGTTCGCCGCGGTCCAGCAGCGATTCGACCTCTTCATCTCGCAGTTCACCGGGACGCTGCACCTGGCCGACGGGCTCGGCGTGCCGACCGTGAGCTTCGGGACCGACGAGCAGGTGGAGGTGTGGGGGGTGCTCGGGGAGCGTCACCGCTGCATCCCCGGGCCGAGGGTCGCCGAGATCCCCGTCGAGACCGTGCTGGAGGCCGCGCGCGAGCTGCTGGCCGCACGGCGCCGCTGACCGGGGTGCCGCGGGACCGCGCCGCGGCTACATTGTGAGCATACCCGTGGAACAGACCTACTTCCGCAAGGGATTCGGCCTCAAGGGCCAGATCCAGGGCGCGCTGACCGACGACTACCACAGCGCCGTGGTGGACGAGCTGCGCGCGCGCGGCTATCAGATCAGCGTCGACGACCTGACCGTCCGCCTCGCCCAGGAGTTCGGCTTCTGCTACGGCGTGGACCGCGCCGTGGAGTACGCGTACGAGGCCCGGACGAAGTTCCCCGAGCGCCGGATCTTCCTGGTGGGCGAGATCATCCACAATCCGCACGTCAACCAGAAGCTCGCGACGATGGGGATCGTGATCATCGCGCGCAGCGCGGCGGGGGAATTCGATTTCGGCGAGGTGCGCGCGAGCGACGTCGTGATCATGCCGGCCTTCGGCGTGACCCGCGAGGACTTCGAGCGCCTCCAAGGCATCGGCTGCGTCCGCGTGGACACGACCTGCGGCTCGGTGCTCAACGTGTGGAAGCGCGTGGAGAGCTACGCCAGGGAAGGCTTCACGGCGATCATCCACGGCAAGTACCACCACGAGGAGACGAAGGCGACGGCGTCGCAGGTGACCCAGTATCCCGGCGGCCGCTACCTGGTGGTGCGCGACATGACCGAGGCGCGGATGGTCTGCGACTTCATCGGTAACGGGACGGGTGGAGCGGAGCTGCGCGAGCGGTTCCGGCCGGCCGCGTCGCCGGACTTCGATCCGGGCCGGGACCTCGTGCGCGTCGGGATCGCGAACCAGACCACGATGCTGTCGACGGAATCGCTGGCGATCGCGGCGGAGCTGAGGCGCGCGATGGCGGCCCGCTACGGGGACGGCGAGCTGGGCGCGCATTTCCGCAGCTTCGACACGATCTGCTCGGCCACGCAGGACCGGCAGGACGCGGTGCTGCGGCTGCTCGAGGACTCGGTGGACATCGTGGTCGTGATCGGCGGATACAACTCCAGCAACACGAACCACCTCGCGGCGCTCTGCGCGGAGAAGCTCACCACCTACCACGTCGAGGACGCGGCGTGCATCGACCCGGCCGCGGGGACGATCCGCCACAAGCCGGTCGGCCAGCAGCAGGAGACGGTGAGGCGGGACTGGCTGCCGCCGGGCAAGCTCGTCGTGGGCGTGACGGCGGGCGCGTCCACTCCCAACAACAAGGTGGGAGAAGCGGTCGAGCGGGTGTTCGCGACGCGGGGGATCACGCTCGCGGCGGCGCTGGCCTAGCGGTTCCTCGCCCCTCAGTGGAAATCGTGTGACGTGACGAACGCCGCCCCCGCCCCGGGGCGCGGCGCGGCGAAGCGCCGGGCGCGGATGTTGAGCACGCCCTGCTCCTCCTGGAGCGGCCCGCTCACCACGAGCAGCGGGGAGCGCCGCACCAGCCGCTTGTTCGCCTCGAAGAGCTTCGGCGTGATCACGACGTTGGCCAGTCCGGTCTCGTCCTCCAGCGTGACGAAGCAGAACCCCTTCGCCGTGGCGGGCCGCTGGCGGCAGATGACCAGGCCGGCGACCGTGACCCAGTCGCCGTCCCGGCGGCGCGCGAGGTCGGCCGCGGGGACGGCGCCCAGCGCGGCGACGGCGGCGCGCAGGTGGCGCATCGGGTGGCCGGCGGGGGAGAGCCCGGTGACCCGGTAGTCGGCCTCGGTCAGCTCGACCGGCGTCAGGGGCGGCACCGGCGCCCGCCGGCGATCGGCGGCCACGGGCGCGAGGGGGCCGGCGGCGCCGCGCGCGTGCTTCAGGACCTCCCAGAGCGCGGACCGGCGGTTGGGCCAGAGGGCGTCGAAGGCCCCGGCCTCGGCGAGGGTGCGCAGCTGCGTGACGCCGAGGCCGCTGCCCCGGACCCACGCCTCGAGCGAGGCCGGCCGCGGATCGGCGAGCAGCGGCTCCAGGCTCTCCCGGGCCTTCGCGCCGAGGCCGGCGACGTAACGGAGCCCGATGCGCAGCGCGAGCGCCCCGGTGGCTGCGCCGGGGCACGTTCCGGCTTCTGCCGCCGGCGCCTGGTGACCACTGGCAACTTCGCCGTCTTGCCGTCTCGCTTCTGTCTTTTCGAGCGTGCAGTCCCAGCCGCTCGTCATCACGTCCACGCCGCGGACCTCGACCCCGTGCCGCTTCGCGTCCTCGACGATGGTGCCGGGCGCGTAGAAACCCATCGGCTGGGCGTTGAGGAGCGCGCAGGCGAACTCGGCCGGATGGTAGAGCTTGAGATACGCGGAGGCGTAGACCAGGAGCGCGAAGCTGGCGGCGTGGCTCTCGGGGAAGCCGTAGTCGGCGAAGGCGGAGATCTGGTTGAAGATCCGGCGCGCCACGTCGGGCTCGATCCCGTTCTTCGCCATCCCCTCGACGAGCTTGGAGCAGATCTTCGCCATCCGCTCGTGCGAGCGCTTGTGCCCCATCGCGCGGCGCAGCTCGTCGGCCTCGCCGGGCGTGAAGCCCGCGGCCGCGATGGCCACCTGCATCCCCTGCTCCTGGAAGAGCGGCACGCCGAGCGTGCGTTCGAGGATCGGCTCGAGCGAGGGATGCGGGTAGGTCACCGGCTCGAGCCCGGCGCGCCGCCGGAGGTACGGGTGCACCATCTCGCCCTGGATGGGACCGGGGCGGATCAGCGCGACCTCGACGACCAGGTCGTAGAAGGCGCGCGGCGCCAGGCGCGGCAGCGTGTTCATCTGGGCGCGCGACTCGACCTGGAAGACGCCGATGGTGTCGGCGCGGCACAGCATGTCGTAGACGGCGGGATCGTCCATCGGGAGCCGCGCGAGGTCGATCGTGACGCCGCGATGCGCTCGCACCAGCCGGATCGCCTCCTGGATCATCGTGAGCATGCCGAGCCCCAGGAGATCGATCTTGATGAGGCGCACCGGCTCGAGGTCGTCCTTGTCCCACTGGATCACGGTGCGCTCCGGCATGGACGCGGGCTCGATCGGGACGACGTCGGCCAGCGGCTCGGCCGTGAGGACGAAGCCGCCGACGTGGATCGAGCGGTGCCGCGGCAGCTGGTGGAGCCCGTGCACCACCTCCGCCAGCATCCGCACGCGGCGGTCCGCCGGGTCGAGGTCGGCGGCCGCGGCGCCGCCCTCGCGCAGCTTCTCCCCGGTCTCGCGCGCGCCGTCGCGGTCCGCCTCGTCGGCCAGCTTCTCGGCCTGCTGCACCGAGAAGCCGAGGACGCGGGCGGCGTCGCGCACCGCGGCGCGCCCGCGATAGGTGATCGCCTCGCACACCATCGCCGCGTGGTCGCGCCCGTAGCGGCGGTAGACGTACTGGAGGACCTCCTCGCGGTCCTGGTGTGCGAAGTCCACGTCGATGTCGGGGGCCTCGCGCCGGTCCTCGGAGAGGAAGCGCTCGAACAGCAGCTCCATGCCGATGGGGTCCACGGCGGTGATGCCGAGGCAGTAGCAGACGGCGGAATTGGCGGCGGAGCCGCGCCCCTGCGCGAGCACGCCGAGCCGGCTCGCCTCGCGGACGATGTCCCAGACGATGAGGAAGTAGCCGGCGAGCCCCAGCCGCTGGATGACGTCCAGCTCGTGGCGGAGCTGCGCGCGGTGCCGCGCCGTCAGCCGGTCGCCGTAGCGCTCGCGCGCGCCCGCCGCGACCAGGGAGGCGAGGTATTCGTCGGCGGTGACGCCGGGCGGGGTCGGGAAGACGGGCAGGGTGGGCGTGAGCGCCGCCATCCGGAAGGCGCAGCGCTCGGCGACGGCGCGGGTGGCGAGGATGCCCTCGGGATAATGGCGCCAGCGGTGGGCGACCTTCTCGGGACGCTTCAGGTACCACTCGCCGTTGGGCCGGAGCAGCGTTCCGGCCTCGTCGAGCGTCGTCTGGTGGCGCAGGCAGGTGAGGACGTCGTGCACGAGCCGTCCGTGCGGCGTCGCGTAGTGCACGTCGTTGGTCACGAGCCACGGGAGATCGAGCGAGCCGGCCAGTGCGATCAGCTTCGGCACGACGACGCGCTCGGAGGCCAGCGCGTGGTCCCAGCACTCGACGGCGACGCGCCCGCCGAAGATCTCCGCGAGGGCGCCGAGCCGCTCGCGGGCGCCGGCCTCGTCGTCCCTCGCCAGCCGCCGGGGGATCTCGCCGAAGGGACAGCCGGTGAGGCAGAAGAGGCCGGCGGCGTGGCGCTCCACCTCCGCCCACGAGCCGGCGGGCGCTCCCCGCTCGCCGCTCCGCGCCGCGGTGACCAGGCGCGAGAGGTTGCGGTAGCCGGTCTGATCGATCGCGAGCAGCGTGAGGTGCGACGGCGCGGCGCCGCCCACCGTCAACTCGAGGCCGATGATGGCCTCGACGCCGTGCTCCCTGCCCGCCTCGGCCCAGCGCACGGCGCCGCCCAGGTCGTCGTGGTCGGTGAGGGCGGCCGCGTCCATCCCGGCGGCGGCCGCGCGCTCGATCAGCGCCTCCGGGTTCGACGCGCCGTCCAGCAGCGAGAAGCCGCTGTGACAGTGCAGCTCGACGTAGTCGCCGCGCGCCGCCGTCAATCCACCCAGCCCTCGAGGAACCACTGCCCGCCGGCGTCGCGGTAGAGCAGCCAGAGCGCGCCGTCGGCGGTGCGCGTCGCGAAGTAGTCGCGGGGCGCGCCGTCGGCGAGCCACCAGCGCGGAGCGAGGCGCTCGGGGCCGGACCATCCGGTGACGTCGTGCCAGCGGTCGTCGTGCCTGAACGCGGCGAGGCCCTCGCGCCCGAGCCGGACGTGGACGGGCACGGGGGCGGCCAGCAGGCGGAGCGCGGCGGTGGGCACGGAGGGACGGGCGCACGGAGGCACGGGAAGTCCCGGGCCCCTTGCTCGGTGCCGCTGTGCCTCCGTGCCTCCGTGCCGCTGTGTCTCCGCGCTCGCCCACGCCCCCTGGTCCGCGGGCAGGTGCGCGTCGCGCGCCTCGGGGACGGCGACGGCGTCGGGGCCCTCGCTGCCGCGGATCCGGTCGAACGCCGCCGCGAGGGCGGCGGGATCGGCCCAGCGCGGGGCCAGCAGGTCGCCCTGCTCGCCCGCGGCCGGGACGGTGACCGCGGCGCGCAGGATCAGGCCGGTGACGGGCTCCGGAAGCTGCCAGTCCTCGAGCGCGCCGCGGCAGTGGTCGAACAGGGTGTCGGCGTGGGACGTCGGGCGCGCGGGCCGGACGGCGCGTTCGGCGACGCTGCCGTCGTCCAGCGCGAGCGCGAGGGCGAGCTCGCGCGCGGCGAGCCCCCTGGTCCGGAGCGCCTCGCCCAGCGTGGCGAGCGCGCCCTTGAGGACGAAGAGCAGCGGCTCGGCGGTCGCGACGCGGCCGCCGATCTCGACCTCGACCGCCGGCAGCGCGTCGTCGCGCGGGGTGCTGGGGCCGCGCGCGTCGAGGCCGCGGGCGAGGCGGTGCGCAGCGAGCCCCGCGGGGCCGAAGCGCGCATCCACTTCGTCGGCGTCGAGGGCGGCGAGCTGACCGAGCGTCGTGAGGCCGAGGCCGCGCAGGATCCCGGCCAGATCGTCGTCGAGCTCGAGGAGCGTGACGGGGAAGGGCGCGAGGTAGGCGGCGTCGCCGCCGGGCGGGACGATCCGCGGCCGCAGCTCCGTGCGTCCGTGCGTCCGCGCGCCCGTGCGTCCGCCGTAGGTCGCCGCGTAGGCGGCGATGGCGGAGTCCGCGATCCCGGTGCGGGCGGGGCCGAAGCCGAGACCGGACGCGATGGAGAGGAGCCGGCCGGCGAGCTTCGTCTCGCTGCCGAGGCCCGCCGCGTCCACCCACCAGACGCCGTCCCCGTGCGTACGCGC
>Ga0335071_10008726_pt1 | contig 10394 bp, 10 predicted proteins | sample Lox_Sample_15_FD_206724 | JGI IMG/M metagenome (GOLD analysis project Ga0335071, IMG submission 206724) | Soil microbial communities from Loxahatchee National Wildlife Refuge, Florida, United States - Lox_Sample_1.5 | ecosystem: Environmental > Terrestrial > Soil > Wetlands | place: USA...
CTGTAATCAGTGCGTTTCCGTGAAGGACCACCTTCTTCCCCAGAGCGATTACCACGAGGTTGGTCTTGATGAACCGCGAGATCGTGTGCAGCGAGGCTCCGGCACCCAAAGTAAGATTACCTTTGATCAGGATCACCAACTCGTCGCCGGCACCGCCCCCGATCTCAAGCGTGGCGCTATCGGCGAGCGTAACAGATGGGGTCGCCAGCCCGAGTGCGTTTGCATTTAATGTTGCGGCCCCGCCTGCGCAGATGATGCCAAAGTTAAGTGCGTTGCCAAGATCGGTTCCGCCTCAGCTATCGCCTGTGCAAGCAAGAAGGATCAAAAGGCCAGAAACCGCGCCGAGTGTTCGATGTGCTCGCATGAGGTTATCTCCGGTGACGACTGGTAGAGGCGACTATCGCGAAAACGTATTCGCAGGTGAATCAATCGAAAGATTGATTTAAGCCGATTTGCCTCAAGGGTCGGCTAAACCGATGAGCGCAGATGGCGGAGGTCCGCGCGGCGGGTTGGCACCACCGCGTAGGAATGCCCTCATCCGATGGCACCTTGCTAGCGCAGCCGGCATCGACCTCTCCCTGGACAAGGAGAGGTATGGCTAGGAGCTTCGCTCTCTGGCGGGCCTACGAGACCTTCGCATCAGCGCTCACAGCGGAGCGCAGGTGGCGGACGTCCGTAGCGAGGCCGAAGCGCTCCAAGAGACAGATCACCCAGTAACCCGCATCGGGTTGGCGCCAGTTCCATCCGAGGCGCGCCGATCCCGCTCGCGCGTGATGGTTCCGATGCCAGTTCTCGCCGAGCAAGAGTTGGAAAGGCGCGAGCCATCCGACGTTGCGGCTCGAATCCTCACCGGGCGCGATGCCGGGCTCGGTGTGGCATACGCTGTTCACGAAGCATTGCGCGTGGAGCGCGAAGACCAATCGAATCGCGCCAAGCCAAAAGAAGGCGGCCCATCCCCAGTAGAGCGGACCAAAGAGCGATAAGGCCAAAACATAGCCCTGCATATGGCGCCAGCGGGCATAAACGGCGCGATTCATCTCGGGGCAGTAGCGTGCGATCGCATCGGGCTCATCGACCTGCCAGAGCCATCGCAGATGGGACCACCAGAAGCCATGACGTGGACTCGAGACGTCCTCGTCGGTATCGACTACAGCGTGATGGTGACGATGGATTGAGACCCAGCGAAGGGGCGCACCTGATCCGTTGGCTACGGCAAAGATCGTAAGAAGAAAGCTCGTAGTCTTGTCGAGCTTAAGCGCACGATGCGCAAAGGCGCGGTGGTAGCAGACCGTCGTGCCGATTCCACCAATCCAGGCCAGGGCTATCGCGCCGAGAAAAAGACGCCATCCCGGAATCGGATAGAGAATCAGCCCGATAAACGCGAGTACATGGATCCCGATAATCCAGCCAAAGGCCCATTCACCCTGGCGCCGAGTTTTCCACCAAGGCATCTCCCACGGAGGAACAGTATTCTCCAACCCCACCTCATCGGTGGACACACGCACCGCCGAATCGTTTCGCACCCGTTCGCGCCCTCCATGGCACACGCATTGTGCCGAAGATCGAGCCGGAGCGATACGCTTTGATCGCGAAATAATTGGAAAATCTTCGGAAACCGACTCTGGCTTGCCGCAGCTCCAGAGCCCGAACTACTATGACGGGATAAGAAATTTTACCGAGGCGATGAAGATGCATCAGGACCTGAACACGATCGATGAAAAGAACCGATGGCGTGCCGAGACCCCCGGCCACGAAGGATGGGAACGGACGGCACGGCCGGACGATAAGAATCGTTACCTGATGATCTCGGCCGACTGCCATTGCAACGAACCGGGCAGCCTGTGGTGGAAAAATATCGACAAGAAATTTCAGCATCGCCTGCCCCACGTCGAAGTCGACGAAAAGGGCGAGAAGTGGATGGTCGTCGAGGGTTATCAGAAGTCGCGTATCCGCGCTCGCAATATCCAGGACGCGCCCAAAGGCGGCGAGGATCGCCTGCGTGGCGAAGCCGGCCGTACGCCGGAGGATCGGATACGCGATCACCTCCGCGACGGAATCGATGCCGAGATCCTGTTCCCCAACAAGGGTCTCTCGATGTGGGCGACGCAGGACGTCGAGTTCGGCCACGCCCAGTGCCGCGTATGGAACGATTGGGCGTGGGAGACTTTCGGCCCCTACAATGATTTCATGTCGCCGCTCGCCGCTATTATGACGGCTGACGTCGATGTAGCGATCGCGGAGATCAAGCGCACGGCTAAGCTCGGCTTCCGCGGCTTGTGCCTCCCCTCGAAGCCGGTCTGGGGTCCCGCCAATTCGCTCAATCCAAACTATAACCTCGATATGTTCGACCCGATGTGGGCGGTGATTCAGGATCTCGATATCCCGATTACTTTCCATATCTCGACCGGGATGGATCCGCGGCAGGCCCGCAAAGAGGGTGGCGCGGTCATCAACTACGTCACGCACGCCTGCCCTACCGTTATCGAGCCGATGTCCTGCCTGTGCGCCTCGGGCGTGCTGGAGCGTTTCCCGAAGCTGCGCTTCGCGCTGATCGAGTGCGGTATCGGATGGGTACCGTGGGCGCTCGACGCGATGGATGAGGCCTACAAGAAGCATCACCTGTGGGCCTATCCCAAGTTGAAGCAGCTACCGAGCGACTACTTCCGTCAGCATGGGGCAGCATCGTTTCAGGAAGACCCCAGCGGACTCAAGCTGGCCGAGCCTTTCAATCTGGTCGATAACTTCATGTGGGCTAATGACTACCCGCATGCGGAAGGGACCTGGCCGCATTCGGCAGAGGCGATAGAGCGTCAGATGGGCCATCTGAAGGACGAGTCGCGCGCAAAGATTCTCGGCCTCAACATGGCCAAGATGTTTAAGTTCGATGTGCCCAAGCTGATCGCGCGCCGCTCCGAGGCGAACAAGGTCATACAGTAGCGCTGTCTGAACAGATTAAGTGATGCTTGCCGGCGGCAGCCCCGAGAAGAGGCGCCGCCGGTTTGTTTCTCGATCACTGCGGGTTTGTCCGATTCATCTTCCGCTACCCCGATAGCGAAGCGCCTGAACTACCAGGGCGAACGCGGGCGTTAGCTGTCGCCGACTCGGGTAGTAAAGATGGTAGCCCGGAAAAGGCGGGCACCAATCGGAGAGGACACGAACCAGCGCGCCCTCTTTTATCGCGGGGTGTACGAAGTCTTCAAGTAGACACGCAAGTCCGAACCCTTCCAAGGCCGCATTCAGGATCATTCCAGCGTTGTTGAATGCCAGCTGTCCGTCGACCCGAACGTTCATTTTGCGCTGCCCCTTCGCAAACTCCCAAGCATAAAGACCGCCCGAGGTTGGCAATCGCAGATTGAGGCAATTGTGATCCGTCAGATCCTGCGGGTGCGTCGGCTTAGGTCGTTTCGCAAAATAAGCTGGGGCACCAACGACAACCATCCGCATCTCAGGCCCGATGCGCATCGCTATCATATCCTTGGCGATCTGCTCGCCGAGACGGACGCCCGCGTCGTAGCGCGCCGCCACGATATCAGTAAGGCTCTGCTCGATAAGGATTTCGAGCTGGATATCAGAATACTCCTGCAACAGTTTCTTTAACTTCGGCCAGAGAACCGTCGTCGCGGCGTGTTCAGTTGCCGAGATTCGAATCGTACCTGCAGGCTTTGCGCGCATTTCGTTCAAGGCGGCCAATTCCGTTTCGATCTCTTCAAAGCGCGGACCCACGTTCCGCAATAGACGCTCTCCCGCAGCCGTCGGCGAGACACTGCGCGTCGTTCGAGTCAGCAAGCGCACCCCGAGGCGCTCTTCCAAGCCACGGATGGTATGGCTCAGCGCAGATTGAGAAACACCCAACTGAGCAGCAGCCTTCGTAAAACTTCGTTCTCGCGCCACGGCAAGGAAGGCCAAAAGATCGCTTACGTTCTCGCGCACAATTGATGAACTTAATTCATGAGTTCATGCAAAGACCAGCGTATAGTCGCATAGCCGATCGGCTCCTAAGTTGGGAGACAAGCTTCGGAGGGACGCAGGTGCAAGCACGAAAACTCGGTAAGTTAGAAGTATCCGCGATCGGACTCGGATGTATGGGAATGAGCGCAAACTACGGGCCGCCCGCCGACAAGACGGCGATGATCGCTGTGATTCGCGCTGCAGTCGATCGGGGCGTCACTTTTTTCGACACAGCCGAGACCTACGGCCCGTTTGTGAACGAGGAACTGGTTGGCGAGGCGCTGGCTCCGGTTCGTAGCCGAGTGGTGATAGCGACGAAATTCGGCTTCGCCTTCGATCCTGCGGCCAAGCAGCGTCTGGGCTTCAACAGCCGTCCTCAGCACATAAAGAAAGTCGTCGAGGCATCGCTTAAACGGCTGCGCACTGATGTCATCGACCTGCTCTACCAGCATCGCGTGGACCCCAACGTACCGATCGAGGATGTTGCGGGCGCAGTGAAGGAATTGATCGAGGCGGGCAAGGTCAGACATTTCGGACTTTCCGAGGCTAATGCGCAGACGATCCGTCGAGCGCATAAGGTTCATCCGGTGGCAGCGGTGCAAAGCGAGTACTCACTATGGACACGCGACCCGGAGGCAGAAGTAATTCCAACCTGCGAAGAGCTTGGAATCGGCTTTGTGCCGTGGAGTCCTTTGGGCCAGGGCTTTCTGACAGCCAAGATCGACTCCGCGATGGCCTTTGCGGCGACCGACGTGCGGTCATGGTTTCCGCGTTTCACTCCTGAAGCACGGACGGCGAATCAGCCGATTGTTGATCTTCTGCGTCAGATTGCCTCCCGGAAGAAGGCCACACCGGCACAAATAGCAATTGCATGGTTGCTCGCCCAGAAGCCATGGATCGTTCCTATCCCTGGAACGCGAAGGCTCGATCGGCTCGACGAGAACCTCGGCGCGGTGGCAGTCGAATTGATGGAGCAAGATCTGAGCGAGATAAGCGACGCAGCGTCGCGAATAGAACTGCAGGGAGCGCGAGGCACCGGTAAGGAACAGTACGCCTGACAACTAAGCATAAGAGTGCTGCGAGGGGTCAAGCCGTCGAGAGAGAAAGCCTAGCAATAAGAACAAATGGTGCTAAATCTTCCTCGATCGCACCTCAGATGGGTAGATTGAATCCCAGATGCGAGAACTAGCCGATTGGAACAGCTTCTACGAAATCGTCGGCTCTGCTGCCGGCGCTTTGATCGGATTGCAGTTCGTGGTTCTGACGCTTGTAGCTGAACGGGCGCACGCGGGAACCGGTGCCGCCAACGCCGCGTTCGGAACTCCGACGATCGTACACTTTGGCACGGTGCTGTTCTTGTCGGCATTGATCCGCGCGCCCTGGCACAGGATCGTGCTCATCGCGAGTATTTGGGGCATCGTCGGCCTCGCTGGAATTTTCTATGCCATCGTCGTGGCTCGTCGGATGCAGAGGCAGACTGCATACCAAGCTCAATTCGAAGATTGGCTTTTTCACTTGCTACTTCCACTGGGAGCGTACGCTATTCTATTGGCGGCAGTTTGGTTTGTTCCCGCACATCCTGGTCACGGTCTCTTTGCCGTCGGTGCTGCAGTCCTGCTGCTGCTCTTCGTCGGTATTCACAACGCCTGGGATAGTATCGCTTACCATGTCTCGGTCAGAGGAAGTGACGCAGAAGGCTGAGATTCCGACGCCCGATGAGCATCCACCCTTTCAGGAAGATCCGGCGGAATCAGACTCGCGAAGCGATACAATCTGGTCCATAGCCTCCTGTGGGCTAACGATTATCCGTATACCGATGTATACACGGCCGTATTCCGGGTAGGCGATCGAACGCCCGATGGGTGAGTTCAAAAATGAATCGCGGGCAAAGATCCTAGGCCTCAACGTGGCAGAGATGTTCAAGTTCGATGTAGCAAAGCTAGCGGCGTGGCGAACAGAATCAGCTACAAGCATTCAAGAGGCCGATCCAGCAGAATAACGAATTGTTTTGAGGAGGAAGTAAATGGAACACTTCAAAGCGGGCTCGCGACCGTCTATCAAAGGACCGGAGAAGACCTTCACTGGCAATGTTCGAATCGATCCACTGTTCGATCCACCCGATCCCTCGCGGATGTACGGCGCGTTAGTGACCTTTGAGCCGGGCGCGCGATCGGCCTGGCATACCCATCCACTGGGGCAGACGCTGATCGTGACTGCAGGATGCGGTTGGACGCAGTGCTGGGGCGAGCCGAAGGTCGAGATCAAACCCGGTGACGTGGTCGTTTGTCCGCCGAACAAGAAGCATTGGCATGGTGCGACGGCGACCACTGCGATGTCGCATATCGCGATCGTGGAGAAACTGAACGGTAAAGCTGTCGACTGGATGGAGAAGGTCAGCGACGAGCAGTACCTGGGAAAATAGAGCTTAGAGCGTTATCGGCTGGCTACGGTTTATTATCTTTGTCTGCCGATGGCGCCAACCTGCAAAGTCTTGCCCCGCAGGTCGATCTGACAGCGAAACGCCGTGGCGGGGTTCAACCGGGAGGCAAGGCCACCCGCAGTCGATAATCTGCTTCGAACCGACCCGCAGCTCGCTTGCGAAGCCTTCAGGCGACGCGTCGCAGATGGCGAACCGTGGCCTTACGTCTCGGATCGATCCGATTCAAGCGCCTTTGCAGGTCCCGTACTTGCCATCCAAGTCGCAGGTTCTGCCAAGTCAGCACTGCCCCAAACGCTACAATCGCCGGCATCCACACCCACGCAGTCTGTTCAAGCCACATCTTCCTGAACCCCTCAAATTGGATAATGCCCCGGTGTTCGGCGAGGGGCAATGCCTTCTTTTTGTTTATAAAAAAATTCACTCAGCTTTCATCTCCTCGAAAGCACGCGATTGCGGCGCCAGCCATTCCGCTGTAGGTAAATGTGCATCGGGTCCGCCATCAAATGTCGAGCGGACGCGCTTCCGCGGAGGTAACAGGTGGAATATCGCGCATTTGGCACTACGGGAATCCAAATCTCAGCAATGGGCTTTGGATGCTGGGAGATCGGCGGCGGATATGGGAGTATCGAAGAGGCCGATTTTATCAAAGCGATAAATCGCGCCCTCGATCTCGGGATCAACAGCTTCGATACGGCCGAAGCCTACGGGATGGGCGCGTCGGAAACCTCGCTCGCCAAAGCGCTGGGATCGCGCCGCAAAGAAGCCGTGATCACGACGAAATTCGGTATCGGCTATCCGGAATGCAAAGAGCGCGGATTCCGTGACGGCTCTCGAAATCGCGTGATCGCGTCGATCGATAAAAGCCTAAAAGCGCTTAATACCGATTACGTCGACGTCTATTTGATTCATTGGCCTGATCGCACGGTGCCCTTCGACGAGACGATGCGTGCTCTCGATGATCTCGTAAAGCAGGGCAAGGTTCGCGCGGTCGGACTCTCGAACTTCAAGCTCGACGAGATCAAAGCCTGCATGACGGCGCGCCGCGTCGACGTGGTGCAGTACTGCTGGAACATGTTCGATCGCCGGATGCAGACGGAGATCTTCCCCTACTGCGCCGAGAACAAGATTGGCGTGATGGCCTACGGCTCCCTCGCCTACGGGATGCTCACCGGGACCTTCAGCGAAGAGATGGACTTCGGCAAAGGTGACTGGCGCGCGAAGGGCGGCCGTCTCGGCAATATCAACCTGTTTCAGCATCTGTTCGATTCCCAGCACTATCTGAAGAATCTCCGCGCCGTCGAAGAGCTGAAAGGTGTCGCCAAGCGCTACGGCAAGAGCCTGCCGCAGTTGGCGCTGCGCTGGACAACCTCGAATCCGGTCGTAAGCACTGCGCTGGCCGGATGCCGCAATCCGCGCGAAGTCGATGACAATGTCGGGGCCTTCGGATGGTCGATCAGCGACGCCGATATGAAGGAGATCGATGCGATTTTTGAGCGGCATGGCGCCGTCACGATGCCGTCGGTCTGGCTGGAGACAATCTAGGTTATGAGCTAATCTGCGGAGAGAATCCCGCTAATGGAGGCCGGCTGATGCCTGTTCAAAAGTTCGCGCCGATGAAGAAGAATTTCCCCACGTTCGACTGCGATGCGCACGTGACCGAACCGCCATGGTTGTGGGAGCGCGCCAAAGATTGGCTGACGAAGGACGAACTGGAAGCGCTCAAGAGCACGATCTGGTTTGATGCCGAAAGCAATCAACTGATCGTCAACGGTAAAGCCGGCACGGGGATCGGGTCGCAGCGAATCCACGGAACGCCGGGCGCGGTCAATGTCCTGTCGCTTGCGGGGCCGGGCCTCAAGCACAATATTCAGCGCGCGATTAACGTCCGTAATCTGAAGCGCAAGACCGCGCTGACTGCCGAGCAGGCCGATTATATCGATCACAAGGGCTCGTACCTGCCCAAGCCCCGGCTGCGGGACATGGATATTCAGGGAATCGATCAGGTGATGATCATCCCGAGCGATATCGACACCTATCCGTGGCTCCAGAACTCCGTCGGCGCGAAGGCTATCTGCAAGGCCTACAACGATTGGGCTCACGAATACTGCCAGGAGAATCCCGAACGTCTCTTCTTTGCGGCGATGCTCCCAATGCAGGATCCGAAGTTCGCCGAGATGGAGATCTATCGCGTCGCGGCGAAGGGATGCCGCGTCGGACTTGTCCGACCGATCGACGCGCTGGGTAACTATCCGATTCAGCCTAAATACGACCGGGTATGGGAAGCGATGCAGGAAACCGGGATGGTCTATGGGATGCATCCCTTCCCAGCCTTCGGCTCGCTGAAGCCGCCCGGCTACACCGAGCAGCATTCGGGCGCTGAGCTGATCGGACTCGCGGCGTTCTCATCGGGATTGCCGCACAACTTCCTCGTGAACGTGCAAGACTTTCAGGCCGAGGCCTCACTGTGGGTCGTGATGGTGCTGATGAGCGGCTTCTTCGAGCGCTACCCGAAGCTGCGGGCGGCGGTCTTTGAGGCCTCCTCGACCTGGCTGAGCTTCGTGCTCGACGAATGCGACAAGCAGTATCGCCTCTATCGCAACGAACGTCAGCTACCGCCTTTGAAGCGTCTGCCGCGCGAGACTTTCTTTGAGCACTGCGTGACCGGTTTCGAGGGTGACGAAGCCCCGCCGTCGCGCCTGCCGGAGTTCTACGAAAATATCCTGGCGTGGTCGTCAGACGTTTATCATCACGACGGCGACGATGCGTGGCGCGCAATCGAGACGATGCGCAAGTGCGAACTGCCGGAGAAGTATCAGGCTAAGTTCCTGGGCGAGACTGCGCGCAAGCTCTACAAAATTGATCCGCCGAAGAAGTTCATCACCGACCGCGTGACCGAAATCGAGCGGCCGGACTGGTGGCCGACTGAGGAAGAGATCAAGGAGGCGCTCAAGCCCGAAGCGTCGGTACTGCCTTACAACGCCAATTTCTCGATGGGCGTAGGCCCGAGTGGCGGACGATAAAGCGATGGCGAGCAAGCGTTTCACCGTCTTTGATAGCGATTCGCACGTCGTTGAGCCGGCGGAGGTCTGGACGAAATACCTCGAACCGGAATATCGCACCTTGGGTAAGCATGCCCTCTGGCGCGAAGAGAGCGCCTACGGCTCATATCTCAAAGTCAACGGCAAGGTCTTTCGGGACAAGATGAATTCGAATATCCCGCGCCACGCCATCTACAAACCCGGTATGACGTGGGATCAGGTTGGCGAACTCGACCCCAATCAACGCCATCCGATGAACCCCGGCGCCTCGGATCCCAAGGCGCGTCTACGCGACATGGACGCGATGGGGATCGATCAGGCGTTCCTGTATCCGACGTGGTTCGCCGAGGGGTTCCATCTGATTGAAGACCCTGACACCGCTTACGCTCTCGCCCGCGCCTACAACAACTGGATGGTGGATTTCTGCGCGGCCGCACCGAATCGGCTCTATGCGGCCGCGATGGTTCCGCTGCAGAACATGGAGTTTACGGCCGAGGAGTTACGCCGAGTCGCGAAGATACCATGCTTCCGCGGCGCGTTTATCCGGCCGATGTTCCTTGAGGACCATTACTTCACGCATCCGTTCTACAATCCGTTGTGGGCCGAACTTGAAAAGCTTGGATTGGTCGGAGCGGTTCATCCTGGATGCGGGCTGTGGAACCCAGAGTGGACTTCCCACGCGCCGTTCTTCGAAAAGATCAACCGGCGGGTGAATCAGCGATCGGTGATAGCCGACCTCGGCGGTGGCCCGGCTGCGGGCGGCGGCGGGCAGCAGGGATTCATGTTCGTGGCGACTCCTCCGATGGGTCATCCGATTGCGCCGATCATCGCGCCCTGGCTCGACAATCACATGTTCGTCGCAGCGACGCTGATCGGTTTCACCGTGATGCAGCGTTTCCCGAACATGAAGGTCGTGGTCTCCCACGGCAAAGCTTCGTGGATGGAAGAGGTGCTCGAAAAGATGGAGG